>OGGU01000112.1_pt1 | contig 69547 bp, 50 predicted proteins | sample 1571241 | NCBI WGS metagenome assembly OGGU01 (sample SAMEA2581934, study PRJEB24529) | metagenome | biome: Human gut stool | place: China | collected 2011
CGATCATTGCCGATCCGCACGAGATCGTGAATGTCAGCGGAACAAAAGGAATGGACTATTTCTTAAAATGTGCTGCAAAACTTCTGGTAAACGTATTTTTTATGGTGCCTTCCGCAGTTCCTGCAACGGATGTGGAGACAAACGGCTGTGGTGAATTTCTTGCCTCTGACATGATGAAATATGTGGATAATGCAAGAGTACTTGGACTCGGTGAGACCATGCGTTTTATGGAGTGCTGTGAGGGTGAAAAGAGAATGGCAGACAAGTTAGAGCTGTTTGCCAAGAAACATATTGATGGGCATGCGCCTGGAATCCGAGGAAAAGAAGTGCAGGCATACCGTCTTGCCGGCGTGGAAAACGATCATGAGTGTTCTACCGCTGAGGAAGTGCTAGATAAACTCCGTGCCGGACTGCATATCTATGTGCGCGAGGGAAGTGGTGCAAAGAATTTAGAGACACTGATCAAAACAATGTTAGATGCAGGTGTATGCTTAGACCGCTGTGCTTTCTGTACGGATGACAAGCATGTGGAGGAGATCCGCAAAGAGGGACATATCAGTACCTGCATCCGCAAGGCGATTGCACTTGGCGTGCCGGTTGCAAAAGCCTATAAGATGGGAAGTTATCAGGCGGCAGAGTTTTATGGATTGAAAAATTATGGTGCGATCGGTGCGGGTTACCGTGCAGACATCGTATTTTTAGATGATTTAGAGCAGGTCAGACCGCTTGATGTCATGAAGGACGGACGTATTCTGACAGAGGAAGATTATGCGAAAGATTATTCCGTTCCGGTTCCGGATGAGCTGCTTCATACCGTTCATGTGGGAGAGGTCACCAAAGAGAAAATCAGGCTTTCCTGTGATGGAAAAACGGATGTGATACAGAACCGGCGGCTGCCGATCAGCATCTCGCGCTGCCGTGTCACACAATCCGTATCTGCCAATGTTGCTGCATCCCGGAAACTGCTTTCAACATTGCCGTCTTCTGTCCGGCGGAGAATGCCCCGCTCCGGTCTGTAACTACCCAGAACGCCGGTGTCCCGATAAACCTCCCAGTCTTTCTCCATGAAGCTCCTTTCCGCCTCCTACACAGAGGCTATTTTTATAACTGTTGTTCCATCTTTCTATCTTCGTGATCGTCCTCGGCGTGACCGAGGGCGGTTTTCTTTTGCCAGAGTTTCTTCCGGCGTTTGCTGTCGATGTGCGGCGGCGTGGTCGCTCCGTCGCGCGTCGGTGCGTCATCCGTCATCTGTTCCACAGCACGACCAAGGCGCACAGCGCCGCGCAGCAGATCACCGCCATAATTGAGATCCATGCGCACGTCCGGATTTTCTTTTTCGTCTCCCGCACTGTCTCCGAAAGCTGTTTCCTCGTATCGTCCAGAATCGTAGTCAGGGCGTTCTTCGTAGTCTCGGTCAGCGCCTTGCAGCCGGAAGAATACTTCTCGTTCAGGCTCCCAGCCTGTTTCTCGAAATTTTCTGCGCTCGTTTGCATCTTGATCAGAGATTCCTGCGCTTCTGCTTTCGTCAGAAGCATTTTCAGGTCCGTGTCTAACTGCATCTGCTGCCGGAACAGCCTGTCCTGCATTTCGAGCAGCGCGCTCCAGTTCCGCTCCGTGACCATCACGCTGGGTTCCAGCCGTTGTGCCTCGTCCATCAGCTTTTTGTGCTGCGTCAACATTTCTTGTGTTGTCATTCTCCGTTCTGTATCCAAATTCCGCCTCCATATTTTCTTTCAGGTATTTTTCTATGTGCAACTTGTTATCACGGCACTTGCGCCCATCCGGCGTGACGTAGGTGATGTTCTTGCGGCTGTCCGTCCAAGTGGCGTCGTAGCCCTCAGAGCGGAGCAGTACCAGAAATTCCTCACGGTTTCCTGCGCAGCGCATACACTCGTCGATCACGCGCATCAGCTCGAACTTCCAGCTCTCACCTTTAGATGCCGGATAATACTCTGCGTTGGACATCCCGCCGGACTGCCGTTGCTCATCCTTCTGGAATTTCGGAAGTCCGAGTTCCCCGCAGATTTGGTCATTGCAGACACGCAGCGCCTGAATCTGCTCGTCTGCCATGTGAATCTTTTTGCCGGTTTCAAAATTGACGCTGTTGATGATGCAGTGCGAGTGGATGTGTTCGCGGTCGGTGTGAGTACAGACGAGGATTTCGCAGCCCTCGAAATATCCGGCAAGCTGCCGTGCTGCTTCGTGGACTGCGCGCGGGTCAACGTCCGCGCCTTTCGGAAAGCTCTGCACCATGTGGTAGAACTGGACACCGCCGTCTTTGTGGTGCAGCAGCTTCGTACTCAGAAATTCGTCGAACGCCGTTTCCGGTTGGCAGCCGATCCCGCTGACGAGCTGCTGACCGTCCCAAAGTGTCTTGCCGAGTTGGGAAACATAGCGCATGACACTTTTCATGCAGCCGCGCGTCTGCGTACCCTTTTTATAGTTCACGAAATGGACGATTGCGATTTTGCCACACCTCCCTCCTGCAACTCCCGCAGGGCAGTGTTGATCCTGGCGAACTCCTGTGCTGCTGTGTCCAGATTGGCGAACTGTACCTTGCCCATGTTCGCCAGCACAGCCAGCTGGTTGAGGTTATTGCCGATGGCTTTTTGCTGCCGCAGGACTTCCCTGAGTCCGTCAAGAATCACGATGCGTTTTCCGAGACAACACGCGGTCACATAGTCGCTCTGGCTCATGTGCGCCTGCGCTGCTTTTCGGCGGATTGTCTCTAAATCCTGTTCCGAGATCCGAATGCTGAATTGCTTGTCTTTTTTCATGTTTCCTCCGTTTTCATTGAAGTGGGTATGGGCTTCTGCCCGATTTGAGGCATTTGGCAGGGAGCCGGTGGACCGGCGACTAGCCAAATGCGATGCTGGCTCCTCCCGAACGGGAGGATTTTCCCCGCCGCGGCGGGGGATTCTCTGCGCTGGGCTGCCGTATTGCACTTGCATTTTTCACGTTGTCCGCACGTTGGCGCAACGTTGGCTTTTCCCGTTGCGCCGCACACACACTCGCTGTCGGGGCAGAAAGCCGCACACAGCGGCGTCACGCGCCTCACGGCGGCGAACGGTGCCCGCTGTGGAAGGGTGCAAGGATGCAAACCGTTCAAGGCGTTACCCCCTTACCCTCTTGCTCCGGCAAACGCCAGAGCCATTGGTCGGCGCGGCGCTCCGAAAGAATGCCGAGATTTCGCTTTGCAATTTTCAGCGTCCGCTCTGAAATGCCGAGCTGCTTTGCAAGCGCAAGGACTTCCTCGGCTGGTCTTGGCTGCGTCAGAAACCTGCGCAGCTCGTCTTCCATCTGCATGGTCTTTGTCTGCACCTGCCCTGTGCCGTTCAGGATGTTGTCAACGGTCGCATCGCAGAAGCCCTTCCACTGAAAGCCATGCTCCGGATGAAGTTCAAATGCAATGGCTGCGCCCTCCGGTGCAAGGCTGTTCTTGTCCTGCGCGACAATGCGGAGCGTATCGCCGCTTTTCAGCCGTCCGACGATCAATACGCTTCTGGCCGAAGCGCGGAAGTCGATAGAACCGAGACCGCGATAGCCGGATTTCAAGCCCTGCGCCTTGTTCATGTGTCCGATCAGATTGACGGCGCATTGTGTGCGCTCCGCCATCAGGGAAAGCCGTTTGAGTACCGGGCGTACCTCGTTCGCACGGTGCATGTCCACATCGCTTCCGAGGTACGCCTGCAGCGGGTCGAGTACGATCAGCTTTGCCGCTGTCCTGCGGATCGCTTCTTCCAGCCTTGCGTCGCAGAGTGTCAGCTCCCGTTTGCCCTCGTCGATGACCAGCACGCGTGTGCAGTCTGCGCCTGCGCTCTCTAACCTTGGCTTGATGGTATCCGCCAGACCGTCCTCGGCGGTCTGGTAGATCACGTTCATCGGCTCCGCTGCCCGTTCGCACTCCGGCAGCGGATCGCCGCGCGTCAGAGCTGCAATGACCGCCAGAATGAAGCTCGTTTTGCCCTCGCCGGGGTCGCCTTGAATGATCGTCAGCTTGCCAAGTGGGATGTACGGATACCAGAGCCATTGCACCTCCTCCGCATTGATTTCGCTCATGGAAATCAGTTTTAATGGTGTGTTGCCTGTCAAAAAATCTCCTCCGAATCAAAAAGTAAAGGTGCGTACCACGTTTTTCGCGGCACGCACCTTTCTACTTGTAGTATGGAGATTTTTCTGATACACTCAGAGTAATAACAGACAAATAAAAATCATTTGCGGACAGGTTTTCAAAGGAGAAACGTATGTTTCAGTCCATTACGTTTTATGTTGGAGAAAAAACGCTTGGCATTTACGGAGAAGAATTTCCGCTTGGAGCACTGACAACAGAGGTTTTGAATATCACGCCAGAGGAATATCAAGCGCTTGACGGCAGTTTGAAATCTGCGATAGAAGGTATGGCGCGTTATGAAAAAACACACACGCTGACCGACTGGCATCGGGTCAATGAGCAGATGCTCCGGCTGAATGAAGCGCTCTGTCATCATCATATTTTTCGCTTGATTCAGACGGACGCATACATTCTGGCAGAGGCAAAGCAGCTCACAGAAATGCCGATTGCAGAGGGTGATCCACTTGAAATGGATGCGCACGACCACGAGATTTTACGTCAGATCTGTGCATATGAAGACTACTTGGAAAATCCGAAGAAATTCGGCAGAATCAAAAATCCGGAGGAATTGAGCGAGACGCAGCGGGAATGGTATCTGAACTTGTATCCGCCCATTCCGCCGAAGCCGGAAGCGAAAACCCCAGCGCTGCTGATCGCGCCTGTGCCGCTGGATTTGAAGTGGCAGATGTATAAAGCATATTGTATGAATTATGCGCAGGTACTTAAAGATGTTGCTTCCGTCTGTCAGACGCTGCGCGCGTTTATTCGAGAGTCGCTTTCCGGACTTGAACATCTGTCACCGAACCAATATATTGCGGCCTTGAACGGATTTCTCTTTCCGGAATTCCGGCACAAGTGGATCGCCAATCCGATAGAAGGCACCGGAAATTATACACTCTTTGATGATGTCAGAATCCATCTCGTGCCAAGGGAAACAGCACTGGATTCAGGGCAGTTCAGGATTTTTGAATATTATGAAACAGAGCATTTGCAAACACTTCTCAAGCTGGATTTCTATAAAGGGCTGGAAACTGGACATCTGATTCGGAAGTGCGAACTGTGCGGCAGGCTCTTTCTGCTGCAAAAGGGCTATCATACAAAATACTGCGATTCCCCGAATCCGGATAACCCGCGCTATTCCTGTGCGCAGCTCGGTTATCGGATGCGCGGCGTCAAAGAAGCAGCGGCGGACAGTCCATTAACGCAGGCGCTTTCTCGATGCTATCAGCGCATCGACAAGGATAAAGCCCGCGGCATCATCACGGCAGAGGAGCTTTATCACGAAGCACGAACACAACCCGGTATGCCCTACGAAGTCTTCAACGAATCTCTGGCAACCAAGAATCTCTATCCGCTCTGTGGTGTGCAGCGCAAAAGCAAGCCCGTAGGTCGTCCAAGGAAGCAGAAATGAAGACGCTCTGCATGGAGATGAGAACACATGACGAATGAAGAATTGTATCGGCAGTATCTCCGCGGCGACGCAGAAGCCTTTGAAGAACTCTACCTGCAAATGCAGGGGTTCATTGCTTCTGTTGCAAAGGACGCAGCGCAGAGCTTTGGCTGTTCTGACAAAGAAACGCTGGACGAGCTGTGTGCCGAAGGTGCGTTAGAGCTTTGTGAACGCCTTTCCGTCGGGGAGTATGACGAGAATCGTGGAAAACTGACTACATATCTGCATCCGTTTCTGCGTGGCAAGATGTACCGCTATTTGGGGGCAAATCTCGGTGCAGCGGCGTTGCCAAAAGACGAAATGCAGCGCGTAAAGCAGGCACAGCGGCTGCACAAAGAGGAAAACCTTTCTCCGGATGAAGTTGCACAGGCGCTCGGCGTTTCCGCTGAAAAGGCTGCACAGTTGATTGGCTGTAAGACGAAGCCGCTTCCTGTCTCTGCGCTTTCAGATACTGATCCGGACGATGATCCGCTTGCGTGGCTGCTGCTCGACCAGCATACTCTCACGCCGGAACAGGCCGTTTACCGGCAGGTCTGCACGGAAGAACTGGAGCAGCTTTTTCACACACTCAGCGCGAAAGACCGCGCGATCCTCGGTCATACCTACGGCGTATTCGGCTACGAAAAGCTGTCTGCGGACGAGCTGGGCCTGCGCGAAATGCTCTCGCCGGACGGTGTGACCAAAGCCAGAAAATCCGCATTGGAGCGCCTGCGCAGCCGGTACCCCGGCAGCGGTCTGCGCCTCTGGCGGGATGTGTATCATGCGCTGAAAGACATATAAAAAGGGACCCACACTAGTGAAAGGCAGTGCGGGCCTTTATGTTCAAGCAGAGAAGTTTTGAACATTCAATTCCTGTAAATTTTTATGTGAATTTTCACTATTTTCACTTGTTTCATGTGAAAATAGTGGTATAATAAAACCAACCAACACGGAGGTGTGATCGATGCAGTACGAAAATGAGCACATGGAATTTAAATCCCAGCTGACAGATGATATTTACAAGGAAGTCATCGCCTTTACGAATACGGACGGCGGTGTGATCTATATCGGCATTGACGATCAGGGCAACGTGACCGGTATTGACAACGTAGATGAGACATACACACGGCTGACGAACGGCATCCGCGACGCGATCCAGCCGGACGTGACGATGTTCGTGCGTTATGTGCTGCAGGAGAACAAGGTCATTCGCATTGAAGTCGGTGAGGGCAGTTATAAGCCGTATTACCTGAAGGGCAAAGGACTGAAGCCCGCTGGCGTCTACGTCCGGCAGGGCGCGACGAGTGTGCAGGCATCGCCGGAGCAGATCCGGCAGATGATTAAGGACTCGGACGGCGACGTGTTTGAAGAAATGCGCACCGTGCGGCAGGATCTGACCTTTGACGAAGCAGCGGCTGCGTTCAAGCGGTACAAGGTGGATTTTTCAGAAGACAAGTACATTGCGCTGGGGCTTCGGAACATTCACGACGATCAGTACACCAATCTGGCGCTGCTTCTGTCCGACCAGTGCCAACACACGACGAAAATCGCCGTATTCAACGATGAATCCTGTACAGAGTTCCGGGACAGCAAGGAGTTTGGCGGCTCGATCTTCAAGCAGTTTGAAAACTCGATCAACTATCTGGCGCTGTGCAACAGGACAGTCTCTACCATCAAGGGTGTCGTCCGCACGGATAAGCAGGACTATCCCGAGGAAGCCATCCGCGAAGCGCTGCTCAATGCGCTGGTGCATCGGGACTACAGCTTTAGCGGCAGTATTATCATCAACGTGAACGACAGCAAAATGGAGTTTATTTCTCTGGGCGGCCTCCTGCCCGGCCTTTCCACGGAGGATATCCGTCTCGGCGTTTCTCAGCCGAGGAATAAAAAGCTGGCGGAGATCTTTCATCGTCTGCGCCTGATTGAAAGCTACGGCACCGGCATCCGCCGCATTTTCAAGCTCTACGCAAGCTGCCCCGTCCAGCCCAGCATTGAGGCAACGACAAATGCATTTAGAATCGTGCTGCCGAACATGAACGCCGCTTCTGCGGGCAAAGAAAACGCGGCGGAGGCAAAGCCCGCCGCGCCGGTCATTACGCCGCAGATGAAAATCGTTCTGGACTATCTCAAAGAATACGGCGAAATGCGCGACGAGGAATTGCAGGAGCTGCTGCATATTAAAAAAACCAGAGCTTACCTGCTGACCCGCCAGATGAGCGAGGAAGGGCTGATCGAGGTCGTCGGCAGAGGGACTGAGAAGAAATACAAGTTCAAACAATAATATAAAATTATTGATGAAGATTTAATTGGGAGGCAAGTTATTTGAACTATATAAAATCGTTGCATATAGAGGGATTTAAGAAATTTGTCTCCTTAGATGTGCAATTCAATGAACGCATGAACATTTTGGTTGGCGAGAATGAAGCAGGGAAAAGCACAATTTTGAATGCGCTCAAAACCGTATTGAACCAGCAGTATAGAAATACAGACAAATCTGTGTTGCGAGATTTATTCAACACACAGATGGTTGCTGTATTTAAGGAGAAACCGAGCGTTAAGACTTTACCTCGAATCTATATCGAGGTGGAACTGGCGCTTGATCCGCAGCAAAAGGACGCTTCTTACTTCTATGGAGAAGTGTATGGACAGCGAAAACAGCAGTTCGAAAAGTATGGTATTCGTTTTGAATGCAAATATGATGAGGAACTTGGTACTGGCATGGAGCAGTCTATTCAGGAAGGGAAGATTCCATATGAGTACTATACTCTGACTTGGACAACTTTTTCCAATCGTCCGTATCAAATAATTAAAAGACCGTTGCATTTCCTTGCTATTGATACAACAAGCAGTGCTGCGGCTCCGTCGTTTAACTATTTCAACAGGACAGTGTTCGCAAGTAGATATGACGGTGCAACGAAAGCAAAAGCTAAGAATGATTTCAGAGATAAGTTAATTGATGCGTTTGATGGTCTTGGGCTACCTGAACTTAACGAAAAACAGAAGTTTGGCGTAGACAGCAAGAAAGTAGTTCTGGAAGCAGTGTTGTCCATTTACGAGGACTCTATAGCCCTCGAAAACCGTGGCAGCGGTATGGAAAGTTTTATCAAGACACAGATTGCACTGGACAGAGCGAATGGACTAGATGTTATCTTGATGGAAGAACCTGAGAATCATCTTAGTTTCTCGACTTTGCGAAAAATGCTCCAGCAGATTTCAGAGAAACAGGAGAATTCGCAGATTATCGTAGCAACTCACAATAATATGATTGCCAGCCGATTAAATCTGAATAATGTCCTTTGGATCACCGAAGATAGGGTTAAGAGTCTGGTGTGTGTAAGCCCTGACGTTGCGGAGTTTTTCATTCGAGCCGATGACAATGCTTTCTTGCAATTGTTGTTGTCTAAGAAAATATTTCTGGTTGAAGGTGCAACAGAGTTCCTACTACTCCCTATGTTTTACCAACAAATCACAGGTCATACCATCGAGAAAGACGACATATCTGTAATTTCTTGCAACGGTATTTCTTATAGACGCTATCTTGAAATTGCACAGTCAACTGGAAAGAGAATTGCTGTTATCACAGACAACGACAAGGATATGGAACGAATAATTGACGCGAATTCCTTCAATCAAGCCCACAGTTTGCAGCACATTTTTATGGGTGCAACTGTCGACGAATGGACTTGGGAAGTCTGCGTTTACAAAGAAAATAAAGCCGCCTTGGATGGAATGATTGATGTTCAGGCAGGAGCGGCGTATAAGTTCCATGACAAGGATTATGGTGCCGTGTTAGGCAAAATGCTAAATAACAAGGTCGATATAGCATATCAGATACTTACTTCCGGTAAAACTTTTGTGGTACCGCAATACATAAAGGACGCGATTGAATGGCTAAGAGAGTAATTTTGGCAGTAGCTGGTGCAGGGAAAACTTATTATATTTGCCATGAAATAGATCCGACTAAGCGTAATTTGATTCTTGCTTTTACCCACGAAAACATCCACAATATCCAGAAAGAGCTATGTGATGCACATGGATGTGTACCGGAATTAACGACGGTATCCACCTTCGATTCATTCGTTTATCATCAAATGATATTACCTTATGAGCCGAGCATAGCCGAACACTTCGGGTGTCCTAAATTTGTTAGTTCTGGAATCTGCACAATAAATCCTCCACCTAAAACGACAAAGAATGCAAAAGGAAAACCGGTTGCAAATCCGCTCTATAAGAAAAAAGACCAACTCGCACACTATATAACCGCGAGAGGACAATACTATTGCGCAACACTGTCTGAATTGGTTTTACAGGTAAAGAAGAAAAGAGAATCACTTATTAAGAGAGTCGCCGCACGGCTGAATTTATTTTACGATTGTGTGTTGATTGATGAATTTCAGGATTTCCGGGAATATGATTATGAATTGATTATGGCATTAACAAAGCGGCTCAATAATGTTGTTCTTGTGGGTGACTATCATCAACACTCTGTTTCGGCAACGAACAACTCCGGAAAGCCTTTTAAGAATAAATCAAAAGATGTGAGCTACGACGATTTCGTTGCCGAACTGCGAAATTCTGGTTTCGAGGTTGATTTAACAACACTAAATAAGTCAAGACGATGTTCTGCAGAAATATGTAATTATATAAGCGAAAAGCTTCACATTAGCATTACTTCAAACGGAGATCATAGCGGATCTGTAGTCTGGATCGATGATGATCCGACTGTCGTACTGAATCAGAATCAAATTACCAAACTGGTGTTTAATGAAGCTGCAAGTTATACATTTCACGCAATGAATTGGTCATATTCAAAGGGAGATACTGTTAATTCTGCGTGCGTAATTTTGACGGATGGTTTGGATAACCTTGACAGTGAATCTTTTGACCCAGAAAAAGTTAAACTCACGACACTCAATAAATTATATGTTGCAATGACACGAAGCCGTGGTGATTTATATCTAATAAAGGCTTCCACTTTCAAAAAATTGAAAGATGCTTATATTGCGCATTAGTTAGGATGGAATTCCAAATAATTGGAGGTGTGCTATGGCACTGGAAAATAAATTGAGACTGACGAGTTCTGCCGACCTTGCGCGGGAGGAGGAACGGATCAGCAAGAAAAAGGCCGTGTGGCTGTTTGAAAGCGGCACGCTGGACAAGCTGCCTGTTGGCACGTTCGCGGCACTCAAGGCGATTCATAAAGCACTTTTTGAGGATATTTACGACTTTGCGGGCGAACTTCGCACGGTGAATCTGGCGAAAGGCAATTTCCGCTTTGCGCCGCTGATGTATCTGGAAGCGGCACTGGCGAACATCGAAAAAATGCCGCAGGACACGTTTGATGAAATCATCGAAAAGTATGTAGAAATGAACGTCGCCCACCCGTTCCGCGAGGGCAATGGGCGCAGTATGCGCATCTGGCTCGATTTGATGCTGAAAATCGGTATCGGACAGGTCGTGGATTGGAGCAAGGTCGATAAGGAAGACTATTTGCTTGCGATGGAGCGCAGCCCGATTAAGGATGTGGAGATCAAAGTGCTGCTGAAAGCTGCGCTGACGGATGATGTGAATAGCCGCGAGGTCTTTATGAAAGGCATCGACCACAGCTATTATTACGAGGGGTATACGACGTTTAAGGCAGAAGAATTGTAAAAAATTACAGACTTACTCTGTAGAAAGCAAAGCAGTTATCTGTAATGAGGGTGCAAAAATGAGAAAGCCACGGGTAAAATGGTTCCTGTTTGTGCTGGCGCTGCTTGCGGTAGTCATAGGGATTCCCGTTATAATTAACGAATCTTATAAGGCGAACAGCGGATACATGACAATGTGGGGAGCAGCAGATGCGCTTGCCTATTATGGGACGATCTTAGGAGCGCTGGTGGCGGTTGCAACTGTAGTTGTGACAATTCTTTTTACCTATAAGCAGATTCAACGCGATAGCTATCTTAGACGAGAGAATGAAAAATGGTTCGATGTAGAATCGGTATTCTCAAATGCGCTGAACACCATTAATTTAATGCCGCCTTTAATAGAAACAATGGAGATTAATGGGATTGAACCGAAGGAAGCAATTAAGCAGATTCAGCGATATCAAGTAAATGCTAACATATGCTTGGATCAGATTCTTACTTCTCTTGATTCTGCAGATTATCGCAAAGTCAGAACACTGTCAAACTCAATGGAACGAGCCAGAGAAAAATTTTGCCAAGTCATGCAGAATAGAGCGGAAATCTATGAGAAACTATTTCGAGTTAATGAGAAGGAAAATGCAGAGAGAATCCTTGAGGTGGAAAAACAGGAACAAAAGTCGCTTCCGATTCGGGTGCGCATGAGGTGTCAGGAAGCTGTCGCAAGAGCGCATGGATTAAATTTTGACGAGCTTAAAATTGAACTGGAACAGCTCAACGAGGCTACAGCCAAAATGCATGCGGATATTTTTAGGCCCTTGCTTCAACTTAAACAGAGGACGTTTGAGTTGATTCGTACTGAATTAAGTCAGAAAGCTGATCGTATTTTAAACTTTGGAGGAGATACTCATGCCGACACTTGAATGGATTGGAAAGAGCAAGGTGATCAATCACCATCAGGACGTGCCGTTTCGGGTGTTGGAGCGCAAGTATAGCTTTGATGAAAACGGACAGACAGACGCGGACAACGGCAGCGAAAACATGATCATCCGGGGCGATAATCTGGAAGCCCTGAAAGCGCTGCTGCCCCGGTATGAGGGGCGCGTCAAGTGCATCTATATCGATATAAAAACACCGAGATTGATACAATTTAATTGTTCCTCTGCCGATTTTGCCGCTTGAGGGGTAAGTTGGCGTTTGAGGGGTAAGTTGTGGAAGTCGGGGTGTCCCGGCTGTTTTTATAAGGAGAAGATTTATGACACTATACATATTGGGTAATGGATTTGATTTGGCTCATAAACTCCCAACAGCGTATTGGGATTTTCGAACGTATCTAAAGTCTGCACACCCGGAGTTCCTGGAAGCGTTCGAGGAGCATTATGATATTTATCCTTCAATGTCTGATGAGGCAAAAAAAGAATATTTATGGAATCGCTTTGAAAGCAATCTAGCTAATATCGATGAGGATAGCATAATCGAAAGTGGAACGAGCATTGAAATGGATCTGGAATCAGGAGATGTCGGAATCGAAGACACTCTGTACAGTTATTTTACAAATGAGTATCAGTACATTCAAAAACTATCGGTCTATTTAAAGGAATGGGTAAGAACTATTCGAATTCGAGATTGTTTGCCGCGAACATCAAAAATAAAAGATAATAGCGATGATTTGTTTTTGACATTTAACTACACAGCGACTCTAGAGAATGTTTACCTGATCCGGCCTGACAAAGTAATTCATATCCATGGTTCGTTACGAGATTATACCCCTGACCCAGTAATTGGTCACGGAAACAAGATGCGAATTGATAGAATTAGTAAAAAAATCGAAGAAGCAGAGAGCCTATTTGACGAAAAATGGGTCAGTATCTGTCGCGTGGTTAGAGATTATTACAGTGCAACATTAAAAAATACCGATAAGTATTCAGGATGCTTAGAGCGAATAAGAAGATCCCAACCCGATGAAATAATAGTTGTCGGACATTCTCTTGATGGAATAGATTTGCCTTACTTTACATTAATCGATAATTATACGGACAACAAAAATATATGGACAATAGTTGTCCATAGGGATAAGGAAAAGTTGAAACTGGTAAACAGTTTGGTGACCGCAGGTATCGACAGAAAGAGGATTAGAACTATACCGTCAGGTGAATTTTTTGATTTAGATGATACTGCTGCTGCGCACCGTATAACCGAATTAAGGTACAGGTTTTAATAACAATACGCCTCCCAACAGTAATAGTTGAGAGGCGTTGCTGCGTCTATGGGGTTATGCTTTGATTTCGGCGCCATCCTTGAAGGTCACCCGGATGTCTTTTTTATTGTGAACGATGATGTAGTCCACCATCGCCAGCCAGTCTGTTTCCCGGAACTCCGTCAGCGGCTCCCGGCTCCGCAGGTTTTTCAAGTATGCTTCGATCTGGTGCTTTCGGGCCATGCGCTCGGCAATCAGATCGGTGACCTCGGTGTGTCGGGCCTTGGCCTTATCGAACCGGTCCACCAAAGCGTCGTACCGTTTCTGGTATTCGGCCTGATCGAGGGCTACATGAGCGTTCTCCTTGATGCATTCCTCGATGAGCTCGGCAGCGATGTTGATCTCCGCTTCCAGCTCGGAGATCTCACTCTCAAGGGCCGTGATGTCGAGGCTCATTGAAAGGACCTGCTCGTATATGGCTATAAACTGTTCCTTTTGGTCGATTACCTGGTTGGCGGATCGGAGGAACAGTTCTTTTATTTCATCCTCGGTGAGTGTCGGGGTGGTGCATTTCTGGCCGTCGAACTTGTGATTGCACTGCCAGATGACCTTCCGGTAGGCATCGTTGCTGTGCCAGACCTTTGGCCCATACCAACTGCCGCAGTCGCCGCACTTGACCTTGCTGGAAAAGATGCTGACTGAGCTCTTGCGGTTCCGGCCCTTGGTGCGGGTGGCCATCAGCGTCTGTACCATCTCGAAGGTCTCCGGATCGATAATGGCCTCGTGGTTGTCCTTGACGTAGTACTGCGGGATTTCACCCTCGTTGGTTTTTTTCTTCTTGGTCAGAAAATCTACAGTGAAGGACTTCTGCAGCAGCGCATCACCCTTGTACTTTTCGTTGGTGAGAATGCTTTTGATGTTGCTGGGGTTCCAGTGGTCCTTGCCGCCGGGAGAAGGAATGCCTTCTTCGGTCAGCGTCCGGGCAATCTGGAATGGCGACTGGCCTTGCAGGAACATTCCGTAGATGCGCTTGACCAGCTTGGCCTGTTCTGGGTTTACCACGAGGTTGTGGTCCGGCCCCATGTCGTAGCCCAGAAATCGCTTGAACGGAACCGTGACCTTGCCGTCTGCAAACCGCTTCCGTTGGCCCCATGTGCAGTTCTCGGAAATGGACCGGGACTCTTCCTGCGCCAGCGAGGACATGATCGTCAGCAGAAGTTCACCCTTGCTGTCGAAGGTCCAGATGTTTTCTTTTTCAAAATAGACCTCGACGTTGTGCTCCTTGAGTTTCCGGATGGTAGTCAGGCTATCGACTGTGTTTCTGGCAAAGCGGCTGACCGACTTCGTGATAATCAGGTCGATCTTGCCGTCAAGGGCATCTGCAACCATCTGCCTGAACTGCTCACGCTTTTTGGTATTGGTGCCGGTGATGCCTTCGTCAGGATACTCAACATGATACATTATATACGAATATCCGAAGAAACACAAGGCATCCGGCGAAGTGTTCAGAGAAAAGTTACGGATAGAAACGGTATTTTTTTGAAAAGCCCTCTGAAGCTGGCCAAAACACCCTGTTCAGATCGTAGTATGGATAGAGGGGGAAATACGTAATCTCATTAAGATAATCCCCTGAAGAAGCAGACTCCGGGATTTCCTCCCGGAGTCTGCTTTGCGGATAGCATGATGCTTTGACCTTCCGCTTGCTAAAGGCGGTATTCTGTAGTTACCGCGTCGCCGTTTTATATTGCGCCGGCGACTTCTGAGCGCACACGGTTTCCGGTCATGGTATCTATCAGGCAGGCTGCGCAGACACCGCATTCACCATTGAAAATTCCGTCATTTCTGGCGCTACCGGCATTGAAATCCGCGCAGGCAAGCTGACAGTAAACAATTCTACGATTTCCGGCAGCGGCGAACCTCCCGATCGACGTGACGATCTCCGGCGGAAGCATTTCCGGCCCCAAGGCGATCGAGCAGGCAGCCAAGCAAAGTGAAAACACGAAAGAATCCATCGAAACGATCAAATTGTCCGTGACCGGCGGTTCGTTCACGGGCGAGATCGAGAGTAAAAACCTCAAGAAGTTTGTCTCCGACGGCGGTTTTTCCACTGATTTGAGAAACACCGGTTATCTGGCTGATTCCGCTGCTGCCGAGATCAAGCGTGCCGGTGACACCACCTATGTGTACTACACGACTACGGAAGACGCTATGGCTGCCGCGCAGCCCGGCGATACTGTCACCTTCTTGAACGTTTCGCCGGAGCAGCCGGTCACGCTTACGCTGCAATTCAACGACGGCATCACCCTCCCCACGCCTACCCACAGCCGATACACGTTCATCGGTTGGTATGATGGCGGCACCAAGGTAAGCAGTCCCTATACGGTCTCGGCTACGGTCACCCTGAACGCCGTTTGGCGCTACAATTCCTCTGGCGGCGGCTTCGTCGATCCGACTTATCCCGTCTCCGCTCCCAGCAAGAGTGAGAACGGCACCGTGACTATCAGCCCAAAATACGCGAGCAAAGGCGACACGGTGACGATCACCGTCAAACCTGACAGCATCTGCACACGCGGCCAGATCGTGACCTTCCTCTTCCGCGCATACAGCAAATAAAGCCAATGCAAAGCCCCGGCTCGGGATCCCGAGCCGGGGCTACTGTTATCTGTGACAGCATGCCTGTTTCTGCTTGTTTACACTTTCGCCGGGAGCTCTTGCAGCTGTGCGCGCTCGACTTCCTCGCGCCATGGGATCGACGGTGACGCGCCCGGGCGCGTTACGGCAATCGCGGAGGCCTTTGCCGCGAGCTTCATGCAGGCGGGTACGGGCTGTCCCTCGGCGAGCGCGGCGAGGAAATAGCCGGTATACGTATCGCCCGCCGCCGTTGTATCGACCGGCGTCACGTCAAAGACCCCCTGCGCGTACCGCTCCTCCCCGTAGAGATACCGCGAGCCGCTGCCGCCGAGCGTCAGCAGGATCTGCGTCTGCGGATACCGCCGCGCGAACGCGGCCTCGATCTGCGCCTGTTCCGTCTCGCCGGTGATCTGCGCCGCTTCGATCTCATTGAGGAGCAGCATGGAAACCTTTTTCAGATCGCACGCGGCAATTGTTTCGTCGCAGGGCGACGGGTTCAGAACCACGCGCATGCCCTTTTCATACGCCCGCTCGATCAGGACCGGCAGGCAGCTGATTTCGTTCTGCAGCAGAAGCAGATCCCCCGCTCCAAACGCGCGCAGGGCCGTTTCCACATCCTGCTCCGTGATCCTGCGGTTCGCGCCGCCGGCCAGAAGAATGCTGTTTTGCCCGTTGTCATCCACCTGAATGATGGTGTGGCCGCTCTTTCCGTTTGTTTGAAGGATCAGCTCGGTGTGTACGCCGCTCTGCCGGCAGGTCTCGATCAGAAGCTGCCCATCCTCTCCGACGCGTCCGGCGTGATAGACCTCCGCACCCGCACGCGCAAGCGCGACGGACTGGTTCAGGCCCTTTCCTCCGCAGAAGGTCTCCATGCCGCTGGAAGCAATCGTTTCGCCGGGCTGCACGCTGTGCGCGACGCGGTACACGTAGTCCAGATTCAGGGAGCCGAAATTCAAGATCTTCATAGCCGCCATCTTATCTGCACGCGAGCACGACGTTAAGATCTGCCAGATACGGGAAGCACACGCCCTGAAGATCCGACAAGGGCAGCACTTCGTCCGGCAGCTGAATGCCGAGCTCCTTGCGCATGAACTCCTGCCGCGCCTGGATCCGGGCCCAGCAGCCCGGCGCGATCGCGCGGATCTGCTCGCGCAGGGCCGCGTCCGCCAGATACAGACCGTCCTCTGTATGCGCGGCCATATACGGCGACTGCCACGAGGGCGTGAAATCGCATTGCAGGCCGAGGCCGGAATGCAGCGTGTGACGGCTGCCCTTTGTGAAGCCGGAATGCGTCCATTCATCCGTATGGGTATAGTGGCCCGGATTCAGCGTGCAGCCGAAGCGCTTCAGGCCGAGCTCCGTATCTACCATCTCATAGATCTCGCCGCAGCTCGCGCCGAGCCGCAGCATTTCATACCAGCTGGCGACCGTGTCAAAATACGGCGTCATGAATTCGGTTAAATATCCCGCCTTTTCCGCCGGGATCTGCGACGCGTTCTCCACGTACATGCCGATCTTGTGCACAAGGCAGCCGCGCTTGCCGAAGCCCGCGCCGACAAGCTCGCCCAGCTGCAGGCGCTTTGCGTCCGTCGGACTGGCGAGGCCGAGTGACAGGTTTTTGTCGCCGAAGTTGATATTCGGGTGCATATTGGCGGCCGCGCCGTCAAACAGGCAGTTTCTCGACGCCTCCAGCTCCGACATGCCCGGGCGGAGCTTCTGCAGGCAGTTCAAAACGCCGCGGGAAACGCGGGTACCGGTCAGCTCGTACAGGACGATCTCCTTCGCGCTGACATGGTGCTTCAGGCCGTATTCACAGTCCGCCAGCAGATCCGTCGCGTTTTTCAGCAGCTGCGCCGGGACGATCCGCTCGAGCGTCTGGATAATATAGTGCGGCACATCCGTCACAAACGCGCCGATCGTATGCAGCGCCGGATCATAGGACTTAAAGCCGATCACACCGAGCTTGCCGCTTTGCAGCGCGATGGCATCCTTCAGAATTTCCTCCAGCCGTCTGCTGCGGACATCGTTCGGCTGTCCCATCAGGCTGAACGTCTGATAGAATTCAATGTTCATCTCCACCGGAGAGACGGCGATATAGCCGATCCCCTCGTTGCCGACCAGAATCGACGGCTTTCCGCCGCGCGGCAGGATCAGCAGCGTCTCCTCCCAGCGCGGATCATAGCCGGTGAAGTATTCCACATTGGAAAAGTGTTCCCGGTCGCCGTAGATGAGGATCGTGTCATATTCGGAGGCCTGCGGCATCTGCCAGAGCGCCTGTATGCGCGCCTCATAGTCCTCCCTGCCCAATACCGGGATCTGCTCTGGATCCACCGGGATCGGATCCCGCCAGAGTGTCGGGTTGATTCGTTTTTCATAGATCGTATGTCTCATGTTCGTATCGGCGGCTTTTGCCGCGCTCCCCTTTCTTTGTTTTGGTATAATGTCTCCCGCGGCAGCGGCTGCGCCGGCTGCCGCAGGCAGAATACGATACCGCACAGCGTGTCAAAACCGGAGCTGTGCCCGATTTTTGAAAACGATTCCGCGATCCGGGCCGCCTCCGGCTCCGGCTTTGTCAGCGCAAGAACGGGTTCGCTGAACTGTCCATCCAGCGCACACTGCAAAAAAGCGGCACTGATGTCGTTTGTCTGTGACAGTCCGGCAGCGATTTCGGCACGAAGTGCCAAAAAGAACGGTTCCCGCTGCCGTCCGGCCAGAATGCTTCCGGCAAGCATGCCGCACAAAAAATCGTCTCCGCTTGGGGTCAGTCCGATCCCAAGTCCCAGCAGCGCGGCCAGCTGAGCGGCCGCAGGCTCCCACTGCCGCTGCCGCAAAAGCGTCTGTGCACAGGAAAGCCGCTGCTCGACCGCCGTTTGCAGCCAGTCCTCCGTTCCCTCCCGTGACAAGCCTCCGGCAAGCCCGCGTCCGTCCGCGCGCGTCAGCGCAAGCTCCAGCGCGGCCTGCAGCTCCGCCAGCCGCTCCGGCTGCAGGAGCGGACGCAGGGTGTGCGCCGTGCGCTCCGCCCGCGCGAAGGAGAGCTGCACGCCGTTTCCGAAGCACAGCATGCTCCCACGCACCGTCATATCCATCCCCGGCTCCAGAGCCAGCGCCGCAAGCGCCGCGGGCGAAAGCCACGCTGCAAGCGTCAGCGGGCTCTGCGCTGTCCCGGCGGCCTGTACGCAGACCAGCCCATCCGGAACACGCAGATTGACCGATTTTTCGTAGGCAGAGTGTACGGTGCCCGTCGTTCCTGGCTGCAGGCGGCGCGCCGCGTATTGCGAAAGACGCGTTATTTCACAGACATTCATGCAAAAACTCCATGGTCTGCCCCAACAGGCGGCGCGTCTGCGCGCCTGCCGGAGCCATGTCGAATTCGTGCCGCTTTTCCATCGCGGCAAACAGCCTGCCGCCGAATTTCGCCGCCAGCTGCTGCGACTCTGCGAACGGAACATCCGGGTCATGCAGACTGTGCGCGAAAAACGCCGGGCACGGCAGCTTCTGCGTGAGGCAGAGCGTCGCTTCGCGTATGAATTCCTTTCCACCCCCGTCAAAAAACAGCTTTGGCCAAAGGCCGGTCTGCCGGCCATAGACATACAGCGGATAGCACGCCTGCAGGGGCCCCTCCGCGTACCAGCTCTCAGACGGGAGGCGCAGCTGTTCCGCGCTGACGCGCGGAAAGGCGCTGTAATGCGCGCTCGGCGCTTCGTACCAGCCGTCCGTCAGAAACCCGTATCCATAGTAACTGACGAGCCCCCGCGGCTCCCGGCTCAGACCACCGGAGGCTGCCGCGAGCAGGCACAGATAGGCCCCGCTCGAGCGGCCGAAGAGCGCGTACGGCTGCCGCGCCGCGGTGTTGACGGAGCACAGGATATCCTCCAGGATCTGCGGCAGCTTTGCGTTGGGTGCGAGCGGATAATCCAGTGCCAGAACGCGGAACCCGGCCCGCGTCAGCTGCTCGAGATGGTACGCGGGAAGATCGTCGCGCGTACCGAATAAAAGTCCGCCGCCGTGCAGATAGACAATGTCTCCCCTCTGCGGCGCTTCCGTATCCCAGCTTTCCGTGACCTGCTTTTCATACGGCCCGTCCAGCCGCCGTTTCTCCTGCCGGATCATGTGCCGAGCCCCGCAAGCAGGACCGTCATCACGCCGAGCAGCACAGCCGCGGGCAGCGTGCAGAGCAGAAGCTTGCGCATAATGCCGCCCTCCTGCCCCTCCAAATGCACCATTGTCGTTCCCAGAAGGATCTTACTGGGACTGATGACACTGCCGATCGACGCGCCCGCCGTCTGCGCGGCCAACACCGGCGCGGGCGAGACTGCGAGCAGCTGCGCCGTCGTCAGCTGGAAATTGCCGAACAGAATATTCGCGCTCATATTGCTGCCCGTAATAAAGGTTCCGAGCAGGCCGATAAACGGCGCGACAAAGATATAGCCCCTGCCGAGGACGGCGGCAATGCCGCGCGCGAGGATCATCGTCTGTCCGGTTCCGCTCATAAAGCCGGACATCGCCACAAGCGCCAGCACTGCCAGCGCCGACGGGCGCGTCCGCTGCGTCGTCTGCTTCAGGATCTGCGCAAGTCCCCCGCTTCCGATCCAGCTGCGGCGGCGGTAATACACAAAGCCGGCGGCGGCTGACGCCAGAAGGAACACGCTTGCGTGCGTGAAAATCGAGATCGGCGCGTAGCAGTCGCTGCCCGCGTTTACATGATCGTAGCCGGTCTGCGTCTGCGGCACGGGAAAGCCCAGCTTGACCCGGCCGAGCAGCTGCGTCACCGGCGGAACCGCCAGCACGACCAACGCCAGCACAGCCAGCACCACATACGGCATAAACGCCTGCATGAGGCTCATATCCGGTTCCGCCTCCGGCGCATCCGTCTGAACTGTCTGCCGGTTCATGATGCCGCTGTCTTCGACGCGCCATGCCTCCCGGTATAGCCCTGTCTTTGCCAGAAGCACCGCCGCGAGCAGCGACGCGCAGGCCGGAAGGAAGCAGCAGAGCACAGGACTGACCTGACTCAGCAGTGCTTCGCCGCCGCCCTGTATGGCGGAGAGGAGCAAAACCGCAGGCAGGCCCTTTTTCAGCGCCTGCTTTTTTCCATAGAACCAGCAGATCAGAAGCCCGGCCATTAGGTTCCACACCCAGAGCATCAGCGCGGTTTGCAGCGCCGTGCGTGCGTACAGCTCGCCGCCCGCGGAAAGTCCGGCTGCCATCGCAAGCGCGTCCCAGGCCGCAGCCAGCGTACCGAATGTATTGCCCCACGCCTGTCCCAGCAGCGGCAGGATCACGGCCCATGCCGGCGATACACCGATGCCAAGCAGCAGCGGCGCGCCCACGGCTACCGGCACGCCGAAGCCGGTGATCCCCTGCAAAAAGCTTTCAAAGATCCAGCCCATAAATAAGACCAGCAGCAGCTCGTTCGGCATCAGGCTCCGCATCCGCTGCCGGATCACGGAAAACGCGCCCGCGGTCTGGCTCACCTGATAGAGCAGAATGGCCGTCCAGACGATCAAGATGATGATCAGCGCGTTCCAGAGGCTCTTTCCAGCCTCTACCGCGAGCAGCGCCGCGCCCCCCTGATAAAAAAAGGCGCCGCCGATCAGGCTGACACACATCCCGGCCAGCGCCGCCTTTACGGCGCTCCATTTAAGCACCGTCATACATACGATCAGCAGCAAAATCGGCAGCGCTGCCATGATCCACATGGGAACTGTCAGCGGTATCTTCACTTCTATTCCTCCCTGTTTCCCGGAGACGGCAGTCTGACAGACTGCCGTCTCCGCTTATCTGCGCGTCAGCGGTAGCCGAGTTTTTCGGCATAGGCTCTGACGGCCTTTTCGAAGCATTCCATCGGTGGATGCACGGTTCCCGCGCCGATCTGGCCAACGCCCGCCCGCTTATGGGCAATGCCGGTGTTGATCACCGGGGTAATGCCGCGCTCTACCACGAGCCGCGCGTCGATACCGAGGCACGCACCCTTGAAATCCCAATTCGGAATGATTAGATTGGGGTTCCTGTCGATGGTGATCCGCTTCATTTCGTTGGAGGTCCGCTTCGCGTCCTCCAGACCGCCCGCGCCGACGAAGCGCGTGACAGCCGGTGCGGCGATCATCGCCATGCCGCCGACGCCGAAGGTCTCCGTGATCGCGCTGTCGCCCATATCCGGGCAGGCGTCGTCACTGTCGTAGCCTGCAAAATACAGGCCGTCCGGCGTGTTGACCGGGCCGGTGAACCACGTGTCCCCCATGCCGGAAATGCGGATCCCGAAGGAATGGCCATTGCGGCACATCGCGGTAACGACTGTTCCCTCCTGCACCGTCCGTGCCGCGTCCATGACCGCCTTTCCCGTCGCCATCATTACGTTCAGGAAGAACTGATCTGTGTCGGCAAGGAAGCGGATGACCTCGCCGCAATCCTGCTCCGGCAGCGGCAGGCGGACGATCTGCGGCGCGACCTCCTTCAAAAAGACGAGAGAGGCGGCGATATTTCTCTGGTGGAACTCATCGCCCATCGCGATCGCCTTCGCGAGGATGGCGTTTACCGGAAGTCCATCCGGCATCTGGCGGATCGCAGCGCCAAGCGCGGGGCCGAGCACGTCCCGCATCCACTTCAGCCGGTTCACGACCTCCTCTGAATACGCACCGAAGCGCAGCACCTTGCCGATGCCCTCGTTCATGGTGCAGTACGCACGGTTGCCCTCCGTCGTCTCTTCCACGACAAAGACCGGCATGTGTGCGGACGTAATGCCGCCCATCGGGCCGACCGCCTGCACATGGTGGCAGGGAATGAGGCGGATCTGCCCGGACGCGAGAAGCGCACGGGCCTCTTCCTCCGTCTGCGCCCAGCCCTCAAACAGCGCCGCGCCCACGCAGGAGCCGCGGATCGGGTCGCACATCTGTTCATAGGTCATCGGAGGCCCGGCGTGCAGAAGCGTTTTCCCCTCGGCCAGCGCGGGGATCACCTGCATCGCCGGTACAACGTCGCGGATCACCGGCTGGCTCGCAATGATCTTGGACAGCACCTCCGCGTTTGCCTCGTCGACGGCGTGATCGCCGTATTCCCGCAGGAAGGTCAGGATCCGGATCATTTCCGCATCGCCGCCTGCGGGCGGCGCCCAGTTAAACTGAACGGTCCGGCAGCCGAAACTGCGCGCGACCTCCGCGAAGCTCTTGAGGCCAATGTTCACAATATCCGGCTTGCGCCGCAGCAGCGCCATCAGCTTCTCGGATGCCGCGGCGCAAACCTCTTCCGAGGTCTCTTTTTTGTGAACGGGCTTCGGCTGCTCGTGTAGCGGATGGCCGATGAGCGCAAGCGCCTGCATGACCGCAAGCTTATTCGTCTCGCAGACCACAACGCCAGCGGACTGCAGCTTTTGCACCGCCGCGTCGTACTCCTGTATATCCGTGCGCGTGCCGCAGACCGTCGCAACAAAGTAAAGTGTCCGGCTTTCCGCCTCGGCCCGCTGCTGCAGGGCATGGATCGCCGGAAGCAGCGCGCCGGCCATATCCGCATGCGAACCGTAGCCCAGCATGACATCGAAGAGGATCACGCCCGTAGAGGGATCTTCAACGGCCTCCTGCATGCATTCGATCCGCTTGGCGGGATCGATCATCGGATGCGGACGGCCGACCGTGTAGACATCGTCGCCCAGATCCACGACGATATGCCCGTCGCGGTGAAGCATAAATCCCTCTTTTTTTGTGAACCTGTCCGAGAAGCCCAGCGCGTCCTTCATCAGCGTCGCGGCCTCGCTCGCGAGCGTCCCGCCGGAATAGTAGGCCTTGATGCTACGGTGCTCTTCCGGCGCGAAGGGGCTGCGCTGCGTCTGCGTGCAGCCGTCCGGCACTGCCTCTCTGCGCGCAAGGCTGACGGCAAGCCGCGCCGCCTCGTCCAGCGTATAGGCGTGATAGAAATTCTCCTCGTGGTAAGCCGGCTTCTCCCCTAAAAACAGCGTCACGACCGGCTTTTTGCAGCCGCGCAGGCGGTCATACACCTTTTCCCGGATCTGCGGCGCGGGCGGCTTGGACAGAACGATCATGACCTTTACGCTCTCGTCCTGCTCCATCACATCGATCATATCGAGCGTTGTGATCCCGCCCACCTCGGCGGCGAGATCCCGTCCGCCGGTTCCGATGGCGTTGGTCACGCCCTCTCCGAGGCGGTCAATGATCGTCGTCAGCTCCTGAATTCCCGTTCCGGATGCGCCGACAATTCCGATCGCGCCCGGCCGGACACAGTTTGTAAAGGCGATGGGTACGCCGCAGAGAATGCCGGTTCCGCAATCCGGCCCCATGACCGCGAGGCCCTTTTCATGTGCCTTCCGCTTCAGACGCGCTTCGTCCTCGATGGTGACATTGTCGCTGAACATGAACACGTTCATATCGTTGTCCAGCGCGCGGTCGGCCTCAGCTGCGGCATAGGCGCCCGCGACGGAGATGACCGCCAGATTCGCCTCCGGCAACAGCTCCAGCGCCGTTTCCCAGTCGGACGCCTCCGGATATTCCGCCGAGGCGGTCTTCGTCCGGCTCTCCTGCTGGAAAAACTCGTCGGTCTTCTTCAGGATCACGTCCATCAGCGCCTCGTCGCGAAGCTCCGCGACGATGACCATATCGTTCGCCGACGCCTGCATCAGCTCGGGCGTCTGCAGGCCGCTCTGCATAAAAATGTCCTTATTCGCGGGCGTTCCCATCATAATGGACGCCTTCTGCACGCCATCGATCGCCTGTATGCAGTTCGTCAGAAGCATCAGCGCGACTGAATCATGATAGCTTCCCTTTTTTACAAATGTTTTGAGCATACTTCCATCTCCCCGGTGCGCTCAGTCCGCAAATCTGTTCTTGTGGTCATAGCGGTCAAAGTGGAGCGTATCGCCCTTGAGGTATTCTACGATCTCCTCCACGATCTCAACGCCCTCTGCATCCGCCTTTTCCTTGCGGATCGCCGAACGCTCGCCGGGATAATAGACCTTGCCATAGCCCTCGGCCGGCGGCACCGCCGCAAGCTCGTCCAGCTCCTGCGACAGGCTCTGCTTGAACGCGTCCAGGCCCACAAAGCGGCTCGGGTCGAGCACGATGTGCATCTGCCCAAGGTTTCTTCCCTCCGACAGGTCATGATACATGGACGAGACATGCTTGCCGAACGGGACACCGAGCAGCACGCCGGAAAACACGTCGACCATCATCATCAGTCCGTAGCCCTTCGCGCCCGCGATCGGCACGAGCGCGTTGACAAGATTCGGATCCGTTACCGGTCTTCCCGCCGTATCAACGGCCCAGCTTGCCGGGATCTGCTCGTGCCGGGAACGCTTATCGAGGATTTTGCCCCACGCCTGTACCGTCGTCGCCATATCGAACACAACGGTGCGGCCATCCTCCGACGGCGCGGCAAAGGAGATCGGGTTTGTCCCGAAAAACGGCTCCGTGCCGCCATAGGGCACCGCCATCGGATCCGACTGGCAGAAGGAGATCGCCAGCAGATCCTGCTTCGCCGCCATCTCCGTGTAATATCCGATCGCGCCGCTGTGCGAGATGTTGCGGATGCCGATCACAGCTGCGCCGTTCTGCTTTGCCATGTCAATGGCGTGCTCCATTGCGTGCGTGGCCGCGACATAGCCGCAGCCGTTGTCGCCCTCGTAGATGCCGGTGCAGGGGCCTGTGGTGCGGAAGGAGAAATTCGGGCTCGTGTTGATCCCGCCCTTTGCGATCCGCTCGCAGTAATACTCCATCCGCACGGAGCCGTGGGAATGATAGCCGCGCTCGTCCGACCAGACCAGCACCTCCGCCGTCATTTCCGCATGCTCGCCGCTGAGTCCCGCCTGCATCAGCTTGTTTTTCATCAATGCTTTCAGTTCTTCTCTTTTAACGATCATTTTTCAAACCTATCCATTTCCATGGGAAGCGGGCGCGGCCCGCTTCCCGGCAATTCACAGCTTTACATCTCTGTTGCAGTCCTTCGAATAGACGTAGGACAGATCCTCCCCGCGGCCAACAGCATAGCACGCCTGCGGGCAATAATTGTCGATGAAGACATAGTCGCCCTTCTGCACGGGGATCCATTCGTCATCCAGCTTATACATGCCCTTTCCGGTCAGGAAGTACATGCCGTGCTCCTGAAAATGCGTTTCGATATAGCCGTGCGAGGCACCCAGGCTGAATTTCAGCATGTGCATATTGATATCAAACGCCCAGTCCTCCGCCGAGGGAAGCAGATCCTTGATCATGCAGTTGTCCATTCCCTCGTAGGGCAGCCACGGAAGGTCGTTGGAGTTGCCGACGACTGTATGCGTGCGGTAGCCCTCCAGCTTTTCGTGGCGCTTGCGGTAGACATAGATCTTTGCCTCTTTGCCGCTTTTGTTTTCAAAGGTGACGGGCTTGTCGTCCGGGGAGAAGAAGTAGCCGTCCTCCGTGAGCGTCGCCTTCTCGTCCGCGTTCTGCACGTCTACCTCGCCCTGCACAACATACAGGAAGGTCTCGATCCCATTTCCGCCGATGCCGGTATTTTTTCCGCCCGCGTGCGCCGAGACAAAATAATCGGCGAAGGACGCGCCCATCTCCGGCGAGGCCAGGATCGAAACGTCGCAGTTTTCATAGCCCGGGATCCGGTTTTCAACCAGACCGTCTACCTCCAGCAGAACGAAATTGTCCTTTTTTACGACCGACCGGGTAGAAAGAAGCTGCTCCCGGTAGCCCTCCTGTCCATTCAGATAACTCATAGCTGATACCCTCCTTGTATGCGTCTCAGATCTGCTTCGCTGCCCAGCGAAGGACATTGCTCCAGAGTGTGCGGTTGCAGTCGGATTGGCAGAATTCTTCCGGCATCCAGTGCGGCGCGCAGTCGCTTGCCCAGGCGAAGCTGCGGCCCTTGCCGTATTCCCAGACCGTGAGGATCGGATCGCTCTCATAGTGGATCAGAACCTTCGCCTGCGCCTTTGCCGTCAGCGCATTATAGCCGAACAGCGCCGGGAGCTCCTGCGGCAGGCCATGGGTGATCGCGTCGTCCCGCGCGCAGAGCACGGCATGGATCCCCTCCGGATGCTCGCGGCGATCGTCGCACGGAAGCATGGTGACGGGCAGCGCCTGCTCGACCGGCGTATTGCGCCACTGGCCCTTTGCCTCGATCCCCATGAAGGTCAGATAGCCGCCCATCATGCCCAGTGCGCCGCCCTCGGCGACGTACTGCCGGATCAGCTCGGGCAGATTGGGCGTCGCCTTGCCCGCATAGAAGGTATCATGATGGAGGTAGAACGTGTTCGCGCCGACATCGCTGATGATCACCGCGTCATATTGCTGCAGCCCCTCGAGCGTGTTCGGGAACTCAAACGGGACCAGATGCGCTGGAATATGCGTGATCTCCGCAAAATCCTTCATGTATTCGCGGACGCGGCCGATCTCCGTTTCATAGCCGCTGCTGGAAAACTGGTCAAAGCCCTTCGATTCCACCTTTGTAAAGAACCATGATTCGCCGACAAACAAAACCTTTAATTTTTCCATGAAAGCCACCTTTTGTCCTTTCAGTTTTCAAAATCTAGAACGACCGTACCGTCATCCCGGTAGCACACAGTTTTTTTGTTCATGTTGATCGCGTCGATCGCCGCGAAATACGCCTCCTTCGAGGCAAACACCGGCTCGTAGCTGTCGATGATCGAATGTGCCAGCGACGCATCGCCATAGAGCAGCTTCGCCGTCATGGCCGCGAGCACCTTTGCCGGATTGACGCTTGCGCGGACAGGATCCACGATGTGATAGTTCGAGCCGTGCGCCGTGCCGATGGCGCCGGAGGAATAGGGATGGATCGTCGGCATGAGGCAGGAGATATCGCCCAGATCCGACGTGCCGCAGTTCCAGGGGGCCTGACGGACGCAGCCCTCGCCGAAGATCTCCTCGGCCGTTTTGCAGAACAGGCTGCTGAGCTTCTCGTCGTTTTTGAGCGGCATATTGCCCGGTACGTCATGGATCAGCAAATTCGCACCGATGGCGGCCGCAGAGGCGGACAGCGCCTGGTTGATCCGGCGGTTGATCTGCTTCATTTTCTCGAACGTGCTGGCACGGACATAGGTGTCCAGCTTTGCCACACCCGGGATCGCATTGGCCGCCGCGCCGGCCTGCGTCAGGATGGGGTGCCAGCGGATATAGTCCTTTTCCTCAAACGTCTCACGCAGCGCGTTGCAGGCGGTGATGCCGAGCGTCGCGGCATAGAGGGCGTTGATGCCCTGATGCGGCGCGAAGCCCGCGTGCGCAGATTTGCCGATATACTCAAAATGCTTGGTGATGCAGCCGTCCGCGCCCTTGTCGATGGCGAAGAGCGAGGTCTCCTCTGAGAGCACATGTGTAAACAGTACGAGCTGCACCCCGTCAAAGAGTCCGCGGTACAAAAACTCGATCTTACCCGCCAGATAGTGGATCGTGCCCTCCTGTATGAGCTTCGAGCGGTATTCCAGATCGATGGTCTCCTCCGCGGGGATCGACAGGAAGCGGATCGAGCCGCACAGCCCGTCCAGCGCACCGGGTTCGGCCAAGGCCGCCGCGCAGCCGACAAGATACGCGGACTGCGCGTTGTGCCCGCAGGCATGCACCGCGCCTGTGGCCGGATCGGCCTCCGGATGCTCCGGGCAAATGATGGAGTCCTCCTCCGCGACGATCGCAATGACGGGGCCGGGACGGCCGGTATCGATCTGCGCCGCGAAGCCGGGAATGTCTCCGGCCAGCGTCACCTGATACCCAAGCGACTGGAAGATATCCGCCAGATAGCGCGAGGTCTTCCACTCCTTATAGCCGATCTCAGGGTTCTTCCAGATCGTCTGTTCAACCTCGACGATCAGACTTTTGTATTTTTCTACACAGGAAAGAATGCTTTTGACAGCTTCGTTACAGGACTGTTCCATAGGTCCTCCTTCCCTGCTCAGTTATTTTTATAGTGCAGGCGGACATCGCCGTTATCCAGATACTCAACGGCTCTGCCGGAGAATGCCACGCGGTTGATCGCCTCGAAATACGCTTCCTTGCTTTCAAACTCTGGCTTGAATTCACGCACAATTTTTCTGCCGAGCGCCGCGTCGTCATGCAGCAGCTCATAGGCAAGGCAGCACAGGAGCTTTGCCGGGTTGACGCAGCTGCGCACCGGGTCGGCGACCTTAAAGTCCGCGCCGTGCATGCTGCCGGAAATACCGGCGGCCTCCGGGTGGATGGCCGGCATCAGGCTGGACAAATCGCCCAGATCCGTGCTGCCGTACGACCACGAGATATACCGGATCTGCTCCGCACCGAACAGGTCGGTGATGATATCGCGGCAGGTATCGAACAGCGTGCCGTCGCAGTGCAGCGGCATATTGCCCGGCTTGTCCTGAATGTAGACGTTGCCGCCGAGCGCCGCGGCGGACGCGGCAAGTGCGCGGTTGATCCGCTCGTTCAGCTTCTTCATCTCTTCAAACGAGGCCGCGCGCGTATACGCGTCCATCTTCGCAACATCCGGGATCGCGTTCGCGGCGACACCGGCCTGCGTGATGATGGGGTGGAAGCGCATGGTCTGCGTGTCGCGGAAGGTCTCGCGTAGCGCGTTGCAGGCCGTCATGCCGACATTGGCCTCATACAGCGCGTTCACGCCGTTCCACGGCTCCGTCCCGGCATGAGAAGCTTTGCCCTCAAATTCAAAGTGCTTGTTGATGCAGCCGTTTCCGCCCTTGAAGAGGTGGAACATGTGATCGTCGTCATGCATCGCGTGTACCATCGCGACCATATCGACATCGTCAAACAGTCCGCGGTACAAAAATTCGATCTTGCCGGCGTTGAAGTGGATCTTTCCCTCCTTGATCAGCTTCGCGCGGAACTCCAGATCGATGGTCTCCTCTGCCGGAACACCGACAAAGCGGATCGAGCCGCAAAGTCCGTCCAGCGCGCCCGGCTCCGTCAGCGCAGCGGCGCAGCCCAGAACTGCGGAGGACTGGCAGTGGTGGCCGCAGGCGTGAACCGCGTTCGTCCGCTTATCCGCCTCCGGATGCGTCGCGCACATGAGCGAATCCAGCTCGCCGATCAGCGCCAGCTTCGGGCCGGGACGGCCAGTATCCAGATCCGCGATAAAGCCCGGGATGCCCTCCGCCGTTTTGACCTGAAAGCCCATTTTTTCATACTGGCGAACGAGATATTCTGTCGCCTCCCACTCCTTGTAGCCGACCTGCGGGTGCTTCCACAAATAGCGCTCCGTGTCCAGGATCAGCTGCTTGTGCTTGTCTACAAGCTCTGTATACTTTTTATATTGCTCCTTCATTGTGTTTTCCTCCTGCAAGCTTACTCATCATACAGATGGCACATGACGTGGTGTCCGCCGCCGACATCCTTCTTTTCCGGGCACTGCTCGGCGCAGATCGGCTTCGCGTACGGACATCTTGTCCGGAACACGCAGCCGGACGGCGGCGAAAGCGGCGACGGCAGCTCGCCCTGAATGAGCGTGCGCTCCTTCTTCGCAGCGCCTGACGCGTCGATCACCGGGACGGACGACAAAAGCGTTTTTGTGTACGGATGCAGCGGATTCCGGAACAGCTCCTCCGTCGGGCACTCTTCAAACAGATATCCGAGATACATCACGCCGATGCGGTCGGAGATATACCGGACGACGCCGATATCGTGCGCGATGAACAGATAGGACAGATTTTCCTTCTCCTTCAGATCCAGCAGCAGATTGATGATCTGAGACTGGACGGAGACATCAAGCGCGGAGACCGGCTCATCGCAGACGACAAATTCCGGGTGCAGGATCAGCGCGCGGGCAATTCCGATCCGCTGGCGCTGACCACCGGAGAATTCGTGCGGGTAGCGGTAGTAATGCTCCGGCTTCAGGCCGACCTTTTCAATGATATCCAGCGCCATATTCATCCAGTCGGCGCGGTTCCCCACGTGCTGGATGGCCAGCACCTCTGTCAAAATCTCGCCGACATTTTTTCTGGGATTCAGCGAGGTATAGGGGTCCTGAAAGATCATCTGCAGCTTCGACCGGTACTGCCGGAACGCCTGCTGATGGATTTTGGTGATATCCTCGCCCTGATAGAGGATCCGGCCGTCCGTCGGCTCGAGCAGGCGGAGCATTGTCCGGCCCAGCGTGCTTTTTCCGCAGCCGGTTTCGCCGACGAGGCCGTAGACCTCGTTGCGGTGCACCTGCAGGCTGACATCGTTGACCGCCTTTACAACGGCCTTCTGTCCGTTCACCTTCTTTTCCACAGGGAAAAACTTTTTTAAATGCTGTAATTCCAACATAGCCTGTGTTTCGTTCATGTTTCCACTCCCTGCGCTAAAAAGCATCTGACCGTGTGTCCATTTTCCAGCTCCTGCAGCTGCGGCATTTCTTTTCTGCACTGCTCGCACGCGTATTCGCAGCGGTCCGCGAACCGGCAGCCCTGCCCGATCTGGTTCAGAAGCGGGACGGTGCCCCGGATCGCGTAAAGGCGCTCGGGTTTCTGCTCCGTCATCTGCGGGATGGACTGCATCAGGCCCTTCGTATACGGGTGCTTCGGATTCGAGAAGATCTCCCGCGCATCCGCTTCCTCTACGATCTGACCAAGGTACATGACGATCACGCGGTCACAGGTTTCCGATACGACGGCCAGATCATGCGTGATGAGAATGATGCTCGCGCCCGTCTCCTCTTTCAGCTTCGTGATGAGGCTCAGGATCTGCGCCTGAATGGTCACATCGAGGGCGGTCGTCGGCTCGTCCGCAATCAGCACGGAGGGTTTACAGACCAGAGCGATCGCGATCATGACGCGCTGGCGCATGCCGCCGGACAGCTCGTGCGGATATTGGGAAAAGCGCTCTTTATAGGCGGGGATCCCGACCAGCTTTAGAATGTTGAGCGCGCGCTCGCGCGCCTCCTGCTTGGAGATCCCCTTGTTATGGAGCTTGATCGCCTCCATGATCTGGTCGCCGACCCGCATCACGGGATTCAGCGCACTGAGCGCGTCCTGAAATACCATGGATATCTCATCACCGCGGATGCTCTGCATCTTTCGCCCGGAATATTTGAGCAGGTTTTCCCCCTTGAAGAGGATCTCGCCGCGGAGGATCACCGTGTACTTTTCATCATACAGGCGCATGATAGACTGACAGGTCACGCTCTTTCCGCAGCCGGATTCGCCGACAATGCCGAGGATCTCGTTGGCGTTCACGCGGAAATTGATCCCGTCGATCGCCTTCATCACGCCTCGTTCCGTTTTAAAGGAGGTCGTCAGGTTCTTCACTTCGAGAATTGTTTGTTGCACGTCCGTTCCTCCTTCATCAGTTTGTCAGGGGGTCCAGGAAGTCCCGCAGACCTTCGCCCAGCATGTTCAGCCCCAGCACAGAGGCCGCGATAAACGCGCCCGGGCAGACGATCATCCACCACGACTGGAAAATGACCGTTTTTCCCTCATTGATAATATTGCCCCAGCTCGGCTCCGGCATCGGGATGCCCACGGCGAGGAAGCTCAGCGACGCCTCCGAGATGACGGCGGTCGCGAAAATGAAGGAGACCTGCACCAGCACCGTCGGGATGACGTTCGGCATGATATTGAGCCAGATGATGCGCAGATTGCTTGCGCCGGAGGCCTGCAGCGCCTCGATATAGGTCTGCTCCTTGACCTGAAGCGTGATGGAGCGCGCCACACGCGTGATATCCGGGATGGAGACGATGATCAGCGTCAGAATGACGTTCTTTTCGCCCGCGCCCATGACGCCCACCAGCGCAATGGCCAGCATCAGAGACGGGATCGCCTTCACTGCGTCGCAGAAGCGCATCACGACAGCGCCGAACTTGGGATAATATCCGGAATACAGGCCCAGAAACAGGCCGATCACAAACGAGAAGCCGCTGACCAGAACGCCGACCTTCATGGAGATGGACGTGCCGTACAGAATGCGGCTCAGAAGATCGCGGCCAAAGGTGTCCGTTCCGAAAATGAATTCCTTACACGGGGACTTCAGCCTGTTGACAACATTGACCTCCAGCGGGTCATACGGCGAGATCACCGGGGCCAGCACTGCGAGCGCCAGCATGATGAGCAATACGGCAGCGCCGATCACGACTGATTTGTTGCGGAAGAATTTCCGGGTTTTTAAGATCCGGTGCTCCTTCCGCATCTGCGCCTTGATTTGATATAGATCCGTCATATGCTCACCTCTCGCTTCTGATTCTAGGATCGATCATGCCATAGAGAATATCCAGAAGGAACATGACAAGCACGTTCAGCACTGCAATCAGCAGCACCATTGCCTGCACGACCTCATAATCTCTTCGGCCGATGGAGTCGATCATCAGTTTTCCAACGCCCGGAATGTTAAACACCGTTTCCGTTACCAGCGCGCCCGCGATCAGAGACACAAAGCTCTGCGCAATGACGGTGATGATCGGGATCAGCGCGTTTCTGAGCGCGTGCTTCAGCATCAGCGCGTGTGATTTGACGCCCTTTGCCTTTGCCATTTTGATATAGTCCTTGCCGAGCACCTCCAGAACGGCGGAGCGCGTCATGCGGCTCAGCTGCGCCGCGTGCATCATGCCGAGGGAGACCGCAGGCAGGATCATGCGGCTGATATAGCCCTTGAAGCCCGCCTCCGCGATCGTCTTATAGCCGGAGGCCGGGAACCACTTCAGCCCCACCGCGAAAACCAGGACCAGAAGCAGGCCCAGCAGGAAATTCGGGACGCTGACGCCCAGCATGGATAGCACCATCATTCCTTGGTCGATTCCCCGGCCCCTGCCCCTGGCAGACGCAATACCGGTCGGAATTGCGATCACAACCGCAATGATCAAGGCAAAAATCGTCAATTCGATCGTCGGGCGCATTCTTTCTGCAATGATCTCCGTCAGCGGCTGGTCGATAAAGATCGATTCGCCCAGATCTCCGTGCAGCACGTCGTTCAGCCAGTCTACATACTGAACCGGAAGCGGCCGGTTCAGGCCCATCTGCTCTCTGAGCTGTTCCACCTGTTCCTCCGGCGCGTCCACACCCAGCATGACGCGCGCCGGGTCGCCCGGCGTCAGGTGAATGATCATAAAGGTAAACGCCGAAACGATGAGCAGCATCAGAACGACGGATATCAGTTTCTTTCCTATGTACTTAACCATTTGTTGTGACCCCATAGCGCGAGTCCTTGCTCAGACTCATCCAATTATTCACTGTTTTCCTCCTCATACCTCTCTTGTAACCAATGGTTCAATCGTCTGCGGTTACTCTTGTCGGGAACGAAAAGAGCGCGGGAAGGCCGGTTTCGGCATTCCCGCGCTTTTTTAGTAAGGCATCATGCCAGAGTTTTCAGTTGGAGTCTGCCGTTACTGTCTGACTCTGATGTTGGACACGGTCGGTGCGCTGCAGAAGGTCGCGAAGTTTTCAACCTTGTCCGTGCAGACGCCGTAGATAAACACGCTGCCGAGCTTGGAGGCGGGGAGGCTTTCCGTCCACAGGTAGGTCTGCAGCTCTTCCCACAGCTTCTGGCAGGTCGGGATATCGGCCGTTGCGTCCATTTCCTTGACCGCGTCAAAGATCTTCTGGTCGTTGGTAAAGCCGGCCCAGCTGCTGCTCAGGTAGATCTGCAGCGTCGGAACCGCGACGGGGATCAGGCTGGCGAAGAACAGATCGTACTTGGTCGGATCGTTGCGGTAGGCGGAGTAGCTGGTGTAATCCGGGGTGATCAGCTCGGCGTTGATGCCGGCGGCAGCCAGCTCAGACTGCACGACGACTGCGCCGCCCGCGAGCGCTGCGCTCGACGGAGAGGCCAGAATGCGAACGGTCTCGCCGTTGTAGTTTGCCTTTTCCAGATATTCCTTCGCAAGATCCAGATCCTTCAGATGTGCGTTTTCCTTACCGGCGTCGGTGTACCACGTTGCGGTCTCCGCCGGCATGAAGCTGATCTCCTCACGGAAGAAGTCGGGCGTGTTGTATGCGCCGAGCAGGATCTCGTTGGCATCGAGGATCGCGTTGATCGCCTGACGCATGTTGACATCCGCGCAGAGGCCCTCGGCCTTGTTGTAAACGACGACATATTCGCCGTTCAGCTCGGTGTAGGTGGTCAAACCCTCGATGCTGTCGAGCATCGCAAAGTCGTCGCCGCCCATTTCGGTCACGATATCGTATTCACCGGTCTGGATGCCGGCGGCTCTGGTGGCGTTGTCGGAAACGATGTCGTAATAGATCACGGGCGTGGCCTGCGTCTTATAGCCGTACCAGCCGCTCGCTTCGCCCTCGACGCCATAGGGACTGTAGTCCTCGAACTTCTCGAGCTTGATGTAGGTGCCGGATTTCCATTCGACAAACTTGTACGGGCCGGTGCCGATGTATTCCTGAACTTCGCCGGTGGAGGCGTCGACATTCTCAATGACGGACTTGGGCATGATGACGGAGCCCTGGGACTGCGTCGCGATCAGCTCGTTGAAGAACGCGATCGGGCCGTCAAACACGATCTTGACCGTGCTGTCGTCGACCTTCTCGAAGCGGGACTCGCCGACCGTGTTCTGCGCGTTGCCGTAGTGCTCGATCCAGCGGTTCATGGAGGCAACAACGTCGTCAGCCGTCATTTCCTCGCCGTTGTGGAACTTGATGCCCGTGCGCAGATGGTAGAGATATTCCCGGCCATCGTTGTTGACCTCGTAGGACTCGCACAGCTCCGGCTTGACGTTGAACTCCGCGTCGAGCGTGACGAGCGCTTCATAGATGTTGCCGTAGGTGACGACACGCACGGGCGCGTCGGCGACCATCATCGGGTCAAGCGTAGCCGGCTCCAGATTGTAGCCGACATGCAGCTCGTCCTTGTAGACAACGTCTTCCGCGGGCGCTGTCTGCTCGGTTTGTTCCGTGCTGGTGGAAGGGGTCTGCTCTGTCGCGGGTGTGTCGTTCTTCGACGGCTCCGCTGCGGGGGTGGAGCTGCAGCCGGCAAGCAGGCTGATGCTCAAAACAAAAACCAGAAATAGCGCTAAGAATCTTTTTTTCATTTTTAGTCTCCTCTACTTTTTTGTTTTTGCCTGAATACGATGGCTCTTCGATCGAGCAATTGCATTATAATGCACAAAACTTCACAAAATCTACGTAGGAAAGCTCCAAACTTTTTTATCCTTTTGTGCATTCCGCACATTTGGAAGATATTTCTTAGCCTCTGCTTTGTAGACAAATACATCTTTTCTCACTATAATAGAAATAAACTAGTTAATTGCCTTGTTTCCTGCGCGGAGGTTTCCCTTTTATGATGTATCTGAATGAACTGCTGTCAATTCCAACGCTTCAGGAGCTGACCCTGATCAATCAAAACGCGTGTCTGGATCGTCCGGTCGCGACCATCGAATCGACGGAAACGCCGGACGTGATCTCCTATGTTCCCAAAAATTGCTTCATTATCACAACCGCCATGGCCTATAAGGAAAATCAGGAAAAGCTGTGCGAGTTGATCCTGAGTCTGGACAAGCTGCCGTGCGCCGGGCTTGGGATCAAGCTCGGCCGGTTTATTGACGAGCTCGATCCCAAGGTCATACAGACTGCGGATTCCGTCGGCTTTCCCCTGATCAATATTCCGATCCACCTGACGCTCGGCGAGGTGTATCACCGGTTTTTGTCGCTTCTTTGGAACGTGGAAAACGACAATCTGGTCGACGCGCTCAACACGCAGAAGCAGCTCTATAACCTGATCATCCAGGGCGTTCCGCTCCGGCAGGTTCTGAAGCTCATCTCCGCAAAGCTCAATGAGCCCTGCCTGATCGTCGACCGCTTCGGCGAGCTCTGCGAATCCGTCAACACGACCGAGGACGAGGTCAAGGCCGCTATCGCGCATATAGACGGCCTCAACAAGGACGACAACGAGACCATCTGCTGCAGCGTCCGCCTGCCGAACTATGTCAAGGAGGTCAAGCTCTACATCTACCCCATCAAGAGCATCCGCCGAAATTCCCACTTCATGGTCGCGTTTTCCAGAGAAGCCACGTCGCCGCTGTCCTTTTTCGTCATGGAGGAGGTGCTTCTGAATCTCGGCATGCTGTTTTATAAGCAGCTGTTCACCGATCTGGAGTCCGCAAAGCTCCGGCAGTCCTACTTTGACATGCTCGTAAACTGTGACGGCAGCGCGCTCTCCCAGCTGGCCGTGACCGGCAGCCGCTATGGGCTGAAGCGGTCGGTCTATTACAACATCGTCATCGGTGGCTTCGTCAACGCCGCCGCGCCTTTGCAGCACGCCGACAGTCCGCTCGGCAATCATGAGCTCTATATCGAGGTCTTCAACTATATTCTCAAAAACGCCATTCACTATTTCCACGGAAATGTCACCGTCTTCTCTCTGGTCGACGACGGGCTCTACGTTCTTCTCGTTCAGAAAAGCGCGCTGGATATTCACGCGTTTCTGGACAAAATCGGCGAAGCCTCTGTCCGCGCGTTCGGGGAGCCGTTGAAATTCGTCATCGGAAACCATGTCAAAAATCTCAACGACATCCGTGAGGCCTATTGGAACACGCTGGAGCTGTTCAACAATACGACCGGCACCTGCGGCCAGTCCGTCTATGCCTGTCAGCCGACGAGCATTCTTGAAATCCTGAAGACCTCCCCCAGCTATCAGATCTCGTCCATCTGCCAGTCGACGCTGCGGGAGCTGGCTGAGCCGAAGGACGATGTCACGCGCGAGCTGCGCGAGACGCTGAGCATTTATCTGGACAGCAAATGCAGCATCAAGGAGACCGCGGATACGCTGTTCCTGCACCGGAACACCGTGCGCTACCGCATCAGTAAATGTCAATCCATTTTGAAGCACGATTTTTCAGATCCGGAGTATTGCCTGCAGCTCCAGATCTGTCTCGCGCTGACAAAGCCGCCGGCATAGAAAGAATTTGGAGGAATTATGAGGAAGCATGCCAAGCTGCGCGCCGCCGTGATCGGCTGCGGCGCCATCAGCGATATCTATCTCACAAATCTGAAAACCCGCTTTTCCACCGTCGAGGTGGTCTGCTGCTGCGCGCTCCATCCGGAGCATGCGGCGGCGAAGGCCGCGCAGTATGGGATCGAAAGCCGCACCTACCAGCAGATCCTTACGGACGATTCGATCCAGCTTATCCTGCTCCTGACGCCCGCGTCCACGCATTATGCGCTGATCCGCGAGGCGCTTCTGGCGGGAAAGCATGTCTATACGGAAAAAACCATGTCGACCTCTCTGGCGGAGGCGGAGGAGCTGCTTGCGCTGGCCAGAAGGAACGGGCTGTATCTCGGCTCCGCGCCGGATACGTTCCTCGGCGCAGTGCTGCAGGACGCGCGCCGCGCAATCGACAGCGGCGCGATCGGTCAGGTCACGGGCTTCTGCGCTTACGCGAACCGGAATCTGGACGCGCTGGCAAGCAAATATCTGTTCCTGCGTCTGCCGGGCGGCGGGATCTGCTTTGATTACGGCGTTTATTACCTGACCGCGCTCGTAAGTCTGCTGGGGCCTGTTTCTCAGGTGTCCGCTTTTACCGGAAACCGGGCGGAGGTTCGCCGGAACTGTCTGCCGGACAACCCGGACTACGGCCAGCCGTATTCGTATCCGAACGAGAGCTTCGTCACTGCCACGCTGACGCTCGCCAACGGCGTCAGCGGGACATTTGCGCTGAACGGTGACAGCATCGGGCCGGATCAGGCCGTGTTTGTCATCTACGGAACGGAGGGGATCCTAAAGCTTGGCTCCCCGGATCATTTCGGCGACCCGTCGCAGCTGCTTCGGCCGGATCCGCAGACGATGCCCGCTCTGCAATGCACGCCGCTGGGCACGGGACTCCCATTTTCGGACAACAGCCGCGGGCTCGGTGCGGCGGAGCTGGCAGACGCGGTTCTGCGCGCAGCGCCGTGCCGCTGTGATGCGTCGTTCGCGTATCATGTGCTTGAGGTCATTGTCCGCATCATGCAGAGCGGCAGCGAACGGCAGCCGGTTCCGGTACAGTCCTCCTGCCCCCGCCCTGAACCGCTCTCTCCGGCGCATATCGCACGGTTCACCGCAGCAGACTGCAGCGTCTGACCCTTTACAAAAAAGCAAACTGCCCCGTCCAGCCCAGCATCAAGGCAACAACAAATGCATTCCGAATCGTGCTGCCAAACATGAATGCCGCTTCTGCGGGCGCTGAAAACGCGGCAGAAGCAAAGTCCGTTGCACCGGTCATTACGCCGCAGATGAAGATTGTTCTGGACTATCTCAAGAAATATGGTGAAATGCACGACGAGGAGTTGCAGGAGCTGCTGCATATTAAAAAGACCAGAGCCTATCTGCTGACCCGCCAGATGAGCGAAGAAGGGCTGATCGAGGTCGTCGGCAGAGGGGCGGAAAAGAAGTATAGATTGAAGTAACGAGGAGGTGCGCTATGGCACTGGAAAATAAATTGGGGCTGACGAGTTCTGCAGACCTTGCGCGGGAGGAGGAACGGATCAGCAAGAAAAAGGCCGTGTGGCTGTTTGAAAGCGGCACGCTGGACAAGCTGCCTGTCGGCACGTTCGCGTCGCTCAAGGCAATTCATAAGTACCTTTTTGATGACATTTATGACTTTGCGGGTGAGCTTCGCACTGTGAATTTGGCGAAAGGCAATTTCCGCTTCGCGCCGCTCATGTATTTGGAGGCAGCGCTGGTGAACATCGAAAAAATGCCGCAGAGTACTTTTAATGAAATCATCGAAAAGTATGTGGAAATGAACGTCGCGCACCCGTTCCGTGAGGGAAACGGGCGCAGTATGCGCATCTGGCTTGATTTGATGCTGAAAAACGGTATTGGACAGGTCGTAGATTGGAGCAAGGTCGATAAAGAGGACTATCTGCTTGCAATGGAGCGCAGTCCGATTAAGGATGTGGAGATTAAGGTGCTGCTGAAGGCCGCGCTGACAGATGATGTGAATAGCCGTGAGGTTTTTATGAAAGGCATCGACCATAGCTACTATTACGAGGGCTATGCGACGTTCATGACGGGAGAATTGTAAAAAGACGGATTAGCTTCGGAGAAAATAAATCAATTATCTGGAACAGGGGGGTGCAATAATGAGAAAGTCGTGGATAAAATGGATTTTAATAGGAGTGGTTGCAACGATTGGTTTGGTCGTAGGCATCCCCCTTATAATCAACGAATGTTACAAAGCAAATAGTGGATATATAACAATCTGGACCGCTGCAGATGTACTTTCTTATTATGGTACGATCCTAGGTACACTTGTAGCGGTCATAACAATTGTTGTGACGATTGGCTTTACTCGGAAACAGATCCAGCGGGAGAGTTATATCAAAAGTGAACACGAAAAGTGGGCGAAAATTGAAAGCATAATTACAGAGGCTCTTGGTAGAATCAATCCGCAACATATTTTAACCGAAGGCGTTGATAATGTTGCCCCTGTTAATGATAATTTTCCAAACGCAATAATGACCACAATTCAAAAATACCAAATGGACTGCCGAATTGCTACGGACCAACTTTTCTCGTATCTGAGTTCAGAAGATTTTCCAAAAATGAAATACTTATTAGACCAAATAATGCAAGCTTCAATTATATTCTCTGATATTTGTGAGAAAGAGTATGTTGCTTACAGAAAAATAAGCGATATAAAGGCAAGACGTACTGCCTTGGAAACAATTGAATTAGAAAAGAAGTACCCAAACTCTTTTACAGAAAAAGACTTGTCTTTTTGCGCTTCAGTCCTTGAGCGAACAAAGAACTTAAAATACGACGAAATATGGGGCGATATTGGTAAAGCAAGCCGTGAATTGGCTGATGCTTACGACCATGTGTATAGGAATCTGCTTGCGTTAAAAGGACAAGTATTCGATTCAATTTATACTGATATGCGAAAGCGAGCAGGTGAAATATTGCGTTTCGGAAGAAAAAATAATGCAAACTCTTGATATGGGAGACAAAGAACAAGATGATCAGTATCCGTCCCAAAGTGTTGCAGCACAGGAATAACGGTCTGACCTAGTGGATTCCGTTGAGGACAGATGGGTGTTGATCTGATTAGGCAGTGGTTTTGGAACCCCGTTTTTTGCAGGCAAAGGCAACTTCAAGTTGCGCAAAAGCAAGCTGGGGTTGGTGGGCAAATCTGCCCAGAAGATGTACAATAGTAACGTCAGGAGGTGATAGATTTGAGCCTCGGAAACAACATCCACATTAAACGGAAAGAAACCGGCATAACACAGGAAGACCTCGCCAACCGCCTTGGGGTTTCTCGTCAGGCAGTATCCGACTGGGAGAGAGATGTCAAGAAGCCAGAAACGCAAAACTTAATTAACCTCGCAAAGCTACTTGATGCTTCACTTGACTGGCTCTGTGCAGACGAGTTGGTTGTGGCGGGAACACCGCGTGACAAGATTTGTGTCAAATGCGAAGAACAGCTGGAGAGCAAAGCAGATGGAAAGGCTTTGAAGATTGCTCCCGCTTTATTGGAGTTTGCAAGAAGGGCTGATGAAATCACTGCTGACATCTATATCTCTAAAGACAAGGAGGACTTACAATGAATGAGAATCATGCCCCTATGGTTCTTAGCGACGAGGTGATGATCGAGATAATTCACTCGATTAAAGATGTACTTATTCACCTGACTGACGCGCTTTTCCCTCGTAATACCCATACTGATGTTGAGTAAAGCAAAACTCCCTGCTACCAGAGAAAAGTTCCAGCGGCAAGGGAACGTTTTCGTTTTTTGGGTCAGGCTTTAGGCATTTACTTCCTGCTTATTTTTGAAGGTGAGGTGGATGCCGACGACAGCGTAGACTGTGCCGTAGTCTATCGGCGCATTCCAGTTCTCTAGCGTGAATTCAGTCAGCGTATCCAGTAGGTCAAACCAGCATAGCGTTTCTGCTGTTCAGACTGGTCAAGGGGAATGTAGAAATTTTTATCGATACAATACTGAACCATATCAGAGATTACCTGAGTTTCTTGTAATAGGTTCTCTTGCTTTGCGCAAAATCCGCCGCATCAAAGATAAGGTTTAGCATTGTCCGGCCGTCTTCAATGATTAGAAGAAAAGCACGAACTCCGGTTATTTCTTCCGAGAGTTCGTGCTTTTTTCTTATACGCTGATCCGCACTATGTACCGTACCGCCTGCATATGCCCCTCCATGATCCGGTTTTTTCTCGTAAATCTCGCGGTTCGTATGGGGCACACGTTCTTGACCATCTGGCCGCCGACGGAGCCGGCTTCGCGGGAGGTCAGGTCGCCGTTGTAGCCGTTCTTCAGGTTGACGCCGACCTCCCTTGGTGTTCTTTTTCATCTTATTTTTTGCCGGGTTCCGGATTGGATGGCAGCGGGAAGCTTCGCGCGGGGGCTGGGGCCAGCTCGCCGACGAAGCGGTAAAAGATGCGGATGCTCTGGCAAAACGGCTGCTCCCGGCGGACGGACTTCCGGATACCCTGCGGCAATTCCTTCGGTCCGATCTCAATGCGCTCAACAAACAGCGACAGCGTTTCTCTGTCCAGCTTCTCAATGTGTGTATAGCGCCGTGCAAGGGCGAAAAAACGCTGATAGTCCTCCGCTGCGTTTTCTGTTTTGGCCGGTTCCAATGCTGTCAGAAGTCTTTGAAGTCCCGCGCCCTCAGTTTGAAGCTGCGACACCATATCGGATAGCCGGGCATCCTCCAGTCGTCCCTCCGCATTGTCCATGTAGAGCTTTGTAATCACCCTGTCGATGGTTTTCAGACGGGCGGCGGCCCGCTCCTGCTGAAGCTGCCGGGTCTGGACTGCCTCGGACGTTTGCGTTTCCCGGAGAACATCGCCGACAAGCCGGTCGATCTGTTCATCGGTCATGGCAAGGATCTCGTTCAGATCCTGCCGCACGACCTCCAGAAGGTCACTGTAGCGGATCCGGACACCCTCGCAGGGATCTGCAATGTCGGGCCGCTGTCTGGTGCAGGACAGGTACCAGTATTTCTCGCGTTCCCCCTTATAGACCGTTCCGCAGGAGCAGAGCGAATGCCCGCAGCGTCCGCAGACGGCAATGCCGGAGAAAATGCTTTTGCGCACGTGGTCGTATTTCTGATAATTCCGAGTTCCTTTTCCGAGATTCAGCGCCGCAGCGTCAAATGTCTCCTGCGAAACAAGCGGCAGATGCGTGCCGCGCGTGACTGCCCAATCTTCCTGCGGGACGGGGAGCTTCTTTTCGGAACGGATGCTGGCCTTTCTCGTTTTGCCAAGCAGCGTATGCCCGAGATAGACCTCATTCTTGAGGATCCGCTTGATCGTCGTATAATTCCAAAGATCAGAGGCGTGGCTGGCGCCCTCGTCGCCAAAATGATCGCGATACAGGACGCGATATTTGAGCGGCGGAATGATCCCGCCGGCGTTCAGCTCCATCGCAATTTTCCGGGAGGAATCACCGGAGGCCGCCGCGGCAAAAATTCTCTGCACGACCGGCGCGGTCACCTCATCCGGGATGAGCTGATGCACATTGTCCGGATTCTTTTTGTAGCCATACGGCGGACAGGCACAGTATTGCCCGCTCTCACGCTTGTTTTTCAGAACGTTTTTGACCTTGCGTGAACCGTCACGCAGGTAGACCTCGTTCATGGCGAACTGGAACGGTGCAAAGACGTTTTCACGCGCCGTATCAAAGCCGTCGGAAATCGTGAAGAAGTGGATGCCGTGCTCCGGAAAATATTCTTCGGCGTAGTAGCTTGCCTCGCGCATATTTCGTCCAAGTCTGGAAAGATCGACGGTAATGACCGTATTCGCGCTCTTCTTCCTCAGGAATTCCAGCAGCTTTTTGAAGCCGGGGCGTTCAAAGTTTCCGCCCGACCAGCCATCATCCTGAAAGACAGCCGCGACGATCAGTTCTCGTTTCGCGCAATACTCTTTAATCAGACTGATCTGGTTTTCAATGCTCCCGGATACGCTCTTTCCGGCCTCATCCACGGAAAGACGCACATACGCGGCAACAACAATTGATATGTTGGTCCTCATGTTTAGCCTCCTTGAACCAACTTCCCGTTCATATTATAACTTACCGGCGCAGATACGTCAATTTTTCCGTCGGTTTTCGACGATTCCAAGATTTTCTTTGCAATGATCTCTGCGGCGCTGCTCTGATCCCGAAAGCTTCTTTGTACGCAGTAGGTTGCACCGCCAATTTTAATTTCATGCCGATCCGTAGAAAACACCTCCTGCGCGTATTCTGTACGCTTCCCGGATTTTCTAATCAGAATCATGGCTGTGGTATATGGGATCGCAAAAAATGCACCGGTGCGCTGCAGAAGCACCGGTGCATTTTTCATGGCAAGCAGACGCGGCTACCCGTTCAGCGGAAGGGCCAGGCGCAGCAGGAACACGCCGTTTTCAGCCTGCAGCTCGAACAGGCCGCCGCGGCGGGCGGCGATGGCCTGCATACTGCGGCAGCCGTAGCCGTGACCCGCGCGGTCGGATACCGGAAGCCCCTCGCACATGACTACCTCGCCCTGATACGGGTTCTTGATTTCCAGCAGCAGCTTATTGAGCCGCACGCCGCAGTACAGCGAGACGGTCCGCTGCTGCTCGTCCAGCCCGGACACGGCGCGGAACGCGTTTTCCAGTCCGTTGGACAAAACGGTGCACAGCTCAGTGTCTGGAATGCTCAGCGCTGCGGGGAGGCGGAGCTCCGCCGTCAGCCGGATGCCGTGCTGCTGCGCCTTTTCCGCAAACGAGGAGCACAGCAGATTGACCAGCTCGTTTTCACAGTAGCGCCGGACGCTCAGTGCCTCGACCTCGGACTGTACACGGTGGATATAGTCCCGCGCCTGTTCTGTCCGGTCTGCTGATAAAAACGCGTCGATCGCGTTCAGGTGGTGGCGCATATCGTGCTGGTACACTGCCGTCTGCGCCTGTGAGCGGCGCATGGCGTCCATTTCCGTCTGCGCCTGCGACCATTTTGCTTCCAACATGGAGCTTTGCATCTCCGCGCTGCCGCGCCGCTGCGTCTGCACGTGATACGCGGTCAGGAATATCACGTAGAATACGATCAGCAGCGCCGGAAGCGACTCGTTGACTGCATGAATTCCGGCGTAAAGGGCATCGGAATAGATCGTCGTTGCGTAATCAAAGAAATAGAACGCAACCGGAAGGCTGCCGAACAGCCCAAGCGCCGCCTTTGAGCAGGTCATGGCTTCGTATGCCGCACGGACAAAATACCGGCGCAGCAGGAGAAAGACCGGAACGATCAGCACCGCATAGCTGATCTCGCCCGCCAGAACAGAGTGCGTCAGCGCACTGACGATCTCGCGTACCCAGTTGAGAATCTCACAGCACAGGTACGCGGTAAAGACGCTGACGATGGACACGCCAAGCGGCTTATGCTGCAGCGCTACAGCGACATTCTCAACACCCGCGACGATCTGACGGATGACCAGTACGACGAAATGATCAGCTGGTTCGCGTCCGTTGAGGACTGGACGGGCGAGATCAAGGATATGCTCGACGCCTCCTTCGGCTGATCCGCGCACTGCCATAAAGCATAAATCAACGGGAGAACACACAAAGCTGTGCGTTCTCCCGCTTTTGCGTTTTACCGGCGGTTCTGCCAGAGGATCTGCTGCTCTGTTATGAGCGGATAGGCGATAAGCGCGCTGCCGTCGAGATTTTCCCGGTGCAGATCGACCGCTGTCAGACAGCGATTATCATAGGTGGAATAATAATAGACGCCGCTGTGTGCATTGCAGCAGGAGGTATAGATCGTGCGCTCGTACTGCCCGTCTGCCACCTCGCAGCAGCCGCGCTGCTGCTCCACGGCGCCGAGGATGTGGAAAAACTGGCTGACGCTCCCCTGCTCCGTGTCGTCGGAGACGGCGTTCAGCTTTGTAAACGCGGCGCGGACGAAGCGCGACATGGACGACAGATCTCCCGGCAGGCCCAGCGCGCCCATGCCCCGGCTGTATGGGCGCAGCGGGAGCGCTTGGGAAAAGCGGTTTTTCGGCTGTCGGGGCGAAAGGTGCATATAGTTGTTCAGATTGAACAGCTGCTCGCCGAACGGCGGGTTATTGGTCAGAACGCCGATAGGGTTTTCATAGACGTGCAGGCCGTCTGCGGTCGATTCGACCGTGACCGCTTCTCTTTCGTCGGCAATCAGCCAATGCAGCTGCGCGGCGGGCAGAGCGGCGCTGAACGGCGTTCCGGTCAGGTTGAGCCGGGAAAGCTCTGTCCGGGCCTGTTGAACCGACGCGCACCGACCCAGCAGCCACGGGATGAGCTCAAACTGCGCGATATTCGTCCTGTCCGGCTCTGGCTGCGCGTATACGGCGTTTCCGACGAAATTCAGCCCCGCCATGCACAGGCCGGTTTCGTTGACGGCGTCGTAATACAGTGGGTAGCCACCCGCCACATGGGCCATGCCGATTATGGCGTAGTGCGTATGCACCGGGCCTGCGTGGTGGAAGTCGAACGGGTAATTTCGCGGCGTGATTGTCACCTGTTCGCCGTAGCTGCATTCGTAATCCAGCGTCCGGCCAAAATAAAGCTGCTTTGTCTGATATGTGATCGCAGTACACATCTTGCGCTGCACTCCTTTCAAGCTTGCGTTGCATTAGTTTGTGCAGTTTTTACCGGATAAAATTCGTTTTTGCAAGCGGCTCCTTGCGGGGTTCCGGAACGCCTGCGGCCTTGCCTGCCTCGATACAGCGCAGGAGCCAGGCCATATTGTGCCCCAAAACGCGCATGATGCGCACGCCCTCCTCGTCCTGCTGGATGTCTTCGGCCCTGGAGCCGTGGACATTGTTCCAATAGCAGGAGGAAACGATGGGCATTTCCGTGATGCCGGGGTATTTGAGCAGCTGCTCGTACGCGGCCGTGGTGCCTGCGCGGCGGGCGGAGGTAATGACGGCGGCGGGCTTGCGACAGAACGCTTCCTTCGGCGCAGAATAGAACAGGCGGTCCATGAACGCGGTCATATTGCCGGAGGCCGCCGCGTAGTGGACAGGCGTTCCGAACACGAAGCCGTCCGCGTCCTTTGCCTTTTCGGCAAAGTCGTTGACCGAACCGCCGAAGACGCATTTGCCTGCCTTGGAGCAGCCGCCGCAGGCGATGCATCCGCCGATGGGCGTATTACCGATCCAGAAAATTTCGGTATCGATTCCGTCCGCGTTCAGCGCGGAAGCGACCTCGCGCAGCGCAGCATCGGTGCAGCCGTGCTCATGCGGACTGCCGTTTACAAGCATGACTTTCATAGGGAATCCCTCCTGATTGGTTTTCTTCTTTCATACCACAGTTTCAGGAAAAATGCAAGCGGAACCGCGGAGCAGAAAACAGCCGCCGCTTTTCCAAAACCGGAAAAGCGGCGGCAGAACGCTCAATCCCCCTCGACCATGCGGTAGCCGACGCCGGATTCGGTGAAGATGTAAGCAGGCTGGGCGGGGTTTTTTTCGATCTTGCGGCGGATGTTTGCCATATTGACGCGCAGAATCTGGTTATCGCTGCGGGCGCTGGGGCCCCAGAGCTCCTTGATGAGATAATCATATGTCAGGACCTTGCCCGCGTGCAGGCCGAGCAGCGCAACCAGCTTATATTCGTTCTGCGTGAGATTGGCGTCGCGGCCCGCGATATAAACGCGGTGCTTATCGTAGTCGATGGTCAGCTCTCCGGCGGTGAACACGCCGGAATTGGCGACGGCGGCTGCGCCTTCCGGCGTCCGGGTGTGGCGGACGGCGGCGCGGATGCGCGCAAGCAGCTCCTCCGTGCCGAAGGGCTTGGTCAGATAATCGTCCGCGCCTGCGTCGAGGGCTTCGACCTTGTCGCGCTCGTGGCTGCGGGCGGAGACGACCAGAATGGGGACTTTCGACCATTTCCGGACGTTTCTCAGGATCGTCATGCCGTCCATATCCGGCAGGCCGAGGTCGAGAATGATGATATCCGGACAGTGCGATGCGATCATGGTATTCGCCATCGCACCCGTGCCGGCCATAAGCACGTCGTAGCCGTTTGCCGTCAGGATCGCCTGCATAAAGCTGCGGATGGTCCGCTCGTCCTCGACCAGAAGAACCTTATCTCTGATGTTCATGGCTGTTTTCCTCCAATGGCAATGAAAATTGCAGCAGAGCGCCGCCTTTTTTCCGGTTTTCCGCACGCATCGTACCGCCGTGCGCCTGCACGATGGACATACATACAGACAGGCCGATACCCATATTGCGCCGCTGGTCGGAGATCTCCTCCTGATCGCGGGTGAGATAGCCCTCGAACAGGTGCGGCAGAAGCTCCTTCTCGATGCCGCAGCCGTTGTCCGCGACCTCGAAAACAGCAAGGCCGCCGGCGCTCGACAAGCGCAGCTCGATCCTTGTGGTCGTTTTGCCATGCTGGACGGCATTTTCCATCAGATTGATCAGCACCTGCTCAATGAGAATGATATCCATCGGGATCATAAGCAGCGTATCGGGCGCGGTGATGCTGACCTCGACCGCGGGATAGTGCCGCTTGAATTTCATGGAGGCTGCGCCGAGAACCTCTTCTCCCGCCTCCAGCTCCTTTTTGATATTCGAAGCGCCGGACATACGCGTGACGGACAGCAGATTTTCCACCACGCCGATGAGCCAGTTGGATTCGTCGCGCATATTTTCCAGCAGATCTCTGCTGGTTTCCGGTGAGATCTGACTGCCGTTTTCCAGAATCGCGTCGATGCCGCCGACGATGGCGGTCAGGGGCGTACGGATATCGTGAGAGACGGCCCGCAGGAGATTGCCGCGCATTTTTTCTCTTTCCGCTTCCGCACGGAGCTTTTCCTGCTGCTTGATCTGGGTGGTCAGCGTGCCGACCACGACGGAGACGGCCAGCATGACAAGGAAGGTCAGCGGATAGCCGGAAATGGTAAAATTGAGCTGCATATAGGGGTATGTAAAGATCCAGTTCACGCCGACGACGCCGATCACCGAAGCAAGCAGGCCAAACAGGTACCCGTCGGTGAAACGCGAGACGAGCACGACCGCGCATTCGAAGATCAGCGCGACATACACGTCGGACGAGTCGATCATCCGCAGCAGCGCGCACAGCAGCGCCGCCGCTGCCAGAATGCCGACGCACACGGCACAGTCGCGCCAGGAAAACAGGAATATCTGCCGCAGCCGCCCGCGTAAGGTCTGATCCTTTGTATATCGTGTCATATCCATCGATCCTCACCCAGTATATAATAGCATAAAAGAAAACAGCCGGTATGTCAAGGGTCTGTTAAGAAGCAGAAAACGCACGCACCAGCGGCTTCCCCGGTGGAAAGGCCGCTGGGTGCTGCGCTAAAATCAGTCAGATCACATATTCATCCGCTGCGTCGGCGGTGGCCAGGGTGGAGAGGGGGATGGCGTCGAGACAGGCGGCGATTTGTTTGTCGAGCCGGTTCCAGACGGCGGACAGGCCGGAGGATACCTCGCAGCGCGTCAGCTGTACGTTCGTGCCGAGGCAGGACAGGGAGCCGTCCGCCGCGCGGATGATCTCGCCGATGGAATAGTCGGACGGTTCGCGCGTCAGGCGGTAGCCGCCGCCCTTGCCGTGCGTTCCCTCGACCAGTCCGTGCTCTGCCAGCGTGCGCAGGATGCGATCAAGATACTTCTGCGACAGCTCCTGCCGCTCGGCGATCTGCCGCACGGGGACAAAGCCGCCGCGATGCTCCGCCAGATCCAGCAGGATCAGAACCGCGTAGCGGCCCATGGATGAGATCAGCATACGGATTCCTCCCTTGCGATGATGCCGCCGCCAAGGACGGTATCGCCATCATAGAGCACAGCGGACTGGCCTGGCGTGATGGCGCGCAGCGGCTCGTCGAAGACGAGGCGGACGCCTGCCTCCCCTGCCGGATAGACCGTGCAGGGCTGCTCCGGCTGGCGGTAGCGCGTTTTTGCGCTGCACCGGAACGGAAGCGCGGGCGCTTCGCCGGAGATCCAGTGCATACCGGGCACGAGGCATTCTCTTGTAAACAGCGCCTCGTTCGGGCCGACGACGACGGCGTTCCGCTCCGGCAGGATCTTCACGACATAAATTTTGCCGTCCGACGGCATCCGCAGGCCCCGGCGCTGGCCGACGGTATAGTGGATAATGCCGCGGTGGGTGCCGACGACATTGCCGTTCAGGTCGAGGAACGGGCCGGGTTCTGGCGTTTTGCCGGTGCGGCTCTCGATGACCTTCGCGTAATCGCCGTCCGGGACAAAGCAGATGTCCTGACTGTCGTGCTTGCGGGCGTTGATCAGGCCGGCTTCGGCGGCAATTTCACGCGCTTCGGTCTTGCGCAGGCTGCCAAGCGGGAACTTGACCCGCGCAAGCGTCTCCTGTGTGAGATCGTAGAGCACGTAGCTCTGGTCCTTCGTCTCGTCGAGGGCCTTTTTGAGGACGTACTTCTCCCCTTCCCGCTCGATGCGGGCATAGTGCCCGGTGGCGATATAGCGGCAGCCCATGATATCGGCGCGCTCAAACAGCTTGTCGAATTTCAGATAGCGGTTGCAGTCGATGCAGGGGTTCGGCGTAATGCCGTGCTCATAGGCGTCCACAAAGCGGTCGATGACGCACTCGGCGAATTTGTCCTTGAGGTTGAAGACATAATACGGCATACCGAGGCGGTAGGCCACGCTGCGTGCGTCCTCGACATCGTCGAGCGAACAGCAGGTGTTGGCCTTCGGAATGCCCGCGTCTTCATTATCATAGAGCTTCATCGTGCAGCCGATGCAGGAGAAGCCTGCGTCCGTCAGCAGCTTGGCCGCGACGGAGGAATCCACGCCGCCGGACATGGCGACCAGTACCTTTTCAGTTTCCATTGGCAGCCGGGGACGCCTGCATGGCGGTGATCGTGCGCTCCATCAGCTCGTCAAGGCTCCAGCCGAGCATATCCGCACCGCGCTCAATGACCTCGCGTGAGCAGCCTGCGGCGAACTTTTTATCCTTGAACTTCTTTTTGAGCGACTTGAGCTGAAGGTCCTGCACGCTTTTTGTCGGCAGCATCTGCACGACTGCGCCGATAAGGCCGGTCAGCTCGTCCGTGGCGTAGAGCACCTTTTCCATCTGGTGCTCCGGCTGCACGTCGACGGTGAGCAGATAGCCGTGGCTGACGACCGCATGGACAAGGCGCTCGTCCACGCCGCGTTCGCGCAGGATCTGCGCCTCCTTCGTGCAGTGCTGGTCGGGATACTGCTCAAAATCCAGATCGTGCAGGATACCGACGGTCTGCCAGAAGTCCGCCTCATCGGCATAGCCAAGCTGGGCGGCAAAATACCGCATCACATCGCCCACGATACGCGCGTGCAGGCGGTGGAATTCACCCTCATTATATTCGCACAGCAGGTCCCATGCCTGCTCTCTGGTCGGAATCATAGTTCTGCCTCCTGATCGTCCAGTTTTATTTGATGATTATAGCACAGATCGGTGTCTGTGTACAGGGAAAGTGTCTGGTGTGTGCTGTAAAACGCGAAAATCCTCACCTTGCCGTGCGGCAGGGTGAGGATTGGGGTGCAGGCTTTCAGGGCGTAACGTCTGACATATCGTAGAGGGTGGGTTTTCCGTCGCGGGCGCGCTGGAGAGCGGTGAGGGCGTAGAACGCCTGCGTGGTAGCAAGCAGGTTGCCTCCGTCCTCCGGCGTATGGGCGAAGCTGCCGTCGTCCTGCGCGAAGCGCAGGAGCACATCCTCCAGCGTCTGCCCGTTCTTCACAAAACGCGCGTCATCCAGCGAGAGGCCAAGCTCCGTCAGTGCTGTGAGCACCTGACTGACCGACTCGCTGCTCTCTGTGCCCCAGGAGGAAAACGCGCCGTTTTCCTCCTGCATCTGCGACAGACAGGAAAGCCCGGCTTCTACTGCCGCGGACACGTCCGCGCGGCTGCGGTAGCGGGCAAGCGCCTGCAGGGCCATGGCGGTCAGATCGGGATCTGACGCGCCACCGCCGAGGCTCCAGCCGCCGTCGGCATTCTGCCGGGTCAGAATTGCGTCGACATAGCCGTCGCGCGTCGCCTGCACGGCGGCTGCGGAATTCTGCGGGAGCTCATAGCCGCCGCAGTCCAGCGCCAGCAGCGCGAACGCCGCGCCGTTGACGCCCTGTGCCGTCGTCTTTTCGAGGTCTGCCAGCGGCAGGAGCAGATTATAGCCGCCGACGTTTTGCGGGTCGCGCCCGATCGCCGTGAGGGCAAGGATCAGGCGGGAATACTCGGTATACCGGTTCTCGTCGAGGGTTCCGTCTGCCGCCTGCACGGCGGCTTCGACCGCCGTATAATACCGGTCAAAATATCCGTCCGACAGATCTGCCCCGGCACGCGCCAGACCAAACACGATCCAGTCGCCGTCCAGCGAACCGAAGCCCGGCTCCGGCACCGCTGATTTCAGGTACTTTGCCGTCCGTTCCAGCGGCGTCTGCGTGCCGCCACAGGCGGACAGGAGCAGGCACAGCGCCAGAAGCAGCGCAACCGCTCGTATTCTTTTCATGCTGTTACCTCTTTACCGTCATGGCCCGGCAGACCGGCTGGTTATCCTGATCCAGCAGGAACAGGCGGATCCGCGCGCCGTTTTCAACTGCCGCAAGCGTCTGTGCCTGCGTCAGCAGCTTTACCTGCACCATGCGTCCATTCTGATCATAATAGGCCACGGCCAGCTTCTGGCCATTTTCAAATTCGCCGCTGATCGTAAGCGAGCCGGTTTTGATATCATAGGCCCAGGTCAGCATGCCGATCCGGCCGTTTTCCACCGTTCCGGGTTCGACCGTCAGCCTGACGGACGCGGTCGGCGTCTGCGTTTTGACGTTTGTGAGACGGCCGGACTCCTCGCTGTCCTGATCGTGGTACCGGACATAGGGGAAGCGGATGTCGATTGCCGCATCCTCCTCCGTAAGCGGGTCCTCCGACCACTGGACATACTTTGTCACGTCCCGCCGCAGGCCGTTCGCATAGACGAGATCGACCTGCATACCGGCAGGGTCGAAGACCTCACCGGCCCGATACTGCGTTTTATCCGGCTGACGGGTAATTTCCAGCGTGACCGACGGCCCGAAGGCCATGAGCTTCGCGCTGTCGTTCTTGAAATACATCACGCCATAGGAATCCACGACCGGCGAGCAGATTGCATACTGCGCGTCCTTTCCGCTGGGCGTAAAGAGGACATAGGGCGTATCCATGCCGGATTCCTCCGTGACATAGTCTGCACGCGTCTGCCCTGCCTTGTCCCGCAGGACGCGGAGCTTGCCGGGCGTATAATTGTCGACGAAATAGACATAGACATAGCCGGTCGTCTTTTCATAGGCCGTCGTGAGAATGCCGGAGGTCTGCGGATAGCCCTGCGTCTGGACGCGGTAGGCGATCGTGTGCGACGCAAGATCCACAACTGTAAGACTGTGGCCGCCGTACTCGCTGAACTGCGCCGTACCTCTGACGCCGATGTAGGCACGGCCATTGTACACCACCGGCGTTGAGGTGCTCATGGACTGCGCGGTGCTCGTGCCGTTTTCCAGCTTCAGCGTCCACTTGCTGCCTGTCCGCAGCTGCCAGCCGTCGGACGTTTTCCCGGTTTTTACGCTGCAGAGCCAGCCGCCCTTCGTGGTAAAACAGAAGGCATCGGTCGCTTTATCATAGCAGATCGTGCTGCGCACGTCACCGCAGAGGCCGTCCCATTTGTCGAGCAGTCGCCCGGTCTTCGCGTCGAGCATCAGAAGGCTCCCGGTCATGGACTTGCTTCCGTCCGCGCCGTCGTCCGTGCCGACCAGAACATAGTCCTCGCAGGCATACGCGCCTGCCCAGTAATAGCCGCCTGGCGTCGTCCAATACCAGCAGGCGGTCTTTTCTTCATCCGTGCGCGCCGGGTCCTCGTCCGTGATGGACAGGCAGACAAAGTTTGCGGGAGATTCCTCGCTGCGCCAGAAGCCGGTGTAGAGATAGTCGCCGCAGACGGTGATCGGGCTGTTCGGCTGGCCCTCGAGCGGGTCATGGTAGATCCAGAGCGATTGCAGCGTTTTGGCGTTGAACGCCTGGATCGTACCGTCGGAAAGTCCGACGAACACCATGCCATTGGCATAGGCCGGAGGCGTGATGGAAAAACTCGACGCGCGATCCATTTTGGCCTTCATCAGGATCTCGCCGGAAACCGGGTCGACGCGGCAGATCATATCCCCCGCGCAGACGATCAGAACGCCGTCCACCAGCAGCGGGCAGCCGGTCGAGCCGCTGTCTATGCCGCTGCCGATCGCATTCGACCAGTAAAGCGTGGACGCGTCGGCATCCACCGGCATCTGGATAGATACGACGGCGTTGTTGCTGCCTGCGGTGCCGCCGGGCGTGCCATTGGCGTCATAGCTCGTTCCGCGGAAATCGGCCCATTCGGCGGGAAGCTGCCGCAGCGTTTCGTTCTTCTGCGCAGCGCTGAGGGTCATTGCGGCGCGGGCCGCGCCGCCCGTAACGACAACAGCGTCCTCGTCGATTTTCAGAACGAGCGCACCGGATGCGCTGTGCGACGGTTCGATGGTCCCGCTCCGGCCCGCATAGCCGGGGCAGGTCAGCAGGTATTGATAGGTATAGCCGTCAAACAGCTCATACGCGCCGTCTGCATCCGGCCAGACGCGTGTTTTGGAGAGCGTATCGCAGACAAACATCAGCGCGTCCGTGGGCGTCAGCTGCGGCGTGAAGAGGACCGGCTGCGCCTTGCGCACCTGAATCCGGTACTCCGAAGCCGTTTCTTCGCCCGCAAAGTCATTCGTCAGCGTCAGCGTGATAGTCTCCGGCTCTGCCGTGCCGTTCAGCTGCACATCGGCAGCCGCACCGGGCGTCAGCTCCTGTCCGTCCATCCAGACGCGATAGCCGGTGCTGCCGTTATCGCGGTAGCAGGCGGCATCCGCAGGATAGACCTCTGCGCAGACGGAAAGCGTCTGTGCAGCCGCGGGCACGGTGACGGTATAGTCCCACACCGCAGCAGAATAGCCCGTGCCGCCGCCGTACGTGAGCGTCTGTGCCTGCCCGGCGCAGGCAAGTGAAAGATCGCGCAGCGAGAGCGTGCGCCGGAGCGTGACGATATACTCCTGATAGTAGGTGACGCTCCCGGCGGTGCGCTGGCAGCGGATCGTGAGCGTATTGCCGCGTCCGTTCTGGTTCAGAAGCAGGTTCCGCAGGAACACAGGCGTTCCGAGCTGGGCGGAGGTGATCTGCGTCTCAAGCAGCTGGTCGTCCTGCGCGGTGTTGGTGATGGTGCGGTACTGCGCGAGGAAGGCAGTGCTGCCCGTCTGGATATCGCCGTTGATGCAGAGATAGACTGCGGCGGGCGTATCGGCCACAGCCGCCGTATAGGCATGGCTGGCCGGGTCAAAGGTCTGGTCGAGCGGAATATTGCCCTTGCTGGACGTCAGGTTGTCCTTGCTCAGAGCCAGCTCTGTCAGCCAGTCGCCGGTCTGCACAGTGACCTTTGACAGCGGGCCATCCTTGGCCGTAAAGCTGCCCGTTGCATGATAATACGTATCCTTTGTCGCCGTGTAGGTATACTGCATACCGGGAACCAGCGTGAACCGGTACTGATTTGCAGCCGCGACATAGACGCCCTTGAAGCTCTGTCCGCTTGCATCGCAGACCGTCAGGTCAACATCTGCGGATTCGACCGGAATGCGAACGGTACAGCTGTTTGTTTTTTTCAGAACCAACGTATACTGTGTCGCTTCGCCTCCGGCCCGCACCTCGATGGGCACGCTTTTCTCCGTTTCATCGATGGAAAGCGTGCAGCCGCCCGTCTGCGTGACGTCTTCACCGTCGGCAAAGAGCGTATAGCCCTCTGCCGTGGGTGTCAGGGCCAGCGTGACCTGTTCGCTGAGCACCTGCCAGGTATATGTCCGCGTGCTCTCGTAAAACGATTCCAGCGCGGCGGGCGCGCCGGATTCCTCCGTCACGCGCAGCTGCTTCAGCGTCGGGGCACGGCGGATGGTGAGCGTATAGTCCTGATACTGCGTCATGCCCTGCGCGTCCTGCGTGCCGGCGCGGTACACGACGGTATTGCCCTGCATACCGACGGCAAGCACGCCGTCCACGCCGCTGGTTCTGGATTTCAGCGCCTGTTCGGCCTGCTGCGGCTCCGTGCCGCCCGCCGGGGTATAGATTGCGGTCAGCTTCAGCTTGCTTGCATCCGGAAACACACTCGTGTCATACGGCCAGAACGCGTAGAGCGTTCCGGTAAAGCTGTCGTCCAGAACGGCGGTCAATTCACGCGCCGTCTTCTTCTCCACGGGAAGCTTGCTGCCGTCAAACTCCGTTTTGGACGCGGATGAAAGCATGAAGCCGTCCGCTTTGAGCCAGTCGGTCCTGTCAAGCACGGCAGTCACGGAGGTCTGCTCCGGCACTGTGACGCTGCCCGTCACGCCGCCGGACTGCGCCTGCATGGTAAAGGTATAGCTTCCGGCGGGCAGCGAGAGCATTCCGCTGCCGTTCTCGTCCTGATAGACGCGGCCATACTGGTTCTCGGCATACAGCGTATCGCCGGAACTCCATACGCTGTTTCGGTCCGAGAAGGTAACATTGTATTTCTGGCCGTCCAGCGTCTGCTTGTACTGCTCGACCGCGTTATGAAGCGCCGTGTACAGGCTGAGCGCCGCATTATCGTCCGCCGTGACGTATCCGGCGCAGGCGGCGTTATACGCTACCTTTGCGGCCAGCTGCACATCCGGCTCCTCCAGCCGGTAATCGGCCATAGCAGCGATCAGGCTCTGCATGGCATCCGACGGCTGCGCCGTCAGCCTGTCTGTGAAGCAGAGATACCGGATCCCGGCCTGCGCGGCGTTTCGCGTCAGGTCGTGGCTCCCGGTTTCATCACTGCGGATGAAATTGCCCGTTTTGCCATCGATCTGCGTCACGCTGTTCTCGTCCGGCCCAAAGCTGTGGCCGCTGGCGTTCAGCGCTTCGTAAAGCGTCTGATCTGCCGTGTAGCTGATGCGCTCCGGCGCAATCAGCAGCGTGCCGTTCCAGTCGGCAGCGAGGTAAAACCAGCCGCCCTCCGCTGCCAGTGCCTGCACCGGCAGGCAGCTAAACAGCATGACGGCCGCAAGCAGCAGCCCGAGCAACCGAACCTTTTTTTGTTTCATATCTGTCCTCCCCTATCAGTACAGGCAGCGAATCCATTTCAGCCACGCGCGGCGCGGCAGCGGTACATTCTTTTGCAGGCGGTCTACCGTCTGTTTCCAAACCCGGAGGGCGCGCTTCGCCTGTTCGCGCGTCATAGTGTGACTGCTGAAACGGGCCTCGCCGTTCAGCGCAGCAAGGTCACGAACCGCTCCGGCGTATTCCGCATCCGACTCCCGGAGCGATTCGCCGAACGCAAAGACCGAGCCGCCGTCGTAGCCAAGCCCCATCGCGGGCCATAGCGCTGCAAGCGCCCCCGTCACCCAGGCAACAGATTGTGCGGGTGCAGTGCGCTCAAACCGGTAGCGCCATCTGCGGCGGATGAGCGCATAGCGCAGCGCGGCGGCTGCCAGCAGGAAAAGCAGAAGTCCAACTGCCAGCACGATCCAGAGCCAGAGCCGCGCTTTGACTGCGGGGGCGCTCTGCGCGCCGTCATCCGGCTGCTCCTGCGGTGTATCCTCTGTTTCGTCCGCTTCGTCCTCAATCGTTTCCGCCTGCGCGATGGAACCGTCGTCCGTGTGTGCGTCGCCGGTCTGGCTGGCAGATTCGGACTGATGCGGGGAGAGAATATCCGTCAACTCTCCGTAGCCCGGTGTGAGAGCCAGCGGCATCCAGCCGGTGCCGTCCTGATAGACCTCGGCCCAGCCCTGCGCGTCTGCCGCGGTCAGGGTGATCGCAGAACCGGCCTGCGCACGCGCGGCAGTCTCCTGCGTGAGGACGAAGCCCTCGGCATAGCGCGCGGGGATGCCGTAATAACGAAGCGCCAGCACGGTCAGGGTCGCGGTCTGGTAGGTTGTATCCTTTACAAGCTCGTCCAGCGGCAGCACCGTTCCGGCTTCGCGGAGCGCGTCCAGCTGTTCGAGAAAGCGCGCCGTGCAGAGCTGCGCCTGCTCCGGCGTCAGAGAACCGGCGGAGCCGTATTCCCGGCAGAGTTCATCCAGAATCGGAGCAAGCTGTGCGCGTATCTGCGCAGGCAGCGTCACGTCCTGCTCCTGCACGAACGCACGGTAGCTTCCCTCTGCGCTGAGATAGGCGTCTGCCTTCTCCGGCTGCTCCCGCAGCGCGTCCAATAATTCCGCTGCGGTCTGCTCCGGGGCAAGGGGCATGGTGAAGCGGTACTGCCGCGCTCCGCGCAGGCCGCTGGCCGGGAGTTGGGTGCTTTCCAGACTGTCTGTGCGCAGTGCGCTTTCCTGCGGGAGCGCGGAGAGCGCGTAGGGCGCGTATACATAGGCGCTGCAAGCGCTGGTATTTTCAATCAGGACTGTCTGCGTCTGCTCCTGCCGATGCAGACCGCGCGACGCGGCGGCAAGCTGCGTCTGCGGGTAGAAGCCCTCCTTATGCAGCCAGTACAGAAGATCGGTCTGTTCGGCAAGCGTCTGCGCATCAAGCGCCTGCCATGCCGTGCCGGTGAAGGTATCGCCGGTAAAGCCGCGCAGATAGAGCGCCGTCAGCTGCTCCATCGTGACGGTCAGGCATGATGTCTGCTCCGGTGCGGCGGAATAGTTGGAAAACTCCCCTTCCGGCAGCACAGCCTGCCCGGATTCGTACCGGAGCCGGTGCAATGCGGTGCGGGAAGCCGTTCCCCACTCGGAAAACAATGTGCCGCTTCGCAGGCCCGGTACGGCCAGCAGTGCAGCTGCAAGCACGCCTGCCGCTGCCAGCAGCGCGCCATAATTCAAAAGCATTGGAACGGATTCTTTGCGGTCTGCCGCGCCGCCTGCCAGCAGCAGAGCTGCGCAGAGCGGGCACACCGCCATCCAGACCTGCGCTGAATCCGGCCTGAGCAGCGCCAGAAGCGCCGCAGACAGCGCCGTCAGCAGCAGACCGCAGACGGTCGGCGACCAACGGACGGCATAGGCACAGAGCGTGCCGAGCAGTGCCGCCGAAATAACCACAAAAAGTGCCGCGTCCGCTCCCACTCCGGCGAGCGGCAGGAGGATATGTCCCGTGGCCTTCGTCAGCGTCTCGCCCGCGGAGCTGCTGACCGTAATGGCTCCCGCGAGGAAGCGCCTGGAAAAGGCCGCTGCGCAGATCAGGCAGAGCAGCGGAAGCACAACGCGGAGCCAGCGGCGCGGAAGTCCAAGCGCCACGCTCTGCCAGACCAGCGCCGCAGCGCCTGCGGCGGCCCAGAGCCAGCCGTAGTTTGTCCAGATCCCGGCGGCTCCCTGTGCCACAGCCAGAAGTCCGGCGAAAAAGAGCGCAGCACGGATTGCACGCACCGCCAGTGCGGGCATTTTTTTCTCCGTATCGCAGCGGATGAGGGAAAACGCGGCAGTATCCTGTTTTTTCATGCCCGTTCCCCCTTAAATTTCGAGTTCGGAAAGCTGCTCGGCATAGTGCTCTGCGTCGAAGGCGATCGCCTCCGGCGCGTCTGCCCCGCAGCTTAATATGGTCAGGCGGCCGAAGCGCCCGAGCTCAGCCGCATCCTCCGGGACACGGCCCGTAATGTACAGAATGTGCGACAGGACGGCCTCGCCGCTGCTCCGGCTGAACAGCGCCGCGCCGCTTTCGCCCTGTGCCGTGCCTGCGGAGAGCAAACGCGGCAGAAGGCCCGTCAATTCATCGACACTGCGCACGGGTTGGCTCACGCACTGCTGCTCCTGCGCATCGTTCCAGCAGACGGTGAACTGCACGCCGGATTCCAGCAGCGACCGGCAGGCTGTGACGACAACGTCGGCCTGCGCGTCGGACTGCTCCGGCGAGGCGGTCTGCGTCCGCTCCCAGAAGACCAGCACGGAGCGGCGCACAGGAAGCGACGGCTCCCGGACGACCAGCTTGTCAAGCTTGCTGGACAGCTTCCAGTGCATCTGCCGCAGGCTGTCGCCGGGCGCGTATTCGCGCAGGGCGTAGACCTCGGCCAGATCGTATCCCGTCCGGTCGGGCGAATAATTCTCGCTGTCGTCCGGACAATTCGCGTCCGGTGAAACATAGACGCTCTGCACGAAGCCCTTTGGCTGCACGGTCATGGCCGCGACCGAAGGCTCACCCAGCCGGATGCCGATGATCCCGAACGGGTCATACAGGCGGCAGCGCTCTGCCGTCAGCTGAATCCTGCCGCAGTGCGCGCTGGAAATGCGGTATTCCGACACGCCGGTTCTTTTGGGCCGGGCCGTCAGCCGGTAGTGCTGTACGGCGGTTTGGCCGGTCAGCAGATTTGTCAGCCGCAGCCGCACACCGAGCAGGCAGACCGGCAGTGCACTTGTGTTTTCCACGCGGATGCGCAGCGTACCCTCTTCGCCCTTTTCCAGATTGACCGGCGCATCCAGCCGCACGCGCAGCTTTTTCGCCGCACGCAGATGCAGCAAAGCGCAGACCAGCGGCGTCAGCACGAGAAGGGCTGTCGCCGCTGCGCTCAGGATGCTGCCGCAGAACGCGTCCAGCCCCAGAACTGTCAGCAGGAGCAGCGCATATCCGATCCGAAGTACGGTCATACGCCCTCCCGGCTCTTCCGGATCACCGGCATTTCCACGTTTTTCAGGATTTCGTCCACGATCTGCTCCGCGCTGCGCTCCATCATGCGGGCCTTTGTGCTCAGCATCAGGCGGTGGCAGCAGACGTCCGGGAAGATCGCCGCGACGTCCTCGGGCATCGCGTAATCCCGGCCCTGCACATAGGCATACGCCTTTGCCATCCGGCAAACGGCCAGCGCGCCGCGCGGGCTGAGGCCCAGCTGCACCAGCGGGTGCACGCGCGTCGCCTCCGCCAGACGCGTGACGTATTCATAAACGCTTGTCTTCATTTCCACAGCTGCCGCACGCTGCTTGAGAGCGTTCAGTTCCTCCGCGCCAACGACGGGGTGGACGCGGTCAAGCGGGTTTTCCGTGTGCCGCTCTTCGAGAATGCTGACCTGGCTTTTGAAATCCGGATAGCCCATGGTCAGCTTGACCAGAAAACGGTCAAGCTGCGAGTTCGGCAGCATCTGCGTACCGGCGGAGCCGGCGGGGTTCTGCGTTGCAAGGACGATAAACGGGTCTGGCAGCGGATGCGTTTTGCCGTCGATGCTGACATGGCCCTCCTCCATCGCCTCCAGAAGCGCGGACTGCGTTTTGCTGGAGGTACGGTTGATCTCGTCAGCCAGCAGCAGATTCGTCATAACCGCGCCGGGCTTATAGACCAGCTTTCCGGTGTCCTTATCGTAGACAGAAAAGCCGATGATGTCAGACGGCATGGTATCGGAGGTGAACTGCACGCGGCGCGTTTCCAGTCCCAGCACGCGCGCGAACGTCATGGCCGTCGTTGTTTTTCCGACGCCCGGCACGTCCTCCATCAGGACATGGCCGCCCGCCAGAATCGCCATCAGGATACGCTCCATGACCTCGTTCTTGCCAACGATCACGGTTTCGATCTGGTCTAAAATTTCCTTGATTTTTTCCTGCATCTGTGTTCCTCCTGTTTATTCCTCTGTGCCGTCCTCTGTGCCCGGATCGGGCTCCGGGCCGGGTTCGGGATTTGGATCCGGGTCCGGGTCTGGGCCGGGAGCAACTGGCTCCGGCATACCGCAGAAGCGGCAGAAGCCGTTTTCATAGCTGTGCGGATAGTTCTCGTATGTGCCCGGCTGCTCTGTTTTGTCGCCGCAGTACACGCAGCGCTTTACCTCAAGGCTGCACGTGCATTCGGCCAGGACGATCTCATAGCTGTGCGGGTACTCAAACGCGCCGGGCGCGTCGCGCTCAAACGTTTTGCCGCACAGGCTGCACCGGGTCGTCTCATGGCTGCACGTGCACAGAGCTTCAATCGCCTCCAGCGTTCCATTGCAAAGCTCCGTGTGGGTATAGCCGCAGGTGCAGACCCAATCCCGCAGGCCGTCGTCCCATTCGTAGCGGTGCTCGCCGCGCGTGCCCTCGATCTCCGCGTGACAGATCTCGCATTCCTCCCAGTGCTCCTGTTCGTTGTGATGGATCACGGGCGTATGGTTGAGCTTCTCAGACGGCTCGTGCTTTTCATAGCCGCAGTCCAGGCACCGGGAGAGCTTCTCGCCCGCCTGCTCACAGGTGGCGGTGTCCTCTATAAATTCAAAGCGATGACCTTCTTCGACCTCTTTTTTGCAGCGGGAGCAGATCTTGCGGTGCTGCTCGTCATTCTGCTCGATCTGCTCGATCTGCCAGTCGTGCGCCTCCGGCTCTGTGACGGACTTCTGGCACTTGAGGCAGAATTCGTAGCACATCGTTCCGTCCTCTGTCTCGCGGTATTCCGTCTGCGGGTGCTCACACGCGCGGAGCTTGCCGCAGCTGGTGCAGACGGTCTGCTCTGCGCCGTCCGCACCGGTGACGGTCTGCCACTTGTGCGAGACGTTCATCGAACCGTTGAGCATGGACACGCAGAACGCGTTTTCCTGATCGGCGCTGCTGACGTCGCGCTGATAGGCCAGCGTATAGCGCAGCACCAGCACGTCGCCGTCCTGCAATTCGTAATCAGCAAGACTCGTAGTCGGATAATAGGTTCCGCCGCCGATTGAATACAGCCAGCCGGAGCCGTTTGTGAAGTCAAACTCTCCGACGGAGGTGTTATGACAGCCGTTCAGACTGATGCCCGCCAGATAGATGCTGCGCCAGAGCGCGGCATAGGCTGAGTTTTCGCCGAAGACGCCGTCAATGGCGGCAAGGACGGATTCACGGTCCGAGCCGTAGTCGGACCAGCTGCCGTGTAGCGCGTTGGCGCTGGTGCCCATGCTGCTGCCGTTGCCGAGGCGTTTGAGATAGAATTGACTGTCGAGACTGCCGTTATATGCGGCCTCAGAACTCGGCCAGCCGAACGTGTTAGCTGACGTTCCAAACGGGTCGCCCGCGTCGTAGCCCCAGACGGCCTTTGCTACGCTGTAGGACGCGGGTTCGCCGGAAAGCACCTCGTAGCTGAGCGGAGATGTCACGCCGAGGCCCAGCACCGTCATGTCGATGTAGATCGTCGCATGACCAATGGGCTCGCCCTTGCGGGTGCGTTCACCCAGAAGGGTCAGCGTAATCGTGTCGCTGTTGCCGTAGGCATCTTCACAGCTGATGACCAGCGTATGCTCGTTTTCGTCGCCCGCCGCCGGATTCTCCGGTACAAGCTTGTATTGCAGCCGATCGCCTGACGCGCCGCCGCTGCGCTGCACCACGCCGTCCAGCGTCACAACGGTATCGGAGGCAGTCATCTGCGCGATGCGCGTGCCGTCCTCCTTTTCGCTCCACGCGCTCACGGTCAGCATGATTTCCGTCCCGTTCATCACCTTCTGCCCGTCGGTCAGATTCGTCTCGATGATAACCTTCCCGTCGCCGCGCAGCTTGTAGGGAACATTGATTCTGAAGGTGTACTGTTCTCCGGCTGCGGATTTGGCCGTTACGGTGAAGGTATTTTCGCCCTCGCTGCCGTCCGCGTTGACCAGAAGCTCGATCTGGCCGGATTCGGCGGAGCCGAGCGCCTTTGTCTTGCCGCTGCCGGACTGATAACAGGAAACGTCGCTGATCTCGACGCCGCTGGCCGCGTCGCCGCCGGTCAGCGCCAGCGTATAGGCAAGAACGCCGTCCGTTACCTCGTCACTGTAGACCGTCTGCGCGGTCTTGCTCTTTCCATTCGCGCAGCGGATCGCGGTCTGCATTCCGTCCAACAGCGTATAGCGCAGTTCAAGGCTCACGTCGCCGGAATAGCGGAGGACATAGGTAAACGTCAGGTTTTTGAGACTTCCGTCGCTTTTCTGATAGCGGGCCTGCACGGTCATGGTATATTTGATCGACGCGGCGCCGTCCGGGATGCGCAGGACGGTGCTGCCGTCCGGGACGGCAAGCGTCTGCGCCGTGCCGCCCTCTGCGGCAAGGCTGGCGGAGGTGATGGTCATCTGCGCCGCATCCCGGCTATCCGGCTGGAGCTGGTAGCTGAATTCGCCGAGCTTCAGCTCGGTGCGGCGGATCTCGGCGGAGGCACGGTCGCCGGGCTCGCAGGCGATACTCTGCGCCTCGGTGCTGTTTTTCATCCAGACGAGGTTCAGGCGGAGGTCCTGCTCCTCCCGCCACTCCAGAAGGAAGGTGAACGTCAGCTGCCGGGTCCGGCCGCCTCTCGTTACCTCGGTAAGCATGGAAATGGTATAGGCGTTTTTCCCGTCCGCGCCGCTTTGCAGCGTGAGCGCGCCGCCATTTGCGTCCAGCACCCCGCTCTGTCCGTTTGCGGCGCTGTATGCAATGGAAAGGAGCTTTGCATCCTCGGCGCTCTGCCCGCCCAGACGGAAGCTGTAGCGCAGAAGATTTTCTTCCAGCTCGTCGTTTCTGACCGTGCACGCGGCCCGGCTTCCGGGCTGGCAGCGCAGGCTGGCCGTACCGCCGCCTGCAAGCGTCCATAGCAGCTGCGCTTCCAAATCAAGCTCGTCGGAATAGACCAGCACGAAGCAGAATTCCGTCTCCTGCTCCTGCCGTGCTCCGTCCTCCAGCACGTGCGTGCAGACTGCCTGCACGCGGAGCGTATAGTAGCTGTCCTCGCCCTGCGGGCCGACCTGCATGGCAATGCTGCCGCGTTCGTCCGCCGGTGCAAATGCGCCGTTGTTTTCCGAAATCTCTACGTTGGTAATTTGGGAATCGACCGCATCGAGGCCGCGCAGCTCCAGCTCATAGCGCAGCTTTCCATCGGGCAGCTGCGCAGTGCGCACGTCCTGCCGCACGGTCGTATCCGACGGGCAGAGTGAGCGATAGCGCTCCCCGCCGTAGCGGTACCAGGTGAGTACGAGGCCAAGGTCGAGTGCGTCGGGCTGCGTCTCGTCTCCGGCGTCGTCCGACTGGCCGTCGGTCCTCTCACCGGGCTGCTCGCCGGATTCCTGGCCGGGCTGCGGCTCCGGGTCGGATCGGGGCTGCTCAGGCAGCTGCTCGGGCACGTTCTCGCCGGTCTGCTCCTCCGGCGGCTGTTCAGGATTCTGCTCCTGCCCGGACTGGCTGCCGCCTGTTCCGGTTTCCTGCGTAAGCGGCGCGGCGGCAAGCGTGCCGCCGTCTCCGTCGCCAAAGCTCAGTCGGCGCACTGGCTGGATATTCTCCTTTCGGATCGGGTTTTCCGGCTCCTGCCGCTGCATCTGCAGCGCAGGGAGCACGACCGGCGCAAGCAGCGCCGCCGTCAGCACCACGCCGAGCAGAACACGGAACCAGCGTATCGTCCAAAGCTTTCTCATAGAGCCTCCCAGTGCAAAACAAAAACACCCGACCCGCAGACGGATCCGGTGTTCGCAGTTCCAACCGAAGACAGCAATTCTCCTGACTTGCGATCTGGGCGGCTTTCCGCCCGCGTGCTGCTCCTACCTTCTCACGGTTTCCCGCAATGGCTGCCTTTCGGCCCGGCGCTTTCGCGCTTCGGAGCGGCCCTCTCGCGCACAGTTCTTTCGAGTAGGTCCATTCCTTTTTCGCCGCCCCCTGCCGAACACCCCGGCAAGACGCAGCTACACATCTTCGGTATGCTATTTTTTCGCCTTTATCATACAGCAGGCGCAGGAAAAAGTCTACTGTTTTTTGCGTGTCTTTTCGCGGGGAATGGGCGCTTGGGGCGCACAGAAAACCCGCCCCTGTCATGCGGCGCATGGCAGGGGCGGGTTGGGGGTATCGCTTATGCCGCTTCCTTGGTCATGTTCATGAGAACCTTTGCTCCCATTGCGCGGGTCGCAGTGCCCTTCGGGTTGAAGGCCCCGTTGGAGCCTGCCAGATAACCGGCGGCGGTGCAGTAGGTAACGGATTCGAGCGCCCATTCGCCGATCGCGTCAACGTCGGTGTAGGTGAGCTTCTCGGTGATGCCATCGGCGGTCTTGCCGCCGATCTTGTCATAGCCGTAGAGGACCTTTGCCATTTCCTGACGGCTGATGGCCTTGGTGGGCTTATAGGTGCCGTCTTCATAGCCGTCGACGATCTTGTTCGCGCTTGCCCACAGAACGGCGTCCGCGTACCAGCTGCCGTCCGTGCAGTCGGTGAACTTCTCGCTGACCTTACCGGTCACCTCAGGAGAACCGGCCATGCGGTACAGGACCGTTACAAGCATACCGCGGGTCAGAGCGCCGTTCGGGCCAAAGGTCGTTTCGCTCAGGCCCTTCATGAAGTTCTTGTCTGTGACATAGTTGACAGCCTCAACCGCCCAGTTGCCGTCGAGCACGTCGGTGTACGGGGTGGCAATGACCGTGATGCGGCCCTGCGGAGCAGCATAGGTTGCGGGAACGATGCCGCCCAGGCTGTCCTTGATGTAGTTGATCAGGACCTGATTGTCCAGCATGACGGAATCCTGCAGCAGCTTGTTGTCCGCGAACATATTGATGCCGTCGCCGGAATCCTTGAGCATATAGTTGTGGGACGCGACCGTGTATGTAGCCTTCGGATCAATATCGACATACTTGCCGTTCTTCAGGACCTTGACGTTCTTGACGCGGTACGCGCCGTCGACGGAGACGAACATGGATTTGTCGTCGCCCTTTGCAGAGGACTTGACCGTGGTGTCGATGGTGTACTTCAGGCCGGAAACCTGTAGGAAGCCGCCCATTTCACCAACGGAGTTCTCCCCGTCGGAGTAGGTGGACATGGTGTTGCGGGCCGTCCATTCGAGCGCGTCGATGATTTCCTGACCGGTCGCCTCGACGACGCAGAGCGCGTTGCCGTACGGGTGGACCTTGATGATCTGGCCGTAGGTGATATCGCCCGCGGGGATATCGGCACGGATACCGCCGCCGTTGACGAGGGCGATGTCAGCGCCGGAAACGGCGCGGTACGCGTCGGCGCAGAGGTCGCCGAGGTTGGTTTCGCGGTTGCGGATTGCGCGGGTTCCGTCTGAATGCTTGGTGGTCAGGTCAACGGAGGTTCTGGCAACGACCGTGTTGACAAGGGCTTCATTCTTTTCCTGAATGGACTTGACAAACGCGTCGGCCGTATCGTCCTTGGCGGCGTAGTCGGAGACAAGCTCCGTGGTGAACACGCCGTTGGAGATGGTCAGCTTGCCGATGTTGACGAGCTTCGTGCCCGTGGAGGACAGGGGGATCTCCTTGCCGTCCTTGTTCTTGACCAGCTCCATGGCAATGGTGGAATGGGAGTGGCCGTCGAGCACGGCGTCGATGCCGGTGGTGTTGGCGATCAGGTCGGTCGAGCGCCACGGCTCGGAGGATTCGTCAACGCCCAGATGTGCAAGGGCGACAACGTAGGTCGCGCCGTCCTTCTTGGCAGCGTCAACGGTTTCCTGCACCTTGTTATAAAGGTCAGCACCCTTGTTGCCCTCCGCGAAGGAGTAGACGAAATTGCCGTTGGCGTCCTGGAAGTAGGTCGGGGTGGACTTGGTGAAGGATTCGGGCGTATCGATGCCGACGAACGCGACCTTCGTGTCGCCGTAGGTCTTGATCTCATACGCCTTGTAGCCGGTCAGCCCCTTGCCGTCCTTGGCCGTATAGGTCAGGTTGCAGCAAAGATACTGATACTTGGCCTTGTCGATGAGCTTCTGGAGCTGCGGCAGGGTGTAGTCGAATTCATGGTTGCCGAAGGCAGCAAAATCATAGCCTACTTCGTTCATGATGTCGACCAGATATTCACCCTTGGACAGCGTGCCGATGACGTCGCCCTGCACGGAGTCGCCGCAATCAACGAGCGCAACGTAGTTATACGCGGCCTGCATCTCCTTTTTGTAAGCAGCCAGACCGGCATAGCCGATGTTGTCGTCAACGGCGCAGTGCACGTCGTTGGTGTACAGAATCACAATGTCGTTGGATTTCTCGTCTGCTGCGAACGCTGTGGTCATAAGGCCCAGCATCAGGCATGCCGCCAGCAGAAGTGCAATCAGTTTCTTCATAGTATCCTCCCTTTACATCTTATCTGTCCTTGGACAGATGGTATGTTTATATTATACTACAAAGAACCGTCGTCAGCTATTCACAAATGTTTGAAATCCGATGTCCGTTTTTCGTCATAATGCACAAATTGTGTAGAACATTAGTGTATGAAACCAGGTAAAGCCGTCAGTGCGTTACGGCGTCGGCTGTTCCTCGGCGAACGGTTCCCCTTTCAGAACGACCCCGCGCAGGAAGCGGAACGTCTCCTTCTCGCCGCGTTCGGCGAGCATCGTGAGCAGAAAGCGCAGCCGCTTCATGGTCTGCGGGTGCACGAGCCGCGATTCGTTTGCCCGGTCCAGATACTGCAGCGGGGATGCGTCGGTATAGGCCGCGCCCTGATATGTCTTGCAGGCCGCAATGCGGTCAGCGACCATTTCGCACAGGTATCTGACCGGCATATCGACCGGCTCATACGTTCTCGTTTTGGGGCTCAGATCCGTCCAGTATTCAAAATGGTGACGGTTGCGGCCCTTGTGGTGCATCCAGGCAAGAGAATAGCCGTTCGCCTCACGCTCGGCGGTGTTCGGGCTGCGGTCGCCCTGATAGTACCGGACGCCCGCCAAAAACTCGGTTGGCGAATATTTGGACAGGTCATGCGTCAGTCCCTGCCAGATCAGGCCCATGCGGAAGCAGCCGCGCATGACCAGGTGCCGGTGATGTGTGATCGTTTTCAGATGTCCCCAGAATTTATTCATTGCGCAGCCCTCCCGTTTTTCTCATTACATTATACGATAAATCCGTTCCGGCTGCAACGCAGAAAAATTTTAAAAGCCTATTGACAAGCTAGGGAATGTGTGGTAGGATACAGCCATCCGATAGATGTTACCAACATACTATTTTAGTTCCATTTGAGTGAGGGCACAGATATGATCCTGCATCTGCTTCCGTGCGCCGTGTTCCGATGTCGGATGTGACAAAGGAACCGGATCGACGCTTTCATTTTATAAAATATAAAGGAGATTTTGAATATGTCCAACATTTATACTTCCGCTGACCAGCTGATCGGCAAGACTCCCCTGCTGGAGCTGACGCACATCGAAAAAGAGCTGAACCTCAAGGCCAGAATCCTGGCCAAACTTGAATACTTCAACCCCGCCGGTTCCGTCAAGGACCGCATTGCGAAGAAAATGATCGACGACGCGGAGGCTGCGGGTCAGCTGAAGCCCGGCTCTGTCATCATCGAGCCGACCTCCGGCAATACCGGCATCGGCCTCGCCTCCGTCGCGGCAGCCAGAGGCTACCGGATCATCATCGTCATGCCTGAGACGATGTCCGTTGAGCGCCGTCAGCTTATGAAAGCCTACGGCGCGGAGCTTGTGCTGACGGAGGGCGCCAAGGGCATGAAGGGCGCGATCGCCAAGGCGGATGAGCTGGCGAAGGAGGTCCCGAACAGCTTTGTGCCGGGCCAGTTCGTCAATCCCTCGAACCCGAAGGCCCATATTGAGACGACCGGCCCCGAAATTTACGAAGATACCGACGGCAAAGTCGATTACTTCGTTGCAGGCGTCGGCACCGGCGGCACGGTCACCGGCGTTGGGCAGTACCTGAAGCGCAAGGTTCCGTCCGTGAAGGTCGTCGCGGTCGAACCGGCCTCGTCCCCGGTTCTGTCGCAGGGCGTGGCAGGCGCGCACAAGATTCAGGGCATCGGCGCGGGCTTTGTCCCCGAGGTGCTCGATACGAAGGTCTATGACGAGATCATCGCCGTCGACAACGACGACGCATTCAAGACCGGCAAGGAGTTTGGCCGCCGCGAGGGCGTTCTCGTCGGCATTTCCTCCGGCGCTGCCGTCTGG
>OGGU01000118.1_pt1 | contig 69064 bp, 53 predicted proteins | sample 1571241 | NCBI WGS metagenome assembly OGGU01 (sample SAMEA2581934, study PRJEB24529) | metagenome | biome: Human gut stool | place: China | collected 2011
CATTCATTACATATCCATAGCTTTCCAATACCTTACGCAATTCATCAAACCGGAGATCTTTTGATAAAGCACATATTCTCGTTAATAGTTTATCCCATTTTGACATTTTGAATACCTCCTATCTATATTATACGTGGTATCACATTTGGTGTCAATGACGTTTATTAAAAGAATTTTGCATGACCGTTTTTGTAGTTACATACTTGCAAACCAACCACTTCTTTTCCGTCCCAGTTTTATTTCAAAAACCACTGAATTTATTCATATTCTTGTCTAAATGTTGATAGAAATTTGATAATGTCATTTTCCTCTGATTCAGTAAATTTTCCACTTTCAGCTTCTGCTACTACCGCATAAGTACCTCCATAATAATTCCATGAGCACTCTTCATATACTCCTCCGCCTCCCTTAAATGTGGTCTTACCCAAATAACTTTCCGGAACAACCGCGTAATAAGTTGGTCCATCAAATTCCTGTTCACCTTCATCGCTAAGACCATCTTCTATAGCAATAACCTTGATTTTTGCAACACAAAACTTTCCCAAATCATCCTCATTGCCTTCGGTTTCCATACGAAAATCACAATCTGCAACCTTATCCACGCTTGCAGTTTGCAAATCATATCCCCCTCCATAATATTGAGAAAATTGTTCCGCATAGTGCCAAAATATAATTTCAGCACCCTTGCGATCCTCTATCTTTTCCTGTCTATACTCTGTCCATTCACCAATATCTATATACTTCCAGTTTACTGAATAATCATATGCAAACAGTATTTTTGGTTTTTCCCTTCTTCCAAGAGTATAAAATGTTTCACCAAGTTCAGTATTTTCCTGTTCATTCTCGGTAGCCACTTCTGTCTCTTTTGTACTGTATACATTATTTTCTGTATCAACACCTGAATGAGCTTCTGAAGTATTATTTGAATTTACTTTTGTGCTTCCACAGGCAGTTAAGAGACTGATGCATACAAGCAGAATAGTAAATGATAATTTATTTTGATACTTTAAATGTTGCAGAATCATGACCTATTCCTTCCATTATTTCGTCATTTATTTTAATAAAGGCTCTAATATTGACCTTATCCGTTGATAGCACTCTTTCCGGCTTTGAAATCCACTCTCCTGCTTCAAGATTCAGCATTAAAGTTTCTTTATCTATTGTTCCCGAAAAACTATAGCTGCCCGGCTGTGTATATTTGTCTATTCTATCAGGTGTATAGCTATAAGAGCCCGACACCTCATCGCCATTTACCTCTGAAATATTAAGAGATACTGTTCCACTACTTCCGACAGCCGTGTAATTTCCAGTCCACTCACCTGTAATATCAAGATTTTCTAATTTTGCGTTAGTCTCAATTGATGGTTCATTCCAACCGCTACTGTAGGTAAATGTTAATTCCATTTCAACAGAAAATGTAACATATTTTTTAGTTAGTGTTGCACTGCATTTAACAGTCTGTATGGTTCCCTTCGCTCCTGAAGACTGTTCCTTTATTTTAAAATTACTTATCTCAGATTCTGTCATAGGTATTTCCTGAACTGTAGAATCACTTATTAGCGAAACTAAACCTGAACCATTTGACTTATTACCATATTGAAAAGATTGTTTCGTAATATAGCTTAATATTGATTTTTCTGAGGTATCAAGCTTTTTGTCTTCTTTGACTTCAGATGTTACATTAGATGCGTTGGTTACACCTTTAAAATTCCACTCTTTATCAAAACTATATTCAACAATTAAGCTTCCCTTTGCTTTTTCTACTGCACCATCTAAAGTGATATCAACAGTTATTTTATCTCTTTTGTTTTTCAAGTCTGTTTCCTGCTTGGTTATCGATAAATCACTGATTTCATCTTTTTCTATTTCCCATTCCTCATTTTTAAGCTTTATTACTTCACCTACAAGATCTGATTCTATGACTTTTTTACTTACTCCTTTAAGAGGCGTAATTTTCCACTCTGAATTTATATTTACTTGAACGTTTGCCAACTCCCATTCCTTAGATTTTTTATATATTGCATTCACTTGTTTTTCATATGATATATCATTCTTTTCTGTTTTTACTGTACAATATAGTGTATATGAATCATCATTACTTTCAGAATTATCAATTTTTACCGAATCAATTTTTTCCCCGCCGGATTTCAAATTTTCATTTTCAAAAGACTTCAAGTCTTCCGTTACTTTTTTTTCATCCGGCTTACTAGAACATCCCGACAGCATAAATGCCATACATACAGTCAATAATATTATCTTTACTAATATTTTTTTCATTTTTTATTTCTCCTTTTTAATATAAATGTGAATAATAGTCCAATATAGGAAGCTTGTATGTTATCTTACAATGGTTTCAGACTCTTTATGACCACAATATTTACATATGTACCACTGATAATAATATAATTTCGTTACAGGTACATCCTTTTCATATGTTCCGGTCACCTCATGATTTCTATTGTAAATATTATATTCTTTTCTTTCTACAACATTTTCCTTACCTAAAAACTCCCTTTTACCGGGTTTCATGGCAAATATTTTCTTACATGCCGGACATCTGTCCATAGATAATGCAAACCATACACCACCTCCTCCAATTGCTAAACATATAATACCAGCAATCATCCATCCCAATGCACCATTTACACCAAACCTATGTGATAAAACTAAATTCGCAAAAAATTCAAGTAACAGCATCAATAAAAAAAATGCTCCTATAAGGCCTATAAAGCCAAAAAAAATTAAAGCCAACACCTGTAAAAATCTTTTCATAAATATACATCTCCTTTGTAATTTTTATTAATTATATCACATTGTGAATATCTCCACAATATTTATTTTAATAATACATAAATATAATCAAGCTATCAAATATAAGGAGATGATAAATATTATTAGCTATGCACCATTATGGAAAACACTAGAAATGAAGAACATTTCTCAATATCACTTATTAAAATCAGGCTTGGATAATAAAACTTTAGACGGTTTAAAGAAAAACAAAAACATAACTTTGCTAACCGTAGAAAAATTATGCAATATCATTGATTGCACTCCGAATGATATTGTAGAATTTAAATAGATAATTGAAAATAGCCGTAACCGCGATTTTCTTTTTCAATCGCAGCTACGGCTGTTATATACATGTATTAATTATCTACATGAACTAATTTATTTCAAAAACTAGTGCTTCGGAATAAGCTTCTCTGTACCACCCATGTATGGCTGAAGTGCCTTAGGAATATTTACAGAGCCATCTGCATTCAGGTTGTTCTCAAGGAATGCGATGAGCATACGTGGCGGAGCAACAACTGTGTTGTTAAGAGTATGTGCAAAGTATTTCTTGCCATCCTCGCCCTTCACACGAATCTTAAGACGTCTTGCCTGTGCATCGCCTAAGTTAGAGCAGCTTCCAACCTCGAAGTACTTCTTCTGTCTTGGTGACCATGCCTCTACGTCGCATGATTTAACCTTGAGATCTGCGAGGTCTCCTGAACAGCACTCGAGAGTACGGACAGGCACATCGAGACTTCTGAAAAGCTCTACTGTGTACTTCCACATCTTCTCATACCATTCCTTTGAATCCTGTGGCTTGCAGACAACAATCATCTCCTGCTTCTCAAACTGGTGGATACGGTAAACACCTCTCTCCTCAATGCCGTGTGCACCCTTTTCCTTACGGAAGCAAGGTGAGTAGCTTGTGAGTGTGTATGGAAGCTTTGACTCATCGTTTATTGTATCGATGAACTTGCCGATCATTGAGTGCTCAGATGTGCCGATGAGGTAGAGGTCCTCTCCCTCAATCTTGTACATCATGGCATCCATCTCCTCAAAGCTCATAACACCTGTTACGACATTTGAACGGATCATGAATGGTGGGATGCAGTATGTAAAGCCCTTTCCAATCATGAAGTCACGCGCATATGCTGTCATGGCTGAGTGAAGACGTGCGATATCTCCCATCAGATAATAGAAACCATTTCCTGCAACCTTTCCTGCTGCATCGAGATCTATTCCGTCAAATCTCTCCATGATATCTGTATGATAAGGAATCTCGAAATCAGGAACAACAGGCTCACCAAACTTCTCGTTCTCCACGTTGAAGGTATCATCCTTTCCGATTGGAACTGATGGATCGATGATGTTTGGAATCTTCATCATATCCTCAAGCACCTTGTCCTGATACTCCTTCTCGAGTGGCTCAAGCTCTGTAAGGCGCTTTGAAATCTGTGCTACCTCAGCCTTTACAGCCTCAGCCTCTTCCTTCTTGCCCTGTGCCATAAGAGCACCAATCTGCTTAGAGACCTGATTCTTCTTTGCACGAAGATCATCAGCCTCCTGCTGTGCTTCTCTGGCCTTCTTGTCATACTCGATTACTTCATCGACGAGTGGAAGCTTGTGGTCCTGGAATTTCTTTTTAATATTTTCTTTTACGAGATCCGGATTCTCTCTTAAAAACTTTAAGTCTATCATAATTCCTCCAAAGTATTATGTTTTTATAACTTATAACATTTTACTCTGAAAACCCTTAAAATGCAAGAGGATACTTGTCAGTAAGTGTCTTGATGATAGCCTTTGCAGGCTCAACTGCGCTCTCGCCCTCTTTGATGATCATGGCGATTGCCTCTGCAACCTTGTCGAAATCATCCTCCTTTAAGCCTCTTGATGTTGCAGCAGGTGTTCCGAGACGGATACCGCTTGTGACAAATGGCTTCTGTGGGTCGTTAGGAATAGTATTCTTGTTGGCTGTTATATGAGCCGCATCGAGAAGCTTCTCGATAGACTTTCCTGTGAGACCAAACGGAGTTAAGTCCACGAGCATGAGGTGGTTGTCTGTGCCGTCTGATACAATCTTGATGCCACGGCTCTGAAGCCCCTTGCAAAGTGCCTGTGCGTTCTTTACAATCTGCTTCTGATACTCCTTGAACTCAGGCTGTAATGCCTCCTTGAAGCAGACTGCCTTTGCAGCAATAACGTGCATGAGAGGTCCACCCTGGATTCCCGGGAAAATAGCCTTGTTGAAGTTGTACTTATCCTGCATCTCCTGACTGCAGAGGATCATTCCTCCACGAGGTCCGCGGAGAGTCTTGTGTGTAGTGGTTGTGGTGACATGTGCATATGGGATTGGGCTTGGATGAAGTCCTGCGGCTACAAGTCCTGCGATATGAGCCATATCAACCATGAGCACTGCGTCTACCTTGTCTGCAATCTCTCTGAAACGCTTGAAATCTATAGTTCTCGCATATGCAGATGCACCTGCGATAATCATCTTTGGCTTGCACTCAAGGGCTATCTCCTCTACCTTGTCGTAATCGATGAAGCCCTCGTCATTTACTCCGTAAGGCACTACATGGAAATATGAGCCTGAGAAGTTGACCGGTGAACCATGTGTGAGGTGTCCGCCGTGATCAAGATTCATTCCCATGATGGTATCGCCCGGCTTTAAGATGGCGAACTGTACTGCCATGTTGGCCTGAGCACCTGAGTGCGGTTGTACATTTACATACTCTGCGCCGAAAAGCTTCTTGGCTCTTTCTCTGGCAAGCTCCTCTACCTCGTCCACGCACTCGCAGCCGCCGTAGTATCTTCTTCCCGGATATCCCTCAGCATACTTATTGGTGAGGATGCTTCCCATAGCTGACATAACAGCAGGGCTTACCCAGTTCTCAGAAGCAATAAGCTCGATGTGGCTGTTCTGGCGCTCAAATTCGTCTGTGATGGCGCTTGCAATCTCCTGATCTTCTTTCTTGATGTCGTCAAGTGTATACATATATGTGTCTCCTTTTCTTTATTGCAAAATACTTGCATTATTTATCGCAATTATATGCTTCGCTGCGATTTATTACATTGATGCGCTACCGCGCAAAAATAATCCTTGCTACAATTCTACTATTTAAAGCAGAAAGTAGCAAGGATTATTTGATATATCCTTCATATTTAATTCTAATAAGTAACTATACCCAAATCAAATAACTAAAATCACATATATGAATACATTTAAAAAATACGGTCATCCTATAAAAAAGGAGGTCTGAAAAACATGACTACTGACCAAAAAGAAAAACGAAATGATGAATATAACAAATATGTAAAGCGCGTCACACCTACTCACTGCCTTTCTGCAAACATGCTTAAGGCATTCATACTCGGTGGCATCATATGCACTATCGGACAGCTCATAGTAAATACCTGCACACAATACTTTGGTTTAAGAGGTGATGAAGCCTCTGCCTGGTGCAGCATGATTTTGATTCTTATAAGCTGCGTACTGACATCGCTAAACCTGTATGCACCGCTTGCAAACTGGGGAGGCGCAGGCGCTCTCGTTCCTATAACAGGCTTTGCAAACGGAGTATGCTCATCCGCATGTGAATTTCAGGTGGAGGGGCAGGTATTTGGCATAGGCTGTCAGATATTCAAGATTGCAGGTCCTGTGATACTGTACGGCATATTTTCAAGCTGGGTGCTTGGTGTGATATATCTTGTTGTAACGTGCTTTTGATTGTTTAGCATTTCAGCATGTATGTGTTAATTTGTCAATGCCTCAAATTATTTTGTAAGAGCCGATCTTATGACCGGCTCTTATCCAGATCATTAATTTACTGTTCTGATGCTTCTTTTTTAGTTTTTCTTTTCTTTTTATAGATTACAAAACCTGTTGGTACAATTATTGCTGCTGCAACAACACCCAGCACACCATAAAACAGCGGCTTGTTCTCAAAGAAAAGAATGAACGCGTTTGATGAAACTGTTATACCCTTGTAAATAAAATCAGTTGTATTGGTTCCACCATCTGTTCCGATAGAGCAGTCAGCGCAAAGTATTGCAACCTGCTGATTTACGCCCTCCGGCACCTTAAATTTAATCTTTCCATCATTTCCATTCAGGTACTTTGTAAGTTCATCGCCTGACATATCAGAAATTACTTTCTGTTCTTTTCCATCCTTGTCAAGTATTGTGACCTTGACATGTCCAAGCTTTCCTCCATCATCTGTAGGAACAAGAGTTACGTTCTGTGATGTTCCTCTGTAATTACCGTCTTCCTCAATTCCACTGATTGTGAAAGTTGGAGCTGTCTTATCAATTACAAAATCAGCTGAAACATTTTTCAAATCACTATATGCCATTGATGTGGCTTTGTCCTCTGATTCAACAACGAGATTGTATTCACCTTCATCATCAAAAAGTGATTTATTTACAGCATACTCGTATCTGTACCAGCTTCCGTCTCCTCCTGACTCTGTTACCTTGTAGTCGTTACCTTCCTTAAGGGCATTGCCATTAAGCTTGATATTGTAGTTTAAGAGTTCATCAGCATTAGTCTCGTAGAATATGATATCCTCTGAGGTCTCCTGAACATAATAGTCATTAACTACATCCATTGAGTAATCATTTAATGCAAATGTTGAGCCATTTCTGTTGACAGAGAAATCAATGAGATTATCTCCATCCTGTAAGTTTACAGTTGAAGATACTCCATCTTCATCAACAATATTTACAGTATCATAAGCATTTCCAGCCTTGTCTACAGCTGCACATCTGAGTGAGTACATTCCATCCTCCTCGAGGTTTCCATACTCAATTCTCTCTCCATTTCCAACGGATGAAGCACTTCCTTCGATTTCTTTTGTTGCAAAAGAACCATTCTCATATACTACAGCTGTCAGTACCGGAGTAAATGTGCCAAAGTTGGTATCTGTGCATTCAATAGCAAAACCAATATTTCCATCAGTATTGTTTGCTGAATTAGGATTTATTCCACTTATTGTTATGGCAGGCTTTGTAAGATCAACGCAGAAGCTCTGATTCTCAAGGTCATTTGCCTTGTTTCCTGCCTTGTCTGTGTATGCAAGTGTCCATGTGTAAACAGCGTCTGATGCAAAACTGATTGTTGCCGTATGTGTATCACCGCTTCCTGACCAGCCACTTATTGTAGGAGCTGAAGCAGGATTTCCATTGTCTGTCGCATTCATTGTTAGGACAACTCTGCTTGTCTCAAAATTGTGCTCCTGAATTGTCACGGTAGCAGTTCTCTGCTCCTTATAAAAGCCAGCCTCTGCTGCATTATTATTATCATATGCTACTGAAATCACCGGAACAGTCTTATCTACAGTAAATTTTGTAGGTGCAAGTGAGTTGCCATAATTGACCTCACCGCTCTTGTTTCCTGCGATATCCTCTGCTGAAATATTGAAGGTATAATCAGCATCGTTTCCATAGTATATTGTAGCAATATTAACTGTATCATCTCCGTTTCCAGAACCACTAACTGTAGTCCATCCTGATATAGAAGGAACACCTCCGGCACTGGCCTCTATTACAGGGATTACCTTTGCAGGGTCAAAGTTACGCTCAGTAACCTTAACTGTTGCTGTTCTTGACTCCTTAAAGTAAGTATCATCTCCAAATGTTGTATCTCCACTGTTATTATCATAGCTTACTTCAATCGTAGGCGCCGTGATATCAATCTTGATTACATTTGTTGTCTTATAAGTGTTTCCTGCATTATCAACAGCTGTCACTTCGATCTGTACATCATTACTGTTGTTTAATCCCGCATCAACTGTGAAATTTCTTGATACTGACTTAGTCAGATCATTCAGGCTTCCTGCTGTTGCAGTGTATGTATACAAATCTCCTGTCTGTGTCTGCTGACCCAGGCTTGTTACCTTGTATGATACACTTCTGATACCTGAAACAACACCTGTTGCTGCATTGTCCGATACTGACACGCCAACATTTACATTTGAAGCGTAGATGCCATTGATATCAGTCGGAAGTGTTACATTAATCTTTGGAGCCTGTGTATCAAGCACTGCTCCATTTGTGCTGACATATGATACATTTCCTGAATAATCTACAATCTTCAGATAGACAACATAGTTCATGTCATTTTCCGGTAAACTGATAGCATATGAGCCATCCTTACCAGTTGATTTCATCGGTGTCCATGATGTAACTCCTGACACATCCGCAAATACACCATCCTTGTTTGAAACGTTGTAGCTTACTTCTTTTACTCCGCTGAATTCATCTCTTACACTACCTGAAACATACATCTTTCCCTTAGAGAAACGCGAAATCTCGTATTTGCCACCATTTAAGATATTCTTCCAATCTGCAAATGACGTCCATGTAGTGTCAGTTCCCTGTGACAGATAATTATACTTCATGTTACCTGTTGGATTTTTCTTATCAATAATAAATGTATTAGATTTATTGATTTTGTATCCATCTGCTTTATTCTCAGCCAAATCCTGTGCTTCTACACGGACGGTATACTTATGATCATTGGTAAACGTAACAGTAAGTGTACTTACAGCATCCTTTCCGGCTCCAAGAGTCCAGTCACTATCCTTTACGATACCATCAGGAAGCTTATCACTATTATTGATATCAACTTCTTTTCCGCCATCCTCTGATACCCAGATATTAACTAGCTTCTGATTAAAGAATACACTGTTTTCCTTAACCGATACTTTAGCTGTACGCTCTGCATTATAATACTCTGCACTATCAACTACACTGTATGCATCCTTCTCAGAGGCATACTCTACATTAATCTCCGGCTTTGTCGTATCAATCCTGAATGTCTCATCTTTCTCATCATCCTTCAGGCTGACAACTGTCTCATTGTCTGCTGTGTCTATAACCTGAACATAGACATTGATTGCACCGAGATTATCTGCTGAATTAGCAAACTCATCCGATATTGTTATCGGAATATTCAGCTTGTCATTTGTTCCTGCCTGTTTTTCCGGGAGAATACTATTAACATTTTTATTTGTTGTATCAGCCCAGGTTTCCTCTGTCGGTACATCTCCGGCAGCAGTTACATAGTACTTAATTGATTTGATTCCTGATGTAGCATCATTTGCTGTTACATTAAGCTTCACATTTCTATTGTAGAAATGCTTTGCACCATCAAAGCCATCCTTGTCACTAAGACTGTTTTTCATTTTCTTGTCAAAGCTTATACCTACTGTAGGATGTGTTGTATCAGATTTGATTACCTGTGAACATATTGTATAGTTTCTTGCTTTGTCATACGTTTTAGTTTCAACATAAAGATTCTTTGAATCATAATATGCATCTTTCGGAATTGTTATTGTTCCTGTCAGATCACCATTATCTGATTTTTGCAATGTATCTGCAGTTAATGTACCACTTGTCAGATTTTCGTTTGAATCCTTGCTGGCTTTTACAAAATATTCTACTTTATCAACACCTGATGTCGCATCTGATGCTTTTACACTAAGTGTTGCACCGGAATTAAACCAGCCATCCTGGTTAGCACCAGCATTTACTGTCAAATCAGCAGTAGGGTTTGTTGTATCAAGCTTAATTGTCTGACTACACTCTGTCTTATTTCCGGCAAAGTCATATGTATATGTTGTGATTGTCAAATTATCAGTATCATAATCAGCCATATCAGGTATGCTAATACTATTTGTATACTCTTTTGCATCACTTTCAACACCGGTTATTAATTCTACCGGAGCATCAGCACTTCCCTCAACATAAGTTCCATCTGCTTTTTTAATTGTATAGCCTACTTTTTCAATTCCTGAAGTATTGTCCTGCGCAGTAACAGTGAATGTAGCACCATTGGTAAACCACTTATCACCATCAACGCCCTGTTGTAACTTCAATTTTGCAGTCGGAGCTGTAAAATCATACTTTGCTGTAACCGTTGTATCAGCTGATGACACAGACTTATTTCCAGCTACATCTACAGTATCTACGTCAATAGTTAAATTATTGGAATCATAAGCTTTATCTTTTGAAATAGTTATATTTCCTACAACCTCTGTATAAGCTCCGGAAGCATCTAATTTCTTGTCAATAACATTTACCTTTCCGGTTTTCATTTTCTTGCCATTCAGGTAAATATAATAATTAATAACCGGATTTTCATTTTCTGCCTTAATACCACTTGTTGCATCCTTTGCCACAACAGTATAAGTCAGGGTATCTTTATTCCAGCCTTTACCATTATCAGAAGTCGAGCTGAGATCATCTCGTGTAATGGTAACTGTTGGAGCCTGTTTATCAATATTGATTATTTTTTCAACTGTTGAAGAGTTATTAGCCCTGTCATAAACTGTTATTGTAGCCTTAAGAGCCTTTGTATCAGCTGCATAATCACGACTTTTTAAAAGACTAAACACTGTTGAATAATTCAAGGTTCCAAGATTTGAGCCTTGCAACGTGACAGTTGTAGTAGATGGTAAATCAGTATATGTTCCATCGTCCTTCAGCCTTGCAAGCTTATACTCATATCTGTCAATACCCGAAAGATTATCAGTAGCATTTAATTGTAAACAAATAGTTGACTGTTTCCACAGATCTGCATTTTCGTCTTCAAGCTTATTTTTCTGATTATCACTATCTACTATATTGACTTCTGTGATTTCAGGTGCTTCGTTATCGATTACAGCGCCTTCTGTACTTATATATTTTACATTCCCACTGTTATCTACAATCTTTATATATACTATATATTTATTATAGGACTTGTCTAACGACTCACAAAAGCTGTATTCATCATCTGATTTATTTATTTTAATTTTTTTCCATTTATCAGCAGATAACTTATTTAAGTCAGGCTCTGATAAAACTGTATCCGTATCCAGTTTATTAACATAATAGCTAACTGTCCATATGCCGGAATTTCCGGTATCTTTATCAGTTACACTACCTACAATATTCAACTGATTTTGTTTAAAAATAGATATTGCAGTGAATGGGTTTAATACATTTTCCCACCAGTTACCAATTATTCCAGCATCTGTTTTATCTGTTGAGAACTGTACTTTTCCAACCGGAGCGAGCTCATCAATATAGAATTCCTTTGATTTGCTATCAGCTACAGTAGCTTCCTCCGTTTTATTTCCTGCTAAATCCGTTGACGAAGCTTCAATTTTGTAAAGATGATTACCTGTAAATTTAAGCTTTGCAGTATATGAGCCATCTTTATTGTCAGTCCAGATTTCATCATCTGTTTTTACAATAGCAACACCTTGTACTTCTGCCTTGTTATCTAATATATTTACTGCCTTTTTATTATCAACCGCTACTTTAATTTGAGTAGCATTTTTGTTAAAAGAGGCATCTGTTACAGTAATCTGTGCATATCTGTCATGGTTGTAGTATTCTACCCCATCCTTTAACTGTGAATAATTATCATTAGTTGTATTTTCATCAGCTGAAGAATATGCAATACCTACAGTTGGTGCAGTATGATCAAAGTGGAACTTTTTATCGTCAGAAAGTGATGTAATTTTTTCATTTCCTGCTTTATCCGTTACCTTGACATACACATTTCCTGCATTTGTGGTATCTGTAAATGATATCGTTACACTCTTAGCATCAGCTCCAAGATTTTGAACATTTTCAGCATCCCAATTGAAGCTTTTAATATCCCATCCAGAAGCACTTGTCACATCATCTGTGAGATAAACTGCTTTTATATCAGCGATGCCTGAAAAATTATCAGTAGCACTGATATCTACAGATATTTTATCAGTAAAATAATATTCACCTTCATTACTATTCAATGACAGATCCGCCTTAGGCAGTTCTGTATCAAATTTGATTATCTTAGTCTGTGTATCAGATCTAAGACCTGCATTATCGTATGCTGTAACATTAACCTTGATTTCTTTATTGGCAAATTTACTTGCCTGTAATGTAATCAGATAGCTTCCATCAGCATTAGGATTAACTGTTGTTTCTTCAAGAAGCGGCTTATCTTTTTCATCTGTCACTGTATACTTAACAGCCGCAAGTTTTGAACCATCATCAGATGGTGAAGCTGTAATTGTCACATCTTTGTTTACCCAGTCTGCCTTATTATCCTTTTTAATGGAAAGTGTAGGATTTACACTATCATAGTTGTATGCTCCACTTACTGTTCCCTCGTTGATATAAGATACATTTTCATTGTCTGATTTCTTCTTTTCCTGTACGATAACAAGAGTAAATTGATTTTCGCCCTGTGTGATATTATTGGCATCTATAGCAATTTCTTCTACAAAGCTGCCATCAGAATCTTTGATTTTATAACCATCTTTTGCCTTGATTTTAGTCACTTCTGAATACCAGATTTTTCCATCTGAAGCAGTATTTGATGTTCCAACTACCTCACAATATGTTCTAAAATCATCGTAAGCATATGGTTTTATTGTTGTAGTATATGTTTTCTCTGCACTGTTATATCTGTCATCCTCTGCAATAGCAGCCTTGATTGTAACTTCTACTCCATCGGCACTGTTATTATAGCTCTTTGCAGTCCATTTACCATTGTTAGTAAAATCAGCATCCTGCGTGATGTAATCTTCTCCGGTAACCACACTATAAGTGATTTTGCCTTTGGCATCACTAGCACTTGAGCTTGCAGCTGCTGCAACCTCATCACCTACATAAACCTCTGTTTTTGCATCAGTAAATGAAAGTGTCTGGTCTAATTTTGCAATTGCTACATCAGACTGTGTGATTGTCTTATAACTATCACCATCAGATAGTGTAGCCGTAAAAGAAACTTTTCCGGCTTTCTTTATATTTACTACACCTGTAGTTTCATCAACAGCTGCAGTTTCCTGATCTGAAGATGCATATTTAACAATATTATTACCCACGCCATTCACAGCAAGTTTTTGAGTAGTATCTAGTTTCCAGTCATTAAAATTTGTGGAGAAAGCAAACTCTTTATATGTGTCCTTAACCATTGCAACCTCTGTATAAGCTGGACTGTCAGAAGCCTCCACAGCGGTGCACTCCTTCTTCCAGGAAAGATATCCATCAGAAGATATATCCACAGAGTAATTACTGTCCTTGACAAGATCTGTCACATCAATTTTTATGCTATTGATTGCTACAGGCTTAGCATCCTGCTGTTCATCTGCCTGTCCGGCAGGCTCATTCGAATTGTCAGAGCCACTTTCTGAGCCTGTATTTTCAGTATCCTTTCCAGCAGCGTCATCCTTACCGGTATCAGTATTACCCGGATTGGTATTACTTGAATCGGTATTATCTGGATTTGTATTTCCAGAATCAGTTTGTGCCTCAACCACTTTGGTCTTCACAAACCTTTGGTCAACTTCTTTTCCGGTACTGTCAGTAACAGTTACCTTGATATCATCTGCCTTGGTCCAGTCCGAAGCACCTGTCACCTTAAGGTAGATAGCACCATTTGTGTCATTCGCTTCAACTATCGTGAAGTTTGCCGGCAAAATGGTGACAACCATAAGTAGGGCCATTAAAAAGGCCATCATGCGTTTTCTCATGCTACTCACTCCTTTGCTTTAAATTATTTCATCTGTATGTATAAAGGTAATATCCTCTAATACCATAAACTGATTGAGAACCGTAGTATCGCTTGGATTCTGTGGCATATTTGAGGAAAGTACCGTTGTTTCCCCAACATTCTGCGGACTGAGAACTGTTGTCTCATTTGAGTAATTCTGTTCAAGAACCATCGTCTCATTACTCTCATTGTCTGTATCCGTTCCAACCGATTCCTGCTGTTCCAACTTCATCGTGCTGATTTTTTCTGTATGAACCCCAAAACCGCTTGTAATTCCACGTCTTTGCAGATTTCCCGATGGAGTCATTTTATCTGTCAGTCTGCCTCTTTCCAGATTAACTGCACTTGCCTTATAACCTTTTCCACCGGAGGCTTCATTCTGCTTTCTAATATTTTCAATTGCCTTTTTTGCATTTCTGCCTGTTAAATCGCCAATTACATTTGGAATTTTAAGTGTAATAAATAGTATCACTGAAACCACAAACATTACAGCACATGCTATGGCACCCACGATAAAAATCAGCCTGTAAATATCATATGTCATTCTTTCTCAGCCTCCTTTACCGTGTTTATCTTCTGCTTTGTCGACTCGATGTTGTCCTGAAGCTTCTTCATATCATCTGCAATAACCGATTTGTCAACCTTAGTCGAACTGTCTGATATAGCATCCAAAAGTGCAATCACATCATCCTTGGATGTCACCTCCAAAAGCGGAGAAATATTGTTGTTTATAATATCATCTACTTCATTCCACACCTGAAGCTTTGAATCCACACTGTCAAACTGTTCCGATTCCTTTTCCAGCTCTGTAACCTTTTTCCAAAGATTTGCATACTCATCATACATCTTCTCTGTCTGCTTAACCTTTGCTCCACCATACTGACTTATGAGATCCAGACAATCGGAAATATCACAATATATCTGTGCAACAGGATATTTCTGCACAGCATCCTTGTACCACTTGGCGGCATTGGCATATCTGTCCTTTTCCACATTTATATCATAGTAGAAAAGAAAGCTCTCGCCATACTGGTAGCAGACCTCCTGATACCCGTCAGGATTTTTCTTTTTCAAATCCGAAAGCACATCATACGTCTGCGAATATCCGTCACTGTTTTTTCTATCCAGTCCGACCTGTATCTTTGCAAGTATGTTTGCCTCATCCTTGTCCAATACAAAATCACTTGTAAGCATATCATTCAGCTTCAGATATGCATCTGTCCTGGTAGGGTCTGTAATTATTGCATTGTAATAGTCCTCATAAGTACCTGCCGTTTTCAGAATGTTATCATAGTTTTCACTTTTTTTATTCTCGGCTGAAACATATCCCCATATAGAGGTTGCTCCCAAAATCACTGTAATTACCGATGTAGTGATAAAAGCTGCAAGCTTTCTTTTTTGTTTTTTTCTATATATATCATCTATCTCATCATAGTGCTCCAAAGCATACATCAGCTCTGCCGCATTCTGATATCTGTTAGCCGGATTAGGCTGTGTACACTTTAAAATGATTCTTTCAAGACCACCTGACAGACTTGGGTTTATCTCTCTGATCGGCCTGATTTCATAAGGTGGCTCACATGGGTTCTTTCCTGTAACCAGATGATATAGTGTAGCACCAAGACAATAAATATCTGTTCTGCCATCCGTCTGTCCCATTCCTCCAAACTGCTCCGGAGCTGCATATCCCATAGTTCCGAGACATGTCGTATCAGCCAGATTTTTTTCTTTAAACTCTCTTGCTGTTCCAAAATCAATAAGAGTGATATTGCCATCAGGTTTAAGCATGATATTGGCAGGCTTCATGTCACGATATATGATAGGTGGATTCTGTGAATGCAGATATCCAAGTACATCGCACAGCTGCTTAGCCCAATGAATCACATCATCCTGAGGCAATGCGCCATACTCTTCAATAGCCTTGCTAAGTGAATTTCCCTGTATGTAATCCATGACAATCAGGAATCTGTCGTCATCCTCTATGACGTCCACAATATCCGGCAGATAAGGATGATTAAGTTTTTTTAGCATGTCTGTCTCAGCCACAAGACTCTGCTTCACAACCTCAAAATCCTTTACACCGTCTTTTCGTACCTCTTTAATAGCCCACTGCTTATTTGCTTTTTCGTTCATAGCCAGGTAGACGATACTCATTCCACCATGGCCCACTTCATTCAGTATCTTGTATTTTCCATCAACAAGAGAACCAATCTCAAGCATAAACTTTCCTCCTACTGTACCTTAATCAGCGCTGCTGTGATATTGTCTCTCTCCCTACGCTGCATGTTGAGTTCTATCAGAGAACGAAGCTGCCTATTCATCACATCCCTGTTTGTCATAAATGATGGTCTGATTGCCTGATAAATCTCATCAGATGTAATCTCATGTCTGAAACCATCCGAACAAAGCAGAAACTCCGTACCACTTTGCACATCTCCAAAAAACATGTCTGGATTAACAATCTCAGAAGCACCCACACACTGTAAAAGCACATTTCTGCGCGGGTCTGTTTTAGCCTGCTCTATTGTCATATGACCCAGCTCTATCTCTCTACCTACAAATGTCTGATCCTTTGTGAGCTGTATGAGCTTATCATTTACAAGATATGCTCTTGAATCCCCGACATTCATCAGATAGTATCTCCTGTCAGTGACAAGAAGCGCTACTACAGTGGTTCCAAGATTAACGCCCTGACCTGCTCCATACTGTTTGATTTTTTGATTCTGATTTGCTACTATACTCTCCCACTGTGCCCTGATTACAGAATCCTCAATATATCCGGGTCCATTCTGACAAATCATCTGCAGATCATCGTTGACCCACTTATCAAATGCTCTTATGACCGTGGCACTGGCAAGCTCACCCTTCGCAAGACCTCCCATACCATCACACAATACTGCAAAAACCATATTCCCAAAATTGGTAAAAATACGTTTCATCATTATGCTGTCCTGATTTGTTTTCTTGACTGTTCCCACATCTGTCTGGGCTGCAATTTCGTAATCCATGCCATTTCCTCAATATATGTAATATTTATCCTGTGATTTTTTTTATTAGTACATGAAAAATTCAAAATCCTCATTCGCCAGTCTGATTTTCGTTCCATGCTCGATTTTAGTCTCCACATTGCTCTGAATCATTGAACCATTCACATATGTATGGTTTGTTGAATTGGTATCAACAATATAAAACTCATTGTCCTTGTTAATGATATTTGCGTGGCTTCTGCTGACCGCTGTATTGTCACTCACAAAATAATCCACATAGCTTCTTTCTTTTCCTATTCTAAATACCGGCTTGTTGAGTTCTATTCTCTCATTATTCTTTATTCGAAGCAGATAAGGCTTAATAATCTGAGCCTGTGATGCTCCCAAAACAGTGGTCTCTCCAGCCTCTGAACCGACTCCAAGCACTGTAGTCTCTCCAAAATTACCGGCCTTTGTCATGTTCTCCAAAATCTGTGGTGGAACTGATGGATTTCCGGTCATGCCTGTATTTGCATTTTGATTCTGCACCGGCTGTGGCTGAACCTGTTGCGCCGGCTTTTGCTGTGCCTGTGGCATTACAGGTTGTGGCTGTGCAAACTGACGCTGCGGCTGATTTGACTGAGTGAACTGTCGCTGTGGCTGTGCAAATTGTTGTTGAGGCTGCTGTGGCATTACAGGTTGTGGCTGTGCCTGTGCAGGCTGTGGACGCTGCTGTGGTGGCTGGCCTGGGATGGCAAATGAAGCATTTGATGCCTTCACATTTTGACCAGGCATTGCTGCTCCGTTTTTTTCTGCTTCCTTTTGAGCCTTTCTTTGGGCTTTTTGTCTTTCGTAAATCTGCTTATTTTCTTTACTGTAATGTGTCAAAAGTCCAAACATGGACATCTGCTTCTCACTGGTTGTTTCCACATATGTACCTGAAATATTCGTCCCCATCTGCACATTATTATTAATTCTATTCTGGTTTTGTGGATTCATATTAGGTACTGCAAAATTCACCTGATTAGGCTGTACCACATTATTTGCAGATTGTGTTTCACGCTGTGATTGCATTTTCCCCTGAGATGGCATATTTGTCTGTACCTGTGTATTCTTTAGCTGATTCATAGCAGGCTGCATAGGTTTAGGCTGCTGACTCTGTGACTGGCTCTGTGGTTGAACCGGTTTTTGCTGACCAGCAACAGCCTTTGAAGCTGCAATATTTAAATTATCAGCATCTATGTCCATCAAGAGCTTTTCAAAAGCATCCACAGAAAATACAGGTGTACTATTCAGATAATTAATAATCTGTGCAACATAATCGCAATTCTCATTTTGGTCAAACTGTGTACTAAACATTATCTGCTTAAAAAACATAGGAATATTAACAGACTCATTCTGTCTGACCAAAGGAAGACATACCAGCATTGCATCACACTTTGACACATCAACATAGATATGTTCCAAATCAATCAACAGGCTTCTCGCATCAATCATATATTCCTCTGTTGATTTAATTGCCTTTAATACGCTGATAAACACACCTAGTAATCTCTTCTTATTTACAACTCCTGATAAAAACTCTTTTGCTGACACTTTTGCAGAAATATTATATTTAATAAATCTATCAGTATCTGACTGGGTGAACAGAGTCGGAACAATTCCATCTATCTTATTATTAGTAATCATTCCAAGGCTCATTGTATCCACATTATCCGAAGCTCCTATTTTATATACCAGATAAGTATTGTTTCCTTGATTTTCATATGTAAAACTCATGCCTTTGTCTCCTTTGTTCTATGATTCATGATTGTATAAATATAGTGTCAAAATCTGCCATTTATTATCCGTCTTAACAAATGTCTTGCCCTGTTCATTGAAATCGCACGCATCATCAAATCCTGTCTCAATGACCTTATTCCCCTTTTCATCCACATAGCCCCAGCCATTTGAAAATCTGACGGCCGCCAATCCGTTTGAAAAGCTATGAGCCTCATTAAATTGAGGCTTAATCACCTGTTTACCATCCTTATCAACAAATCCCCATTTGCCGTCCACACATACTGCGGCATATCCATCATCTGCAAATAGCCGTGCATCATCAAATTTAGTTTTTACAACCTTATTGCCTTTAGAATCAAATAAATAATAATATCCATTCTGCTTTGCAAATACCCTATCGTTTCTACATACTATTCCTTTACTGTCCATAACAACCGAATCATATTTATCTTTTGTCACTTTCTTTCCTTTGGTATCAATAAGGCTCCATTTATCATCAGACTTGACAGCTGCTACTCCATTTCCCATGGCTGAAACCTCATCATAGTCACCAGCTATCTTTTTCTTGCTGTCCAGACTGTACAGGCTCCATTTTTTGCCATCATTTACAGGAAAAATATTATCCATTGACATATATCCCAGCTTCTCAATATTGTCGACAAAATCAATGACTATCTTTCTGTTGCCCTCGTTGTCTATATAAAATGCCCTGCCTTTGTCATCTATAACAGGTGCAACCTCTTTAGCAAACGCTCCCGCCTCTTCAAATTCGGATTCTATTACACGATGCCCTTTGCTGTTCAGATAGCCCCACTTTTTTTCTTTCTTTACTGCTGCATAGCCATTACTGAACTCCTCTACCTGTGCATATTCACCTTCGAGATAATACTCGTATTTGATATCTGAAATAATATCTTCAATCTTCTTTGATGAAATTTTCAGTCCATCCGCTTCATCCTTTATCCTGAAACATGAGGCATAGTCTTTCTGCTCCAAATACACCTGAATCAAAAACTCATATCCCACCTGTTCCTTTGGATATTCACTTATGAGAGACTCTCCCCATTTGGCAGCTGTTCTTAAATCCTCCGCTTCTATATACATCTCTCCCAGCTCTGCCCGAAGCTTCGCTGAATCTTTAAGCTTTAAGGCATCAAGATAGTCCTCCTCTGCATTCACATAAACCTCAAGCTTCCTATTCTGTCTGGCCTGAGTTATATCATCATCATATTGTTTATTAATTTTTTCTCTGTCACTGTATGTTTTATATACAGAGCCTCCTAACAATGCTACAAGCAATATAGGTACTAAAAATTTATAATTCTTCATTGTATATCCTCTACATTCCAGTCAAAAATATTGATAACCACGTTCCTATAGCAAGAGCCGGACCAAATGCCATTGCATCCTTTTTGCCTTTTCTTTTTGTAATAAGAAAATAAATTGCTGTGATAAATGATAAAACAAGAGATAGAAATATAGCGCTCCATATTCCATCAAGCCCAAGCAATAGCCCCATAACCACAAACAGCTTTATATCCCCGGCGCCAATCGAGCCCCTGATACATATCTTGCAAAGCAAAGAAGCTATAAACAGGGCTGCCGCTGCAATAAGCGAAGAAATGATATTGGCAACAATAAACTGACTGCCACATATCAGCTCAACAAATATACTTAACACCCAGTATACAAGTCCTGTAATAATATATTCATTTGGAATCCTTAGCTCCGTGAAATCAACATATGCAACAGATGCCATAATTGAAAGAAGTGCTATCATCCTAAAATTCTTATAAATTGCATTATCGTGATAAAAGAACTGAAGCATACAAGCATCTATCATGACAAGAAACATACCTATAATACAATAGACAATAAGCTTTTTACTCTTTTTTTCTTTATTTCTGATCAGTATATAGATACTCACTCCACATAGAATAATTGAAATGAGTATCATTAAAATATCATTTGTTTTCATAATTCCTAATCCACCTATTTTTTCGCACTAACTCCCTTGCCCCACACATCGGTTGATGCACTCTGACAAAATCTGATGGTGATATCTGTATTAAGCAGATTGACAACCTTCACATCATATGAGCAAGTCAACCTTAGGGCATTACTTGATTTGCCATCCGTTGATACCAAAAATTCCGTGCCAGCAAACGAAAGCCCATCCAGACCATCCTTTACATGATACTGTTTCAAAAAAGCGTTGACATCCCCACCATTTGAATCCTTAAGATTCTTCTTCATAAAAGCTCTTCCCATAGACTGTGCCAGATATGACTTGCCTGCAGACGAACCCTCATTCAATGCAAGCATACCCATACCCTTTACAAAGCCCATAGGATCTTCTGCCAAAGCATCTCCATAGTCATTAATATTGGCAGCCAAATCTGATGCTCCACCCTTTGTCTCATCATATGCAGTCATTAGACTTTCAAAATCAGAAGAGCCATTCTCTATATCCGACAAACTGCTATCCATATCCGATATTCCCGTCATTAGCTCATCCATACCCTTTAATGTATCCTTTGCCAATGCCCTACTGCTTGAAGCCGCATTGCTTGCTGCATTATCCACCGAATCAATACCAAACTTATAATACAGATAGGAGTACTGCGATATATCTGTCGCCGCACTGTTTAACGCTATGCTCATCTTTGCCTGTATGTAGCATATATCAACTATCGAATAGATGATGTACAACAGGAAAATAAAGGCAGTAAACGAAATTGTTGCCTCAACAACAATGGCTCCTCTTTCATCCTTTATATGTTTTCTCATGATATTCTCCCTTTAAATATAGATTTTCATATATACTATTTTCCTACTTCAATTACTGTTTGTCAATAATTACTTTACTATTTGTTAATGTAATAATAATATTTACACATTACAATTTAATAATTTTCTATTTTAACAAAAAAAGCCACCACACTACTAATATAGCATGGCGACTTCCTATGATTCATAGTATTAATATTTAATTAATTAACATATTGTAAATTATTCTGCTGTGAAGGTAACACGGCTATCTGCATGTTCTTTTGCATATTGTTCAGCATATGAACCCGGTTTACCAATGAGATTAAAATCAGAAACATGGAGTTCTGTAACGCTCTCAGGTATTTTTAAATCCATACCACTGTTATCTAATGGCGGATCTACATAATATGTAAATTCATCTTCACCTATTTTTTCCAATCCATCATTAAGAATCAATTCCTTTAAGTTTGTTCCGAAAAAATTTCCTCCATCTATACTCTTCACTGATTTCCCTAACACAAGATACTTCAAATTTTCTGCATTTCCAAATGCATATCGGTCTATTTCTCTAATATTATCACCTATTCGAACTGCTACAATATTTTTATCATTCATAAAACTAAATCCAATAACCTTCTTTCCATCTATTTCATCAGGAATAACCACGATTGGATCCTTACCAACATACTTATCTATTACTATTTCATCTGAATTGTCATTGAACTCAAAATCCTCTGCCGGTGTCTCATCATGGCTCATCAAATCATCCATTGTGATTTCATCTGCTGTTTTATACTTCGTATCTTTCTTATCATTATCAGACTTACTATCGTTTGATGTATCCTTCTGACTGTCCTGAACTGTAGCTGTTTGTTTTGGTTGTTCTGTCTTACCAGCATTGTCTGATGACGAACTTCCACAGCCTGCTGATGACACAGCCATTGTAAAAATCATTCCTAGAATTAATAGTCTCTTTTTCATTTTTTTCTCCTTTAATAACCTCTGATTGTTTTTATATTATATGTGCACCAGTCAGTACTGCTGCTATCATATAAGTCGGTATAATCACTATATAGTGGCAGTGTAATTAGTAACGGATCTACCTTCAGTTTTGAATCAAGCTCAAAATAAGTTTTTGAGTTTTCCAGCTTGTAGCCATCATCCTGCGTTATCTTTCTCATATTTGCTTGAATTACATCCGCACATCTAAGTGTCATTGATTCTCCAATGTTGGACTGCAAACCACATACCATAAAAATACATAAATAATCGCTGTAGCGCAATCCATTTTCACATGAATTTGTATAATTGCCAAATTTTGTTTGTATAGAATTTAGCATGCCAGAAATACTTTTTTCTCCAATTTCAGTTTTCTCTCCAAAATCTAATGATACCTGCCATAATTTTGCCTCATTTTTATACAGTTCTACCATAAAGCCTGCTTCAAGTCTATTCATATCATTAGCAGTCTCAAAAACCGTTATCAGGGCAATCAATACAGCTTTTATTGCCACAGCAGGGACAACTCCACCAGTTACACCAGAAATAGTTTTTGCAACAACATCAATCGTTTTTCCCGTAGTGCTACCACTACCCCAAAAATTTTCAAAAGCAGAAAGCAGATTTAACACATATCTAATCTCATATATCTGTCCATATGCAGCATTTATATTCTCATTATTATTTTCATGACCATACAAAATGTACTCTAATTCACAACCATATGCAGCATTGTTTTCCTTACAAAGCCTCTTATTGGTAAGTGATTTATTAAAGTAATCCTTATATTCATCACTATTCCACTTATCATTTACAGAATTATATTTATCATCCATATTTTCTTTTGTCAATGTGGACACATCAAAACCCTGGTCTTTTAAAATATCATACCTTCCTTCATTATCTATAGTAGAGTAAGACAACATTTCCATTATATAAGTAGACAAATATAAGTTATCTCGAATACTTTCAAAATTTCCACCTGTCAGATTTTTTAATAGACTGACAAAGCTATTGAAAAATGTTGTATTTCCAAATGTTTTATTTATCGTGTCAATCTCCCGTGCTATATTCTCTGCATCTTCATGTGGATTTTTTCTATTCTTAGCATTTTCTTTTGTTTTTTCCTGACTGTCTGTTGCTTTTCCCTTTTCATCATCATATTTATTTATTTCATCTTCACTAGCTGATTTAAACTGTTCTTGCCAAAACTGATACACCCCAGGTATTGCAACTGTCTTTGAGTTAGCGACATCAAGCAGTAAATTATGGTCATCATTGCTATTTATGCTCGCAAGCCCCTCAGTTCCAGTTCCCTGTGGTGAAAACAATGATGAAAATGTAGAATCCGCATAGCTTGAAAGCTCTGAATTCGTAGTCCTTTTATTTATCTCGCTTTCAGTAATAACCATAGAGCCTGCATTTTTGAACTGATCATATGTAGATATATCCTTGACCTTCTGATCACCATATTTGAAGTCATCTATGGCTGCTATCATCGAATCAATCTGTGACTTTATATTCTTAAGTCTGTTTTCTAAATCTATAATTGACTGTTCAGTTATATTTCCAGCTGCTTCGCTAGCCTTAATACCTGCGATTTCATCTCTGTCACCTTCTGCAAGGTCTGAATCAGTGCCATCTGCCTGATTACTCCAATCATTGAGTTTTTGGGCATAATCAGCTGCATCATGCTTCAGTGTCTCAAGTGACTCTATATCCTTACTCGAATCTCCGTTTATCGCTATGTTTAATACATCTGAATAGTGCTGCAGAGTGTTTCTTTTTTCAATCAGATTCGTTGATATATCAGCAATTCTATTTACAAATATAGCACTTCTATCGCTTAATGTCAATGACGTTGCTTCTATATTATATATATTATTGCTTGATATGCTCTCAAGCCTGTTTACTAATATGAGATAGCTGTCACTGCTATTCGTCACTCCCGCTGTCAGATATTTTGTCTGTCTGTTCTCCACCTGTTTCTTATATGATTTGTATGTAGTATCATAGTCATCTGGTAAGTCATTTCCCGGAGTACACTGCATCATGGCATTGAGTGCACAGTAGCTCTTTATCATTTCATCTGCTTTCTTATTCAGATTAGTTCGATAATCATCACTGCCACTTACCGTGACACTGTAGGCATCTGCAGCATGCTTCCAATACTGTATGTCATTTGTAACACCGGATGAATACGATATGCTATTGTTCACAGCATTGGTGAAATCATTCTTTGCTTTGTCAAATGCCTTTATTTTCTTAGAGATATCGTCAAACTGTTTTGTCAGTTCGGTGCCATCTATGTAATATGTATCATCGTCTTTTCTTGAATGGCAGTTTACATAATATGTCTTGCCATCATACTTAGCTTTATAGCATTTTGTAGAGCTTTTTGTGTAATTATACTGATTCAGCGGCACCTGTGCCCTGTTAAAAACCACAAGAGCCGATGTGTTATACAGATTGGTAATCATCAGCTTATTCAGCTCACGATACTGTTCTCTGGCTGTTTGCATGGCATCACGTGTACCTGTGAGCAATGAATTGCTTGGCTGTGGATTTCCACTAGAATAATTGTCAAACAGATACTTATATGTATTGTAGCTGTCACGCATCAGCTTCTCGTCAGCTTCACAATAATCCTGTTTTTTCTCCACCAGCGGTTTATTCTCATCACTTTTTAAGACATCATCTATACCGGGAATACTCTTATTCTTTATTTTATCGATGGCAGTCTGTGTGATAGCTATAGGTGCTCTGTATTTCATGAAGTCCACTATCTGTGATTTAAGCATAGTGGCATTAGCCAGATTGGCACCATCTACGGCTTTTATAGTAGTTGAGTCATCGCCGTCATCCGTTACCCTGAGATAGTCACTGGCTTTTGAATCAGCACCTATCATAGCGCTGAACTCTCCTACCAATGTGTTCATCTCATCCTTAGACAAATTCTGTGATTTGAGTGCATTCTTGTAGCACTTTATTGAAGCATCATAGAATTCATCTATATTCTGGCAGGAAGCTACCATGCCATACCAGTCATTCAAATCAGCGTCATAATGTGTCATAAGTGAATTGAGTGCCATATCAGCTGCCGATTCAGCCATGGACTTGGACAGGTACACTCTGCCCACATCTACAAATATACTGGCCACCAGCATACACGGCACCAGAATGATTACGAGAAATACTGACACAGCACCTCGCTCTCTTTTACTAAATCCATACATATTCATAACTCCTATTTACTCGTCCACTCAGTTATCTTATCTGCCAGTTTGCCTGCCGGCTCAGAGATATCATGATTTTTATATCTCTGCACAAGATCCTCTGCAAAATCTACAGTCCGGATAAACTCCGGCACATCAGATACCGGCACATCAGTATGTGTGGCATACGATATATTGGTAAACTCATCCTGTCCCAATAACCTGATTGGCATTTTTATCTTATAGGATACATCCACATTTACCTTTGAATATATCACTTTACTTTCAAATTTAAGTCTGTCAATTGAAATACTTGGCTTCATCCCTGTAAAAAATCCGGTGCCTATCTTTCCCACATTTTTATTTATCTCACTCTCTATATCGCCCTCAGTATCTCTGAGACTGCCTGTAAGGTATCTATATGGCTTCAGACTAACTGAATTAAAATCCGGTATGCTGCCAGACTCAATATCATCAAGCATAGGATCGGCACACTTTGCAGCACCTTCAAGAACCGCCGATACCACTATATCCTCCACCTTACATTTCTGCGTATATGCATTTCCTACAAACAGCATAAAAAATATAGCCAGAAACATTGTCGGAAACACAATCGAAGCCTCCACTATCAATGCTCCTCTTTCATCTAAAAGTCTTTTCATAATTTTCACTCACATTCGAATTATTTTGGGTATATATCAAAAGATATATACCCAAAACGCTTTCTAATTGTCTGTTATTCTCCAGATACTGCACTATTAGCTTTATCTTTTATTGTACCAAACAGAGTTTCCAACAGATCCATAATCTGTCCTTTAAAGAATACAGCAAGTAATACAGCTATTCCGATAAGGACAACTATAGAGACGATATTTACATCTCCCTCTTCATCGCACATGAACTTACTAAATGCAAGTCTTGCCTTAAGTCCTAAATCATTCATTAATAACCACATAAACGTTTCCTCCTTTCGTGAAATCTATAAACAATCAGATTACTCTGATTCTCTACCTAAGCTCCAATGTTGGCAAATATCGGGACAATAACCATAATCAGGATTCCCATAAACATAAGAAACATTGGGATGAGAAGCTTGCTTGATGCTTTCTCTCCCTCTCTTTTTACCAACTGTCTTTTTAGGTTCCAGGTCTCTGCACTCTGCTCCTGTAAAAGAGCCGTCAGCTCACTGTTTCCCTTTTCGATACCCTGTATGATAGTAGATGCGAATTTTTTTATCTCAGGTATGATACATCTGTTTCCAAAATGATATATAGCTTCAGTCTCAGAGACTCCATTTTTCATCTCGTCAACTGATATCTGCATTTCTTTATATAATGTAGTATCGCCATTATAAGCTACATCTGCCCATGCATCCCTCATGATAAGACCTGCATTAGTCAGAAGGGCAAGCTTTGACACAACATTTGAGAAGTCGGACAGCAGTTCCTCTGAACGTTTCTTAATCTTGTCACTGGCTGATGTTCCATAATAGTAAAATGCCACAAAGGCGAACATTATAAATATCGCAACAGCTGCCATACTTCCTGCCAGCCCATACATGGCAAATGACATGGTAAATAATGTATACCCTAAAGTAACCTGCTGTGCTCTGGTGACTCTGATATAATAATCAGCATACTTGTCATCCTTGAGCACCGATATCTCTTTCCTTAGCCTTCTGTCGTATTTGGTTCGATAATTGTACTTAATGAGTTCAAGCAGTTCATATCCCACAAAATAAATATCCTTTAAAGGATATTCTTTCTCATCCAACCCTTGAAAAAGTGTGGCATTTTTCTTCCCTTTAAAAAACAGGAATATCCAAAAAATTGTAAATATCAAGCCTAATATCCAGCATATATAATCTAATATTCCAAACATAACTAAATCTTTATCTCCAATACTTTTCTTCCTATAAAATATGCTGCCACAAATATGATTACCGCAACTGTTGTCGCCATGATGCCTGATGGAGACACAAAATTCTCAGCAAAATCCGGACTCACCAGCTTCATCATTCCAATAAGACCTATCGGCATGATAAGCATCACATTCTGCTCTGTTTTGTTTGCTGTAACAACGGTTTCTATATCCTCTGCTATCTCCATTTTGTCATTCAAAATTTCATATGTAGATCTGACTGTATCCTTGATATTTCCGCCCTTCCTATAACATATCTGAAAAACCTTGGCGAAACTCTCTATATCCTCATTGCCGCTTCTTTCCCCAAAATCAAGAAGTAGGTCTTCAATATCAATATTATTATCCATACCTGACAATAAAAGCTCCAGTTCGCTAATAATATAAGCACCATCCTCATACTGCATCTTCATATCGTCATACACACTTCTGAATGAATCTATAACATTTTTACCGGCTCCCAGAGATGTACTAAGTGCCTCCAGCATATCTCTAAACTGTTTATTAAGCTGATTTTTCTGTTTCTTAATAATAGACTGTATCCTGACAGGAATATAAAGTTTAACAGCTATAACGCCAACTATTACCGGAATAATTACATTTAAACAATATGTAACTGTAGTTGCCTGCCCATATTCATCTTTTCCTATACCTCCATAGAATAAATATCCGATGCACGCTCCTATCACAAATGCAATAAGTACATTGATAATTTTCTCTGGAACAGACATATAATAGACCTTGTAATTATATGTACTTGTATTTATCCGTGATGTATAGTATTGTGGTTCCAGAACTTTTTTCTCTTTGTTTTTTTTCTTCATAAATTCACCTATATGGCTGTTTTTATACCTGACAGCTTAAGCTTGTAGTCGTTCTTCAATGGATTGCCGGTTCTGACCAGTCTTCCTGATACCTTATCCATTGTACTGTTTTCATCCTCTTTAAACTCATACAGTGGGTTTAACTCTATCTCTCCATTTTTGATGCCAACTACTTCTGTTATAGCCATGGTCTTTCTGCTTTTATCCCTAAGTCTTGATAAATGAATTATAATATCAACTGCCGATGCAATCTGCTGCTTTATTGCCTCAATCGGAAGCCCGTCAGCCCCCTGCAGCACCATTGTCTCGAGTCGGCTGAGCATATCCTCAGTAGAGTTAGCATGTCCTGTAGACAACGAACCATCATGTCCTGTATTCATAGCCTGAAGCATATCAAGAGCTTCTCCTCCTCGACACTCACCTACTATTATCCTTTCAGGACGCATTCGAAGAGATGATTTAATTAAGTCTCTTATTGTAATCTGCCCGGCACCTGAAGCATTAGCATTCCTTGTCTCCAGACTAACCAGATTATCAATTCCTGCAATCTGAAGCTCTGCTGAATCCTCAATTGTAATAATTCTTTCATCCTTAGGAATAAAATTGGAAAGAGCATTAAGAAATGTTGTTTTTCCGGAGCCTGTACCACCACTAATAAAAATATTGTATTTGGCTTTCACCAAAAGCTCCAGCTTATCTGCTATTTCCTGTGTTATAGAGCCATATTCAATAAGCTTATTTATAGTCATCGGTTCTTTTGAAAACTTACGAATAGTAATCGTCGGGCCACATAAAGCAATCGGAGGCAATACCACATTCACACGCGAGCCATCCGGAAGCCTGGTATCACATATGGGATTAGCCTGATTCACTTCTCGTCCTGCCAATCCTACAATTCTTTGTATGACATCCTCCAGCTTTCTCTGACTCTCAAACTTCTTATCAAGGCGTGTAAGTCGTCCTTTTTTCTCAATAAAAATCTTTTCAGGTCCATTAATCATAACCTCTGTAATCGAATCATCACTGATAATCGAATCTAATAAACCAAATCCTCTTATAGAGCTATATACCTGCTGTGATATTGATACCTTTGTCTCAATAGGACAGTAAATATCCTTAAGTCTGTCTGTAACTATCTGATCTATTCTTTCCGCAAGTTCTTCATCTGATATTTTGCTCAAGGATACATTTTCACTTACAAAACGTTTTATGTCATCAACAAACTCTTCTTCATTAATCTGCATATACATTCCCTCTATTGCAAGATTTCTTCAAAAAATTCCATCTTGGTCAATGCTTCTATTATCTGTCGGACTGTAGCATGTTCATATCGTGGTGCTCCACCAATAGTCTTAATAGAAATATTTGATAGCATCTCTGAGTTCTTATTACTAAACTTGTTGTATATCATATTCATGTTTCGGATAATATTTATATCATCATTTTGTTCTAATAAAACAACCGACTCATATGCTCTCATAAATTTATAATTTGACAGCTGACTGCCATCATTTACAACTATAATTCTCCAAGCCTTTGAGAGGAGCTTTAATTTTTCTATTTCCAAAGAAAATGGTAAATCTACAATAATCTCATCATAATTGTCCATTCCCTGTATATTGCCTATCAAAGTATCAATATCTGCATATGAAATTTCCAATATATCTAGTGCCACCTTTGTAGACGAAAAGTATGACACTCCTTCCTGGCTTTGCTTTATACAGCTTTCAAGCTTCAATAACAGATTTGCCTTTCTGCTCTTAAGCGAATATATAACATCACTCATAGTGGCATTTCCTTCTGCCTGAAAGAAAACATCTGTTGTGCCACACTGTTCTAAATTTAAATAAAATACCTTTTTCCCCATATTAGCATGTGCTATCGCACATGCTGCTGCAACAGTCGATGTTCCAACCCCACCACATGGTGATGTAAAAATAACCACACTGCTCTTATCATTTTCTCCGCTGATAGTAGCCACATTTGCAGCCATATCAGAATATACCCCAAGTATCTGCTTAAATATAACGTCAACACGCTGATACTTGCATATGGCAATTTCATCCTTTATTAACTCTATACCGGGTGTCCCTGTAAAATAGGCAAGTCCACAATTTCTCTTGAATTCAGATTTATCAATATTAAAATCTTCTTCAGCTATTAATACATCTATTCTGTATTCTTTTACCGATTCTATTGCGTTTTTTTCATCTGTAAATGAATAAACCTCTAATTTATCAGCATACTTTGTATTAAATACTCCTGTAAGCCTATCCAAGTACTCTTTATCTTTGTCAAGCAATGCAACCTTAATCTTCATAGCACAACCACCTTCATCTTAAGTCCTCTTTTGCCTATATTTTGCCACTTTCATTACTATGTGTCAATACATCTTTTACTTATAGTTAATATTTTTATAATATTTTGACACAGATATTTTATATACTATCAATGTTCTTTTTATTCAATATTCACAATTTTCCATATGTTAATTTCTGATTTTCAGTGCGTAATTTAATTTTTCATAATTCAGCTACAATTAGTCATAATAATTTTTACTAATTGAAATTATAATATGGGAGGTTTATATGAACAATATTATTCTAAATCCAAAAGAACTTGGTGAGCGCATACGTAAACTACGTTTTAAAAGAAATAAAACACAATCTTATTTTGCTGATATGTTATACATCTCACCTTCATATCTGGCCCTTATAGAGTCCGGAAAGCGAGTTCCCAATCTTGACTTACTTATCCATATAGCAAAATTCACAGATGTCACTCTCGATTATCTTGTTTTCGGGGATGATCCTAATTGCGACCCTTTGCAAATGACATTTAACAGACTCTATGATAGCTATGATAAAAAACAGATGGAAAATGCTATGAAACTAGCTGAGTTTTACCTTGAAATGACAAAAGATGATGATAAAATCAAAGACAATATAAATAAAAAATAATTTTCCATTGCCAATCTCCTTCCTTATTTCTATAATATTCCCATACCATATTTTCAAATGCAGCATATAAAGAAAGGGGATTTTCAATGGACACTTTTTCAGAAGTTTTTAAGGCTATCGCAAGCTACCCATGGCAGGTAAATGTGGGGGTGCTTTCACTAATACCACTGTACATCATAGATTTTAAGTTTTTCTGCAAATTAAATATTGGTTTACAGCGCAAGATAGCACTTGCAAAGGAGCGTGGACATGTAGTGCGAGGCATGATTGTGAAGGAGGATGCGAAGAGGCTCGTTGTCAATAATTCACAATCCGCTTACAGCTACTGGGCTGCCAGATACACATATACCGTAGACGGAAAGGAGTACCGCAAGCGTTTTTCATGCGATAAAAGACATAGCACCCGTTCTGAGCTTAGGACTATCATAAATGTGTACTGGCTTGATGACCCGAACAAGCCTTTCTGGGACTATAGCAGCGATTCACTTGGCGCATGGTTTGGAATTTTTACGATATTGTTTCCATGGATTGGGGCTATACTTATCATGCAGCTGTTAGGCGGTGCCGATGCAATAGCGCAGTACAATAACAGTCGGATGTGATACTTTTTTGCACAAAAAATCCGCTATACCAAGTACAATGGTTAGCGGATTTTTGCTATTTACATTTTGATAAATTATTCATGCCTGATGCTACACAGTCTCAGGCACCTTATAGCCTGCTTCACTCATTAGCTTCTCAAACTCACTGACACTGACACCGGCTTCCTCTGCTGCAGTATCAATATCGAGCTTGCCCTTTGTTACCAGAGTAAACAGCATCTTATTTGCACCTTTTTCTATACCCTTTTCTATACCTATTTCCATCCCTTCCTCGATAGCATCAGCTCTTTCAAGCTCAAGCTGCCTGTCAAATTCATAATTTAACTGCATACTCTTCGTCACCTCACTTCTGTAAGTCTTTAGAAACTCCTTCAGTTTAACATATGTGAAAGAAATAGCAAGCGGTTTGTATTTTATTATATTGTTTTTGTTGTATATGCAACATATTTTTGGACAAAATTATAGTAATATTGTATTATAAATAATGAAATCAACATTCAAGAAAGAAGGACAAAAAATCCTATGGACAAGGTTTTCAAAATAGAAGATTTACGCCCTATCCGCGACGAGATGACCATCTCACGAAATTCAGGGCTAAGTGACAAAACACCCATAACCTATTTTTCTCTCGGTAAGGGCACGTCAATCTCTCAGGATTCCTACGATAATACCAAGGTATACATCGTTGCAAAAGGATGCGCTGATTTTCTTATCGGAGCTTATGCTGCAAAGCATACCATATCAGAAGGTGATATGCTGGTAGTCCCTTCGAAAACACTCTGCGGAGTAACAACAGAAACCGGCTGTATTTACACCGAAATCATCATAAAAAAGGAGAACAACAATATGAACAAAATTATCAAATCAGGCGAGGTCATGAAGCTTAAGGATCTTATCTCATATGAGGATGGCAGTATCACGAACATTGATGTGGTAAGCAACGACACAATGAAATTCGTGCTTATGGCATTCGATGAGGGCACCGGTCTCACACCGCATCGCGCGCCTGGAAATGCAATAATTTTCGCACTCGAGGGCAAGGCTGTAATAGACTACGAGGGCAAAGATTACACAATCTCAGCAGGCGAAAATTTCCGTTTTGACAAAAACGGACTGCACAGCGTAACCGCTGACGAAAGGTTCAAGATGGGACTTCTTCTGGTGTTGGAGTAAAGCCTGCTTCACTCTTTTTTCAAATCCCATGCCCCTGCTTCCTAAGCACCGGCATTGTGCATATCTTCACCAAAAGCGGTATCACCATGATAAACCATACAAGCGGCTCTGCCACTATCACTCCTGTATAGCCAAGCAGTGGCACAAGTGTAAATGCAATGACTATCTTTCCCACCATCTCAAGTGAGCTTGATACAAGCGGCGTAATCTGCTCTCCAAGCCCCTGCATTGCATTTCGCACTATACATATAACAGCGGTCACATAATAAAACAGAGTGTCAAATTTGAGATAATTTGTGGCATTTTTTATAACAATAGGATTATTAGTGCCTGTTACAAGCTTCACCAGCCATGGGCCTATAGTGTAGCTTGCGATAATTGCCATCGTACACCATATGCAGGTATAGAATATTGCCAGTTTTATGCCCTTTTTCACTCTGGCTACTTCTCCCGCTCCTATATTCTGCCCACAGAAGGTCGCCATTGTCTGTCCGAACACGGTAAACATGACCATGAATATCTCCGATATCTTTCTGGCAGCCGTGTGAGCTACTATAATATCCTGTCCCAGTCGGTTTATGGCAGTCTGCAGGGTCAGCGAGCCTATATTGACAAGTGAACTCATAAATGCCATGGAAAGACCGGCCTTTAGCATTGTCATTTTCATCACGGCTATTACTTCAGGTGTCATATTATTCTCGCTGTCTTTACATTCTGCGCCTTCGATATCACAATTTTCGCCGCATAATTTCATGCTTCTTCGCAGTAAATGACTGTCAAATAAATCACTGCGGGACAACTGCAAAAGCTCATATCTTTTTACCATATATACATAGCACACAATAAACGCAATAACCTGTGCAAGTACAGTGGCAATCGCAGCACCCGCCACTCCTGCCTTCAGTACGACCACAAAGAAAATATCACCTGCCATATTCAGACAGACCGAGACGGCTAGTATGACAAGCGGCGTAACTGTATCGCCCAGTGCCCTAAGTGCCGCCGCACATGCATCATACAAAAATGTCGCTACAAGCCCTGCTATTATAATAAAAATATATGACACAGCCATTCCCATCAAATCATTTGATACATTTAAAAATCCAAGAATCTGACGCAAAAATAACAGGCACAATACCGTTATAGCAAGCGCTATTATGCATCCCATTTTAATTGACAGTGCAAACGATTTCTTTACACCGGCATAGTCCCTTGCGCCAAATTTCTGGGCTGTTATTATGGCAAATCCATTAGCTAAGCCCATCAAAAAGCCTATCATCAGATTGCTGAGTGTCGTGGTGGCTCCGACTGCTGCCAGTGAGTTTTCTCCCAGATATGATCCGACTATTCTCGTGTCAACTATACTGTATGTGAGCTGGAGTATATTTGCCATAAATATTGGAATGGCAAATGCCAGTATGAGTCTTGATGGTTTTCCTTTTGTAAGGTCTTTCATGTATGTATATCCTCGTATATTTCAAAATATTTTCATCAATATATTAGCAGATAAATTTTAAAATTCAATCTTTTTAATCGGTAATATAATCATTTCTGATCATACTAAAATATAAACAACAATATATAGTTTATATACGCAATAATTATACATATTAAATTTATATATATTATATTTACACGCATTGAATTTATACGTATCATATGTTATATTATATATATACTAAAGAAAGGTGGATAAAAATATGCCGATCAAACCAACTGAAATGGAACGTATAATACTTGCCGATGGGTGGATTTTCAAAAACCAAACCGGATCACATCGGCATTATATTCATCCTTCAAAGCCCGGAAAAGTAACTATTCCTTTTCATAAAGGCAAAGAACTGAACAAAATCACTGAAAATTCTATCCGTAAGCAAGCGGGAATCAAATAATCATAAGGAGGTATACTCATCATGTTATCAATATATCCGGCATGTTTTTTTAAGGAAGATAATGGATACTCTGTAATCTTTCCTGATTTAAATTATCTTGCAACACAAGGAGATACCCTTGAAGATGCTGTGGCCATGGCTGTTGATTGTCTTGCAGGATATCTGTATACGGCTAAGATGGATAATGAAAAATTTCCTAAAGCATCCAAATTATCTGATATCAATATTGACAGACTATCTGACGAATTAGACATAACAGGAACATATACCGATGCATTTACCAATATGGTTTCAGTAGATGTTAAGGCATATGCCAAAGAGCATTTCGATAAATCGGTCCGAAAAACCCTTACCATTCCGGCTTGGCTAAATACTGCTGCGCAGGAAGAGGGAATTAATTTTTCAAAAACACTGCAGGAAGCACTTATGTCAAAGCTTAAGGCTCATTAGATATCTGCATTATAATTCGGAGACATTATGAACAACAATATAAAATACAAGCTGGCCAATGCCATGAAGGAATGCATGGTTTCCTCTCCTGTCGAGAAAATTACGGTTAAGGAAATCTGCGATACATGTGGTGTGACCAGACAAACCTTTTACAGAAATTTTCAGGACAAATATGACCTGATAAACTGGTATTTTGATAAGATACTGATTGAATCCTTTCACCAGATGGGTGAGGGCAGTACAGTGTACGAAAGCCTTGTTAAAAAATTTGAATATATCCGTATGGAGCACCTTTTCTTTAAGGCTGCTTTTAAAAATGATGAGCAGAACAATCTAAAGGAGCACGATTTTGAGCTGATTCGTCAGTTTTATATTGACCAGATTGAGGGAAAAAGCCACCGAAAAATATCAGAAAAGCTGTTGTTCCAGCTTGAGATGTATTGTCAGGGCTCTGTCTTTATGACAACCCAATGGGTGCTTGACAATAAAAATTTTACACCTCAGGAGCTTGCCGGACTGCTCGCTGATGCTATGCCAAAGGAGCTTGCCGACGTATTTCGCGAGGTAAACCTGATATAATTCAAGGTAATATTTAGGAACCATTTAGAACAAGTATCGTGCGTTTTTACAAATGTGCACGGTGGTCAGAATAGTTATATCAGCGTTAAAAATCCGGGAATGCTGTCAATTGACAGTTCCCGGATTTTCTATTTTATTTCATTCTTAATCGTAACTATTCACAAACATCCCTGTAAGCTGTTGCCGAATTACATAATCTTACGGAAAAGAGCCTTCAAATCCTCAACACTCGCATCCTTTGGATTTCCAGGTGCACATGCATCTGCGTGAGCAGACTCTGCAAGGAAGTCTAAGTCATCCTCCTTAATAGCCTCGAGTTTTGTTGGGATTCCTACATCTACAGAGAGCTGCGCTACAGCATCAATTGCAGCCTTTCTGTACTCCTCTACAGACATATCATCTACTCCCTTAACTCCCATTGCACGGGCAATTTCACGATATTTCTCACCTGTACAGTCTGCATTGTACTCCATTACGATTGGAAGCATCATAGCACATGCTACTCCGTGTGGTGTATCATAAACAGCTCCGAGTGTATGAGCCATTGAATGAGCGATTCCAAGTCCAACATTTGAAAATCCCATTCCGGCAATGTACTCTCCAAGAGCCATACCCTCACGACCCTCTTTTTCATTGGCAACTGCACTTCTTAAGGACCTTGCAATAATCTCGATTGCTTTGAGATGGAACATATCTGTCATCTCCCATGCAGCCTTTGTTGTGTATCCCTCGATAGCATGTGTAAGTGCGTCCATACCTGTTGATGCTGTAAGTCCCTTTGGCATTGATGACATCATGTCAGGGTCTACGATTGCGATGATTGGCATGTCATGTGGGTCTACACATACAAACTTTCTCTTTCTCTCTACATCTGTGATGACATAGTTGATTGTAACCTCTGCAGCTGTTCCTGCTGTTGTAGGTACTGCAATGATAGGAACACAAGGCTTCTTTGTAGGTGCAACTCCCTCTAAGCTTCTTACATCCTCAAACTCAGGGTTTGCGATAATGATACCGATTGCCTTTGATGTATCCATAGATGAGCCGCCTCCGATTGCAATGAGGTAATCAGCTCCTGATTTCTTAAATGTCTCTACTCCATGCTTTACGTTATCAATTGTTGGATTTGGCTTAATCTCCGAATAAATCTCATATTCCAATCCGTTCTTATCAAGGATATCTGTTACCTTTGCTGTAACCCCAAATTTGATTAAGTCAGGGTCAGAGCATACCAGTGCTTTTTTAAAGCCATGCGCTTTCGCCTCTGTTGCAATCTCCTGGATTGCACCTGATCCGTGATAAGATGTCTCGTTTAACATGATTCTGTTAGCCATAGTGTAAAATCTCCTTCCAATTTTAAAAAAATACTCCTAAAAAACTCTGCCGATAAATTCTTATAACTTATCTGCCTGACTATATTTTAACAAAGTATTAAGCGAGATGTAAGTTACAAACCTGCCAATGTGTAACATACCTGTTGCAATATGTAACCTGCCAGTTATCTATGTATATCCCACCGACTGCCAATCACACCTTATGGCTGTCTGATATAACTTTCTTTAACTCTCTTGCCGCCGCACTGATCGGGTGATGTATATCATATACCATACATATATTTCTCTGCGGTATCTCCTCCTCCAGAGCTATCTCTACAATCTCGCGATTTGCTATCGCAGCCTCTGCCATCGGCTTTGGCATAAAGGCAAGACCAAGCTCACTTTTCACAAGTGGCAGTATCTGATCTGTCGTTGCGGTCTCTGTATCAGGCGCAAATTCAAGTCCGTGTGACATAAAAAATCTGTTAAAAAACTGAAATGTCATGGTCTCCCGCCCCAGTCCGATAAGCGGATAATTATGCAGCTCATTTAATGACAGAGTCTGGCTTCCGAGCGCAGTAAAGGTGGTTCCACCCACAAGAATCTCCTGAAATGAACCAAGCTTTATCATCTTAAGAGGGGCCTCCACCTCAGCCGGCGTCGATACCACTGCAAAATCAATCATGCCGTTTTTTACAGCATTTATAGCCTGTGGGGTGGAGTGATTATATATCCTAAGCCTGATACCCGGATATGCCATGTGAAAAGTCTTTAGCCTGTCAAGCAGATATATGTTTAGAGCAGTCTCACTGGCTCCTATTGATACGCTTCCGTGTGACAGTCCTGTGCTGTCTGACAGCTCCTCCTCCGCAGCAAGTATCTGTGACATCGCTGCAGATACATGCGCATACAGACGCTCTCCCTCCGGTGTGAGCTGCACACCTCTGTTATTTCTGATAAAAAGTATGCTGTTTATCTGCTGCTCTAAATTGTTCATGGCGCGGGTTACATTTGGCTGGCTGTTTCCGAGCGCCCTCGCAGCCTTTGTGAAATTGCAGTATTTTGCAACATAATAAAATATCTTGTAGTACTCAAAATTTATATCCATATTTAAAGCCTCCTTTTTATTATCGTTTTACCGGTCATTTTTTCGATGATAAACAGATACTAATGATATAATAATATGATATTTCAATTATATCAATTATACTTTTTACTTATTATAATCATAATTGTATAATCATAAATGCTCAAAAGAGAAATATTGATTATATATATAAGAAAAGGACGTGTTTCAAATGAGTGAAAAGACAATGTTTCCAAGAGAAGACCATACAGAAATGCTGTTTCAGAAGATACTAAACGATCCATGGGCGTGTGACAGGCTTATGGAAACCTTCAATGAAAATCTGGTTTACAACGATGAATTTGATGTATCACTTCCGGCAGAAAAATTTGCTAAAGCTCTCTTCAATGCATATACCAACCGCGATCTTTCCGCACTGCTTATGTGTCTGTGCAACAACACCGTATTTGATTTGCTGCGCAATTCATATATCATACCGTACAGGTTCAATGCCGACGGACATCAAAATCCGATAATCATGACCGATGAGTACGGAAATCCGCTGCCCGAGTATAAACACATATCTCACGACAAGAACTATATACATTTTCACGAAATATACAACGATATGCCAGACAAAAAGGATATCTACTACGCACAGGCTTACCGCTACAGCCACACATATGATTCCGAGCATATGACTCCCACGCAGCAGGTCATTGTAAAGCATGACGGAATACTCTTGATACGAGAGCTTCCCGATACCGTAAAACTCAAGGAGACTGAGGCTGAGGCTTACTCTGCCGTATGGGATCTGATGATACAGATTGAAAAGGAGCTTCCTATGGCATATGTTTTTTACGGTCAGGATTCTCTTGTGGAAAATGACAAGCGGTATGATGAAATTGGTATTTTCCTTCGAAGCTCTCATTTCCTAAAAAATCTTGAAAAACATGTACAAAAGGCCGAGGCGATAATTTATGGCAGATAACAGCTACACAGGTATCATGGAAAAAAATCATATGGAAATCCCCTGGCATGATTATGCCAGACAGGATGGAAATATACTCATAGATAAGGCGGGACTGATTGAAAAAGCCTCTGTAATCGGACGTGTCGGACTCATCATGCTCTCCTGCGGCACAGGAGCCTGGCGTGTGAGAACCTCCATGAACCGGCTCTCAAAGGTGCTTGGTGTCACATGTACAGTGGATGTCGGACTTATGTCAATCGAGTTTAACTGCTTTGACGGAAATGACTGTATATCACAGTCACTCAGCATAGCAAACACAGGTGTAAACACATCAAAGCTCTATCGCATGGAGCAGTTTGTCGACAATTTTCCAACGGAGGAAGCCCACCTGACTGGCGAAGAAATTCACCGGCGACTTGATGAGATTGAACAGATTCATGCCATTTACTCCCCTGCAAGGCTTGGGCTTGCAGCCGCTATAGCATGCTGTGCCTTCACGTTTTTGCTCGGCGGAGGCCCTATCGAGATGATGCTGGCATTTATAGCAGCCGGCATCGGAAATCTCATACGAACCAAGCTTATAAAGCATCATTTTACCTTGTTCCTTAATATAGCGGTATCAATTTCTGCCTCATGCTTCATATATGCGGCACTTTTAAAAATAGCAGAGATGGCTTTCAATGTACCATCAATTCATGAAGCCGGATACATCTGTTCCATGCTCTTTATCATTCCGGGATTTCCGTTTATCACAAGCGGAATCGACCTGGCAAAGCTGGATTTGCGCTCCGGTCTTGAACGCCTTGCCTATGCAATAATAATAGTCATGGTAGCCACGATGTTTGCATGGATTATGGCACTGCTTCTGCGACTGCAGCCTATGGACTTTGAAGACTTGAATCTGACACCCGTACTACATCTAATCCTGAGGCTTATAATGAGCTTCTTCGGTGTGTTTGGATTCTCAATCATGTTCAACAGTCCAGCTCCCATGGCTGCAACAGCCGCACTTATCGGTGCCATAGCAAATTCACTGCGGCTTGAGCTGGTAGACCTGACAGGTATGCCGGCTCCTGCTGCCGCATTTGCCGGAGCTCTCACAGCAGGGCTTCTCGCATCATTTATCAAGGAAAACAACGGATATCCGAGAATATCCCTTACTGTTCCATCCATAGTCATAATGGTTCCGGGACTTTATCTGTATCGGGCTATATACAATTTCGGCATAATGGCACTTTCGGATGCTGTTTCATGGTTTGCATCAGCAATCATGATTATCATTGCACTGCCGCTCGGACTCATCTTTGCAAGAATACTCACGGATAAGACATTTAGGTATTGCACGTAACAGAATCATACACATTATAAGCAGACTTGTTTTATACCATTCAAAATCCGGACAATACAAGCTCTGCACCAACATCCAAATATTAAACTCAAAAAACAAGGAGACATTCATCATGCTTACAGCAGTTACAGGAATAAACTGGGGAGACGAGGGAAAGGGTCGTGTCATCGACCTTCTCGCAGAACATGCGGATATCGTAGTCCGCTATCAGGGTGGTAACAATGCCGGACACACAGTAGTTAATAAACAGGGAAAATTTGTCTTAAATCTGCTTCCATCCGGAATACTTCACCCGGATGTAGTATGTGTGCTCGGTGACGGAATGGTTATTGACCTAAACCATCTGTCCAATGAAATTGCACAGATCAGGACACAAGATGTATCTGTTTCACCAAAAAACCTGAAATTATCAACAAGAGCCACAATTTCAATGCCGTGGCATAAAATACAGGATGAGCTTGAAGAAGCACGCCTTTCAAAGTCCGGAGCAGCCTTCGGCTCTACCAAACGCGGTATTGCCTATGCATACAGCGATAAATATCGTAAAAAAACAATCCGTCTCGGTGATTTACTCCACTTAGACGATGAGAATGTACAGGCCAGACTTAAGACAATGCTTGAAGCTAAAAACCTTGAGCTTGCAGGCTGCTATCATCAGGAACCTATGTCTCTGTCAGCTCTTTTGTCATGGTGCAGGCAGAAGGCTGCAAAATATGCACCTTATATCACAGATACCGGTGCTTTCCTTGAGGATGCACTATCAAAGGGAAAGCGAGTTGTCCTTGAAGCACAGCTTGGTGCAATGAGGGATATCGACTATGGTATTTTCCCATATACCTCAAGCTCCTCCACCATCTCAGCTTACGGTCCTATAGGTGCCGGTATCCCCGGTGCCTCATTAGACCATGTGGTCGGTGTACTAAAGGCATACTCTACCTGTGTCGGAGCCGGACCATTTGTCGCAGAAAAAGCCATGAATGGTGAATGGACTGAAATGGTCCGCAAGTATGGTGGCGAATATGGTGCTGCCACCGGAAGGCCCCGTCGTGTGGGTCCATTTGATGCCGTTGCAAGCCGCTATGGCCTAAAATGCCAGCATGCTGACAAAATCGCACTGACCAAGCTAGATGTTCTAAGCATCATGGATCAGATTCCTGTTATCACAGGGTATCAGTATAAAAACGCTGTAACAAACGTCTTTGACCCTACCGAAAATCTAGAAAAATATACCCCGGTAGTCAAAATGCTGCCGGGGTGGAAAACCGATATATCAAATTGCAGGTCATATGATGAGCTGCCTGTAAATGCTAAGCGCTACATAAACTTCCTTGAGGACATGCTAAGACACGAAATACAATTTGTCTCAGTCGGAGCTGAGAGAAATCAATATCTTCTCAATGGTAAGTGGCTGTAATTGCCTTTAACATGCTTTAACCAACCTTTGCCTTGTTCTTCTTAGTAGCTGCCTCTGTCATCGCATACGGATCAAGCACCACATCAAGCTGCTTTTCCTTCATAAGTCCGTGCTTTAAAACCAGCTTCTTTACAGGTACACCTGTGCGCAGCGATTCCTTGGCAAGGCTTGCAGCCTTTTTGTATCCGATGTACGGACAGAGTGCTGTTGTGATTCCGACACTGGCATCAAGCAGCTTCTGGCAACGCTCCTCATTTGCGGTTATTCCGATTATGCAGTTGTCAGTAAGTGTGTCTACAGCATGCGTGAGTGTGCTTATCGAATCAAAAAGATTATAGAATACAACAGGCTCAAATGCGTTGAGTTCCATCTGACCTGCCTCTGCTGCCATGGTGATGGTCACATCATGGCCTATTATGTGAAATGCCACCTGGGATACAACCTCAGGAATGACAGGATTTACCTTGCCCGGCATGATTAAGGAGCCGTTTTGCATTGCAGGAAGTGTGATTTCACCAAAGCCGGCCTTTGGTCCACTTGCCAGTATACGAAGGTCATTGCACATCTTGGAAAGATTTACAGCACATGCCTTGAGGCACGAAGAGACTCTGACGAAGCCATCGAGATTTTCTGTCGCATCAAACAAATCATCTGCCTGTACAAGTGGATAACCACTGACCTTTGCCAGTGTTGGAACGATGTGGTCAAAATAATACTCAGAAGTATTTATGCCTGTTCCGATAGCTGTTGCCCCCATATTGACCGTATACATCTCTTTTTTCGCATTTTCTATGCGGTCCATATCACGCTCTATCATTGTGGCATATGCGTGGAATGACTGTCCGAGTCTCATCGGCACAGCATCCTCCAGCTGCGTCCTTCCGATTTTTATCACTCCGTCAAATTCATCCGCCTTTTTATATAGTGCACTATCCAGCTTCTTAAGGCTCTTTTCCAGTTTCTTTAACAAATCCAGTACCGTGAGCTTTCCGGCTGTCGGTATCACATCATTTGTTGACTGCGCCATATTTACATGATCGTTTGGATGTACGATAGAATAATCTCCCTTTTTACCGCAGAGCATCTCGATTGCCCTGTTTGCTATCACTTCATTCATATTCATATTTGCGCTGGTTCCTGCACCGCCCTGTATTCCGTCAACTATAAACTCAGATGCAAACATTCCGCATACCACCTCATTGCAGGCTGACTCTATGGCATTTGCTATCTCAGGCTTTAATCGTCCTGCTCTCATATTTGTGATAGCTGCGGCTCTTTTTATCCTTGCCATGTTTTTGATAAAGTCAGGATGCAGGCAGTTGCCTGTTATCGGGAAATTCTCATTTGCCCTCAATGCCTGTACTCCGTAATAGGCCTCGCCCGGTACCTCCATCTCGCCAATTGAATCTGATTCCAAACGCATGTATTCTGTCATTTTAACAATTCTCCTTATCGATTTTTTGCAAACATTTAAATTTCATACATTAATTTGAAGTCGCGCGTTCTTTCAATGAAACGAGGATAGCACTCTTTTAAGAAAAGGTAAATATGTTAAGTGAAACTTATTAAAAAGACTTTATTTTTCACTCATGCTTATAATTATATTAAGAAATTGATTCCGTGATTCTAAAAAAATAAGGTGACTGCTCAAAATGTGTATTCTAAGCAGTCACCGTTATTAACAAAATACTATATTATTTTTCTGATTTACTAAGATATTGTATACACGAATGTGCTGCCACATTTCCTTCTCCGACAGCCTTCGTATACTGGTATGGTCTGCCTGTGCAGTCTCCTGCCGCAAAACAGCCTGCCACATTTGTCTGTTGGGCTCTGTCCACCAATATATGTCCGTTTTCTATTTCAAGCTGTGGCATAAGCTTTGATGGTGCAATGGCATTTCTCAGGCAGAATACTCCGTCCACACTCTCAGTCTTTCCGCTTCGAAGCGTAATTCCTTCCACAAATGAGTCTCCGATTAATGCTATAGGTGCATCCTTTGATATCTTTACATTTGGAAGCTCTATTTCGCTGTCATTATAGGCTGGGAAATACAATACCTCTGCCGCAAGATCCGCAAGATATTTTACCTCATGCTCATACTTTTTGTCATTACATATGACAGCTATCCTCTTATCCTTGTAAAACATGCCATCACAGGTGGCACAGTAGCTGAGCCTTTTTCCAAGCAGCTCATCCTCCCTGTCCAGCTGCTTTGCAGACATCACACCCATGCAAAGTATGAGAGCCCTTGCCTCATACATCTCATTGTCTGCAAGCACCATAAAGCCATTTCCTGCAGGCATGATATTGGTCACAGTCTTTTCTGTTATATCAATTCCCGCAGCTCTCCTGTGAGCGTCAAAGCGTTCAAACAGCTCCTGTCCGCTTATCTGTGGAAATCCGGGATAGTTTGTGATTTTCTCTGCCTTTTGCACCTTTTCGCTTAGGTTCTTCGAACCAAACCAGATAAAATCCTTTTTATATGTTTTTAAATTCAGGGCTGCCGACAGTCCGGCAGGACCTGTTCCTATTATTATACTATCGTACATGCTATACTCCTTGTACCAAATATTTGTATATATTTAGACCTTATATATAGTGTGGGTCACATACAGTGCGCCTTCAATGCTTCGATATACTCCCTTGCATATCGCGAGAGTACCACACCCTTTCTGCTGATAATGCCTATCCTCATATACTCATCCACATCAAGTGGCTTTGATATAATATTCTTTCCATTCAGCTCAGCAGAAAGCACTCCTGAGCACACTGTATAGCCATTTAAGCCAATTATGAGGTTAAAAAGTGTAGCTCTGTCTCTTACCCTGATATTCTTTCTGCTGTCAAGAGTGCTGACAAATTCCTCCGAAAAGTACTGCGAATTGTACTCTCCCTGCTCATACGTCAGATACGGATAGTCCTGCAAATCATCCATCGTGATGCTCTTTTTCGAAGCAAGCGGGTGACTATCACATATGAATACATGCGGTGTAGCTGTAAAAAGTTCTGTGAACTCAAGCTCATTACGCTTTAGCAGCTTTGAGAGCACCTCCGTATTCTTGGAGCTTAGATATATGACTCCCAGCTCACTCTTTAAATTCGTGACATCCTCAATAATTTCGTGAGTCTGTTCCTCCCTGATGGTAAAATCATACTGATATGCATCAAACCTTCTGATTACATCCACAAATGCATTTACCGCAAAGGAATAGTGCTGACACGATACCGCAAAGTGTGGCTTGCTCACCACATTATCCTTATAAATGCCCTCGATGAGATCCACTTGCTCCAGCACCTGCCTGGCATAACCAAGGAATTTCTCACCATCTTCTGATAGTATCACTCCCTTGTTTGTCCTGATGAAAATAACTATCTGCATCTCTTTTTCCAGATCATGTATAGCGCTGGTCACTGTGGGCTGCGATACAAAAAGCTGCTTTGCAGCCTCTGTTATATTGCCGCATTCTGCCACTGTCACCACATATTTTAGCTGTTGCAGAGTCATATTCATCCTCCTCCGGTTATATATCGAAATATTATTTTACTGTATGCCGATAATCTTCCTCAGTATCTCACCCAGCAGCTTTCCGAGCATAAGCGGAATGACAACAAGTACCACATACCAAAGCAGCTTGTCATACCACGCTCTGCCATCATTTATCACACAGATAAAGTGCATGGCAACAACTGCCACTGCAAATACCGATGCAAGAAGCTGCAAAAAGCTCGCCACATGAAGCTTATTTGTTACCTTGCCAAGCGTAAATAAAAGCATCGCACCAAAGAACATCGCTATATCAGCCTCCCATGGTATCATTTTACTATACGAAAACAGCTTAAACATATCGCAATACTCCATATGCAGCTCAAGAAACAAATCCACTGATGCAATCATGAGAAATACTGCTCCTATCGCCGAAAATACCGCTGCCAGATATACATAATTGTTTCCAAGTCTGTGCTGTTTTAGCTTATATTTAAGCATACCCCTTTTCTGCACATACTGTGTGCGAAGATATGAATCTGTCGCAGCGTCAATAGCCCGGTCGCAGTAATCTGCTGCTGTCCTGTATACTTTGACTCCGGCCTCGTTATTTTTAAGAGCAAACTCCACTAGGCTCTCTCCCGCCCTGTTGTTTCCACGCTCCGTTGCAGTAACCAGATACCCTGCTCCAAGCCTCTGCTCCTTGCCATCAAAAAAGGTGGTGACCAGATAATGACCATAATCGGCAAGTGCATCCACATTTCCAAGCTCCACTGCTTTCTTCCACCAAAACACTGCGCGCCCGGGATCCCGGTATGTGCCCTGACCTCTTTCAAACATATTTGCAGCCATATTCATGGCATCTGCATCGCCATTCTCTGCCAGTGGCAGAAATTGACGGAATGCTCCCTCCATATCATTTTGTCTGTATGCCATCATAGCCATATCAAACGCTGTACTTTTCATATTTTTCTCCTTGACAGCCCTAGCTGTTTTCTTCTTATTATAATGTATTTAACATGATGATAGCAATATGACTTCTTTCCCAATTTATAGTAAATGCCGCACCCGAAGGTGCGGCATCTAAGAGGTTTATAAAATGTTTAGTTTAAAAGCTGTTTTATTTGCAAGCTCTTTTCTTGCGATATGTAGCTGCTGTGATTGCTACCATTGCGAGTCCAAGTAAGCATACATATGTAGCTGCTTCATTGTCATCGCCACTCTTTGGAGCTGCTTTTTTGTTATCAATAGCAGCCTGATCTGTTATAGAAATAACGTAATCAGATGCATGAGTGAATTTAAGTAATGCTGAACCATCATCTGCAATCTTTACAGACATCTGACCCTCAAGAGCCTTTGTCTTTGTATTGTAATAGTAAAGGTTAGCATACTTTCCTGCATATGTCTTTCCAAGGTCGATTGAAAGAACCGGTTTGAATCCAAACTCACCTTCATGTGCGAGACTGATTTGTACTACCTTCTTTGCATCCTTTTCAATCTTAGCTGCCTTAATAACATCCTCAGGAATCTTTTTGCTGTCAACTGTAACTGACATATTTACATCCTTTGCAGGAACCTTTGACACGTCAGAACCATTGATAACCCACTTGATTCCGTCTCCCATATCAAGAACAAGCTTCTTCTGTGTTCCCTTAATGGCTGCAATTGCATCCTTTGAAACAACTCCTGTTTCATCCATCTTTACAACGATAGTATCCTTTGCAGAAGCATTCTTGATTGTTTCTACCTCTTTAGACCAGTCAACCTTTGCTGCCGGTGTTGTAGCAGAATCCTTATCATCTTTCTCTTCTGGTGTTGGGTCTTTCTTGCCCGGATCTTCTGTTTTCTTCACCTCAGCAAGAATGATTGTTCCACCGTCCTTTGCTGCCGGAATGCTTACTGTTACTGTCTTATCAGAAGAAACAGTATATGTTTTACCATCATAAAGATTTTTAACTGTATCTCCTGCATTTGCATTAACCGGAACTTTTACTTCTTTTGCGGCATCCTTGATATTCATACCAACATATAAGGTTGTTCCTCCATAGGATCTTGAAACTACATCATAGCCTTCCTCATCAGAACTTGCCACAACTGTTCTGCTTCCTCTTGCAAATACATCTGTGTATGCATTACGGATGCTCAGCAAATTCTTATAATGCTGATATGTGACATTGTCCTTTGTTGCCTTAGAGAAATCCATGTCATATCTATTAGTCTGATATGGATAATTATTTAATCCGCTTAAACCAACTTCTTCACCATAATAGATAACCGGAATACCCTTTGCAGTAAGCTGTAAGGTAGCTGCAACTAACGCTGCTGATGTTGCCTCATCCTCGGTATATTCTTTTCCTTTCATTAAGGCAGCCTTAAATCCATCTTCATCATGACTGCTTAAGAACTGACCTGTCATGTATGCGTTATTAAGTGCTGAATTTCTTGCAGAAAGGAATTTCTCTACAGAAGAAATATTGCCACTTACAAAGCTTGTTGCCTGATCGTTAAAATCGAAATCAAGGTCTGCATCCATCTGACCGCTACCTAATGTATTACCATTTGCTGCATATCCAGCACCGTAATATTCTCCAATCATCTTGAAAGACGGATTTACTTCTGTTGTAGAATTTTTAAGTGCTGCCCATGTTGTACTGTCAACATGCTTTACAGTATCTACACGGAAATAATCAACTCCATAATCCTTCATCCATGCAGTCTGCCATTCTACTAATTTTGCTCTGACATCTGCATTCTCTGTTGCAAAATCCGGTAAACCAGACTGCCATGATTTAATATCTCCTTCACTGACACTCTTATCCCTTAGCATATCAGCAAATGTTGATTCTGTACCATATCCGGCATGGTTTACAACAATATCAACCATAATACGCATACCACGCTTGTGCGCTTCACTAATCATAGTCTTAAATTCTTCTGTTGTACCAAGTGTTGGATTCAATTTTGTAAAATCACTTGCCCAGTATCCATGGTACGCTGCATTATAAGGAACATCTTCTGAACCTTCATCTGTTACAGCTACACCTTTTATATTCTCTACTATTGGTGTAATCCAAATCGTATTTACACCTAAATCCTGTAAGTACTTTAACTTGGCTGTTACACCTGCAAAATCTCCACCATGATACAGTCCCGGATTCTCTCCATATGTATCTGCACCACTTGCTGTATTGTTAGATTTATTACCATCAAAGAAACGATCTGTCATCATAAAGTAAACAACAGCTTCATCCCAGTCGAAATCTTTTTTGTTTTCCTTAACACGGTCTGTAATTTCAACATCCACTGTAGTACTGAATTTATTACCATACTGGTCTGTTACAGTAATTGGTAATGTCTTAATTCCTAATGTTGTATCTGTTGTTGCAGAAATGGTAACTGCCTGCAGTTCCGGTTCGATCGGCATTGCATTGCTTCCGCCAAGGGAAGAAACATCGATACTTGCACTAGCTACTTCTAATGTTTTAGCATCTGAACTATCCTGTTCAACCTTAAACTTAACAACATCATTCTCGTTGTAGTTAAAGGATTTATTCATAACTTCTGCTGTAACTGTTGCATTTAATTTATAGTATTCAAAATATGAATAATCTGCATTATTGTACTTTTCGCTGTTTGAATTGAATGCATCTACAGCATAAGTTCCATTTGCTTTGTAACGATAATGTGTTTTGCCATTTGTTAAACCGCTCTTTACATACTCAAAACGCTTTGTTGTATCATTGTATGTCATTGGATACTCTGTTCCGTTTACGTCAACAGATACGGTCATATCCTTTAAGGTGCCATCTACAAATGCTGCATCATCACGATAGTAATATGATACCTGCTGTTTTTCTGCATCTACTTCATAGCCAACATTATATGGCATAGCAATTTCCGGCTCACTGCCGGCTTTCATGCTGGCATAGATAACCTTCTGGTCAGAAGGGAATGTAACTGAATGGTCTCCACCATCTTTAATCCATGGGTCACCTGTTGAATCTAATGCAATACAAAAATCAACCTTTGTACAAGATGGTTTTGCTGGAATTGTTACTGTCCATTTATCTCCACCTGCATATGTAAAATTGGTTAATACTGAAGCATATCCTGATGTCCATGTATAGAACTGTGGTGTAATACCTTTTTCTTTTAATCCCGGATTCTCATAATCCAATACAAGGTATCTCTTTTCCGTTTGTTTAATTACCGGTTTCTCATGAACTGGATCTGAACCATCCACATAATATAATACTTCATTCTCATCACCGCTTATTGTAAAAGAACGATCTGCGGTATCAGAGCCGCCATCCCATCCCTGTGTTATGTCATAACGTGCCTTTAATCCTACTGTTTTTTCCACATTACTGCCGGCAACTGTAATGGTCTTTTTAAACCATGTCACATCATTTTCAGCATCATAATATGTTCCGTCAAAAACATAGGAACCGTTTAATCCGGCATTCCACATCCACATATCAACTTTTCCCAGGTCTGTGTCTGTTGATAAATCTTCATTGTAATAATAAATTGTAAATGTGTGGTCTGGAACCGGTGCCTCCCAGCTGTCCGGTGCTGTTTTATATACGGTTGTGTCACCACCAGCTTTGGTTCCGGTAACCCAGAGTTCAGTACTTGTTGATGTTACAGAGACGTCAATATTATCCGTCTGTGTCCCATTGTTATTATTAAAAATACAACTAAAATTCTGTTTTACATCCTGTGTATATACTACATCATACCATCCTGAATGGTCAGCATTTTCTGAAATCTGTCCGCCCGGCCATTCTTTTCCAACACCAGCTCCTGTTGCAGAGGCATCTGCTCCCCACATATGATTGTAAATAGTACTTCCCATTCCTGATGCAAGATAATGAATGGTTGTTACATATTTCCAATCAGCAGGTTTTGTCTCTGACAATGAACCATCAAACCAGTACTCTGCTTCTGCCTTTCCTTTTGTAGAAAGAGTTACGTCTTTTAACTGGTTTCCATGTCCATCATCATTTAAGATAAGAGAATAATCTGTACTGTTATCTAATGTCAGATGCATTGTATACCAGCCTTCATGACCTGCTGTTGCAGTCATGGTTTTTCCCGGCCATTCACCTGCCGGCTTATTGGTCTCCTTATATATATATGCTGCAACATCATCGCCTAATGTGCTCTTATAATTAATAGTCAGGTCACATTCTGTTGGTACAGACTCTGGAATCAATGTTTCCTTCTTTGAAGCATCCTTATACCACTGATATTTTCCATTGTCATCCAATAAACAATAGATGCTAGTATCAGAAGTAAAAGTCTTAATCTGCTCAATTGCAGCTCCTTCTGTCTTTATCTCCGGTGCAGCCTTCTCATCAGAACCTGCATCAACAAACTGAAAGCCTGTCCACTCACTACTCTGTACATCTACATAATAGAGTTTTGTGCTGTCCTCATATGCAAGCTTTGGTTTTTCCTGATTACCCCATTGTGTAATGGTGGCATTTCCTGCATCATGGTTATCTACCGTAGCACCGGTAGCCCAAACATTGACAACCGGAGTATTCCATGTACTTGGTTTGTCCAGATACAACCGGATTGTCGGGCTCGCAGCATATGCAGTGGTTGCACCACCGATTGCTGGAACCATGGTCACAATCATAGCAAGTGCAAGTACCATACTAAAGATACGACTTACAATGCCATGTTTCCTGTGAAAGCGTTCTTTTAACTTTCTCATATTTCCTCTCCTTTTCCTTTTTTGTTTGTACGAAAATTCCCTTTCGCACGTTTTCGTACTTATATTATAATATTTTCGTTGGTTTTCGACTATTGGGATAAACAGAGAATTACTTTACAAAATTTTGGTAAATTTTACTATTTATTCATTTTTATGTAACATATGCGAAATTTTTTTAGTACTAAAGGTCCTAGATATAATAGATAATTTTTCATTTGAAATTTTGTGAATTATTTTTTAAGACGTTTCTTATATATGACATGATTATATGGCATAATTATGGAAGCCTCATATTATTTCACACAAAAAGAGCCTGCACATTTCTGTGCAAGCTCCTTTTTAAAACTAAAAGCTAAAAAATATATTTAATCTTTATATATAATCTTTAAATCAACTATCCCCAGATGATTTCTTCCTTGGCGGCCTCCACATTTTCCTCGGAATGCTCCACTTCCTTGGAGAAGATCCTTGCCACTTCCATCTGGTCCTCTATGGTGAAGCTGCCACCGTTTTTAAAGAAGCGTGTGGCGTTCATATCCCTGACTATCATGGTAAACATGACGCTTAAATATGCATAAACCATGATATTTGAGTCATAGATGGCATTCATGATATATCTGAAGGTAAAGTATACAAGAAGCTGCTCGATATCATTTTCACGGTAATCGCTGCTATCCATGTACTCCTTCATGCGTTTTTCATAGTCCTCCTCTGTGAGAACTGTCTGCATATCATCCTTGAAATCCTGCCATACCTGGCGTAATAGTTCCATCTCATTGATGATACCGAAGCGGATATCAAAGTGCTCAAACGAAAAATCATTAAATGAAAGCCAGTCTATATGCTTTTCAACATCATTTTGGCTCAGCTTCTTCTGGTACTCGTTTGCCCTGTCAAGGTACTCATCCACGCGCACTCCGATTGGCTTTGTCCTGTCCTGAAGTATGGCTATCAGCTCGCGCTGCACCTCCTCAAAAAATGCTGCCTCTTCCTCTGTGACTCCCTGGTCATCATCGCTGTCGCCAAAAAGCTCCTGCTCTACAAACTTAACAGGCTTTGTTTTGCTGAAAAATATACGGCAGACCTCCTCGCACGCAAGGCTCAGACACTTCTGCTCCACGTTTCTGTACTCTATGCCAAACCTTGGAAAATCGGTGCACACCTCACTAAGTGATGCCTCTCCTGCAGCTATGTACAAATCACACAGATTCTTGTCGTTTAGCATGATGCAGCGCCCGCAATTGTTTGTGCGGATGCCGTGCCCACCATCCTCTGTCTCATACATGCCATTTCTCAGGCGCTCTCCGACCTCTCCCGGCAGTGTCTGATAATACTCATATGAATCCTCATCAATATCAATCTCCCAGCCCAGACAACAGCTATCTTTGCAGTCTCCGGCTATGCAGCTAAACTCTGAAAAATAATCAGGTACACGGACTATCATACTTCTCTCTCCTTCAGTAAATCTTCGTTTGTTGTATCACTGTGCTTATTTCTGAAGCGTGCTTCTATAGCCGCCCAGTCAGGATCCTCATTTCCCTTGAAAAAGTTGTAGCCTATGTATCCGATGCACCACACAAGCCCTGCAAAAGTCGTAGAAAATGCTATCTTTATGATGCTCTTAAGCAAAAGTGGAAGCGTCAGCATATCATTGCCAAATGCCATGATAATCACATGAATAGGCTTAATCAGCATAAGATAGCCTCCCACATAAAGCGCTGCCAAAATACCAAGCGCATAGCACAGTAATCCTAATAATTTGTTGCATTTTTTCTTCATTTCAAATCCTCTAATCATATTTTCGTAAATTCCAGTATGGACACCTCTCCTGTTGCTCTTGTCTTTTCCATGTCTATCACACGCTGGTTTGCAGAGCCCTTGAATTTGAGCGTGATATCCTTCTGCTCCTCTATAAACGGACCATCTACCAGTACATCTATCATAGATAAAAGCTCATCCGTATACTCTGTGTGCTTGCGTCCGTTTTCCAACAGTTCCTCGTACAGATATCCTGTGTAGGCCCACACGTCCTTATTGGGATAACTCTCCTTAACTCTTCTCATAAACGGCACAAGTGCCTGCTGATTTTCCTCCTCAAAAGGATCACCGCCTAAAAGGGTAATTCCCTGCACATAGGAAGGCTTAAGTGAGTCGAGTATCTCGTTTTGTATCTGCTCATCAAACGGCTCTCCATAGTCAAATTCCCATGTCTGCGGCTGAAAGCAGCCCTTACAGTGATTCCTGCAGCCTGATACAAAAAGCACAGTGCGACACCCCAGTCCGTTCGCGATGTCACAATATTTTATTCCTGCATAGTTCATATATTTTCCTCGTGTCTTAAATTATAGTTCCATTTAAAAATTGCACTGCCTATTATTATAACATATCCTATCACACTTAGATAGTCCGGTATCTGCTGCAAAAAAACAAAGCCCAGCAGAGCGGCAAAGATAACCTGCGAATAGTCGAACACCGATATCTCCTTTGCAGGTGCCTTGGTGTATGCCTTTGTGATTGAAAGCTGTCCGCCTGTAGCTGCAGCTCCTGCAAAAAGCAGCATGACAATCTGATATGCACTCATAGGCTTTGCTCCGACAAACAGAAACGGAGCCGTCACTATACATGAAAATACCGAAAAGCACATGACTATCACAGGCCCTCTCTCTCCCTGCTTACCTAGCTTTCGCACAAATGAATACGCTACACCTGCGCCAAAGCCTCCTATTACACCAATCATGGCATTTAAAAACTGCACATTCATGGATGGCTTCACCACAAAAACAGCACCTATAAACGCCGTCACCACGCACAGCCACTCTGTCCTGTTAGCTTTCTCCTTAAGCACAAAATATGACATGATTATAGCAAAAAACGGTGACAATTTGTTTAAGATATTGGCATCTGCGATGGCCAAATGGTCAACTGCATAGAAATTGCATATAAGCCCTGTTGTTCCAAAGAGGCTCCGCAGAAAAAGTCCTTTCCAGCTATCTTTTTTTATTTTGAAGCCTTCATCACTTTTTGCAAGTAAGATAACAGCCGCTACCGCTGCTACCGCATTCCTGAAAAAAGCCTTCTGCATGGTCGGCAAATCTCCCGACATCCTCACAAAAAATGTCATCAGGGCAAAAAAGAACCCTGCCATTATGATATATATTATTCCTTGTTTCTTATCGTTCATACTAATAGTATAACGTAGTATGTCAAGAGGGAAAGAATATAAGAAGTCAACCGTTTCACTCCGCAAAAAGGACCGCCCGGTGAGCGGTCCTTTTAAGATGAAGGGAAAAATATAAAAGAAAATAGTTTTAATCAATGGTCTGTGTCAGCCCTTCACACTTCCCATGGCAACACCACCTACGATGTGCTTTGAAAGAATAAGGTAAACAACTATTACAGGAAGGATAGAGAATGTAATCATCATGTATACCTTTCCCATATCAAACTTTAAGAAGTCTGCACTTCTAAGCTGTGCTAACAGGATTGGAAGCGTCTTCTTATTGTTTTCGTGTAATATAAGTGCCGGAGTGAAGTAATTGTTCCAGCTGCTTACAAAGGAGAAAATTGCCTGTACTGCTATTGCCGGCTTCATCAATGGAAGCACTATATGATTAAACGTCCTAAACTCTCCGGAGCCGTCAATTCTGGCTGCCTCAATCAGAGACAACGGAAGCGAGCTCTCCATATACTGCTTCATGTAAAAATATGTGACCGGTGAAGCAATTGTCGGAACTATAAGTGGAATAAATGAATCCATCAGTCCCATGCCTGTTACCAATTTAACAAATCCAAGTGCTGTAACCTGTGTAGGAATCATCATAACCATCAGTATAAAGGTAGAGATGAATTTCTTGGCCTTGAACTCATATGCATGTATGGCATAAGCTGTCATTGTCGAAAAATATACGCACAGTACTGCACTGCAGGCTGCTACAAAAAGGCTGTTAAACATACCTCTTATGACCGGAAGTGTGTCATGTAAGAGTGAGTTCCAGTTGTCAAGCAGATGCGTACTGGGAATTGCAGTAAATCCTGCCTGAAGCTCTCCGTTTGACCTGGTTGCATTGATTATCATTACGTAAAACCAGAACAGACAGAAGAAAGAAATTATTACAAGCACGATATATGCTAATGCACGTCTGGCATGGATTCCCATACCTTTATTTTTTTTATTTACATTTGCTGCCATATCGACCTACTCCTTTCTCTTATCATCGTTGCCGCTGAGCTTGAATACCGCTATACTAAGTATTGCCGTGATGATAAACAGTATGACTGACAGTGCACCGGACATTCCATAATCCTTACTGTACAGACGTTTGTTTAAGTACATGATAAGTGTCATGCTTGACCTGACCGGATTACCGGTTCCGTTTGTCAAAATCTGTGGTACATCAAAGAGCTGTAAGCCACCGATAAGTGATGTAATAATTACATATATCAGTATCGGCCTAAGGAGCGGAAGTGTTATCTTAAAGAACACCTGTGTTGATGTTGCTCCATCCACCTCTGCCGCCTCAAAAAGCGATGTATCGATTCCAAGCATACCTGCCATAAGCAGGATGGTTGTATTACCAAACCACATCAGACAGTTCATCAAAGCAATGAGTCCTCTTGTACTGCCCACATGTGACAGGAACTTGTATGGCTCTGAAATAAAACCTATCTGCATAAGCAGATTGTTTATCGGTCCCCCATCAGCAAACAATGTAAAGAATAACAGTGAAAATGCTGAAGCCATAATCAGATTCGGCAGATATATAACTGTTTTAAAAAATCTTGTTCCCTTGAGCTTTAAGCTGACATCCGAAAACCATGCTCCAAGGAGCAGTGATAAGAATATCTGCGGTATGAAGCACATGATCCAAAGAACCATTGTGTTCTTAAAATACTGCCAGATATCACCGGATGTGAACAATTTTTCATAATTTTCAAATCCAACAAAATTTGGTCCTATTTGTGTAAGACCTGACATATAATTTTCAAAAAAGCTGTTGTAAATTGTAGTGATTAACGGTACCAGCTGAAATACTACGTATACAACGATAAACGGAATCAGAAAGATATAGCCCCATTTGTTATATCTGACCGCTTTACCTCCACTCTTTTTCATAATACCTACCTCCCAACTGGTATTGTAGTCAATGGTGATGTAATGCTGTTAGCTGATTAGCTTTGATTTTAAAAAAATACCCCGCCTGCCTGCTAACGCAAGGCAGACAGGGTATTTATTATTTTATATTGTTAGTTGTATGGTCAATTCATAAACTATCGTAACTACCTTATTCTGTGAGGTCAGGATATTTCTCGCGAACTGCCTTCTTGAAGGTTTCAATAGCCTCATCCTTAGAGCAGTTTCCTTCGAAGTAATCCTTCATAGCCTTCTGGAACTCCTCGTTGCAGCCCTGGTCATATGCTGAAAGGTTGCTTAAGTCGAGAGTCTTAACACCGGCTATATACATTGGTAATGGATTCTGTCCGCCAAGTACTGTACTTGTGTAAGGCTTGTCGTCCTTGCCCATGATTGTTCCGTCTGCAAGACCATCCATAACTGTGCTGTTGTTTACGAAATCGTCATCCTTTACAACGATATCCTTCATGATATCATCGTCTGTTGTCATCTTGAGCATGATGTCCTTTACAAGGTCAGCATTGTCTGTTCCTTCTGCTGCACAGATCCATGTACCGCCCCAGAAGAAGCCCTGTGGTCCCTGAGCTGCACCCCAGCCGCCCTGGTTTCCGATAGAACCTGACTCATCTGCTGCCATTGAGAAGTTTACTAACCATGCAGGTCCAAAGTATGAGAATACTTTTCCTTCAGGATAGAAGCCCTTCTTCCAGTCATCTGACCAAAGGTCTGCTGTTCCTGTCTCGCCTGCGTCTACAAGCTTCTTAGAATCATCAACCCACTTCATGATATTGTCATCAATCTGGATCTTCTTGTCATCGCTGACCCATTTCTTTGAAACGTTGTTAGAGTATACACGGTATGTATCGTTTGCTGTAGATGTCATCTTGTAGCCTGCTGCTTTCATCTTCTCAGCTGTAGCATTGAAGGTATCCCAGTCAGATACTGACTTCTGAACCTCATCCGGATCATCTGTTCCAAGTACCTCTTTTGCTGCTGCTCTGTTGTAGAAGAGAACACCCGGGCAGCCCTGCCATGAAAGACCCTTCAGGTTGCCATCAGAATCAGTAACAACATCCTGTGTGTACTTGTACTGCTTAGAGATATCACTGTCTGTAATTCCCAGATCCTTGATTGACATTGTGTAATCAGAGTCTACATACTTTGGTGCGTAATCAGCCTCTACCAGGAAGAGATCAATCTTGTCATCTGCCGATGCATCAGCCTGCTTCAAAAGTGTCTCATCCAGGTTGTTCTGGTATGCATTGTTCTCATTAGGTGTAATGTTCCAGACTACATCGATATCTCCGATTTTGCCATGTGTTGCATCCACCTTCTTGTAATCAGAATAGTGGTCAGTGATACGGCTCTGGAATTCATCATTCCAGCAATAGATGTTGAGTGTCTTGCCATCGTTTGTCGCTTCTGTTTTTGTGCCTCCATTCTTATCAGACTTTCCTGTGTCGGATGTATCTCCGCTGCCACAGCCTGCCAGTAATGATGTTGCCATTGTTGCGCAAAGTAATGCGCTTACGAGCTTCTTTTTCATAGAAAATCCTCCTTCTCGCTTCAGGTTGAAACCTGTTAGTAAATGTTAGTAAAAAAGTAGTAAAATATATTAAATTCTGCCTACGGACTCCCCCTCCAGCAAAATTCCTTCAACAACAGCTCTCTCCACAAGTGCTGTTTTAGGCTTTTTAATGATGCTTATCAACCTGTCTGCCGCCTCCCTGCCTATCTTGTCAGTGTCCTGTCTGATAGTGGTAAGCTTCGGGCTTAGCATCTGTGAAACTCTTGTACCATCGTATCCTGCTATTGATATATCCTCCGGAATCCTAAGCCCTCTGCTTCTTATAACATTTATGCCTCCGATTGCCGCCGTGTCATCCGGATAGATGATACATGTAGGTTTGTCAGGTAAATCAAGTAAATATTCTGTCTGCTTTGCAACATCCTCTGCTTCCAGATACCTTGCTTCCCTGACATACTCCTCAGGAATATCTATTCCATGCTTCTCAAGTGCCCTGTAATATGCTGCCAGCCTGTCGCGTGTAACACTCGAAAAATCCTGTCCATGTATGTAAGCGATTTTCTTATGTCCCATGCCTATTATGTAATCAAGCAGCTCGCCCATACACTTTACATTGTTGGAACATATTGCCGAACAGCTATAGTGTACGTAGTCAATTGTGACCACCGGTATGTCGCTGCTCATCAGTTCCTGCACCTCATTGTCCTGAAACCTGGCACATACGATTACGACTCCATCGAAATTTCTGTACTTACAGTGCTCCAGGTATGATAATTTTTTTCCGACCGGACTTGTATTGATAAATGTAATATCATATCCAAGCATCTCAGCCTGTGCCTTGATTCCGTTTAGCACTCCGGCAAAATACTCATGCGTAAGTCCCATCGCCGCCTCATCGAAATACAGTACTCCGATATTGTTCGACTCGTTTGTCTTAAGAACTCTGGCCGCAGCATTAGGAAGATATCCCATTTCCTTAGCTATCTTCTTTATTCTGTTTTTGGTCTCAGCGCCAATATCCTTCTGGTCATGTAATGCCTTGCTGACCGTCGCTGTCGAAACACCACATCTTTGTGCTATGTCTTTCAGTGATACCATATCGTTTCCTCATTTCGAATTGGTTGCTTAATCGTTTTCGTATCTTTACTATACCACAAGTTGTTGATTTTGCAACCCCCTAATTTACATTTTGAATATTTTTCACATTTTTAATCTCATAATATTGTGCATTATATATAATTATATATTGTATTTTTAAACGTTTACGCTTTTCATCTTATTATATGCATTCATTATTGCTCAAGTAATATTATTTCATCAGCATTTTTTACTATAATTATGCATCACCCTTTGTATATATGTTATAAAACCACTGTTTTTTGTTGTTTTGCGCTTGATTTTTTAATTTTTCCAATATATACTTCTATATATAAGCTACTTAAACGTTTACGCATATTTTATAAAAAGGAGATTACATATATGAAATTTGGACACTTCGATGATCAAAACAAAGAGTACGTCATCACCTCTCCAAGGACCCCGTTACCATGGATCAACTACCTTGGATGTGAGAATTTCTTTTCTCTGGTATCAAATACCTGCGGTGGCTACAGCTTCTATAAGGATGCAAAGCTCCTGCGCCTCACCAGATATCGCTACAACAACGTGCCGTACGACAGCAACGGACACTACTACTATATAAAGGATGGCGACACAATCTGGAATCCCGGCTGGATGCCTTCCAAGACTGAGCTCGACTCATACGAATGCCGTCATGGCATGGGCTATTCTGTTTTCACAGGAGTAAAAAACGGCTTAATGGCACAGCTTACTGATTTCGTTCCTATGGGCTCTACCTGCGAGATCAATAAGCTCACCCTGAAAAACATATCTGATAAGAAGAAAGACTTTTCGGTTTTCTCATATGTAGAGTTTTGTCTGTGGAATGCCATGGATGACATGACCAACTTCCAGCGTAACTTCTCTACCGGAGAGGTTGAGATTCACGCCGGTGGCTCTCAGCTCTTCCACAAGACGGAATACAGAGAGCGCCGCAATCACTATGCTGTATATGCTGTAAATGCCTCTGTTGACGGATTTGACACAGACAGGGATTCATTCTTAGGTGCCTACGGCGAAAACAGCGCGCCTTCCGTTGTAGTAAATGATCAGTCTAAGAACTCTGTTGCAAGCGGCTGGGCTCCTGTCGGCTCACATCACCTAAAAATAGCTCTTGAGCCGGGCGAAGAAAAAACATATATTTTTGTACTGGGATATGTGGAAAACCCTGTAAATGAAAAATGGGTTGGACGCGCTGAAGACGGAATCATAAACCGAGCTCCTGCCGATGCACTCCTTGCAAGATTTGACACCACCGAAAAAGCCGATGCTGCTTTAGCAGAGCTTAAGGCTTACTGGGATAAGCTGCTTGGCCACTTTACCATAGCTTCATCAGAGGAAAAGCTCGATCGTATGGTAAATGTATGGCATCAGTATCAGTGCATGGTGACATTTAACATGAGCCGTTCTGCTTCTTATTTTGAATCAGGCATCGGACGAGGCATGGGCTTTAGGGATTCCTGTCAGGATCTGCTGGGCTTCGTGCATCTGATTCCTGACAGAGCCAGGGAGAGAATACTCGACATCGCTGCCACACAGTTTGAGGACGGCTCTGCTTATCATCAGTACCAGCCGCTCACCAAAAAGGGCAATGCCGACATAGGCTCAGGCTTTAACGATGACCCTCTGTGGCTTATCGCTGCTGCCGCTGCTTACATCAAGGAGACAGGCGACTACTCTATTCTTGACGAGTCTACACCATATGACAGCGATCCTTCAAAGGCTACTGATTTTATGGAGCATCTGCGCCGCTCCTTCAACTATACAATCAATCATCTCGGGCCTCACGGACTGCCACAGATAGGACGTGCTGACTGGAATGATTGTCTGAACCTAAACTGCTTCTCCGAGGAGCCGGGCGAATCCTTCCAGACCTTCGGACCGTCTGAAGGGCCTAATGCCGAGTCTGTATTTATCGCCGGCATGTTTGTAAAGTACGGAAAAGACTATGTGGAAATCTGCAGACATAAGGGACTTTGCGACGAGGCCGCCAAAGCCCAAAAGGCTATCGAACAGATGGAAAAAACCGTCATAGATGCCGGATGGGATGGTGAATGGTATCTTCGTGCATACGACCACTACAAGCACAAGATCGGTTCCAAGGAATGTGAGGATGGAAAAATCTTTATTGAGCCACAGGGCTTTTGTGTTATCGCTGAAATTGGAAAGGATGAAGGACTCTGCCTTAAGGCAATGCAGTCTGTTGAGAAATATCTTGATACCAAATATGGTATCGTGCTCTTACAACCACCTTACCACAGATATCATGTTGAGCTTGGTGAAATCTCTTCTTATCCACCGGGATACAAGGAGAATGCCGGCATCTTCTGCCACAACAATCCGTGGATCAGCTGCGCCGAGACCGTGCTCGGCCACGGCGACCGCGCCTTTGAGGTCTACAAGAAGACCTGCCCCGCCTACATTGAGGACATCTCCGAGATCCACCGCACCGAGCCGTATGTCTACAGCCAGATGGTCGCCGGCATCGACGCCCCGACCTTCGGCGAGGCAAAGAACAGCTGGCTGACCGGCACCGCCGCCTGGACCTTCTTCAACGTCAGCCAGTACATCCTCGGTGTGCAGCCCACACTGGACGGCCTGAAGATCGACCCCTGCATCCCACACACGCTGCCCGGCTTCACCGTCACCCGCCGCTACCGCGGGGCCGTGTACCACATCCGGGTCGAGAACCCCGACGCCGTGCAGAAAGGCGTGAAGCGCGTCACCGTCAACGGTTCTCCCATCCCCGGCAATGTGCTCCCCATCGCCGCCCCCGGCGAGACCATGGAAGTCACGGTCGTGATGGGATAAGTTTTGGATAGACAAACCCCCGGCCAGAGAGACGAACATCTCTGGCCGGGGGTTCTTTTTGCGCTTTCTTACCAGCGCGTCATATTCTTTTTTCACTCCTACGTATTTTTTGCTTCACTCTTCATCCAGCGCCCAATGATAGGCGCAGCGCACGGCCTTATTCCAGCCCTTGATGCGCCTGGTGCGCTCCTCGGCCGAGATATCCGGCAGGAAGGTGCGGTCCACCGACCAATTCCGGACCACCTCGTCGGTGGACTGCCAGTAGCCCACGGCAAGGCCTGCAAGGTAGGCCGCGCCGAGGGCGGTCGTTTCCACGCAGCAGGGGCGCTCCACCGGCAGGCTGCTGATGTCGGCCATGGTCTGCATCAGGTAGTTGTTGGCGCAGGCACCGCCGTCCACCTTCAGGGCCTTCATGGCGATGCCGGAGTCGGCTTCCATGGCGTGGAGGACATCGTTCACCTGATAGCACAGGCTGTCCAGCGTGGCGCGGATGATGTGATTTTTGTTGCAGCCGCGGGTCAGGCCCACGATGGTCCCGCGGGCGTACTGATCCCAGTGGGGCGCACCGAGGCCGGTGAAGGCGGGCACCACATAACAGCCGTTGGTGTCCTTCACCTTCCGGGCCATATACTCGGAGTCGCGGGCTTCTTCCAGCAGCCGCAGCTCGTCCCGCAGCCACTGGATGGCCGCACCGGCCACGAAGATGGAACCTTCCAGCGCATAATTCACGCTTTTTCCGTTGCTGCACGCAATGGTCGTGACAAGGCCGTTTTTCGAGACGACCGGCGTTTTGCCGGTGTTCATCAGCAGAAAGCCGCCTGTGCCGAAGGTGTTCTTCGCCTCACCCGCCGAAAAGCAGGTCTGCCCGAAGAGCGCGGCCTGCTGGTCGCCCGCTGCACCTGCAATTTTGATGCCCGAACCAAAGTGCATCGGGTCGGCCTCCGCGTAGAAGCAGCTGGACGGCATGGGCGTGGGCAGCATACAGCGCGGGATGTTCAGCTCTTGCAGGATGTCCTCATCCCACTCCAGCGTGTGGATGTTGAACAGCATCGTGCGGCTGGCGTTGGTGTAGTCGGTCACATGGACCCGGCCGCAGGTCAGCTTCCAGATGAGCCAGGTCTCCACCGTGCCGAACAGCAGCCGCCCGGCCTCGGCCTTTTCCCGCGCGCCGGGCACGTTGTCCAGGATCCATTTCAGCTTGGTGGCGGAGAAGTATGCGTCAATGACCAGACCTGTCTTTGCCCGGAAGGTCTCGGTCAGGCCCCGCGCCTTGAGTTCGTCGCAGTAGGCGCTGGTACGGCGGCACTGCCAGACGATGGCATGATAGACCGGCTCCCCGGTCTCACGGTCCCAGACGATGGTGGTCTCGCGCTGGTTCGTGATGCCGATGGCCGCGATGTCCGACGCGCTGGCCCCGATCTGGTTCATGGCCGAGAGCGCCACGCCCAGCTGCGTGGTCCAGATCTCGTTTGCGTCATGCTCCACCCAGCCCGGCTTCGGGAAATACTGGGTGAACTCTTTCTGAGCCACGCTGCACATCTCGCCCGCCTTGTTGAACAGGATGCAGCGGTTCGAGGTCGTCCCAGCATCCAGCGCCATGATATAGTTCATATCCACGTTCCTTTCTTACACTGCATCCCTTGGGCTTCCTGGTCGTGTCTGTGTGGTTGTATTATAACGCACCGGCCGCGCGATTGCAACGCATCTGAACCCACGCTGCAAAATCTTCAAATTCCGTATTGACAACTTGCCGTTGTTGATTTATACTGTTTTCACACATAAATGCAGCTATTTCACAACCAAAAGGAGGCGAAGTGAATGGATCGTTCCCCTTAGCGTCGTTTTCCCTGCACAGGGCAGCGTTCTGCTTTTTCCTGTTCCTGCTTGCACTCGATCTTTTTTACAGATGGGAGGTTTTCTATGATCGAACAACAAATCACGCTCTGCTCCAACGGCCGCGCCGTCCTTTCGGGCTATTCCGGCGGGCTGTTGCTTGGCTACGCGCACAACACCGGCGTCTATCGGCTGCGGGTCGTCTGCTCCGGCGAGTGGGACGGCACCACCGTTGCAGCGTTCTGGCATCTGCCCGGTCCGGCCGGGCCGCTGACCACCCTTGTGGCCGACGGAGCCGTCGAAGTGCCCGCCCTCGTCACCGCGCAGGGCGGCAGCGGGACCGTCACCTTTGAAGGCTCCGACGGCACCCGCACCGTGACCAGCGCCAGCGTCCCCTACAGGGTGCTGAGCAACTCCGGCACCACGGACCCAACCCTGCCCGAACCGGGCACCCCGGCCTGGCAGCAGTTTTTGCAGCAGGTCAAGCGAGAGCTTCGCAACGCCGCATCCGGCCTGTCTGACGAGGAGCGCGGGCTCATCCTTGCGCTGTTCCGCCACGCCGTCTACGACAACGGCGAGATGCTGCCTCACTACAATGCACTGGCCGCACTCTGGAGCGGCAGCAGCCTGCCCGATGTCCCACCCACGCCCAGCCAGCCGGACACACCAGATCCCCCCAACAACGACCTGCCGACGCCGCGGTATAAGCTGGCAGCTCCGAAGACCTTTGTACCGGCCAACAAAGAATGGATCGACACGGGGATCAAGCCGTTCGCAACCATCGACACCGACATGAATCTGACAGTGTACGCCACCTTTACAGTAGCGGACAGTACAGCCGGTGCGGTGACAACTTTGCTTGATTGCTTCAGCGATATCACCAACGATCAGAGAGGCATCATAGTTTCAACATGGACCAACGGAACCGTTGGCATGAACATGTTCACCTACGGCAGTCACTTTGTCAAGATCGAATCCGGGAAGAAACTGAAGTTTCTGCTCCAGATCAAGGGGACGCAGTTCCGGTTCCTGTCGTACGGTTCCCTGACCGAGTGGAAGAACATCCCGAACTATGCCGCGAACAAGACCGTGGATCGTTCGCTGATCCTTGGTGCTTCGTGGACCGCCGCCTCAGGCGAAACTACGGACGGCAAGGCACGTTTCTTCAATGGCGCGGTGTACGACTTCCAGGTATTCGACACGGCGCTGACTGACGCACAGATCACGACCCTGATGGAGGCAAACTGATATGGTATACGACCTGAATGGCACCACCCTGAGCACAGGCGGCAGCGGAATGCTGAACGTGCTGGAGCACGGCTTCAAAGGGGACGGCACCACCGACAACCTGGCCGCGTTCAACGCGCTCATCGCCGCGCACCCGGCCGAGACGCTGTATTTCCCGAAGGGCGTGTATGCGTTTTCCGGCAAGCTGGTATTCGACCAGTGCTACATGGAACTGGACAACGCCGAGCTGAAATGCACGGCCAGCACCAAGGTGGACCGCTTCATCGAGATCCGCGGCAAGATGTACCCGCCCGAAACGCCCCAGCAGGACATGTTCATCCGGGGCAACGGCAAGGTCAACGCGAACTTCAAGGCAGACGACTGCATCGCCGTGGCACGGCAGAAATGCACCCTGCTGGACCATATCTCCATCCAGAACTTCCAGCGGTACGGCATCTGCGGCAAGTTCAACGACTCGTCTATGACCACCAGTGACGGTCAGACGGAAGCCAACCTCTCGTATGAGCTGATGGTGCGCAACTGCATGATCGAGTCTTCGCTGGACTACCCGAACGCCGTGGGCATTTATGACACCGGCGATTCGATGTACAGCGACACCGTCATCCTGAACGTGAAGACGGCGCTCTCGTGCAACGGCAGCAGCATCTTCCACAACATCCACGCCTGGTGCTTCGATTTCAACTACAGCGACAACGACACCAAAAAGGCCCTGTTGGAGAACACCGTCTTCGCATACATCCGGGGCAACGGCACCCGCTTCTCGGACTGCTACATCGACACCTACCAGAAGGGGTTCCAGTTCGGCTCCGGCCAGTATGTCGTTTACATCACGAATCTCAAATGGTACGTTGCTTCCAATACCTGGCCCACCGGCCTGACGGCTTACGTCTTCCCGGCCAGCCCGGCAGGCAAGACGATGTACAAGGTCTTCAATGCGGACATCAACGGTTCGGGCGTGACCAAGTTCAGCGATGTGGACCTGAGCAAGCAGACGAACTGCCGCTGGTACGGCATCGTGCACAACCTGAGCGACGCGCCGAGCACGCTGCAATAAATTTTTGAACGCACTTTACGATCTTTGACCGAATATCCACCTCTGACAAACCGTGGGCGCGGAAGATGCCATTCCGCCGCCCACGGTTTTTTGCGGTTTTGGGCCGTTTGCCCCGCCAAATTGCGATGATTTTTTGAATACATATTGCAGAGAAAGAGGGATGATGCTATTATTAAACTGTCTATACATACCTATTATATGGGAATCCTCCGATTCTACTTTTCGCAACGAAAGGCTGGACTCTGTGAAGATCTTATTCGTCAATAAATTTCTCTACCCCCGCGGCGGTGCAGAGACTTACTTCCTCAAGATCGGCGAGGAGCTGACCCGCCGGGGCCACGAGGTCGAATATTTTGGCATGTACGACGAAAAGAACACCGTCGGCAATGCCCTGCACCTCGCCACCACCAATATGGACTTCCACAACGCCGGGCCGGAAAAACTGCTCTACCCCTTCCGCATCCTCTACTCGTTTGAGGCAAAACGGAAGCTGAAGCAGGTCATCGGGCAGTTCCAGCCCGACCTCATCCATTTCAACAACATCAATTTCCAGCTGACGCCTTCGGTCATCTGCGCCGGGGCGGAATGCGGAGTGCCCATGGTGCAGACGGTGCACGATGTGCAGATGCTCTGCCCCAACCACATGATGATGGAGTTCAACTCCAAAAAGCTCTGCGAAGCCTGCATGGGCAAAAAGAGCAAGTGGCCCTGCGTGAAAAAACGCTGCATCCACGGCTCGCTGCCCAAGAGCCTCATTGGTGCCGTGGAGGGCACCCTTTACGAGTGCAATCACGTCTATGACAAGATTGACCGCTTCATCTGCCCCAGTGCGTTTCTGGAGAAGAAGCTCCTCACCGTCCCCCGCTTCCGGGGCAAGACGGTGATGCTGCACAACTTTCTGAGCCGAGTCGCTGCGGCTGCCCCTGCCGAAAAGGGGGATTATGTCCTCTACTTCGGCCGCCTCTCGGAGGAAAAGGGCATCGACCGCATCCTCGAAGCCTGCAAGCTGCTGCCGGACATTCCCTTCGTCATCGCGGGCAGCGGCCCCATGGAGGATCTGTGCAAAAACTGCACCCTGCCCAATGTGAAGTACGTCGGCTTCCAGACCGGCAAAGCGCTCGAAGACCTCGTAGCCGGGGCGCTGTTCACCCTGCACCTGTCCATCTGGTACGAAAACTGTCCGCTGGCTCTGCTGGAGTCCCAGTCCCTCGGCACCCCGGTGCTCTGCAACCGGATCGGCGGCATCCCGGAACTGGTGGAAGAGGGCCGCACCGGCATCCTGAACGACACCTTCACCCCGGCCGCCTACGCAGAAAAGATCCGGGCGCTCTATGCAGACAAGTCCCTGCTGGCCGAGATGTCGGCCCACTGCATCCAGAAGAAAGACCGCATGATGACGCTGGAACGCTACTGCGACCAGCTGCTGGCCCTGTATGGCGATGTGGTGAAAAGCGCCTGATGAATCGGAATTTTTTCTGTATTATCAACTGAATGTAAAGGAACGACGTCTATGAACGATCTGCTGCGAAAGACCCGGCGCGCCTTCCATCTGCTGCGGGAACTCCTGAAATATGAAACTGCCACCTGCTGTGCTGCCGTTCTGAAGTGCTGGAACAAGGATTACCGGCATGTCTGGCTCGTCTCCGAGCGGGGCCGCGAAGCGCGGGACAACGGCTACCACATCTTTGCCTACCTGAACCGGGAGCATCCTGAATTGAACAGCTGGTTCGTGGCAGACCCCACCCTGCCGGACTATGAGCGGGTGCAGGCGCTGGGCCGGGTCGTGCCCTACCGCAGCTGGAAGCACTATCTGCTCTGCGCCGCATCGGAAATGAAGATCAGCACCCATGTGCTGGGCTACACCCCGGAGATCGACAGCTACTACATGCTCGACAAGCTCCATGTGGTCCATGGCCCCCGCGCCTTTTTGCAGCATGGGGTCATCATCGACGACATGAAATGGTATCACTACCCCAACATCCGCACCGACCTTTTCGTCTGCTCCCTGCAAAAAGAACGGGATTTTGTAGAATCCGCCTATCATTATCCAGCTGGTATTGTCAAACGGCTGGGTCTGTGTCGGTTTGACGCCCTGCTGCGCCCCCACGAGACCAAGCGCCAGCTGCTGCTGATGCCCACCTGGCGCACCTACGCCATCGAGCGGAAGACCCAGGCCGAGTTCGAGCAGAGTGACTACTTCCGGCACTGGCAGGACGTCATCTCCAGCCCGGAGCTGGAGGCGCTGCTGGAGAAGCACGGCTATGAGGCCGTCTTCTACCCTCATTTCGAGGTGCAGCGTTTTCTGAGCAGCTTCCACACCGCCAACCCGCGGGTGAAGATCGCGGCGCTGGGTCAGGCCGATGTGCAGACCCTTCTGATGGAATCCGCCGTCATGGTCAGCGATTTTTCCAGCGTACAGTTCGATTTTGCCTATATGAAAAAGCCCCTCCTCTATTACCAGTTCGATGAGGCGCAGTATTGGGGCGTACACCACGACGTCGGCTACTTCAGCTACCGGGACGACGGCTTCGGGCCTGTGGTCACCGACCAGTCTACACTAATCAGGCAC
>OGGU01000149.1_pt1 | contig 61314 bp, 53 predicted proteins | sample 1571241 | NCBI WGS metagenome assembly OGGU01 (sample SAMEA2581934, study PRJEB24529) | metagenome | biome: Human gut stool | place: China | collected 2011
GATGCCGTCAGGCGGTGTTGATGTTGATAATGTTAAGGACTGGATTAATGCAGGTTGCCCGCTCAACTATTGCATCAATTTATGAAAGCGCAAGGTATAAAATATCCGACTCGCTTGTTAACGGCAAAGCGATAAAAGTAAGCGGCGGGGACTATAATATTTGCCCTAATTCCAAAACCTGCTGTGGCAGGTGCGGCACTAATGTATGTGGCAGGTGCAACCACGGTGCCTGCGAAAAATGCACGGGCAAATTCCATCCGAAAGGAAAGGAATGTAATTTAATAAGTTAAATTAAAAACGCATCTTTGTGCATTAAGCTTCAAAGATGCGTTTTGTTTATTATTTATTAGAGTTGTTCGGCAATTGTGAAAATCATATCTTTTGTTTTATCCCAGCCAAGGCAAGGGTCGGTAATTGATTTGCCGTATACACCGTCTTCAACTTTTTGGCTTCCGTCTTCAATATATGACTCAACCATAAAGCCCTTAACCATATTTTTAATATCGTCGCTGTGGCGCATTGAATGCAGAACTTCGTTAGCAATTCTAACCTGCTCAAGATACTTCTTACCTGAATTTGAATGGTTGGTATCTACTATAACAGCAGGGTTTTTGTAATTTCCGGTGCAGTATGCATCGTGAAGTTTTCTTAAATCTTCATAATGGTAGTTTGCGTGGTTGTTACCGTGCTTGCTTACGCTTCCGCGAAGAATTGCGTGTGCAAGTTCATTGCCCTTTGATTCAACCTCCCATCCTCTGTAAAGGAATGTGTGGTCGCCCTGTGCTGCTTTGATTGAGTTGAGCATAATTGAAAGGTCGCCGCTTGTTGGGTTTTTCATACCTACCGGAATATCAAGTCCGGATGATACAAGCCTATGCTCTTGGTTTTCAACGCTTCTTGCGCCCACTGCAACATAAGAAAGAAGGTCTGAAAGGTATCTGTGATTTTCAGGGTAAAGCATTTCGTCCGCACAAGTTAAACCTGTTTGCTCAATTGCATCTTTATGAAGTGAGCGAATTGCTTTAATTCCTTCGAGCATATCAGGCTTTTTATCAGGGTCAGGCTGGTGGAGCATACCCTTATATCCTGCACCTGTTGTTCTCGGTTTGCCTGTATAAATTCTCGGTATAATTAAAATTTTATCTTCAACTTCCTTTTGCACATCTGCAAGGCGGTGAATGTAATCAAGTACAGCATCGTGCCTGTCAGCTGAGCAAGGGCCTATAATAAGTAAAAATTTATCGCTTTCACCTTTAAATATTTTGGCTATTTCTATATCTCTTTTTGTTTTAATTTCTTCTGCCTCTTTTGAAAGCGGCATTTCTTTTTTTATTTCCTGCGGCACAGGAAGCTTTCTTTTAAAATTTGTGTTGGTCATATTATCCATAGTTTTACCCTCCATACTAACTATTATAATTGACTGCTGAAATTTGTCAATATTACAACTGCAATTTAGCACTTAAAAGCTTTAACACTTTTAAGTGCAAAAGTGTATGTTCAAATTATAACAAAAGAAAATCTTTTTGTCAACACCAAAATAAATCAATATTATCGTGATATAAATATTTTAATGTTTTTCGTTTTTCTTGATGTAAATGTACGCTTATGATATAATAATTTAAAATAATTATATGGTGATAATATGTTAGAACTAAAGGATTTGAAAAATAATAAGCAGTATTATGAAAATGCAAAAAAATTGTATAACACTGCATTTCCCCCTGCGGAAAGAATACCGTTTGCAATTCTTTACCGTAAAGCCAAGGGAAGCAATGTAACTTTCTTCGCTGTAACACAGGGTGATGAATTTAAAGGTTTAGTGTATACGGTGTGGTTTAATGATATTGTATTTATTTTTTACCTTGCTGTTTCACCTGATGCAAGGGGAAACGGTATCGGCTCAAAAATACTTTCACTTGTTAAAGATAAATTTCCTAATTGCCGCCTGGTGCTTAATATTGAAGCACTTGATGAAAATGCCGAAAATAATGATGAACGCATAAAGCGAAGGGAATTTTATGTTAAAAACGGATTTTTCGGCGCAGGGTATAATGTTAGGGAATATAGCGTAATATATGAAAATATGTGCTATTCAAAGGATTTAATACCTGTAAGTAAAGATGAATATACTGCGCTTATTAAAGCATATCTCGGCAAAATCATGTATTATTTTTACAGTAAATTAAGTGAGTAGTGTTGACATTAGGTGCTTCTTGTGCTAATATACTGCTTGCAGTCGGTGCCGATTACTTTGAGGGTCCACCCGTTCCCATCCCGAACACGGTAGTTAAGCTCAAACGTGCCGAAAATACTCGGAGGGCAGCCTCCCGGAAAAATAGGTAATGCCGACACTTATAAACCACTTACTTTATGTAGGTGGTTTTCTTTTTATAATTTTTTTATTTCCGGTCGGACCGCAGGGTGGTACCCAAAATATCATTCGTTTTTTAACAAAACTCTGATATTTTGACCACTACTAAGTTCTTATTGCTCCTTTTATCTGCCACCGGCAGCAGTCGCAAACGAACCCGGGAAAATAGGTGACGCCGACATTTTTAAACCGCTTACACTATGTAGGCGGTTTTATTTTTATAAGTTACCGTAGGGGCGAACATCTTTCACCTAAAATTCACAAAGAAAAAGGAAGTTGAGAAATCAACTTCCTTTTGTCATATGTATGATTATTTATAAAGCGGGCCATAGGTTTTGCAAGCTGAATAATCGGCTGCTTGAATATCATCAGTGCCAAATGAAGCCCAGCAATGCGGACGGAAGATTTTGCCCTCGTCTACATTGTGCATATTTACAGGAATGCGGAGCATTGATGCAAGTGTGATAAGCTCGCTTCCCACATGCCCGTAAACAGTAACACCGTGGTTTGCGCCCCAATTTGCCATAACGCTGTATACATCTTTAAATGCGCCTTTGCCGGTAAGCTTCGGTGCAAACCAAGTTGTAGGCCATGATGGGTCTGTGCGCTTATCAAGTGTGGCATGAATATCATCCGGCAAATCAACCGTATATCCCTCGGCAAGCTGAAGAACAGGGCCGATACCCTCAACAATATTTACACGAAGCATTGTAACAGGCATTTCAGCTTTGCAGCGGAAGTGAGATGAAAATCCGCCGCCGCGGAAATATTCATAATTTGCTCTGCACCAGTCTGTTGCATTAAGGCAGGCTTTAATATCATCGTTTGTCATTTCCCAGAATGGTTTCATACAGCCTTTGCCCTGCGCGTTTTTAGATGCGCCTGAACCGTCAAGCGCGGTTGCACCTGAATTGATAAGGTGAATAAATCCGTCTTTCGCAATGCCTTCAGGCCTTTTGCCTGTAACTCTTTCGCAGGCATCAGGACTCCAGTAAGTACGAACATCGTGGAAACAAGGTGCTGTGTCAGATACAAGTAAGCCGAGCATCATTGAAACACCGTTTAAAGTGTCATTTTCCGTTGCAAACGGTGTAGGCATTTTTTTACCGTTCCAGTCAAATGAAGATGCCATTATAGATTCTGTAAAGTCAGCGTTCGGAAGCCAGTCAGTCCAGTTCCTTTGACCTTGGAAACCGGCGGCAACAGCGTTTTTGCCAAGTGCTTCTTCGTGCCAGCCCATTTCATCAAGCTTCTTGTTGCCGAAAAGAATATCACGCACGATAAGTGTCATTTTAGTGATGAATTCCCAATCTTTATCAGGGTCAACAACTTTTGATTTTGTAATAACTTCAGGTAAATCTTTGCCTGCGTTTACATCAAATCCCTCTTTGCAATTTTCTTTAATCCATGCAAATGCTTTGTCATATTCATCGTGGTCATAAATGCCGAGGGTAATTCTTCTGCAAATTTCTGTCATATCCACCCATTCAGGACGAATTCCGAGATATTTCTGGAAAAATGAAGCGTTGCAGTAAGCACCGGCAATACCCATTGTTACTCCGCCGATATTTACATATGATTTATCTTTCATCCAGCCTACCGAAACGGCACATTTTGCAAAGCGGATAATTTTTTCTGCTACATCGGCAGGAATTGTGCTGTCGTCTTTATCCTGCACATCGTGGCCGTAAATTGAAAATGCAGGCATACCCTTTTGCGCATATGCAGCCATTACAGCGGCAAGGTATACTGCACCCGGGCGTTCAGTTGCGTTAAGCCCCCAAACAGCCTTAATGGTTTTTGGGTTCATATCGTATGTTTCCATACCGTAGCACCAGCAAGGTGTTACAGAAAGTGTTGCAACAACATTTTCACTTGAAAACTGCTCTTCGCACTTTGCAGCTTCTGCGCCGCCGCCGATTGTGGTATCACTTACCACACACATAACCGGTGTACCGTCAGGATAGCAAACATTTTCGCTGATAAGCTTTGCCGCAGCGTTTGCCATACCCATAGTTTGTTCTTCAAGGCTTTCACGAACTCCGCCCCATCTTCCGTCAATTACAGGGCGAATACCGATTTTTGGATACCTCATAAATTTTACTCCTTTATATTTTATTTGTTTAATATTTTTACAAATTTATCGTAATTTTTATCAAAATCACTTGCGTTTTCACTTTTGTAGGCAGTCAGCTTTTCGCTTGATTTGATGATTTGCCTGCCTGCGTTTACATCTTCTATATCACCGAGTGCGATAAGCTGTAAAATAATGTTTCCGAGTGCGGTCGCTTCCGTCGGCCCGGCAATAACATCAATGTTCAAACTGTCTGCTGCCATTTGGCATAAGAAATTATCTTTCGTACCGCCGCCTAAAAGGTGGAGTACATCAAATTTTTTGCCTGTGTTTTCTTCAATTTGCTTTATTGCAAATCTGTATTTCATAGCAAGGCTTTCATAAATGCACCTAATCATCGCACCATCGCTTTCAGGTTTGCCTTGCCCGGTTTTTTCACAATATGTGCAAATTTTTTCCGGCATATTTTTCGGCGTTGCAAAGCTTTCGTCATCAGGGTCTATAAAATATTCAAATGCTTTTGCATCCCTTGCAAGCATTTCCATATCGTTGTAAGAATATTTCTTGCCCTCATCTGCAAAATTGCGCCTGATTTCCTGAATAAGCCATAAGCCGCTGATATTTTTAAGATAGTTTATCTTTTTGTTTGCGCCAAGCTCGTTTGAAAGCTCATCTTTCATACTTTTTTCGCTTAAAATCGGTTTATCGTTTTCACATCCGATAAGCGACCAGGTTCCGCAAGATAAAAATGCGGAGGTTTCATTTTCTGCCGCCGGCATAGCGCATACGGCGCATTGCGTATCGTGCCCTGCAACTTTGATTACTTTTATACCCTTATATTCGCCTGCAATTGTGGCGCTTTTAACTATCGGCGGAAGTATTTTTTTATCCTTTTCGGTGATTTCAAATACTTTTTCCTGCCATTTTATGTTTTCAAGGTCAAGCATTTGCGAGGTTGATGCGATGGTTTGCTCCGCAGTTTTGGCACCGCATAAAAAATAAGCAAAAAGGTCAGGCATAAATAAAAATGTATCTGCATTTTCTGCTTTTTCAACGCAAAGCTGAAAAAGTGTGTTAATAGGCATTATTTGGTTGCCTGTAAGGCGATAAAGCTCTTTATCAGAAAGTTTATCGAACACTTTTTTTACTGCGTTTTTTGTTCTCTCATCACGGTAGCAAACGGGCAGAGAAATCAGTTTTCCGTCACCGTCAAGCATTCCGTAATCAACACCCCAGGTGTCAAAAGCCAAGGAATCAACATTTTTGCACATATCAATTGCTTTTTTAACTTCACCTAAAAGGTATTCAAAATCCCAGCATAAAAGTCCGTCTTTTTCAACAAGGCTGTTGTCAAAACGGTGAACTTCGTTATAGCTTAACCTTCCATTTTCATATTCGGCAAGTATTGCCCTGCCTGTTGATGCCCCAAAGTCGAATGCTAATACTCGGCTCATACTTTTACTACTCCTTTTTTGAGCAAAACATTTGCATAAATTGCAGTTTCGCCGGTAGCGATAATAAGATAAGCTTTTTTTGCTCTTTCGTAAAATGCAAATCTTTCCGTCATTTCAATATCGTGATGTTCAGGTTCGTATTTGTTTAAAAGTTTATCGTACTCTGCCCAAATTGACGGTGTAGGTGTGTTGTCACCTTTTACAACTTCCATAAGTGCTACCGGTTTTTCAGTGTATGTATCAAGCGGAATAAGTGAAAGCACAGCGTCAAGAATATCTGTTGTTGAATGACCGTCGGCTCTGATAACTATTGCATTTTTTCCTACACTTTCGCAAGGAAAGTTTCCGTCTGCAATAACAAGCTCATCACCATGCCCCATTTCGCAAAGTGCTTTTAAAAGTTCGGGCGAAACAATTGGATTTATTCCTTTTAACATAATCAGTCCTCCTTTTTGTGAAGCATTTCATCATCAGGATTGTACATTTTGTGGCCCGGGTGGCGACCGGTGATTTTATAATAGCTTCTAAGGTCAATAAGTTTTTGAATATTTTTTTCGTCAATATCGTGGCTTCCGCCGAGTATTACTGCGTTAATCGTGATTTTTGCCCAAAGTTCAAGGCTTTCCATTCTGTAAAATGCTGTGATAACATCACTGCCGACTGCAAGCGCACCGTGATTTTCAAGAAGCATTACATCATGCTCTTCAAGGTAAGGTTCAATTGCGTCAGGCACTTCCGTGGTGGACGGTGTGCCATACGGTGTAAGCGGAACAGCACCGATTGCGGCAACATCTTCAATCATATTGTACATATCCATAGCTTTGTGAGCTACTGCAAAGCCTGTTGATCCCGGTGGGTGAGCGTGAATTACACTCATTACATCATCACGCTTGTCATAGCATCTTAAATGCATTTTGATTTCACTTGACGGGCGAAGCCCTTCTGCCGCTTCAAGCACATTGCCCTTTGCGTCAATTCTGATAAGTTTATCAGGTGTGATAAACGATTTGCTCATACCTGTCGGCGTAGCAAGAATTGTTCCGTCGTCAAGCTTAGCACTGACATTACCGTCATTTGCAGCAACCCAGCCGAGCTGCCACATTTTGTGACATACATCACAAATTTGTTCTTTTATTACATCAATATCCATGGTTAATTCCTTTCAAATTATTATATTTCTAATTTCAATTATACTGTTGATTTTTATGTGTTGCTCGGTGTATAATGTGAAATTGTAGGACAATATTGACTTTTTGAGTCTTTATCAAGGTAAGGTGAATTTTATGCGATATATAGGTTATCACGAAAATAAAAGCAGAGGAACTTTTGGTTTTCCTATTCAGCTTTATTATGTTGATTCAAGCCACCCGCAGTACGAAATGCCGTTTCATTGGCATATGGAATGTGAGCTTATTTTGGTGCTTGGCGGAAAATTTCATCTTTCAATAAACGGGGTGTCGCACACTCTTGAAAAAGGGCAGAGCGTTTTTATACCAAGCGAGTTTATACACGGCGGCACACCGGAAAACTGCACATATGAATGTGTTGTGTTTGATATGGAAAGCTTTCTTTCGCAATCACCCAAGTGCATTGAAAAGTATAATAATGCACTTGACAGCGGAGTAATAAGCGAAATGATATTTGAACCAAACAGCACAGCAGGTGCGATGGTGGATTCGCTTTTTGAAAATATGGAAAAGGAAAGTGTGGCGTACACCTTTACCACAACCGGACTTTTGTGGCAGCTTATAGGTTATATAATAGAACAAAAGTCACAAATTGCGCCCTCTGTTCAAAATACCGTATATCGCAAAAATAAGCAGATAAAAAAAGTGCTTACAAAAATAAGAAACGATTATTCAAAACAGCTTACTCTTGATGATTTGGCTAACGAAGCACAGCTGAATAAGCAATATTTTTGCAGGGCATTTAAGCAAGTTACGGGTAAAACACCTATTGATTATTTGAATTATTATCGCATTGAATGTGCGGCGGAGCAATTGAGCCTTTCGTATCTTTCAATAACCGATATTGCCCTTGCCTGCGGCTTTAATGATTTGAGTTATTTTAACCGCCTGTTTAAAAGAAATAAGGGCGTTACACCGAGTAATTACAGAAAAAAGTTCAGATAAAAGCAAAAGAAAGTGGCTTAAACATAGTGTTTAAGCCACTTTTATTATAGTGATTATTTAAGTAATGAACGATACATTTTAATGTATTCGTTTGCGCTTTTGCCCCAGCTCATATCACATTCAAGTGCACGCTTAACAAGAACTTTCCAATCCTTGCTGTTATATGCGTCTACACCTCTGTAAATAGCACCGAGCATATCATAAGCATCGTATGTTTTAAATGTGAAGCCGTTGCCATGGCCGTCACCGCAGTCGGTAATAGAATCTTTAAGCCCGCCTGTTTCACGAACGATAGGAAGCGTACCGTATCTGAGTGCAACCATTTGTGAAAGACCGCAAGGTTCACTCTTGCTCGGCATAAGGAATAAATCCGCACCGGCATAAATTTTTCTTGCAAGGTCAGGCACAAAGCCGATTGTAATACCCACTTTATCAGGATATTTATCGTGCAGATAGCGGAAAAAGTTTTCATATTCCCATTCGCCGCTGCCAAGCACTACATATTGAATGTTGCGCTCATATAAGCTCTTTTCAAGCACTTCTTTCATAAGGTCAACACCCTTGTGACCTACAAGCCTTGAAACAATGCCGACAACAGGAACATCGGCATCAACATTCATTCCCATCATTTTTTGAAGTTCTGCTTTGTTTTTAGCTTTGTTTGAAAAATCATCAGCATTATAGTTTGCCCAAATGTCTTTATCTGTTTCAGGGTTGTAGCTGTCGGTATCAATACCGTTTAAAATACCGCAAAGTTTCCAACTGCGCTGATTTAAAATAGGGTCAAGCCCGTGGCTGTACCAAGGGTCAAGTATTTCTTTTGCATATGTAGGTGAAACGGTTGTAACTTTATTTGCACATTCAATGCCCGCTTTCATAAAGTTTACAAGTCCGTCATACATAATAAGGTTATTATGTTCAGGTGCAATGCCGAGAACATCATTAAGAAGCTCATCACCGTATTTGCCCTGATATTGAATATTGTGAATAGTGAAAACGGTTTTGATGTTTTCATATCCCATTCTGTTAGCATAATAGCAACTGTAATAAAGCGGAGTTAACGCACTTTGCCAATCGTTGCAATGGATGATGTCAGGTTTCCAATCAATTGCAGGAATTATTTCAAGTACAGCCCTTGCAAAAAATGCAAAACGCTCCGCATCATCATAATGCCCGTAAATTCCGTCGCGCTTAAAGTAATATTGATTATCAAGGAAATAGTAAATAACACCGTTTGCCTTTGCTTCAAATATACCGCAATATTGCCTTCTCCAAGAAACAGGAACGGAAATAGAAGTGATAAACTTCATTTGGTCTTTAAATTCCTGCTTAATTCCGTCATAAAGCGGCATTACAACACGACAGCCGATAAGTCTTTTGCGAAGAGCCACAGGCAATGAGCCTGCAACATCTCCCAATCCGCCCGAAGCCATAAAAGGAAGTGCTTCAGACGCAACATATAATACTTTCATTTTTATTCCTCCGATTAAACCCTTGTGTTTTTGGCAAGGCAAACAGGAAATGTGTTTGCACCTGAAAGCTCAGCCGAACTTTTAATGCGTACATTTTTATCTGCAATTACGCAGTTAACTTTTGCATTTTCGCCGATAACGGTATCCTGCATAAGTATAGAATTTTTAACCACAGCACCTTTTTCAACCTTAACGCCCTTAAAGATAATGCAGTTTTCAACCTGCCCGTCGATTATGCATCCGTCTGCAACAAGTGAATTTTTAGTTGCCGATTCAGGCCCGTAAAGAGTAGGCATATCATCTCTTTCTTTAGTTGAAATAGGGGAGCTGAAAAGCTTTTTCCTGTTTTCTTTTTCAAGAAGTGACATTGAAATTTTATAATAGCTTTGAATTGAATCAATTGTGCCTACAAAGCAATTAGTTGCATCGTAAGCGTGAATTTTAAGATTTTTAATATTTGACATAATGATATTTCTTTGATATGAAATTTCATTTTTTGAATGAGCTGTTTGAATAAGAGTTTCAAGAAGATATTTTTTCATTATCATAATATTGCACGAATAAAATACTTCTTCGTCTGAATCACGGTCAAGGCTCATTTCCATAATTCTTCCGTCTGCTTCAACCTTATCAAAGCAAAGTACAGAACCTATGTTTTTAGGCAATTTGCCCTTTACACCGACTATTGTAATATCAGCGCCGCTTTTTTCGTGCGCATCAAAAAGTGCGGAGTAATTGATGTTCATAACATTGTTGCAATCTGCCATCAAAACATAAGTTTGGTGCGATTGGTGAAGAAAATTGATGTTACCGTAAATGGCATCAATGCGGTTGCCCCACATATTTGCACTGCCGGCAGAAAACGGAGGGAGCAAGAATAGTCCGTCGCTTTTTCTGCTTAAATCCCAAGGCTTACCTGTTCCTATATGGTCCATAAGAGAACGGAAGTTTGAGTTTGTTACAACACCGATTTTTGTAACCCCGCTTTCTACAAGGTTTGAAAGCGGAAAGTCGATTAAACGAAAGCGAGAGCAAAAAGGAACAGAACCCATAGTTCTCATCGCCGTAAGCGTATCAAGCGCTTCTTCGTGAATGTTTGCAAATAGCATACCTAATACTGATTTTCCGTTCATTTCTTATACCTCCTCTCCTGCACTTACCATAGTACCCGGTGCAATGTGAGTTCCTGTTTTAATTGTTGCGCCTGCACCGATAACCGCAATGCCCCAATCTTCAGGCTTTTCAAGAAGCTCCGGTATTTCGCCGACCTTTGCGTCAGGCTCAATCACCGCATTTTCAGCTACTATCGAATAATAAACTTTAGCGCCTTTTTTAATTGTTGCACCCGGCATAATTACACTGTATCTTATGTCTGCCCCTTCTTCAACCGTGCAGTTAGGTGAAATAACAGAGTAATCAACATCACCCTCAATTTCACATCCCTCGCTGACTGATGAATTTTCAACAACTGCTTTTTCGCCTATGTAATGCGGCGGCGCCATTGGATTTCTTGAATAAATTCTCCAGCTTGTATCGCTTAAATCAAGGTCAACATTTGGATTGATAATATCAAGGTTTGCTTCCCAAAGCGAATCAATAGTTCCTACATCTTTCCAATATCCTGCAAACGGAAAAGCAAAAAGCCTCTCATTTGCTTCAAGCATTGTAGGAATAATGTTTTTACCGAAGTCGTTTGATGAACCCTCGGTGTTTTCATCTTGAATAAGATATTTTTTAAGCTTATCCCAACTGAATACATAAACACCCATTGATGCTTTATTGCTCTTCGGTTCTTTCGGCTTCTCTGCAAATTCGTAAATTCTGTTGTTTTCATCTGTTGCAAGAATGCCGAAGCGTGAAGCTTCTTCCCAAGGAACTTCAAGCACTGCTATTGTGCAGTCTGCATTGTTCTTTTTATGGAAATCAACCATTTTAGCATAATTCATTTTATAAATATGGTCGCCTGAAAGAATTACAACATATTCAGGGTCATATTTTTCAATGAAATTGATGTTTTGGTAAATAGCGTTTGCAGTGCCTTTGTACCATTCTGCACCGCCGATAGCTTCATAAGGGGAGAGGATATGAATTCCTCCGTCCTGCCTGTCTAAATCCCAAGGCTGTCCGTTTCCGAGATAGTCGTTGAGTTCAAGCGGCTGGTATTGGGTAAGTACACCTACGGTGTAAATGCCGCTGTTTACACAGTTTGAAAGCGGAAAGTCAATAATTCTGTAATTACCGCCGTATGGAACAGCAGGCTTTGCAATGTTTTTAGTCAGCACGCCGAGTCGGCTGCCCTGTCCTCCGGCAAGGAGCATTGCTACAACTTCTGTTTTATGTGCCATTTCATTTCTCCTTTTATTTTTTCTTTTTATTGGTACTTGCTGATTTTTTATCAGCAGTTTTCACTTTTTCGTCAGGCTTTGCCGCTTCTTTTTTAACCTGTGGTTCAGCCTTTTTTACCTTTTTTGCTTTTTCGCTTGCAGCTTTATTTTTCGGCTTTGATGTTTTCTTGCTTGCTTTTTCAAGATAAATTGCAGATAAGCCCGAAAGCTTTAAACCTATGCTTTGCTCAAAACCGTGCATAGCTTTTTTCCTGGTTTTATATGCAGGGTGCTTTGCAATTGTTGAACCGCCGTATTTTTCAAGCGATGTATCAAGCACAACTTTATAGCTGCCCTCACTCGGCACGCCTATTCTGTATTCATCAAAGCTGTTAGGTGTGAAGTTAAATATTGCAATAATTTCTTTTCCTGATTTGTCAATTCTGCGAAAAGCAATAACACTGTTCGCATTGTCTTCACTTGAAATCCACTGGAAACCGTCCCAGCTGTAATCAATTTGCCAAAGTGCAGGCGTTTCCTTATAAAGATTGTTAAGTGTTTTGCTAAAGCCTAGCATTTTTTTGTGCATATCATAATCGAGTAAAAGCCAATCAAGCCCCTGCTTGTAGTTCCACTCAATAAATTGCCCGAATTCCGAACCCATAAATAAAAGTTTTTTGCCCGGATGAGCAAACATATATGCAAGAAACAGCCTTAAACCGTCGAACTTCATTTCATATTCGCCCGGCATTTTGTTTATAAGACTGCATTTTCCGTGTACCACTTCATCGTGGCTTATAGGTAAAATAAAGTTTTCACTGAATGCGTAATAAAAGCTAAAGGTAATGCAGTTATGATTTCCTTTTCTGAAAAGAGGGTCGAGCGAAACATATCTTAACATATCGTTCATCCAGCCCATATTCCATTTAAAATTAAAGCCGAGCCCGCCGATGTCGGTAGGCATTGTAATCATAGGCCAAGCTGTTGATTCTTCGGCTATCATCATAACTTCGGGATGTTCTTTAAACATAGCACAGTTTAAATCTTTGAAAAACTCAACTGCTTCAAGATTTTCCCGTCCGCCGTTTTTATTCGGTGTCCACTGCCCGTCTTCTCTGCCGTAATCAAGGTAAAGCATTGAAGCAACGGCATCAACTCTCAATCCGTCAAAATGGAATTCATCAACCCAATACATTGCCGATGAAATAAGGAATGATTTGACTTCGTTTTTGCTGTAATCAAATACCCTTGTACCCCATTCTTTATGCTCGCCTTTTTTCATATCGGAATATTCATATGTGCATTCCCCGTCAAATTCATAAAGCCCATAGGAATCTTTAGGAAAATGAGCCGGAACCCAGTCAAGTATTACGCCTATGCCTGCTTTGTGGCACGCGTCAACAAAATACATAAGGTCATTCGGTGTGCCATATCGTGAAGTCGGGGCAAAATACCCTGTAACCTGATACCCCCATGAACCGTCAAACGGGTATTCCATAATAGGCATCATTTCAATATGAGTGTATCCCATATCTTTTACATAAGGCACAAGCTCCTCTGCCATTTGCCTGTATGATAAAAATTCGCCGTTTTCGTGCCTTTTCCAACTGCCAAAATGAATCTCGTAAATATTTACCGGCTTTTCAAGAATGTTTCCGGAATTTTCTTTTTTCCAGCTTGAATCATTCCAGCGGTATTTGCCTGTTTCATAAACTTTTGATGCTGTACCCGGCCTTGTTTCAGCGTGGAAAGCATAAGGGTCGGCTTTCATAATTATATCGCCTTTTGATGTAGTTATGGCATATTTATAACAGTCATAAATTTTTACATTTTCAATTTTGGCTTCAAAAATTCCATCGCTGATTTTTTTCATAACATTGGCACTTGCGTCCCATTCGTTAAAATCGCCGACGGTTGAAACACTTTTTGCATGCGGTGCCCATACACGAAATGCAAATGTATCTCCTTTAATTCTATGACAGCCGAAAAATTCATATGCCTTATAATTTTTCCCCTGGTGGAAAATATATAAAGGGAATTCATAATCTTTGTTTAATTTTGCCAAATTTTCATCTCCTTTACTTTGCGCGAAAGCACAAAAAATATAATTTTGTGCTATTATACCTATAATATGATTTAATAATATCACCTTTGCAACAAATAATCAAGCGGTTTTTGGTTACTTTGTTACAAAAAAATGTTAAATTTATCTAAAATCTGTGTAAATTGTTAGAAATGTATAAAGAACAGAATACCTGAGATGAGATATTTTTAACAATAAATACCTTCTGATTTAAGGGTGAATTTGTATAATAAAAGTTGATGATTTCTATTGTATAATAAGTATTATATATGTTATAATGAGCGTATTAGATATTTGCAAGGCAGAGGTGGAGAGTATGCGTGATATTCTTGTAGCATATCCGTCAAAGGATACAGCTCTTAAACTGCGCTCTCTTCTCGAATGCGAAAGCTTTAATGTTACCTATGTTTGTGCAACCGGTGCAAGCGTTTTAAGCATTGCGCAGGAAATGAGCGAGGGCGTAATCGTTTGTGCCGAAAGTTTAAGAGATATGACAGCCGGTAATATAGCCGAGCATTTACCGCCGGGGTTTGATATTGTTGCACTCACCCGTGGGGATACCGACAGTTTTATGAGCAATCTTGTTTATCTTCCGCTTCCGGTTGACAGGCAGGAATTTTTAAGCACGGTAAGTGTGCTTGTAAACAGTGTGTCAAGCTTCACCAGGCGAAAAGACGGTGAAAATGAAGTTATTGCAAAGGCAAAGCTTATACTTAGGGAAGTAAACGGATTTTCGGAAATGCAGGCACACAAATATCTTCAGCGCGAAAGTATGAAAATGGGCAAAAAAATCGCAACTCTTGCGCAGGAAATAATCAACGATTTTATGTAGTACATATAATATATTTGCAAATAATTTTTGAATGGATGATACTATGGTTTTTACAAAGATGCATGGTTGCGGCAATGACTATATATACATTGATTGCACCAAGGAATTTGTCGAAAATGAGGAAAAAGCTGCAATTATTTTATCTGACCGCCATTTTGGAGTAGGCGGTGACGGAATTATCCTTATAAAAAAAGGCACAAAAGCAGATTTTGAAATGGTTATGTATAATGCAGACGGTTCAAGGGGTGCAATGTGCGGCAACGGAATAAGATGCGTTGCAAAATACTGCTACGACCATAAGCTTACGGATAAAACATCATTTACTATCGAATCAATGGGTGCAGTAAAGTACATTGATGTAAATGTAAAAAACGGTGAAGTTGTAAGTGCCAAGGTTGATATGGGCAAACCGTCGCTTGCTTGCAGTGATATTCCCGTTAATGCAAATGGGGATAAAGCGATTGATGAGCCTATTGCTATTATTGACAGAGAGTTTAAAATGACCTGCGTATCAATGGGCAATCCGCACGCAGTTATGTTTATTGACGAACATCCGAGTGATTTTGACCTTGAAAAATACGGTAAGGCGTGCGAAAGCAATACGGATATTTTCCCTGACAGGGTAAATGCCGAATTTGCAAAAGTTATTGACAGGCATAATATTGAAATGCGCGTTTATGAGCGAGGTTCAGGCGAAACGCTTGCTTGCGGCACAGGCTCGTGCGCAACCGCTGTTGCGGCAATTACATTGGGCCTTTGCGATAATGATGTTACTATTCACCTAATCGGCGGTGACCTTGATATTAGCTGGAGCGGTGATGAAAACGACAGTGTGTATATGACCGGCCCTGCAACACAAGTGTTTACCGGCGAGGTTGATTTGAATAAATTTGATTAACATATTTTGTATAAAATGGAGGTTTAAAATAATATGAAAATCAATGAAAACTTTTTGAAGATTGAGTCAAGCTATCTTTTCTCAACTGTTGCTAAAAAGCAGAGGGAATACCAAGCTGCTCATCCTGACGCTGATGTTATCCGCCTTTCAATAGGCGATGTAACAAAGCCGCTTGCACTGGCAGTTATTGATGCAATGCACAAAGCTGTTGATGAAATGGCAAATGAAGCTACTTTCAAGGGATATCCGCCTGAATACGGATATGATTTTATTCTTGACGCTATCCAAAAGCACGATTATACCGACAGGGGAATTGATATTGCAAAAGATGAAATTTTCCTTTCTGACGGAGCAAAGAGTGACTGCGGTAATATCGGCGATATTTTTGCAGTTGATAACAAAGTTGCAATTTGCGACCCTGTTTACCCTGTATATGTAGATACAAATGTTATGGCAGGCAGAAGCGGAGATAAGGATGAAAACGGACTTTGGTCAAATATTATCTATATGCCTTGCACAGCAGAAAATAATTTTACACCTGATATTCCGAGTGAAATTCCGGATGTAATTTATCTTTGCTTCCCAAATAACCCAACAGGTATGGTTGCTACAAAAGAGCAGCTTAAAAAGTGGGTTGATTTTGCAAATGAACATCATTCACTTATTCTTTTTGACTCGGCATATGAAGCATTTGTTGTTGAAGATGATATTCCAAAATCAATTTATGAAATTGAGGGTGCAAAAACCTGCGCTATTGAGCTTCGCTCATTTTCTAAAACTGCCGGCTTTACCGGTATGCGCTGCGGGTACACAGTAGTACCTAAAGAACTTGTGTTTAACGGCACAAGTCTTAATCCTCTTTGGGCAAGGCGCCAGGCTACAAAGTTTAACGGTGTATCATATATTACTCAAAGAGCAGCCGAAGCAATTTATACCGAAGAAGGTCAGAAGCAGATTAAAGAAACGCTTGCTTATTATCAAAAGAATGCAAGAGTTATTTATGACGGCCTTTGCGATGCCGGTTTTGAATGTTACGGCGGTGTAAACTCACCGTATGTATGGCTCAAAGTTCCTGAAGGTTACACTTCTTGGGAATTCTTTGATGAACTTCTTGAAAAATGCCAGGTAGTAGGCACACCGGGTTCAGGTTTCGGCCCGGCAGGCGAAGGCTACTTCCGCTTAACATCTTTCGGTAATGATGAAAAGACTGTTGAAGCAATTGAAAGAATTAAAAAGGCATACAAAAAATAATAAATTTAATAATTTTTAAAATAAAGGAGATATTTAACTATGGAAAAGACTGAACAGCTTTATGAAGGCAAGGCAAAAAAGGTTTGGGCTACTGATGACCCTGAAATCGTAATTGTTGATTACAAGGATGATGCAACTGCATTTAACGGCCTTAAAAAAGGTACTATTGCAGGCAAGGGTGTTGTAAACAATAAGATGTCTAACTACCTTATGCAAATTCTTGAAAAAAAGGGCGTTCCAACCCATTTTGTTAAAGAACTTTCAGACAGAGAAACAGCAGTAAAGAAAGTTACAATCGTTCCTCTTGAAGTTATTATCCGTAACCGTGCAGCAGGCTCAATCTGCAAAAGGCTCGGACTTGAAGAAGGAATGGATTTTGTTTGCCCGTCAATCGAATTTTCATATAAAGATGATGACCTCGGCGACCCGCTTATCAATGGCTACCACGCTGTATCATGCGGATTTGCTACACAGGAAGATATTGATACTATTAAGAAATATGCTTTCAAAGTAAACGAAGTTTTAAAAGAATATTTCCTTTCAATCGGTGTTGAACTTATCGATTTTAAGCTCGAATTCGGTAAAACTTCAGACGGTACTATCGTTCTTGCTGATGAAATCAGCCCTGATACCTGCCGTTTTTGGGACAGCAAAACTCACGAAAAGCTTGATAAAGACCGTTTCCGCCGTGACCTTGGCGGTGTAGAAGACGCTTATGCAGAAATGATGAAGAGAGTAGGACTTGACTAATGCCAAACGATACATATAATTCACCTTTTAATGCACGCTATGCATCAAAAGAAATGCAGTATATTTATTCACCTGACTTTAAGTTTAAAACTTGGAGAAAGCTTTGGATTGCTCTTGCAGAAGCTGAAAAGGAACTCGGGCTTGATATTACCCAAGAGCAGATTGATGAACTTAAAGCAAATGCAGATAATATCAATTATGATGTTGCAAAAGAGTATGAAAAGAAGTTTCGCCACGATGTAATGAGCCATGTTCACGCTTACGGTGAACAATGCCCAAAGGCTAAACCTATCATCCACCTTGGTGCAACAAGCTGCTATGTAGGTGATAATACAGATGTTATCACTATGCGTGAAGCACTTTTGCTTATTAAGAAAAAGCTTGTTAACGCTATTGCGTCTGTTTCCAAATTTGCAGATGAGTATAAGGATATGCCTTGCCTCGGTTTTACACATTTTCAGCCGGCGCAGCCTACTACCGTGGGTAAAAGAGCAACTCTTTGGCTTATGGATTTGGTAATGGATTATGAAGAAATTTGCCATGTAATTGATACTCTTATGCTCCTTGGCTCAAAGGGAACAACAGGTACGCAGGCATCTTTCCTTGAACTTTTTGACGGCGACCACGAAAAGTGCAAAGAGCTTGACCGCAAAATTGCTCAAAAAATGAATTTTAAGGCTTGCTTCCCTGTAAGCGGCCAAACATATGCAAGAAAACTTGATACAATTGTTTGCAATTGCCTTGGCCTTATTGCTCAATCTTGCTGTAAGTTTTCAAATGATTTAAGGCTTCTTCAAAATCTTAAAGAAATTGAAGAACCGTTTGAAAAGAACCAAATCGGATCATCTGCAATGGCATATAAACGCAATCCTATGAGAAGTGAAAGAATTGCGTCACTTTCCCGCTATGTTATGATTGATGCGCTTAATCCTGCTTGGACTGCATCTGCACAGTGGTTTGAAAGAACACTTGATGACTCGGCTAATAAGCGTGTTTCAGTTGCAGAAGCTTTTCTCGCAACTGACGGTATTCTTGATTTATATATCAATGTAACATCGGGCCTTGTAGTTTATCCAAAGGTAATTGAATCAAGGCTTATGAGCGAGCTTCCGTTTATGGCAACCGAAAATATTATGATGGACGCAGTTAAAAAAGGCGGCGACAGGCAGGAACTTCACGAAAAAATCCGTCAGCATTCAATGGCGGCCGGTGCGGTTGTTAAAGTTGAAGGCGGCAAGAATGACCTTGTTGACCGAATTGCCAATGACCCTGCATTTATGACTACTAAAGAAGAAATTTTAGCTATTTTAAAGCCTGCTAATTTTGTAGGCAGAGCGCCGCAGCAAACAGCAGATTTCTTAAACGAAGTTATTAAGCCTATTCTTGAAAAGGAAAAGGATTTGCTTGGCATAGATGTTGAAATAAATGTATAATCAGTAAATAAAGCGAGATAAAATGAAAAAAGTATTTTTAAAATCAATTTCCGTTTTTCTTTGCATAGTGTGTATATTGGGTGCTGTGCCTCTGTGTGCTTCTGCCGCAGAGGTTTATGCTCCTGTTGTTTCAAAGGATTATGAGGGCTTAAATTATGTAGATTTAACTTGGAATGATACTTATCCGGTTGATAATTATAATGTTTATTTAAGTTCTGATGGTTACAATTTTTCGTACTATAAAAGTGTATTTTCAAATTACACAAGTATTATGGATTTGCCAAAGGGCAGGTATTTTGCTTATGTAACATCAAAAACCTCATCTGCCGGCGAATACGGTGAGCAGGAAAGTGCACCTTCAAATGTTGTCGATTTCATAATCGGTGACAGGTCAATGCAATATATTTATACAGATTATGATGAAAATTCGGGTAATATCAATGTTTCCTGGAGCAGTTATTATAATCAAGGCGAAAGTGCAGATAAATATTCAGACGGTTATATGGTTTTTATGAGCCAAAACGGGAGTGAATATAAATGCGTTGCCACCATATCGCCAAATGCTTTTAGCAGCGTGAATTCAAGATATTATGAATATACCTATTCGCACTATACAGGCAAAGTTCCGTCAAAATACAGCTTTGCTGTTTGCAGCTTTGTATCTTACGGCGGTGTAAATTATTATCAATTTGATGCCCAATATGCAGAAGATATAACAGTATATTTAGGCGAATTAACTCTTACCACCAAAACAAAGAGTGAAAAGATAAAATGGAAAAAATATAACTGCTTTGATTATTACGAAATTTATCAAAACGATAAGTGTGTAGCCACTGTTGCAGGTGATAAAAATTCATACACCGTTAAAGGTGTAAATAATTATAAGAATGATTATAATTATTATATAAAGGCATATAAAAATTCAATTTGCGTGTCAGAATCATATATTGCAACAAGCGATGTTGGTGAAGCTCGTTTTCGTGCGGCAAAAAAATGTAAAAAGAAAAAGAACAAGGTTACCGTAGTAAATACCCGCACTAAAAAGAACAGAACTGCCTGGACTGTATATCTTTCAAATAAAGATAAGAAAACTCTTAAAAAATTTGCCAAAAAGCATTTCAAAAAGGGTTGGAGCGATATGCAAAAAGCGCAGTACACACTTGAATGGATAAACAAAAAGGTTAATTATGTAAAGGGTGCAAAATTTAACAAAATTGCAGGTCTTTCATATGTTGATGCAATATTTAATAAAAAAGCGGGCCAGTGCCTGCAATATAACGGTGCTTACGCTATGATGCTCACATATCTCGGCTATGAAGCAAGAATTGTGCAGGGTTGGCGCGGCACACCTAAAAAGAAATGGAGCCACTATTGGTGCGAAATCAAAATTGACGGTAAATGGTATCTTATGGAAACCGGAAATTATAAGGACAGCGGAGATTGGAGCTATTTCTGCGCCACTTACAGAAATGCCGGTGGATATATGCTAAACGGTAAAGCGGCTAAATAGCGGAAATTAAGTGAAAATAATCTTTGATTTTGATTATTTTCACTTAATTTTTACTAATTTTTGATGAAAAACAATTAGCTATTTATACAAGTATACAAAAATTATAATTAAATGCACAAAAGCATTGACTAATAGTATTAAAGTGATATACTAATCGTAATAATTCAGAAAGGGAAGTATGTATGGACGAATTGCAGCAAAAAGAAGAATATCTTTTTGAAGAAAATGAAGAAAATATAGTAATTAAATATAAACTTCTCCGCTCGCTCATTATTAAACATTATCATCGCGGTTGCAAATATCTTGAAATTGCAAAAATTGTTTGTGCAATATTTTTCTTAATTTTTACTGCGGTTGGGCTTATTGTGTGTTCAAACGGCGGGAGCAAAGCATTTTGGCTTATTATGTGGATAATCATTATATTTGTTCTTGTAAATATCTTTTTGATAACGGATTATTGCAAATATCTTGTTAAGTCTAAAGTTATTCCTTATCTTGAAGATGATAATCAAATAGAATTCGGCGAATATTCGATTTTTGCCGAAGATAAAAATGAAGCCGAAGATGATGAAGATGATGAATACGAGGAAGAGCTGAGGCAAAAGAAATTTGAAAAGAAGCAAATGAGAGAACAAAAGAAAAAAGACAAAAAACAGAGCAAGAAAGATGGGAGGGCGAAGAAATGAAAAATATTTTAAAAATTTATAAGCGCGATTTAAAGAAAATATTTACCAACTCAATGGCAATTATACTTGCTGTCGGCATTGCGGTTTTGCCTTCTCTTTATGCTTGGTTTAATATATATGCCAACTGGGACCCATACGGCCCTGCAAGCACCGGAAATATGAAAATTGCCGTTGTTATAAATGATGAGGGCTATGAATATAAGGGTGTTGAAATAAATGTCGGTGACCAAATTAAAAGTAATTTAAAGGGCAATAATGTTATTGACTGGCAATTTGTTTCAAAAGAGAGAGCAATGAACGGAATTAAAGCCGGTGATTATTATGCCGGAATTGAAATTCCAAAAGGTTTCAGTAAGTCGCTTACAAGTATTATGACTAAAAACTTTAAGCAACCTAAAATAACTTATTACGCAAATGAAAAGAAAAATGCCATTGCCACAAAGATTACGGATAAAGTAGTTCAAACAGTGCAAACGGAAGTTAATGAATCGTTTGTAACAACCGTTGTTAACCTTGTAAATAAACTTCTCGGCACAGTTATTGAAGAGGGCAAGAAAGACGGAACAAATATATTCCAAAATCTTCAAAATCAGATTGATTCTGCAAAATCTGCCGTTAAATCCATTGAAAAAACAATTGACGGTTTTGAAGGTGTTATGGAAGTTGCACAAGACCTTAATAAAACATTGAGCAAAACAGATTTAAGTTCTGTTTTGGGGGATACACAAAATGTTGTTAATAACACACAGGACGCAATCAAAGTTGCCGAAAGCAGTGTTGATGTTGTAACTTCTTCGGTAGGTGATGTGCTGACATCAAGCAGTAAAAAGCTTGAAAATTCAGCAAATAATCTAAAAAAAATAAATGATGTAACAACTGAAAAGGCACAGGCTGAAATAAAGTCGGTTTTGGCTGAATGTGTTCAGGCAAGAAAAGAGCTTCAGGCAATAGTGCCTACGCTTGAAAATGTAAACAATAGCTTACCGAAGCCTTTAAGTGCGGTGAAAGCACTTGTAAAAATACTCAAAACTGCAGATTCAAGGCTTGGCGGCGTTGAAAATGAGCTTAATAAAATGCTTCAGGGTGATGCATCAAAAAAAGTCAGCGATGTGGCAAATAAGCTCAGCGAAGTTTCAAAAACACTCGATTCAAGCCTATCAACATATGAAAGCGATATAAAACCTACGCTTGATAATACGATTGACAGCTTGCTTGATGTACTTTTTGATGTATCAAATCTTCTTACTACAATTGAAAATCAATCACCGCAGTTAAATGCTCTTGTAAAATCACTTAACGGTTCAATTTCAGCCGGCGACGACCTTTTAACTTCACTTCACGCTTTAATCAACAATTGCGCAACACAGCTTGATAATCTTTCTAAAAAGCTTAACGGTTTGAGTGACAGTGAGCTTGTAAATGCACTTGTTAATTTGAGTGAAGGAAATTCAAACGAACTCGGCGAATTTATAGCTTGCCCGGTAACCGTAAATACCGAAAAGGTTTATGGGCTTGATAATTACGGTTCGGCAATGGCTCCGTTTTACAGCACACTTGCTTTGTGGGTTGGTGCTATCATTCTTGTGGCACTTATAAAGCCGAAAGTATCTAATAAAAAGGAAATCGGAAAAATAAAACCGCGTGAAGAATATTTTGGCAGGTCGCTGATTTTCCTTACAATATCACTCATTCAGGGGCTTATAATTTGCCTTGGTGACCTCTACTTCCTTAAGATACAGTGTTACCACCCGTTAAAGTTTATTTTCGCAGGCCTTTGTGCTTCATTTGTATTTACATTCTTTATTTACTCGCTCGTGGCAGCGTGGGGCGATATCGGCAAGGCTGTTGCGGTAATTATGCTTGTTGTTCAGCTTGGCGGCTGTGGCGGTACATTCCCGATTGATGTAACACCTGCTTTCTTCAGAGCAATCAATCCTTATTTGCCATATACATTTGTTATTGATGCATTTAGGGAATGTGTATGCGGCACTTACGGTAATAATTATTGGATTTGCCTTGCAAAACTCTTTGTATATCTCTTCATCGGTTTGTTTATAGGTACATTGTTCAGATATATGTTCCGCAAGCCAATGCGCTTCTTTGAAAAGAAGATAGAAGAAACCGGATTATTCTAAAAAGACGAAACCACCGAAGATATAAAATCCTCGGTGGTTTTTTACTGCTTATTGCAAAAATTATTCAGCTTTTTTAGTCTTTCTTAAATTTTCTTTTGAAAAATCAAGAACAAGGCTTAAAACAACAACAGCAAGAACTGAAATTACAGCTTCAACTGCCATGTATGAGCCGTTGTATGAAGCACTGTAACCCCAAACAGATTTCCAGCCGTCTGCATATTCGCCCCAAATAGTTACACCTGATACAAAGTGACAGATAAAACGAAGAAGTGAGCCGAAGAATGCGCCGAGTGCAAGAGCAACAGTCTGATTTTTAACTGCTTTTTTAAACATTGCACCGCCAAGGCCGAGTGACATAAATGCAAGCACATAGTCTGCAAGAATGAGAATGAGGTAAGCCACAAAGCCTTTTACATAGGCAAAGTTGCCAAGACCTTGAAGAAGCATTTGAAGTATACCGTAAATAATACCGGTTGAAATGCCCCATTTTGCCCCATAGCGATAGCCGATAATTATAATCGGTACTTGGCTGAAAAGTGTGATTGAACCACCCATAGGTAATTTGAAAATAGTTACATATGAAAGGGCAGTCGCAAGAGCAAGCATAATAGCTGTTTCACAAAGCTTTCTTGTTTTATTGATTGATGAGTTTGCCATTATTATATCTCCTTTCATCTTATTTTAATAAGCCAAAAGAAAAAGCACCTGCAATATATACAGGTGCTATCGGTTATAAAATCTTCGTCTTCCTACGCTTGCATTACCAAACAGGTTAGAAGGGTATAATCTCAGCCTTGAATAATCAAAGCACCCCTGACTTATTAAGTTAGATAGATTATATAACTATTTTGTTAAATTGTCAATCTCTTTGTTCTCAGCGCGCTTTTGCCGGAGCTTTAAAAAGAAATTGCTTAAAAGTGCGGCACATTCTTCTTCTAATATACCACCTGTGATTTCCGGTTTGTGATTATACGCAAGTGAGTTAAAATTAACCACCGAGCCGAAAGAGCCTGCTTTTAAATCACTTGCCCCATAAACCACACGCTTAATTCGTGAATTTATTATTGCGCCTGCGCACATAGGGCAGGGTTCAAGCGTTACATAAAGTTCGCATTGCCACAGCCGCCACCCGCCGAGTTTTTGGCAGGCATTGTTTATAGCTTCGATTTCTGCGTGATAAAGCGCGTTTTTGCCAAGTTCACGGCGATTGCGCCCCGTGGCTATAATTTCACCGTTTTTAGTTACAACTGCACCTACGGGTACTTCGCCCTCGTCACCGCTTATTTTAGCAAGTTCAATTGCTTTTCTCATAATTTCTTCGTCAGTCATATTTATCCTATTTTTACTGTTTGCGCAGTCATAATTATTAAAACTATAAACGGTAAAATCATACCCGGAAAGAAGAATGATGACACCTTTTCACCCAAAGTGAGTACGCAGTTTCCGTCATCTTTAGGAATTGTTAACTTGCGCTTGATTGCAAGGTATATTGTGGAAATTATACCCACTAAAAGCCAAAAAGCAAAAAATCCAACTGTAATATTAACTTCTTTTCCTGCGGCATAATTCACGGTGTCACTAACTGCCGACATTCCGTTATTCAAAGCGTGAATACACATTGCGGGAATAATGCTTTCTGTTTTAATAGTGATGTAAGCAAGAACCAAACCTACCAAAAATGCAAAAATAAACTGAATTACATTTCCGTGAAGAAGCCCGAATACAACGCTTACGGATACAACACCGAATGCTTTACCGTAATTTTTAAGTAAGCCGAGCGCACAGCATCTCATTGCAAATTCCTCACATATAGCGGGAACAATTGCAATTCCTATAATATCAAGTATGCATTCAAAAATCGAATTTGGTTTTGCAACATCACCTTGTGTTAATGTAATGCCGAGATTTTTGAAAAATGTAACAAGAAAGCTTGTGCCGGCATTTGCAATAACGCAAAGCCCCATTCCAAAGCATATCCAAATAACAGCGGTGCCGAATTTCAGTGGCTTTGTAGGAACAATCGGGGTTTTGTATTTCTTTCTGTTAATAAGTGCAACAAGGCCGAAAGGTAATCCTACCGAAAGAATAGATATAAATAAAATATTTACAGCGTAGCTGAAAGCGGCATTGCTTTGGTAAAGGTCATATACGGTACTTCCGTTTGCCAAGGTTACTTTTGACATAACGATTGATACTATAACTTGAAATACCAAGTACAAAATAATTGCCGAGCCTAAAAAAGAACTGATTTTTCGAAGTTCGCTTTTTTGCCTTCTCGCAATTGCGTCACGCTCAATCTGCTTTTTCATATAGTCGTTTTGGCTGTTATTAAAATTAGGAGTGTAATAATATTGTTCGTTCATATTATCCTTATTCCTTTCTTTAATTATTAAAAAGGCTGACCTTTTATCAGTCAGCCTTAATAATATAGCAAATAAATGTATAAAATATTACAATATTTTGTCAAATAAAAAAATATTATTAAAGTGTTTTTGCAAGTTCTTTGATATATGCTTTTAATTCTTCTTTAGTATCGGGATGATTAAGTCCGACTTCAATATTAGCCTGCAGTATGCCGAATTTGTTGCCCATATCATATCTCTTACCCTCGTAATCAACAGCAATAACACCCTGGGTTTGTGCAAGTGTTTTCATAGCGTCGGTAAGCTGAAGTTCGTTTCCGGCACCAAGCGGAGTGTTTTCAAGTATATCAAAAATTTCAGGCGGCAAAACAACTCTTCCTAAAATTGAATAGTTAGACATAATTTCTTCCGGCTTCGGCTTTTCAATCATATCTGTGCAGTTAAAGCAGTTTCCTTCAAGTTTTTCCACAGCAAGTGTACAGTATTTTGTAATATCCTTTTTAGGTACAGGCTTAACACCTACACAGCCCTTTGAATATTTATTATAAGCATCACAAAGCTGCTTTGTAACAGGTGTGTCTGAAATAATTACATCATCACCGTAAAGCACTGCAAAAGGTTCGTTTCCTACAAAGCTTTTAGCACACAATACAGCGTGGCCCAAACCCTTTGTTTCTTTCTGACGGATGAAAAATATATTGCCGAAATTTGAGCAGGCAATAACATCATTGTAAATATCTTTTTTGCTTTCATTTCCTGCAAGATTGCTTTCAAGCTCATATGCGTGGTCAAAATGGTCTTCAATAGCGCCTTTTCCTCTGTTAGTGATGATAAGTACTTCTTCAATACCGGAAGCAAAAGCCTCCTCAACTATGTACTGAATTGCAGGCTTATCAACTATATTGAGCATTTCTTTAGGTATTGCTTTTGATGCAGGCAATACCCTTGTACCCATTCCCGCGGCAGGAATTATCGCTTTCCTTACTTTCATAATTTTTCCCTCTCTTAAAGCCTTGATATAATTGATGTAATAATATCAAGTGCGCAAAATGCTAAAACAGGGGCAAATAAACTTGTTCCGCCCATTTTGCCTAAATATAATTTCTTTAAATCTTCTTGTGACAGAGGTGCGCTGTTTTGAAAAGGCATCATTTGCTCAAACATACTGTCCTCTTCAAGCTTCTTGTTAATTTGCCTAACGGTGTTAACAACTTTTGATTTATAAAAACTGTCGCAAAAAAGTGCAATGATAATATGAAAAATTAAATTTGCACCTAATATTATCATCACCATCGGAAAAATATCCTGATAAAGCGGAACGAATTTATTAAGCAAAGAATTTGACAGATTGCCTGATGAAAAGCTTGCCGCGTTATCCATAACAAATTGCATAAGCTTGGCATACGGTTTTGCATAAACACCTTGCGCCACAAGGCTTACAATAAGCTGCAAAGCCAGGAATATTGAACCTTCCTTATACATTTTTCTGAAGAAAAGATAGTAAGGTCCAAATATAAATCCGCTCCAGTTCCAAGAAACTTTCTTTCCCTTTTTGAATTTTTCCATAAATTTCGGAATGTTGGTTTTTACTACTCCGGCTACTTCCTCTGCGCTTTCACCGTCGATTTTTAAATCACTGTTTTCATATCCCGTGTTAACACTTGGAATAAAAGGTTCGTTTTGCACACTTTGGTTTGAAGCGGTGAACGGTTGCTTGGCACCGCATTTGTTGCAAAAAGGAGCATTTTTATTTATTTCTTCACCGCACTTTACACATTTTTTAGTGTTTTTGCTTTCACTTGCACTTGCAGTGCCTTTTTGCTCTTTTTCATCACTGCTTGGTACAAAGTATGCGCCGAATGGCGTATTATTTTCACTTTCGTTATTCTTTGGCTCTTCCTGCTTAGTTGCAGTTTTTTTAAATTCAAATCCGTCTTTGTGCTTATCTTCATTTATGCAGTGGCCTATTTTGTTATAACACTCTCTGTGGTGCGGAGTACCGCAAACAGGGCAGGTTACTATATCGTCACCGTCTTTAAATTCAGTATTGCAAACGGGGCATTTTTCGTTTTTATATGAAGGCATAGCAATTTCCTTTCGTTTGGTAATTATAATAATACCTATTTAATTTATTATATCTAAATTACCATAATAAATCAATATATTGATTAAAATATTGTAAATCTATTTTAAACTTGACAAGAATTAAATATTCCGTATATAATATATTGATATTAAGATAAATTTGAGCTATTTGGAGTTAAAATAATGATAGAGTACGAGGAATTAAGATTAAGACTTTTGGAGTCTGAAAAAACAGTTAAAAATTTAAAAGAGGCTCTTGCTATTGACACACTTAAAGAAGAAATCGGCGAGCTTGAAAAAGAAAGCAGTAAGCCTGATTTTTGGGACGATATGGAAAACAGCCAAAAAGTAATGCAAAAAATCGGCTCTCTTAAAGCCAAGGTTGCATCATATGAGGGTGTTAAAAATGATTATGATGACGCACTTGTTATGATTGAACTTGCAAATGAAGAGGAAGACGCAGATTTGCTTGATGACTGCACTTCTTCTGTTGAAGAAATTGAAAAAAAGCTCGAGTCACTTACTTTATCAACTCTTTTAAGCGGTGAATTTGACGGTAAAAATGCACTTCTTACTTTTCACGCAGGCGCAGGCGGAACAGAAGCGCAGGATTGGGCAGAAATGCTGTTTAGAATGTATAACCGCTGGGGTGAACGCCACGGATATAAAGTATCAACTCTTGATTATCTTGACGGTGATGTTGCCGGTATTAAGAGTGCCACAATTCTTGTTGAAGGCGAAAATGCGTACGGTTATTTAAAGGGCGAAATGGGAATTCACCGTCTTGTAAGGGTGTCCCCGTTTGATTCATCGGGAAGGCGCCACACATCATTTGCTTCTGTTGAAGTTATGCCGGAAATAGATGATGATGTGGATGTTGAAATCCGTGATGAAGATATTAAAATGGATGTTTACAGGGCATCCGGCGCAGGCGGTCAGAAAGTCAATAAAACCTCTTCCGCTGTTCGCCTTACACATATACCTACCGGCATTGTGGTATCCTGCCAAATTGAACGCAGTCAGCATCAAAACCGTGAGGTTGCAATGCGTATGCTTAAATCAAAGCTTGTTGAAATCAAGGAACGAGAAAACCTTGAAAGAATTGAAGATATTAAAGGCGACCAAAAAGAAATCGCTTGGGGCAGTCAAATTCGTTCATATGTCTTTATGCCATACACAATGGTTAAAGACCACAGAACTAATTTTGAAATGGGTAATATTACCGCAGTTATGGATGGTGACCTTGACGGTTTCATTAACGCTTATTTGAAAATGAAATCTGTTGAGGGAGTGGAATAATTTGGAGGCAATACTTGATATAGCTGCATTTTCGGGATTTGCAATCAGGCTTGCGCTTGCTATATTTTTAGGCTTTATTGTAGGGTTTGAACGCCAGTGGACTAAACACCAGGCGGGCATTTTAACCAATGTTATTGTGTGCGTGGGTGCATATGCTTATACAGCGTTTTCATATATCGCACTTGGGGATAATATTGATGTAACCCGTATTGCCGCGCAGGTAGTAAGCGGTGTCGGCTTCCTCGGCGCAGGTCTTATTTTGCGTGACGGAGCTAAAATCAGCGGCCTTTCAACTGCGGCAACTATATGGACTACTGCGGCAGTGGGTATTTTATGTACGCTTGAAAATATTTATTATGCAATCATCGTTGCAGCTGCAATAGTAATTGTGCATTTGGTGCTTCATCCGCTGTCGGATTATATTAACAAAAAAAGCCATTATAATAAAGACAGGCGTGATAAAGAGGAAACCACTTATAAAATTTCCATTTTATGTAAAGAAAGTTCAGAAATTGATATTCGCTCTCATTTAATTAAAACTATAAGAGAAAAAAATGATGTTCTTTTGCATAATCTTGAAAGTAATGATTCATCAAACGGTGATATTAAAATCAAGGCTTACATAACAACAGCGAAAAAGAATAATGATGTGGTTGAAAGCATTATTGTTCATATCGGTAAAGACGAAGGCATTACTTCGGCCGGCTGGAAAATTACCGAGTAATACCAAACATAATAATAACCTCTCGGCAAAAAATATTGCCGGGAGGTTTTTTATTATGAAAAAAAACATATTAAGCATAATTGCCGCTATTTGTGTGCTTGCAATTATTTGGGGCTGCACCAAATCAAACGGCAATAATGAAACAACTTTAACTAATACAAGCACAAATTTAAGCACAAATTCGCAAAGTGAAAAAAGCGAAACATCAAGCACAAATGTGGCTGATACAACGGTAAAGGCAGATAATATGGGTGTAGACGGATACAGCACCGAAAAAGTTATTTGGGGGCCGGGCAGAGCAGAAAATCACCAGCAGCCGACTGACCCCGTAATGCTTAACGGGCAGTATAAAAATCTCGGTGGCACATTCCTTTTGGATGATAAAAAATCAATATGCCTGACTTTTGACGAAGGATATGAAAACGGATTTACACCTGCCATTTTGGATACGCTTAAAGAAAAAAAGGTGAAAGCAATATTCTTCGTAACTTATGATTTTGCCAAGGATAATCCCAAACTTATTAAGCGAATGATTGATGAGGGGCATATAGTCGGCAATCACACTTACCGCCATTATACTATGGACGAAGTAAGCGAAGAAACCGCAACAGAAGAAATTATGTATCTTCATAATTATATTAAAAAGAATTTTAATTATGAAATGAAACTTTTCAGATTTCCGAAAGGGGAGTTCAGCCAAAGTACACTCGCCCTTGCTAAAAACCTTGGTTATAAAAGCGTATTTTGGTCATTTGCTTATGCCGATTGGGATACCCAAAATCAAACAGATGAAACAACCGCTTATAACGAAATCACAAAATATCTTCACCCGGGTGAAATAATGCTTCTTCACGCAGTCAGCAAAACAAACGCTTCCGTTTTAGGCAAAGTTATCGACGAAGCTCAAAAAGAGGGTTATAAATTTACTGTTAATGTGTAAAAAAATGCGCGAAAAAAGGAAGTTGAGTAAAATCAACTTCCTTTTTTTATGTTGTTTAAAATTGCAATGATTTTAGAATATATTATGATTTTTCTATATGCTTCTTAATATTTTCTATTGTTTTTTCGACTTGCTCCAATGATGAAATCAAATGGTTTTTATTATAAAAATTTTCTTCACTTACACCCAATAAATAATCGGTTGTAACATTGAAAAAATCAGCAAGCTTAATTATGGCAAAACTATCGGGGTTGGTTTTGCCTGTTTCATAATTTGAAAGTGTTTTTTGATCTATTCCTGTAGCATTTGATACATCAATTTGTCTTAAATCTCTGTCTTCTCTTAAAATTCTAATTCTGTTAATACAATCACTTCCCAACAAGGTAATTATACTATAATATTTCTATAAGTATCTTGACATAGTAATAATCGTCTGCTATTATTTATATATACTAATTATTTAGTATGTATTTAATTTATAGAAATATTATTCAAATGAGGTGGGTTTATGATTTGTAATAATTGCAAAAAAGAAGTAGAAACAGGCACGATTATTTGTCCTTATTGCGGTTGTTTGACAGAAGAAAAATCAAATAATGATGGCGTTGACACCATTGAAAAAACGGCATATAGCAATAATAAAAGCGAATATAAAGATGCCGATAATAAATCGTATGGATTCGGAATTTTTGTTAGTATCGTGGTGTTAATCGCAGGCGTCATTTTCTTTTTCTATTCGTCATTTGGCGATATTGGCTTTACTGAGTATAAATTGGAATACGGCGGTGATGCATATACCGGAATACAAAACGCAGCGGCACAGACAGCAAGTAATGTGCATTATTTAATTATTTGCATTTCAAAGGGAATAGGGATATTGACAAGCTCCATAGGACTTATATCTTTAAGCTATTTTGTTGAAAAGTCTAAAAATGAATAATCGGAGGTATAATTATGGTGTGTGAGAATTGTCAAGCAGAAATTTCTGACAATGCGGTTATATGTCCGCATTGTAAATCATTCACAAAAAATATGACGCCTGAGTTACAGGAAAAATTAACAGCTGCATTAAAGCAACGGGAAATAGCAGATAAAAGAGAAGCTAAAACTATTATTAAGACAGTTGTAGGTATTTTAATATTTGCTGTGGTTGCTTTAATTATTACAGCAATAAAAAATAAAATCATATAAGATTTGCCTATTTGGAAAAAAGTGCCAAAATGGGCTTGAACACTATGTTCAAGCCCATTTATTGACAGTTAAAAAGGATGCCGTTTGGCATCCTTTTTAAAATTGTATTTTTATTTAACTGTTATATTCTTTGCTGCGATAAATGTGCCTTCGCCGCCGTCGGTTGTGATTTCTACCGTATCACCCTTATTAACAAGCATTACTTCCATACAGTCGCCTACATTGATGTAGTAATACTTACCGTCAACTTTGATATAGTAAACCGAATTACCGTCGTTAACGCTTGTTTTAATATCGTCAACCGTACCTGTAATTGTGCCTGAAGCGGTAGTTTCGTTTGCACTTGGCTTTTGCTCACTTTCAGTTATGCTGTTGCTGTCAGTGCTATTTGTAATATCATTTTGATTTGAGCCTGAAATTTCGCTTTCATCTACAATGATATTTGATTTATCCACATTTTCGGCAATCCCCTTTTCTTTAAGAGCGTCAATATAACTTTCAATCGCATTGTTAAGTGCTCTTGCGTCACTCTTTGCTGTGTCAAGAAGCCCTGTACCTACTACTGTTTTATCCTTAAGGCTTACAAATGCATAGCCTTTAACGGTGTTGCTGTCACCGTAAAGCGACATAAAGTATGTTGGGTTACCGTCAATTCCGAGCAAGATAGGGAATGTTGCTTGGTATCCGTAGTTCTGTACTGCGTCGGTAGCAGATTGCTGTGCGGAAATTTCCGTAGCACCTGCGCTCTTGTAATATCTTGCTTCTTTTGTACGCTGGTTGATAAGAATGAAGCCGAAGTTTGAAGAATCGCTTTCAGCAGAGGTTACACCTGTGAATACCCAAACATCATCATCCATAGCAATGTTACCGCTTCCGGTTGAAGCAATGTTTACATCATTTTGGAAAATGAGTGAGTTCCAGAAACCATTTTGAAGTTTACCGTGGTAGTTATATTGCTCAAGTACAAGTGATTCGCTGTAAACTACATCTATCCAGTTAAGACTTTTATCTGTTTTAACTGTTTCAATATCATAGTATTTGCTTTTGCCTGTAAGAGCGTCGGTAATAATTGCGCCCTTTACATCAGTACCGCCGTAAAGGCCGATAGTTTTATCAAGTACTGCTGTAATCCAATATGGGTGCATATTATCATCAATCTCGAAATTAGGAGTATCAAGAAGTGCAGTTGGATACTGAAAACGAAGGTGGCGGATAAGCTTTTCATTAAAGAGCTCAGCAGGGGAATACTTAATGCCCTCACCGAATTTGTCAACGCAGTTAACTGCTGTTACTTTTTGGCTTACAAGGTCAATAAGCATATATGCCGGTGTACCGTTTTTAGTATTATTCATCCATTTGAAGAAATCGGCATATTGAAGATATGCAACCCTGCAAGGAGTATTTTTGTAGTTGATTTGTGTTGAATTATCGCTTACAACATACTGGCTCTTGTACTGCTCAAGAGAACCTAACTGCTGGTCGGCAAGTGCGTGTGCACGGTAGGCGTCAAGCCTCGGCACTTTGTCATAGCTGATGTCTTTAAAATCTTTTTCAAAGTTTCCGTCACTTATCGTGAGAAGCTCACTGTAAGATTTAGCACGGAAAAGTGTTACGCCGGTAACATAACCTATTGCCATAATAACTACAAGCACGCCTGCAATTATAACGGGAACTAATGATTTTTTCTTGACATATTCTTTTCTTTCAATTTTCTTGTTAGCTCTGCACACAAGGGCAAATGCCGCCATAAATACAACAACAAGAAGAAGTAAAAACAGATACATTTGTGTATCTTTAATATTGAAAGCAGGAAGCATCATATAGTATGCCACACCGCCGGCTATTGCTGTGATAATAAGTGAAATAAATACACGAAGCGGCATTTTAGACGGCTTTACTATGGCTGTTACTTCATCGCTTTTCGGCCATTTGATTTTTTCTTTGAATTCATTGATAACCTCGTCGGCATCATAATCCATATTTGGAATTTTATTATCCATAATTTATCTCCAATCTAAGATAGTTTAATTATTATACTATATATCAAAAATATAATCAATATATATTATTTTGTATAAAATGTAAATTTTCGCCATATTATTAGTGGTGGTTAAAATGAAAATCAAAAGTGTTACACTATCGGCTTTTCAAACAGTGATATTGATGCTTTTTTCGTTGATATTTATTCTTTTTTCTAAAAATGCACGCATCGGTGCGTATGCCGGGTTAAAGCTTGCATTAAATACTGTTACCCCGTCGCTTTTGCCGCTTCTTATTATTTTTTTAACTTTTATGAAATCAAGTGCAAACAGCGTGTTTATTAAAATATTCGGTTTTCTTTCAAGGGTTTTGTTTAACCTGCCCGAAAGTTCGCTTTCTGCTCTGCTTTTCGGACTTGTGGGCGGTTATCCTACCGGTGCATTGCTGTGTGATGAACTTTTTGAAGCCGGTGAAATAGACTCAAATCAAGCTAAAAGGATGATGTGCTTTAATTTTTGCGGCGGTGGGTTTATCATCACCGCAGTCGGCAGTGCCTCTTTCGGCAACACCAAAATAGGTGTAATGCTGTTTTTATCAAATGTTATTTCATCGCTTATAATCGGCTTTGCACTTTCGTTTAAAGAAAAAAGGATAGAAAAAGGTACATATTCACTTACCGAATATGTACCTTTGGGTGATGCACTTACACTTGCCGCGCCGAAAGCTTCGCAAAGTGTGATTGTGATAACCGCATATATTGTTTTGTTTTCTGCATTAAGCAATATTTTTAAAATGCCCGAGCCGGTTTTGCCGCTTCTTGAAATTACAAACGGTGTGTGCGGCGGTGATTTTTCTCTGCCGCTTACCGCCGCTTTTCTTTCCTTTGGCGGAATATGTATCCATTTGCAAATATCGCAAAGTTTAAGAAAAATAAAAATGAGCTATTTTGAATTTTTGCTTTTTCGCCTTATTTCAAGCGTGCTTTCATATTTCGTTATGAAAATAATGCTGCGCATTTTTCCGCTTGAAGTGCCTGTTTTTGCAAACAGCACAACACCCGTAAAGCTTACAAGCGTAAATATCACCCTGTCGGTTCTGCTTATAATCGGATGTTTTGTAAGCGTGCTTGATTTGAATTCAAGAAAAAAAGCTGTTTAATTCTTAATATTTTCAAACATTTTGTTCATTTGATTTTTAAGGGCAGGGTGGTTTGAAAGTGAAAAATCATTTCTCAAGATGCTTTTTGCACATTCCTGTGCATTTTGCAAGGTGTCCATATCTTCAACCATATCTGCAATTTTGAGTTCGGGCAAACCGTGCTGGCGTGAGCCGAAAAAGTCACCGGGTCCGCGAAGTTTAAGGTCTGTATCTGCAATTTTGAAACCGTCGCTGTACTTTTTCATAGTCATAAGCCTTTCGCGTGCGGTTTCGCCCTTTGCGTCGGATACAAGCACGCAGTAACTTTTTTTATTGCCTCTGCCCACTCTTCCACGCAGTTGGTGCAGGGTTGAAAGGCCGAAACGCTCTGCATTTTCAATAACCATAATTGTTGCGTTTGGCACATCCACACCGACTTCTACTACCGTTGTGGCAACAAGTAAGCTCACTTTGCCGCTTGCAAAGGATTTCATAATTGCTTCTTTATCCTTAGGTTTCATTTTGCCGTGGAGTATTCCGAGATTATAGCCTTTAAATTCACCGTTTGCAAGTTCATCTGCAAGTTCTTCGGCACTTTTAATATTTGTTTCGTTTTCTTCAACAGCCGGGCAAACTATATAGCACTGCTCACCGCGTGCAATAGCGTCTTTGATAAATTTATAAAGCCTTTTGTGATAGCGTGAATCCACCACATCCGTGCGTATTTCCTGCCTGCCGGGCGGAAGTTCATCAAGAATGCTTATATCAAGGTCACCGTATAAAATCAAACCGAGTGTTCGTGGAATAGGGGTGGCACTCATAACAATTGTGTGTACATCTTCACCCTTTTCGGCAAGCTGTGCCCTTTGCTTAACACCGAAGCGGTGCTGTTCATCTGTAATAACAAGGGCAAGATTTTTGAATACAACATCATTTTGTATCAATGCGTGTGTGCCGATAATTAAATCAATCTCACCGTCAAACAAAGCTTTTTTTATTTCTTTTTTCTCTTTTGCCGGTGTTGAACCTGTTAAAAGGCGAATATTTATACCTGCCGGGGCAAGAATTTTTAATAGGCTTTCATAATGCTGGGTGGCAAGTATTTCTGTGGGTGCCATCATAGTTGCCTGGTATCCGTTTTTAATAACGGAATATATCAAGCTTGCCGCAACTGCGGTTTTGCCGGAGCCTACATCACCCTGTACAAGCCTGTTGCAAGGATATTTGCTTTTCATATCCTGCAAACATTCACAAATTGTCCTTTTTTGTGCATTGGTTAAATTAAAAGGTAAAAGCTTTTCAAATTCACTGCTGTAATCATCTTTTATCACTAACGCAGTTTCGCTTTTTTTATTGCTTTTAAGTTTTAGTAAACCGAGTTGAAGTGTTAAAAGTTCTTCAAAAATCAATCTTTTTCTTGCCGGCAAATAATCGTCTGCACTGTTTGGAAAATGAATGTTTCTGATAGCTTTATCAAGAGAGATAAGGCTATATTTTTGCATTATCTCATCATCTAATGTTTCCTCAATCTCGCCGAGTTCGTCAAGTGCGGTTTTCATTATTTTTGAGATTGAACGGGAAGTGAGCTTCTCTTTCGCCGGGTAAACCGGTTGAATGGCAAGTATATTTTCTGCCTTTTCGATTTTAGGTGAATTCATAGAAAAATTAAGCAGACTTTTTTCTATTTTACCATATAAGTAATAATCCTCGTAAATGCGTAAAGATTTTGCAAGGTATTTATTGTTAAAAATTGTGACGCTGATCACATTTTCACCGTCTGAAAACTTGCACTTGAAAAGAGTTAAGCCACGCCTTATCATCGCTTCTTTAACCGGTGTGATAAGCGTTGCTTTTATACTGACTGTTTCTCCGCTTTTAACTGCTTCAAGGTTTTTGCTTGCCGACCAATCTTCATATTTTCGCGGATAAAAATGAATAAGGCTGTCAACGCAAAAGATGCCAAGACTGTTAAACAGCTTGGCTCTTTTTTCGCCGACACCCTTAATAAATTGAATATTGCTATCTAAATTCAGCATAGCTTACTCCACTGAAATGATAAAATAATATATAGGCTGATTACCGTTTACAATGCTGATTTCAACATCGTTTCCAAATTTCTTTGAAAGTGCTTCTTCAACTATTGTCGCATCTTCTTCACTTGCGCCCTCACCGAAAATGATTGTGATAAGTGAATGTTCGCCCTTTTTGAAAAGCTTTTGTGTGGATTTAATCGCAATATCGGTAACGCTTTCGCCTATGAATTTGATTTTTCCGTTGCAAAGGCCCATAATTTCGCCTTTTTTTATAGGCTTTCCGTCAACTTCGCTGTCCCTTGCGGCAAAGGTAACTTGAGCCGTTTCCACATTTTCAAATGCAGAAATCATATTCATCTGGTTTTCGTCTGCACTTGCAGTTTCATCAAATGAAAGCATAGCGGAAATGCCCTGCGGTATAGTCTTTGTAGGCAGTACCCTTACATCTCTGTCTTTCGCCATCGGGCCTGCTTGCTCAGCTGCCATTATAATGTTTTTGTTATTAGGTAATACATATACAACTTTTGCCGGAGTTTTTTCGATTGCACTTAAAATATCATCTGTTGACGGGTTCATAGTTTGTCCGCCGCTTACTACTGTATCTGCGCCGATGTCACTGAAAAGTTCTTCAAGTCCGATGCCTGCACATACGGCAACAAATCCGTATTCGTTTTCAGGTTCGCATACTTCGGGTTCAACCGGCTTTTCACCATCCTTCACACCTACATCTGCGTTTGCGTGCTGGTATCTCATATTATCAATTTTAATGTTAATAAGCTGACCGTATTTAAGCCCTGCCTGAATAACATTACCCGGTTCGTTTGAATGAACATGTACTTTGATAATACTGCTGTCGTCAACAACTACTACGCAGTCACCGATTGATTCAAGATAAGCCCTGAGTTTAAGCGGGTCTTTTTCTTTTGCACTGTCATTTTTTTCTATCAAAAATTCAGAGCAGTAGCCGAATTCAATATCGTCGCTTGCATTTGCAACAGTTGATTTTGAAGGCATTGAAACAGGTGTAACGCCAGAACCGTCAAGCGGCTGAACTATAACACCGTTTCGCCAAACACTTTCCATTCCTTCAAAAACAAGTACAAGACCTTGTCCGCCTGCATCTACTACACCGGCTTTTTTAAGAACAGGTAAAAGCTCCGGTGTTTTGGCAAGAGCTTCTTTTGCCGCAGTCAATGCCGCAAAGCCGACTTCAAGCGGGTCGTCCTGAATTTTTGCCATTTCCTGTGCAGCTTCACTTGCAAGGCGAACTACTGTTAAAATAGTTCCTTCGGTAGGTTTCATTACAGCTTTGTACGCTGCGTCAACACCCTCTTTAAGTGCATTTGCAAGATCTTTTGCACCTGCCGACTCCAAACCCCTGAAGCCTTTTGAAAAACCTCTGAAAATAAGTGAAAGAATAACACCTGAATTACCCCTTGCACCTCTTAAAAGGGCAGACGCGCATTTTGATGATGCTTCTTCAATTGTGCAATCATCGGCAAGCGTTGCCATTTCTTTAGCGGCGGCAGTAATAGTCATACTCATATTTGTGCCTGTATCACCGTCAGGAACAGGGAATACATTGAGCGCATCAACAGCTTGCCTGCTGTTTGAAATATTATTTGCAGCAGAGATAATAGAATCTCTAAACAGTAAACCTGTAATCATATTTATTAAAATCTCCTATTAACTTAGTTGAGTGCGTCAATGTGCACATTGACTTTTGATACTTTTAAATCAGTTGCTTCTTCAACTGTGTAGCGCACTTTATTTACTATGCTTTCAACAATTGCGCTGATATTAACACCGTATGAAACAGAAATATGAAGTTCAATAATTAAATCTTCATTTATGCTTTTTACTGTTACACCCTGGTCTAAATTTTCTTTTGCACTTTTATTTTTCAATACGGATTTTATGCTTTGGTACGCATTTGAATTAACCATTCCTGTTACGCCGAAACAGCTTTGCGCAGCTCTGCCTACAAGATTGGCAAAATAATTGTTAGTTACTTCAATAAATCCGTTTGGATTTTCAAGCTTTATCATAAGTATTACCTCCGTTATAATTATTCAAAACGCCAAGTGTCGATATTTGAGAAAAAGTTACCCCAATAACCTTGCATATCGCCGCTCATGGCTTTAGTATAGCATATCATTCCCTTTTTGTATACAAGAGGAATATACGGCATTTCCTCGTTAAAAGCAAGTATAAACTTGCCAAGGTCACATTCACCTGCAAGATAGGCAGAATAAAGGTCGTCGCAAGTCAAATTTTCATTGTCAATCCCATATCTTACTCCGCCTGATTTATCATCAAAAAACGGATATAAGCACATATCGTCAGAAAGCTTTACTTCACCGATATAAAGGTTGAATTCCGTATTTTTAATTCGCCTTGTGTATTCCTTTGTGCCCTCTTCATCAATTGTTACCGTAAATCCGATTGCTTCAAGCTGATTTTTAAGCAGGGTTGCGCACGCAATGCGGTTGTTATTTTTATTAACCAAAATGTTGACTTTTAGTTCTTTTGAATCAATCATACTTTGGTTTAATGCCTGCTTTGCAGTTATTGAATCAGCTTCGCTTGAGAAAATTTTAACATTTTGTGCGATTGAAGCCTGCGGATTAAACGGTGATGTTGCCGCAGTGGCATATCCGTTATATGCACTTTGTGCAAATACTGTTCTGTCACACGCGAGTGAAATTGCTTTTCTGATTTGCGCATTTGCGGTTATTCCCGATAATGAGTTAATTCCGATATAAACAAGATTATTCATATTTACAAGCTTTTTGGTGCAGGTAATTCGCTTGTTTACACTTGAACTTAAATCACGAAAAGCGTATGAAATATTGCCGATGTTAACCGCATTGTCAATTGAATCTGCCGATGCAATGTTAACAAGATTTATTGTTGTAATATATGGGTTGAAGTTTTCACTTACAATTGCTTTTAAATAAGTTTTGCTGTCTTTTTTTACATATTTGTATCTTCCGCTTCCGATTGGATAACCGTTTTCATCATCATTTGTGCTTGCAATCGGAAATGTTAAAAGATTAACTGCATTCGGATTTGGCTTTTTAAGGTAAAAAACCACGCAGTCTTCAGCATTTCTTGACGCATAGTCAAAATATTTTAAGCTGTTACCGTAAGCCGGTGATTTTTTAGCCGCATTAAAAGAATAAATTATATCTTCAACTTCAAGCGGCGAACCGTTTGAAAATGCAATGTTTGTATTAAATTTAACTTTTATGGTTTTGCTATCGGTAAATTCGTAGGATGAAGCGATATTCAAAATCGGTTCATAGCTTTCATCAAGGTCAAAAAGCGATTCAAACACAAGTGAAGCAAGCACTTGGTTATTTTGCGTTTTGGCTTTGAATGGGTCAAGGCTGTCAGATTGAGTATAGCTTAATTTAAAGTTAGAATTATCGGTAACTTTTTTAGTTGCCAAAACAGTGTCGCTTGCTTTGTTTTCACTGCTTTGCGGTGAACAGCCGGTGAAAGCACAGCAAATCAAAACTGCCGCCATAATTAAAGCGAATATTTTTTTCGCCATAGTTACCTCCTGATAAGTTTAGTATTAACGGTTTTTCCGCTTTTTTCGTCAATATCAAATAAACATCCTTCAAGTACGCAAACTCCGTCTTCGTTAACAAAGCGGGTAGGAAGCCCCGTTTTAAGTTTTTCGATTGCGCAACTCGGTGCTACGCCTAAAACACTGTAATACGGGCCGGTCATTCCAATATCCGTTATATATCCCGTGCCGTTAGGCAAAATTTGGTTATCGCTTGTTTGTGTGTGGGTGTGTGTGCCGAAAATTGCCGAAACTTTACCGTCAACATAAAATCCCATTGCTCTTTTTTCGGCAGTTGCTTCAGCGTGAAAATCAATTATAATTATGCTTGCGCCTTGGTCTTTTGCACTTTCAGTCAATTTATCAATTACGGAAAAAGGATTTTCAATAGGGTCAAGATAAACTGCACCTTGAAGATTGATTACCGCTATTTTGCAAAAGCCTTTGTCTATTATCTCCATTCCTCTGCCCGGTGCGCTTGAATGGTAGTTTGCCGGCCTGATTATAGGAGCGGGAGAATCAAGGTAATCGTATATTTCGCGCCTTTTTAAGCTGTGATTGCCCAGTGTGATTAAATCAACGCCGCAGTCAAGTATAAATTCTGCACTTTGCGGTAAAATTCCGTTACCGACTGCCGAGTTTTCACCGTTTGCAATTACAATATCTGCCCCAAGCTCACGCTTAAGAGAGGGGAGAGTGCTTCTTAAATATTCACATCCCTGTTTTGAAACAATATCGCCAATAGTAAGTATTTTCATTTTGCACCGTTTCTATATCAATATCAATATTTAAACTTATTATACTATATATAATAATTAAAAACAAGAAATAAATCAATAATTAAAAAACAGTAAACAAAATGCTGTCACGCAAAAGCGTTACAGCAGTCAGCGTGTAGAAAAAGCCAAATTATAAATTTCTACACGCTGGTAGACTTTGAGAAAGTGAGATAAATTTTGTATTTTGCGAGCGGGAGCTGTACGAGGGTACTGCCCCCGAGCAAAAGGCAAAAAGCGCCAAAAACGGCCTGGACTCGATGTCCAAGCTATTTTTCGATCCCTCCGAGTGCAACAAGTTGCACCCACCGTCTCACCTGTCGGTTCGGTCGGTGCTTCTGCACTTTGTGCAGAGGTCTCCACCGGAGACCCGCACCCTTTACAAGGGAGGCAAAAAGGTTTATTTAATTTCGACGAGGCGCGCTTTAGCCACTTTATCGACAGTTTAAAGGCTGTTTCACAATGAATGCGAAACAGCCTGAATATTTTACCGATTAGTCATTTGGAATAAATGCCTTGTGAACAGCAGATACTGCTCTGTCAGCATTTTCAGCGTCGATAATTACAGAAATTTTGATTTCTGATGTTGAAATCATTTGAATGTTGATGTTTGATTCATAAAGAGCTTCAAACATTTTTGATGCTGTACCCGGATGTGTTTCCATACCTGCACCTACGATTGAAACCTTTGCAACTTCGGTGTTGCAAACGATTTTGCAGTTATCAAGGAAGCTTTCAAGAATTTCAACAGCAACAGGGCCGTTATCTTTGCTTACGGTGAATACAATATCTTTTGTTCCGTCTCTGCCGAAAGATTGAAGAATAATATCAACATTTATTTCTTTAGCAGAAAGCTTTGAAAAGATTTTGAAAGCAATGCCCGGTGTATCCTGCAAGCCGAGAATTGATACGAGTGCTACATCCTTATCCTTTGTTACGCCCCTAATAAGCATTTTTTCCATTTTTGTTACCTCCTTAACGATTGTACCCGGTATCGGGTTTAATGATGATAAAACTTCAAGTTCAACGCCGTATTTTTTAGCCATTTCTACTGAACGGTTATTAAGTACCTGTGCGCCGAGTGTTGCAAGTTCAAGCATTTCGTCATATGTGATTTCTTTAAGCTTCTTTGCATTTTCAACTTTTCTCGGGTCAGCGGTGTAAACACCTTCAACATCTGTAAAGATTTGGCATTTATCGGCTTTAAGTGCTGCTGCAATTGCAACTGCCGATGTGTCTGAACCGCCTCTGCCCAATGTGGTGAGGTCGTCATATCTGTTAATACCCTGGAAACCTGCAACTACAACTATGTTGCGCTTTGCAATTTCAGCCTGAAGTCTGTTAGGCTTAATGTTTTTAATTCTTGCCGAGGTGTAGATTGAATTTGTGTTAAATCCTGCCTGCCATCCTAAAAGGCTGATTACAGGAAAACCGAGCTTTTCAATTGCCATAGCAAGAAGTGAAATAGAAATTTGCTCACCTGCGGTTAAAAGCTGGTCCATTTCTCTTTTAGCTGCTTTTGGGTTGATTTCGTTTGCCTTTTCAATAAGGTCGTCAGTTGTATCACCTTGTGCCGATACAACAACAATAACATCATTGCCTTGCTTGTATGTTTCGGTAACAATGCGAGCAACATTCATTACTCTTTCGGCGTTTGCTACTGAAGAACCACCGAATTTCTGAACAATAAGTCCCATAGATTTGTAATCCTCCGAAAATTATATTGATTAGTAGTTTGTAACTTTAATTGTGTTGATAACATTCATACCGTCAAGCTTTTTGTTAAGTTCGTTTTCTGTCATATAATCTGTGATAAATGCAACTTCGTCACTTGGCTGACCTTTTCTTGAAAGGAATTTAACATCCGCAAATTTTGAATTTACTTCATTTGGAGTTGCTTTTGCACGAACATAAAACGGCATTTCAATCTTTTCTTTGTAGTCAACTACATAGTTTTCCGAGCCTTCGCCCCAGCCGAAAATCTTCTTTCTGTCACTGTGCTTTGCGCAGTCAATAATATCGGCTACAACAGCGGAAGCGGTAGGAAGCTTGCCGGCACCCGGGCCGTAGAAGCATACATCGCCGACTGCGTCACCTCTTACAAGGATTGCATTGAAAACATCTTTAACGCTTGCAAGCTGTGAACCGTTATATACAACAGCCGGGCTTACAAATGCGGCGATTTCATTATCGTTAATATATTTGATTTGGCCGAGAAGTTTGATTACACCGCCTGCATTTTCGATGTATGATACATCTTCAAGCGAAATGTTTGTAATACCCTCGGTTTCAACCTGATTTGGATATACATGCTTGCCAAATGCAAGGGAAGCGAGAATGCAAACTTTTCTGCATGCATCGTGGCCTTCAACATCGGCGGTAGGGTCTTTTTCCGCATATCCTTTTTCCTGCGCTATTTTAAGCGCTTCTTCAAATGACATTCCCTCTTCAATCATCATAGTAAGAATGAAGTTTGTAGTACCGTTTAAGATACCTGCAATGCCCTCAATATAGTTAGCGGCAAGGCACTGGCAAAGCGGGCGAATAATAGGAATTCCGCCGCCTACACTTGCTTCAAACAAATAGTTTGCTCCGCTTTCTTCCGCAGCCTGTAAAAGTTCAAGTCCTCTTTGTGCAACAAGCTCTTTGTTAGATGTTACAACGCTTTTACCTGCTTTAAGAAGCTTCATTGTGAAATCAAATGCCGGGTTAACCCCGCCCATTGTTTCGGCAACAATTTTGGTTTCATCGTCATTTAAAATATCGTTGAAATCCTTGGTAAATAAATCTTTATGTGGGTCATTTGGAAAATCACGCAAATCAAGAATGTGTGAAATTTCAAGTGTTTTGCCACCTGTTCTTTTTGGAATAATATCACTGTGATGTTCAATTACCTCAACTACACCTGAACCTACTGTTCCGTAGCCCATTACAGCAACTTTCATATTTTCTACCTCCTATGATAAAACAACGGAATTTACACCGTCGATTTTTTCTATTGAATTAAGTAACTCCTTTTTTGTAATTGCCATTTCGGCAATTCGTACAGTTACGGAAACATCTGCTACCGAATGAATAGGTACACTCTGATTAACAGATAATACATTAGCCCCGGCTTTATAAAGCTCCGCCATAAGTGATGACAGCACGCCGGCATTATCCATAAGTTTTGCGTTGATTGTGGCTGTGTCATTGCTGTCATCGCCGTGATATTCAAAAATCGCATCTTTATATTTATAGTATGCGCTTCGTGATATATCTGCCATTTTTGCCGCTTGTGACGCACTTTTTGCTTCACCGCTTGCAAGCAGGCTTTTGGCTTTTATTACTTTTTTATATATGTCAGGCACTATGCTTGCATTTATTAAATAGAAATTTATCTTTTCCATAATAAAATGTGTCCTCCGTGTGCGCACAGTTGTGTTACTGTGAAAAACACTTTCTATATATTAACAAAAAAGTTGATAAGTATCAAGTATAAATTTAAAAAAATCTTAATTTCTATCAAAATTACTTGATTAACCGCCTGTTTTACATTAAAATAATGTATATATTTAACAAAAGGAAGTATTGTATATGAATCCAAAAGTAGCAAAAAGGAGAGATTTTTTAATTGACCTTGTTTATGTTATGGCAATTATAGGTCTTGTTTATGTGTTTTTTAAATATTGTTTCGTTATTGCTGCACCGTTTTTGCTTTCGTTTTTCTTTGCAGTGATTTTGCAAAGGCCGCTTGGCTGGCTTGATAAAAAGACTAAAAATAAAATGCATTCTTTTTGGTCAATCGTTCTTGTGCTTTTGTGCGTTGCAATTATTTTAGGCCCTGTTATTTCAATTATTGCGGCTTTGTTTAGAGAAATAGGTAATTTCATTTCTTTTTTAGGCGAGCAGCTTAATGATTTGCCGACTTTTCTTGTTACTCTGCAAAATGAAATTTTAAAAGCCATTAAATTTTTGCCTGACAGTATTTATACAAGTGTTTCGGAAAATATAACACAGTTTTTCGGCAATCTTATAAATGATTTTGATGTATCAAAACTCGGAATAAATATGAGTTCAATTACCTCCGGCCTGTCAAACGGAATCAGCGGTGTGTACAGCGTGGTTAAAAATATTCCGTCAATTTTAATCAGCGTTGTAATCGGAGTTATTGCGTGGATACTTTTTACAAAGGATTATAAAAAGGTAGTTAAATTTATTAAGCTTCAACTTCCTGATAAGCATAAAAATCTTTTAAGTGAAACTAAAAAAATCTTTTCATCAACTATTCTTAAAATGTGCAGGGCTTACGGGCTTATTATGTTTATCACATTTTGCGAAAACTTCCTTGGTTTAACTATCCTTAATTTAATCGGCGTTATGAAAAACAGCTATGTTTTCGTTATCGCAATCTGTATTGCGGTGTTTGATATTCTTCCTGTTGCAGGTTCGGGCGGTATTCTTATTCCGTGGTCGCTTATCGCACTTGTTTCGGGCAATGTTGGGCAGTGCGTAGGCTTGCTTATTTTGTACGCTGTTATTACGGTAATTCGCCAGTATATTGAGCCTAAAATCGTGGGCGATTCACTCGGTGTTAATCCGCTTGTTACCCTTGCGGGCCTTTACTTTGGATTAAAGCTTTTCGGTTTTATGGGTATGTTTATCGTTCCTATTTGCGTTATGACTTTAAAAGCCTTTAATGATGCGGGCAGAATTCACCTTTACACTCCACCTGAAAGAAACTGAATATTATAAAATGAGCGGCTTGAACTTTAAGTTCAAGCCGCTTTTTTTGATTTATTTAACTTTAACGCTTTTAGCTTTTGACCAAGCCGAGTAAACTTTCTTTCCGCTTACTACTTTATATGTGCGCATGCGTACATAGTATTTTTTCTTGCTCTTAAGCTTCTTAATTGTTGCAGAAGTTGATTTTGTGCTTTTAACGGTAATTGTTTTATTACCCTTTTTAAACTTCTTGTTTGTTGAATACTGAATTTGGTATCCTTTTATACCCTTAACCTTTTTCCAAGTTACTTTTACTGATTTCTTGCCTGCCTTTGCAGAAGCAACTTTTACCTTTTTATTATTTTTAGGTGCTGCCGGCTGTGCAATGGTTTGCGCTGCCGGAGCTGAAGTTGAAGTGCTTGGAGCAGGAACCGGCTGTGCAGGTGCAGGCGACGGTGCAGGTGTTGGGTTTGGAGTTGGATTTGGCACAGGTGTTGATGGAATAACTGTTACAGGTATAGTAGTTATAACACTGTGGCACATAATATATATCAAGTTATTTCCACCGGCTGTCCATGGTGTTTTATATTGATAATCATAATGATCATCTATATCAAGCCAATCTTCAGAGTCATTGACATTTATAAAATGATAATATGTATCCTTCTCGTCTTCATCATAAATTCCCTGGCAGATATAAGTATCCGATGTACCGTTTTTGTAATAAATTACGATTTTTGCACCCGGCTGATAAATTGTATAATCATAATAGTAATCGCCGTCGTCATATGTATGTTTATCCTTATCGCTTACAGTGATGTTGCCGATGTATTCGATTGAAGCAACCGGGTTTTCAACAATATCAACTGTGAAAGGAACATCTATATTGTATACTCTGAAAGAACATTGAACATCATTGTCTGGTTTAAGATGATTTTTGCTTTGCGAAGTAGAAAAATCCAGATCATAATCAAAATGATTTCCGTCACTGTCAACAAAAGTATAGTAATTATTATCATAAGTGTATACTGTCTTTGTACCGCCAGTTTTGGATACAGTAAGTGTGTTGCCTTCAGAATATATTACATTCCAAAAATTGTAATGGTCATATGCTTCACCATTATCATCAATATCAATGTAGCTGTCATAACCTTGGGTTAAAGTGTGCTTTTCGGCAAGGGTGAATGTAATGCCGGATATATCGAAATCTTTAATGTCGATTGTGAAAGGAACATCTATATTATAATCATCACTACGAACAGTAAAGTAACACTGAACATTATCTCCCGTTTTAAGATGATTTCTGCATTGCGCTGAATCGCAGTCAATCTGGTAAGGGAATAAGTTTCCGTCACCGTCAACGAAGCTGAAATCGTCTTCGTCATCTTCGTTTGCTTTGGTGTTTTTGCAGGTGTATGTAACTTTTGTTCCGTCTTCTTTAGTTTCGGTAATGGTGTTGCCTTCGCTGGAAATTACATTGTCTAAATAATAGTGATCATATTCATCACCGTTATCATCAGTATATATACTGCTGTCATAACCTTGGGTTAAAGTGTGCTTTTGGGCAAGGGTGAATGAAAAGTTGATTTTTGTTTTATCAACTTCATCATCTTTGTAATCAAATTCACTTGCTTTTACTGTGTTTTTGCCCAATTTAATTGAGCCGCTTTCAATATCTTTCGCAAATGCTGAAAAATTGACACAAAGCACAGATGTCAAAATCATCATAGCAGAAAGAAATAAACTAATAACTTTTTTCATAAATACACTCCTTTTCAATTTGTTATCTGTTATTAGATGTTTTGATTATACCATATTTTAACAAATAAACAAATATTTTATTTTTATATTTTTTGTGTAGATTTTATTTATCTATTGTGATAATATATTTCTATTGTTAAAAAGAGGTATAGAATATGGCTTTAAAAACGAAGTCGAAAAAGACCGGAAAAATAAATAAAAAAAGTAAAATTATTGCAGGTGTTTGCGTCTTGCTTGCCGTGGTGCTTGGGGTAACGGGCATTTTGCTTTCGTTTTACGGAAATGAAACTGCTTGCTATGATTTCGGCAAGGACAGGGCAAGGGGATATGATTTATCCGAGCATAACGGAAAGATTGATTGGCAGGCATTAAAAGATGAGGTTGATTTTGTATTTATCCGTGTTGGGTATCGGGGATACGGAACAGGTAAAATATGCACCGATAAATGCGCTAAAGATAATTTAAAAAATGCGCAAAAAGCAGGAATACCGTTCGGCGTATATTTTTATTCGCAGGCAGTTGATGAAAAAGAGGCAGAGGAAGAGGCAAGATTTGTTATTAAAACAGTTGCAATGTACAAGCCTAATTTGCCTGTTGTGATAGATTATGAATACCCGATTGATGAAAACGGGGATAACACCGGCAGAATGTGGGAAGCGTCACTTTCAAAAGCCGAATGTACAAAAACTATAAAAGCATTTTGCGAAAAGATTGAAAAGTTCGGTTACATTCCGGGTGTTTATGCATCATCATATCTTTATGATAATGATATAAACACAAAGAAGCTGCCTAAAAGCACTGTTGTTTGGGTGGCAGATTATAACGAAAGTGTTTCAACTTCAAGTGCGTATCATATTTGGCAGTATTCAAGAACGGGTAAAAGCGACAGTATTGAAAGCAAATATGTTGATTTAAACTATTGGTACAGTAAAAAACAAAAGGGATAATAAAAGGAGAGAAAAATGAAAAAGATTAGCAAAATAATTTCGGTAATGCTTGTGTTTGCTATGCTGTTTCAGGCACCGTGTGCATTTGCAAGTGTTAAAACCAAAAGCAAGTACACAGGTATTACATATACCCACGCATCAAGATTTGATGATAAAGATTTGATTTACGGTATGGATATTTCACACCATAACGGAAAAATCAATTTTAAAAAGGTAAAAAAAGACGGAATAAAATATGTTTTTGTTCGTGTGGGATACACAGGATATACAAAGTCAGGCTTTTCGCTTAATTATGATAAGAAATACAAAACATATATCAAAAACGCAAAAAAAGCAGGGCTTATGGTAGGTGTTTACTGGTATTCGCAGGCTAAAACCGTAAAAGAAGCGAAGAAAGAAGCAAACGCACTTTTAAAAGCCATAAAAGGATATGAATTGACTATGCCCGTTGTTTTCGACTATGAATTTGCAGATACAAGAGCGGGCAGGCTTGACAGCGCAAAGCTTTCAAAAACCAAAATGACAGCTAATGCGCTCGCATTTTTAAACACCGTATCAAATGCGGGATATGACGCTTGCATTTATGCCAGCGAAAATTTCTTTTTAGAGCATTTATATCCTAATGATATTTCGCAAAGCTATAAAATTTGGCTTGCAAATTACAGCAAAAAGACGAATTACAAGGGCGATTATGAATTTTGGCAGCATACCTCAAGAGGAAGAGTTAAAGGTATGAAAGGCAATGTTGATATTAACTTTTGGTACAAGGGTGAGGATACAACATTTATCGGCACAAGGGTATATACCGGCCAGCCTATTCAATGTGATGTTGCACCTGTCGTGGTAAACGGAAATGAACTTGTAAAAGATGTGGATTACACATTGACTTACAGCAATAATGTGAATATCGGCAAAGCACGCATTACTTTAAAAGGTATCGGAAAGTATAAAGACTTAAAGCAAATATATACATTTAATATTGTGCCTGACAGGGTTAGCGGCGTTAAGTATGTTTCAAGTACAGATAATTCGTTAAGCTTAACCTGGAATGAGGTTTTGGGCGCGCAGTCTTATGTTATCACTGCCGAAAGTTTAAATAATGACGCAACCTTTAAGCAGACTGTTTACGGTAAAAGCGGTACTATTGACGGGCTGATTGCAGGTAATCAGTATATAATCACTGTTTGTGCGCAGGGTGTTGATTCATCAAAAAAAGCATTTTTGGGCGAAGTATCAAATTATGTATCGGGCAAAACTACGGGAACTAAAATCAGCGGCATAAAAGCAAGTGAAAGGGAAAATACATCACTTACTTTATCATGGTATTTGATAGACGGATGCGAAAGCTATAATATTTTTAAATATGACGCACAGGCAAATGAATATCAATTCATAGGTCAAACATTTAATAATCAAAATACATTTAAGGTAATCGGCCTTAAAGATGCAAGCGAGTATAAGTTTAAAGTTCGTGCAAATAAGGCGAATGTAGCTTGCGTAGAAAGCGATGTTTTCAGCACGGTAACAACGCCAAAGAGGGTTTCAAACAAATCAGTTAAAAGCCGAAGCAGACGCAAAATCACATATTCATTCAAAAAAGTGAATGCCACCGGTTATGAATACCAGTGGTCTACTTATAGAAATTTCAAATATAATTTTAAAACAAAAACCACCAAATTAACTCGTGTAACTATCAAAACAGCACAAAGCAGGAAGAGATATTATGTTCGTGTTCGTGCTTACAAGCTTGATGAAAATAAAAACAAAGTTTACGGAAGTTGGTCAAAAGTTAAAAGAGTTAAAGTAAGATAGTTTTGGGTGAAGATATGAGCAGAGATTGGTACAAAAATTTAAGAAATATCGAACCTTATATTCCGGGGGAGCAAAGTAAGGATAAAAATATAGTTAAAATAAATGCAAATGAAAATCCATATCCTCCGTCACCAAAAGCAATGGCTGTGCTTAAAAGCTTTGATGCAAATAATTTGCGTTTTTATCCAAATGCAAATTCAACAAAGCTTAAAGAGGCTATTGCAAAGTTTTACGGGGTTGGGGTTGAAAATGTATTCGTCGGCAACGGCTCTGATGATGTGCTTGCGGTTGCTTTTCAGTCGTTTTTTAACAGCGATAAGCCGATTGTGTATCCCGATTTAACATACAGTTTTTATCCCGTTTGGTGTTCTCTTTTCGGCATTAAGTATAAAACTTACCCGGTGGATGATAATTTCAGGATAAATCCCGAAGATTACAAAGAGCAAAACGGCGGTGTGGTTATTCCTAATCCAAATGCACCTACTTCGCTTGGCGAGGGGCTTGATTTTGTAGAAAAAATACTTGATTATAATAATGACAGCGTTGTTATTATTGACGAAGCATATGTTGATTTCGGCGGCACATCAAGTGTTTCGCTTATTGAGAAATATGAAAATCTGCTTGTAACGGGTACATTTTCAAAATCGCGCTCACTTGCAGGGCTTCGTATAGGCTTTGCAATCGGCAGTAAAACCCTTATTGATGTTATGGAAGCGGTTAAGAATTCATATAATTCATATACGGTGGATTCTCTTTCAATTGAAATGGGAACAGCCAGCATTGAAGATAAAGAATATTTTGAAGAAACCTGTAAAAAAGTAATTAAAACAAGAACGAGGGTTACAGATGAACTCAGACTTCTCGGTTTTGATGTGCTTGATTCAAAAACAAATTTTGTTTTTGCAACTCATAATGAGCATAATATGAAATCACTTTTTGAATATCTTAAAACTCAAAAAGTTTTTATCCGCTATTTTTCTTTGCCGAGAATTGAAAATTATGTAAGAATTACAATAGGCACAGACAGGAAAATGGATATTTTCCTTGAAAAAACGAAGGAGTTTATTTTAAATGACAGCAAGTAAAAAAGGCGCAATTATTTTACTTTGGATTTTGAATATAATCAATATCCTTGCAGGCGCAGTATCGCAATTTAAAATTTTGTTTAAAAAAGATATTGATTCGATTATTCCGATAAATGCCCCGCTTTCAGTTAATCAAATTTTAATGGTGAATTTTTTAGTGCTGATTATTATATGCGTGCTTATCTCCGTGATTTTGACTTATCTTGTAACGGATATTGCATATTCACCGATTGAAATATTGCAAAATTTTTCACCTTTGTTTTTAATTCCGAGTGCGGTTGTTTCGCTTGTAGGAATTTTTAATGCTCTCAGGGCAGAAATTTTTTCTGATAAAATTTGGCTTATTGCAGGGGTAATAGTATATTTGGCAGTAAGCATTATTGAAATTTCATGCTTAATAACAGTTAAGGAAGACGCAGAAGATTAAAGCAGAAGATTAAAAATAAGCAAAACAAAACCCGTCAGGTCAAACCTGACGGGTTAATTTTATATTCAAATTAAAGATGGAATACAATATCGTCACTCTTTTTATTAAAAATCCAAATGCCGATTGCAAGTGTAAGAAATGAAACAACGGTTGCATAAAGAAGCAATTTATAACTAATCATATAACCGTAAAGTACACATTGCCTGAACATTTCAATCATTGAATAAAGAGGGTTGATTTTGATAATAAGTCTTGTCCAATGGCCTGTAATTCTTGTGAAAGGATATACAATAGGAACCATGTAGAAAAGAAGCTGAGTTAAAACATCCCAAATATATTCAACATCCCTGAAATATACGCCGATAACCGAAAGGATAAGGCCAACGCCCGTACAAAATACAAGTAACAAAAACATCGGCACAACGCAAACAAATACATAAGGTGTAATGTGAAGATTCGAACCGCCGCTTATACCTGTAAGTTTGAAGAATATCCATACGCATATAAGGCAAAGGATTGATATTGCGAATGTTACAAAGTTGGAAAAAATTGAAGAAAGCGGATACATATATTTAGGAACATATACTTTCTTAATAATTCCGGCATTTCGCCTAAACGAAGTCATAGCCTGCTTTGTGGAAGAAGTGAAGAAGCTGAAAAGAAGTCGGCCTGTGAAAAGATACACAGGGAAACAGATAACATGCTTGTTCGACCTGCCGAAAATTCCGCCGAATACAACGGAAAGAACTATCATCTGCAAAAGCGGCTGAATAAAGCTCCAAAGAATACCGAGCCATGAATTTCTGTATTTTAACTTGACATTTTTTGCTGTAAGTTCCTTTAACAAATTTTTGTATTTCTTAAAGGTCTTAAGATTACGGTCAAGCTCTTGATTACTTGTACTCATAAAAGCACCTCATTACTATATTGTCTTAACGATTTTGCATTATAACACAATATGTATCATTTTTCAACAAAAATAATGTTAATTAACTTTGTTTGAACATTTGTGCAATGTCGAGCGCTGTCTTTCTGGCAGACATATTGCCGTCTATAACAATATCTGCACACGCAAGATATTTTGCTTTTCTTTCATCATAAAGTGCCTTTGCTTTTTCTTTATTTTGGAAAAGGGGACGGTTGGTATTATTGCCTATTCTTTTGCAAATTGTATCAAAATCTGCGTCGAGGAATACGATTTTGCCTGAATTTTTAACTGCATCAACATTGCGCTGAAAAGTCATTGCACCGCCGCCGGTTGAAATAACGGCATCTTTCATTTGTGCAACTTCCTTGCACACTTCCCATTCAAGGTCGCGAAAATATTCTTCACCTCTTGTGGCGAAAATTGCTTTAATCGCAACACCTTGCTTTTTTTCAACCATTTCGTCCGTATCAACAAATTTTCTGCCTGTTATTTTGGCAAGCTCTGTGCCTACAACGGTTTTTCCGCTTCCCATAAAGCCACATAAAATTATATTCATATCTTTTCCATTTCCTCTTGTGTTATTTTCAAAACTTTTTTAATTTCATCTATTGAAAATTCAATGTCAAACCAAATTTCCTGTGCTACTGCGGCTTGCCATACAAGCATTGGAAGTCCGTTTGAATATTTTATGCCGGAATCTTTTGCATATTTTAAAATGAGCGTTTCCTGCGGATTGTATACTGCGTCAAAAACAGCCTTGCATTTTTCAACCTTTTCTTTCGGCAACACGCTTGCCTCAACTTTCGGGTACATTCCTACCGGTGTTCCGTTAATAAGTAAGTCGAATTCGCCCTCAACTTCATCAAGTGCGATAACTTCAGCATTTTTTTGAAGTTTTTCGCTTATTTCTTTTTTAATAAGATTTGCGGCAGGAATATCATCTGCCCTTACTGCAATAGTTAAATTTGCGCCTGCAAGTATGCTTTCAAATGCAAACATTCTTGCAACACCGCCGCTTCCGCAAAGAAGAACATTGCCCCCAAGCTTAATATCCGCCATTTCAAGTGCGCGCAAAAAGCCGAAGCAATCGGTGTTATGCCCTGTTGCTTTTCCATTTTCGATTTTAACCGTGTTTACGGCACCGAAAAGCTCTGCCCTTTGTGATAAAGTATCAAGCATAGGTATGATTTTGGTTTTGTGCGGAATGGTAACATTAAATCCGTCAAGCTTTTTAAGTTCACTGTATTTTTCTTTCAAGTTTTCAGGTGCAATTTCATTTAAGCTGTAATTTGCGTTAATTCCTTTTAATTTGAAAAGTTCATTATGAATAATAGGTGACATTGAATGACCTAAAGGATAGCCTATTAAACAAAAATTATTCATAAATATTCGCCTCTTTAAAAATAGTTTAAATTAGTTATTGACAAGTCAAAAATTATTTTATAATATGATAATAACATAATGAACTAATTTAAACAACATTTTTTTGAGGTGAGCATTATTATGGTATTTGAAAAATTAAAGGAAATCTTGGCAGAACAGCTTGATGTTGATGCAAATTCAATCACAAGGGAAAGCTTGCTTATTGAAGATTTGGGAGCAGACAGCCTTGACGCGATTGATATTGTAATGTCTGTTGAAGATGAATTTAAACTTGAAGTGCCAGATGAAATTATTGAAAAAATTGAAACAGTAGGCGATATGCTTAATTTTATTGAAAACAATATTTAACAGCAGATATGCGTTTAAAGCCACAGTCCTTTTAATAGACGGACTGTGGCTGTTTTTTCTATTAGCTCCAATTATTAAACAATATTTTACAAAAGTATAAAATATATTGGTATAATTTTTATATATATTGACAATAAGTTTTAAAAGTTATAAAATGAGCATAGGCGTAATTTTGGCAAATTTTGAGAGGGGTAGCTTATATGTCAAAAGAAAAATATATTATGGCTCTTGACCAAGGAACGACTTCATCAAGAGCGATTATTTTCAATAAAAAGGGCGAAATTGTAGCTAAAGCACAAAATGAATTTGCCCAGCATTATCCGCAAAACGGTTGGGTTGAGCATGACCCTATGGAAATTTTGTTTTCACAAACAAGTGCAATGCTCACCTGTTTAAGACTTGAAAAAGTTGACCCGAAAGATATAGTGGGAATAGGAATAACAAACCAGCGTGAAACCACAATTGTGTGGGAAAAGGAAACGGGGAAGCCGGTTTACAACGCTATTGTTTGGCAGTGCAGGCGTACCGCCCCTATATGTGAGGAACTTAAAGCCGAGGGATTATCAGATTATATTAAAGATACCACAGGGTTGCTGATTGATGCATATTTCAGCGGCACTAAAATAAAATGGATTTTAGATAATGTTGACGGCGCAAGGGAAAAGGCAGAAAACGGCGAACTTCTTTTCGGCACGGTTGATACTTGGCTTATTTGGAATTTGACGGGCGGCAAAGTGCATGTTACGGATTATTCAAACGCGTGCAGAACAATGCTGTTTGATATAAATAAGCTTTGCTGGGATGAATATTTATGTGAAAAGCTTGGAATACCTATGAGTATGCTGCCTGAAGTTAAACCTTCAAGTTGTATTTACGGTAAGCTTGCACATATTACAGGTATTGAAGATATTGCCGAAGTGCCGATTGCCGGTGCTATCGGTGACCAGCCGGGCGCATTGTTCGGCCAGGGCTGTTTTAAGTCGGGGCAGGCTAAAAATACATATGGTACAGGCTGCTTCCTTTTGATGAACACAGGCAAGAAAAAGGTTGATTCAAAATCAAATCTTCTGTCAGGTATTGCATGGGGCGTAGGTGATGAAATTACATATTCGCTTGAAGGTTCGGCTTTTAATGCCGGCTCTGTAATAAAGTGGCTTCGTGATGAAGTTGAACTTATTAAAACTGCGCGCGAATGTGACATTTATGCCGAGCAGGTTGAGGATTCAAACGGGCTTTATTTTGTTCCCGCTTTCACCGGTTTGGGTGCTCCGTATTGGGATATGTATGCAAGGGGAATTATGGTAGGTTTAACACGAGGTGTTAATAAAAAGCATATTTGCCGTGCGGTGCTTGAAAGCATTACATATCAAATGACGGATTTGCTTGAAGCTATGATGAAAGATTCAGGCATTGTGCTTAAAGATTTAAGAGTTGACGGCGGAGCTTCTGTTTCTGATATTATGATGCAAATTCAGGCTGATATGACAGGCGTCAATGTTAACAGGCCTAAAAATGTAGAAACCACCGCTTTGGGCGCTGCATATTGTGCCGGCCTTGCAACAGGTGTTTGGGACAGCCTTGAAGAAATTGAAGCAAACCGTGCTGTTGATAAAATATTTGTTCCTTCAATGGAAATAACAAAAAGAAACGAAAAATATTCCGATTGGAAGCGTGCTGTTGAACGCTCGCGCAATTGGGAAAGATAATATTAAATAAAGGAGAGATTTTATTATGGGTAAAGTTGTTTGTCCTTGGGATACTTTAATCAATTTTGTTACAGATGCATTTGTGGGTTACGGTATACCGAGAGAAGATGCTGAAATTTGCACCGATATTTTGCTTGAATCAGACAGGCGCGGAATTGAAAGCCACGGTTGTAATCGTTTCAAGCCGATTTATCTTGACAGAATTAAAGCAGGTATTCAAAAACCTGTTACAGAATTTGAAATTGTGAAAGAAACACCGTGCACTGCGGTTGTTGACGGTCATGACGGAATGGGCCAGGTTATCGGCTATAAATCAATGCAAATGGCTATTGATAAGGCTAAAAAATACGGTATGGGTATGGTAGCGGTTCGCAATTCCTGCCATTACGGTATTGCCGGTTATTATGCAACTATGGCTACAAAGCAGGGTTGTATCGGTATTACCGGTACTAATGCCCGCCCGTCAGTTGCACCGACTTTCGGTGTTGAGGGTATGTTTGGTACAAATCCGCTTACAATCGGTATTCCGACTGATGAAGATTTTGATTTTGTTATCGACTGCGCAACTTCAATTACTCAAAACGGTAAGATTGAGTATTATGAAAGAATAGGCGAAGATGTACACCCGGGTACTATTATCAGCAAAGACGGTAAGGAAATCAGCGGTGACGCAGGCGAAGCACTTAAAAAGATTCGTTCAGGCGACGCGGCACTTACAACACTCGGCGGCATAGGCGAAGCTTTAGGCGGATATAAAGGCTATGGCTATGCTATGGTAATTGAGCTTCTTTCTGCTGTTTTGCAAGACGGTAATTACGGCAAAGCACTCAACGGTAAGGATGAAAACGGAAATCTTGTTCCTTATCATCTTGGCCATTTCTTTATTGCTATTGATACGGGCCATTTTATCGGTGAGGATGAAACAAGGAAGAAAGCAGGCGAAATTATCCGCTCGGTTCGTAACTCGCAAAAAGCACCGGGATGCGACAGAATTTACACAGCCGGTGAAAAGGAATGGGATATTTGGCAGCAGCGTAAGAACAGCGGTGTTCCGATTAACGAATCTGTTCAAAAAGAGATGACTGAAGTTCGCGATGAACTCGGCCTTACACAGTATAAGTTCCCTTGGGAATAATATATAAAGCTTAAATATGAGGTGACACAAACTATGGATTATCGTAAGGAATCATTAAAACTCCACGGCCAGTGGAAAGGTAAAATAGAGGTAAATGCAAGGGCAAAGGTTAATGATAAGGACTCGCTTTCATTGGCATACACACCGGGTGTAGCAGAACCGTGCCTTGCTATTAAAGATGATTATAACAAGAGCTGGGAGCTTACAAGGCGCTGGAATATGGTGGCAGTAATTACAGACGGTACTGCTGTTTTGGGCCTTGGTGATATTGGCCCTGAGGCAGGTATGCCGGTTATGGAAGGCAAATGTGTGCTTTTTAAAGAATTCGGTGATGTTGATGCATTTCCGCTTTGTGTGCGCACAAAAAATGTGGATGAATTTGTTGAAACTGTTTATAATATCAGCGGTTCATTCGGCGGAATAAATCTTGAAGATATTTCGGCTCCTCGTTGTTTTGAAATTGAGGAAAAGCTTAAAGCAAAGTGCGATATTCCTATTTTCCATGATGACCAGCACGGTACGGCAGTTGTTGTTTCAGCGGCTCTTATCAATGCAACAAAGCTTACAGGCAAAAAACTCGGTGAATGTAAAGCTGTAATCAACGGTTCGGGTGCGGCAGGCATTGCAATTGCAAAGCTTCTTATGACTTTGGGTCTTCGCGATGTTATTCTTTGTGACAGAACAGGCGCTATTTATGAAGGCAGGGATAATCTTAACCCTTCAAAGCAAGCTATTGCGCAGGTTACAAATAGAGAAATGACAAAAGGTACACTTGCACAAGCAGTTAAGGGTGCGGATATTTTCATCGGTGTTTCAGCACCGGGTGTTCTTACACAAGATATGATTAAAACTATGAATACCGACCCTGTTGTACTTGCTATGGCAAATCCTACACCTGAAATTATGCCTGATGAAGCTAAAGCGGCAGGTGCTAAAATTGTAGGAACGGGTCGCTCTGATTTTCCAAATCAGATTAACAATGTTGTTGCATTTCCGGGAATTTTCCGCGGCGCACTCGATGTAAGAGCAAGCCAAATCACAGAAAATATGAAAATTGCCGCAGCGTATGCCATTGCATCTCTTGTCGATGATGATAAGCTCAGCGTTGATTATATTCTTCCTTATGCATTTGATGAAAGAATTAAAGATACGGTAGCAAAAGCAGTTGCAGACGCAGCAATTAAAGACGGAGTTGCACGCGTATAAATTTTATAAAATACTCACAACACGAGGATATAATTATCCTCGTGTTTTTTAATAAAAATAACTTTATATAATAAATTGACTTTTTTAGCATATATGATAAAATAGTGCGTATAAAATTCAGGCGGTGTAAAAATGGCTTATAAAATTAAAAAAGACCCTATCTCAAAAATACCAAAAGCTCAATTTGTTTTTTGGATAATAGTTCGCATTGCAATGATTATTTGTGCAATTTATTCGTTTGCTCACGGAGATATGGTAATGGGTTTTGAAAGCGTGTTCTGCTTTATATTTACTCATCTTTGGGATATGTTTCAAGTTTTCGGTAACGGCAGTTTTATTGAGGAAGTGCCGCCGCTCAGCCAAACGATGCTTAATATTATAATTTTTATCGGAATAGTAATAGGTTCATACTTCGGATTTTTTGATAAAATTTCGTGGTTTGATAATTTTATGCACATTGTTTCAGGCTTGGTATGCGCTGTTTTCGGGTATGATTTTGCCTGTGTTATTCAGCGTAAAAAAGGGCAGTGTGCGGCAACATTGGCGGCAATTTTTTCATTGATGTTTGCACTTTCAATAGCAGTTGGCTGGGAATTTTATGAATTTTTAATGGATTATTTTCACGGTACAAATCTTCAGCTTGCAAAAGCCGGGGCTGAAACCGCAATGTTTGATTTATCAAAATATCATAATGAATATGGCTATCTCGGTCTTGTTGATACTATGACTGATATGATGATGAATGCAATCGGCGGTATTGCAGGAATGGTATTTATGATAGTTTTAAGAAACAGAAAAAAGGATAAAAAGAAATAGTTTATGGCAAAGACCAAGGATTTAACACAGGGCAATGTTGCAAAACTTCTTTTGTTTTTCGCTTTTCCCACACTTTTGAGCAATGTTTTTCAACAATTTTATAATCTTGCCGATACAGCAATTGCGGGGCATATTTTGGGTGATAATGCGCTTGTTGCAATCGGCGCAAGCTCCACAGTAAACAGTCTTGTTTTAAGTTTTGCCTGGGGACTTAACGGCGGATTTGGAATTATAATCGCGCAGTGCTTTGGTGCAAAAGATTTTAAAAAGCTTAAAAAGAGCGTTGCAATTTCACTTTCAATAAATGTATTGTTTTCGCTGATAGTTTGCATATTCGGCATTTTTATGAGCCGGCCTATGCTTCAAGCTTTAAATACACCGGCGGCAAGGCTTAATGAAGCAAACAGTTATATTTCTGTTATTTTGGTATTTATTATTGTACCTATGCTTTATAATCTTGAGGCTGTTATTTTGCGTTCACTCGGGGATAGCAAAACACCGCTTTATTTTTTGATTTTTTCAAGCGTGCTTAATATTATTCTTGATTATGTGCTGATTAAATTTACGCAAATGGGTGTTAAAGGCGCAGCTGTTGCAACTGTTTTGGCACAGCTTTTATCTGTTATTTTATGTTTTGTTGTTATATTGAAAAATTTTAAAATAATCAGACTTAAAAAGAATGATTTTCATTTTTCAGCTTCCTTGTTTAAAAATATGATGTCTGCCGGAATGGCAATGGCTGTGATGAATTCTATTTTTTCTATCGGTTCAATCATAATGCAAGGCTCAATTAACGCATTGGGCGAAGATGTTATTGCGGCACATTTGGGTTCAAGAAAAGTGGCGGAGATGTTTATGCAGCCTCTTGTTACTATCGGAACAGCGTGTTCAACTTTCGTCGGTCAAAATTACGGTGCACTTAAAATAGGAAGAATTAAGGCTTCAATAAAATACAGCACAATATATTCGCTTATTTGGTCAGTTTTCACCTTTTTTATTTTATGGTTTTTCGGCGGTCAAATTGCAAGGCTTGTTACCGGCAGTGCGTCACAGGTTGTATTTGATAACACGCAGATGTATTTAAGAATAAATGCACCTTTTTATTTTGTTTTGGGGCTTCTTTTTACACTTCGATTTTCAATTCAATCTGTTGACAGAAAAATGCCGCCTATTATATCAAGCTCAATGGAACTTGCCTCCAAAATTGCTGCCGCTTATCTTTTTATTCCGCTTTGGGGATATTTAGGTGCTTGCATTGCCGAACCTTTAAGTTGGACACTCGGTGCAATTTATTTGCTGTTTGTATTTAAAAATGAATTTAAAAGGCTTGACGGGCTTACCGAAAAGCAAAAGCAGAAAGAAAATATAATGGGCTTGAAATTGTAAGATGCGCAGACTTAACTTAATAAGCACATAAGTAAAAGCGTTGGAGAAATCAAATCTCCAACGCTTTAGACTGTCGATAAAGTGGCTAAAGCGCGCCGTATAAAACAAATAAACCTTTTTGCCTCCCTTGTAAAGGGAGGTGGGTGCAACTTGTTGCACT
>OGGU01000157.1_pt1 | contig 60248 bp, 49 predicted proteins | sample 1571241 | NCBI WGS metagenome assembly OGGU01 (sample SAMEA2581934, study PRJEB24529) | metagenome | biome: Human gut stool | place: China | collected 2011
ACGCAGCCAGCGACCAGCCCTGCGCGGCTTCGATGCTCACGGAATTGACCTTGACAGCGCCGAACGAGTTGTTGACGATCTTCGCGTCGGTCGCAGTAGAAACTGTTCCATCCGTGCCAACAGCGATGGGCAGAACGGTCGGAACAGTGACGCTCATTTTGGTGGCTGCGGGGTCGCCGCCGATGCTGCCGTCAGCAGTGCTGGACAGAGTAACGGAAGAAGTGCCGGTGCCGCCGGAGGCGTCAACAGTGTTTGCAGCAGAAGCAGAAATGGCGAGGGACGCGATCATGCAGATAGCGAGGATGAGAGAGATAGTCTTCTTAAAGTTTTTCATTGTAAATTACTCCTTTTGTTTTGAAAATTAGTTTTTGATGGTGATTGTGATAATAGCCCCGGCTGTGCCGATAATATCGCCGGTTTCGGGGTCCAAGTTGTGAAAATACGCGGTACATTCGTATGTACCAGCGGGGAGAACAACATCCAGCTTCGCGCGTTCGATTTTGCTGCCGACGGCGATAGCGCCGGATTCGTAAATCTGTTCGCCCGTGTCATTGCGGACAATCTGGACCTTTTGTGGATAATTATTGATGCTCTCGTTTACGAGCATCAAGTTTCCCTCCGAAGAACCGTCCTCAAAGATTGGGGCAGTGTTGGCCGAAATGTTAATCATGCCCTCGGCTACTTTTTCATTCAAACGCGCTTCAATCTCCTCCGGCGAAAGGTTATCCCAACCGCCCTCAGCGGCGGAAGAATCATAAACGATTCCGGCTTTGGCGCGGGCTTCTTCCTTTGTCATGGGAGAGCGGAGCGTAACGATGATGAAAATGATCGCGCCGATGGCAAAGGCGGCGAGAACGCCAGCGCCGATCCAGACAGGCGTGCGCGAGTTGGACGTGTGTTTGGGGTGATAGTTCATGTGAACCTCCATAAATTTAGATTGTCAGGGCGGCACCACCAGACGGTGCAGTAATGATTTGTGGTGCATATCAGCGTGTTGGGATGGGTTTGCTCGGATGCAGAATTTCCGTTTTTTGCTTCATCCGTGCTTCGCGCTGTCGGCGTTCCTCCAACGCAGAATAGATACTCTCAGTAATTGCCAAGGCAGGCATTGTAACGTCCGGGAAGTATCTGCGCAGTCGATCTCCACCTAACGTGACTTTCAGCGAATACAAATTTTCACGCGGCGAATTAAACTCAATCGGTTCATCGTCCGCTGCTTTTGAGTCGCCCGGCTGCTTGCTCTCTGCGGAGATCGGAATGACGTTGCTGACTGACGTTGGTGCAGTCTCCGGCTTTTCCACCGTCTGCGTTGCGGGTGGCCGCGCGGTGTTTTCCTGTTTCGGCGGTTCCGGCATGACCGGCTTCATATTCGGCGGTGCCAGCGTGACAGGTGATGTGCCCGTGGCCGGTGCCGGTGCTGGCGACACGTTGGGTGTTACCATTGACGCAACCGGAAACGGTGGGTCTGGCTGCGTCGGCGCTGGCTTCGGCGGCTCAGGCGGCTTGACCGGCTGAATATCTTTGTCCTCCAGAATCGCCCGCATCGTCTTATCGTCCAGATTTCCGCGTTTCTCTGCGTCTCTTAAACGCTGCACACGTTTGACCGTTGGTTTCAGGTTCAGACCCACCAGATCAATGACTGCATTTTGATGTTCTGGAGACAGGAATGACAAATCTGATGCAATCGACAATTCCAGCGAGTTATCATCCACTGCATCGCAGACAGCTTTGGTTGCTTCGGAAAGGCGGATAATTCGGTTCAGTTTGCTGGTGCTGATACCCATTTCTTTTGCCAGCATCGCGTCGCTTTGCAGCTCGTCCGCACCCGGTACGCCGCGTTTCTTCCGTCCTGCCTTGCGTTTCATCGCGGTCATTTTATTGCGCAGCGTCCGCGAAAGATCGTATGTGGAAATATGCGGTCGATGCAGATTGCTGTCCGCAACGAGGATCATCGCGTCGTTGTCGTCGATTTTCTGGATGATGGCCGGAACCGGATAATTCAGCGCTCGCGCGATCATGTGCCGCCGCTGGCCTGAAAGGATTTCCAAGCCGCCCTTGGGATTGATTCTGGTCAGAACCGGGTCTTTCACGCCGTTCAGCTCGATGGATTTTCTCAGCTCCTTGTAATCGTCGCTGTTTGTGTCTACGGAAACGGTGTTGAACTCAGATTTTTCCAGATATGCAGGGTGGAGCGTGATGAAATAGGATTCTCCATCTTTCGGAACCGGAAGATCTTTCATGGCGTGTTCGTCCGGGGGCATCAGCCGCTCGTCAAAAATCTTTGTGATTTTTGTTCCGGTCGGACCGAGAGCGGCGGGACCGGGCATAACTGCCGGGGCCGGTTTGACCTCTACGGCCTTTTCCTGCGGCTTCGACTGTGTGGTCGAACCCTTGCTGTCTGTACTGGCCTTTTCCGTGGGCGCGTCCGTTTTCGGTTTTTCTTCCGGGTTTTTCGGCTCGGACATCGGTGCGGACTTGAACTCAGTAGGCTTCTCAGATGGCTTCTGCGGTACGCCCGGTTTCTTTCCGTCTGCATCAATCTTTTCCGTAGGTGTAGCCGTTTTCGGCGTGTCCTCCGGCTTTTTCTGCTCCGGTGCGGGTTTCAGCTCAGCGTTCTTTTCCGGCGGCTTCAGCGGCGTAACTGATACTTTGCTGTCTGCGTCAGATTTTTCCGCAGGGGCCGCTTCTTTCAGCTTTTCCTCTGACTTTTTCGGTTCTGGCGCTGGTGCTGGCTTTACCGCAGCGGCCTTTTCAGACGGCTTTGGCTGCGTAACCGGTGTCTTATTTTCCGCAGCCTTGTCCGGCGTTTTTGCGGGTGCTTCACGTTTCTTGCCGATCTCACTTTCGGGCAGCAGCTTTCCGGGCGGTGTGCCTTTCGCATTGCCGCGCAAACGGAAATCCCGCGCCTCTTTTTCCGTCATATCATAGATGAACGCGGGAATCTCTGTTTTCTTCGCAAACTCACTGGCCTTACGGCGGCGGTTGCCGGAAACGATCTGAAACTCGCCATCCTCGCGCTGCCGCAGGATAACCGGCTCCTGTACGCCTTTTAGGACGATGCTGCTCGTCAACGCTTCCAGACTTTTCGGACTCGGCGGTGCGAATACGCTGCCGGGCAGATCGTGGATTTTGGAAAGTGGGATATTGACCGGCCTGATTTCCGGTTTCGTCGGGTCGCGTGCTTTTTCTTCTGCCATGTGTGTACCTCCAAAATTGAATTTTTATATCAAAAAATACGTCTCACCGTGAGACCTATTTTCTGCGAAGATCATGCCGCACCTGAGCGGAATAAAAAAAGCCCATCGTCGTCGGCGCGTTGTAGAGCGCGGTCAGAAGATAGGCTTTGATGTTATTGATTTGTGTCGTGGTTGTCCGCAGACTGTCCAGAACGTAGGCGACGTGCATCTGTGTGAGCTGCCGGAACCGTTCCTTGATGATCTCGATGGGAATTTGCTCTTTTCCAAGCCGGACGGCATCAGCGGTGCTGCTCTGGACTTCCGAGATCAGCTCCACCAGCGCGTCCACGTCCTCGGCGGCATACTGCGTGCAGAGCGCGTCATATTCGATTTGATTTTTGACGCGCTCTTTCAAACTCCATCGCTCGATCAATCTTCCACCATCTCCCGGCGGCTTCGCAGGGGAGATAGATGGATCAGGATAGCTAGAATCAGGATAATTATTATCTAAATAACTTGCTTCCCGTTTTGGGAAGTCTTGACTTCCCAAAACGGGAAGTCTGGAAGTTTGTTTTTGGGAAGTCTGGATTTCCGAATCCGGGAAGTCTGAAATAGGCGCAGAAAGGGGAACATCCGGCACATCGGTCGTGGCGAATTTTTTGACATAAATCTTTGCCGGACGGCCTTGCCCCTGCTTCACGCGCTCGATCAGGCCAAAACCATCTTTTCCAGTATCCAGCTCGGCCAACAGTCGGACCGCTTTGTTGTGTCCGCACATGAGGTCGGTTTGAATTTCGTCGAGCGTGTAATAGATGTAGACGCGCCCCAAATCGTCATACCAGCCGTGTTTGGCGGATAGCCCCATGCGGTCGAGCATCAGGCCGTAAAGCAGCTTCGCGTCGGTGGAGAGCGTCTTGAATTTCTTGCTGCGTACCAACAATCTTGGAATCCGGAAGTAGCTGAACTGTTCGGATTCTTCACCATAAAAGTAGGAGAAATTGACTTTCTTTTGCATGAAAATCACCTCGATATGCGGAATTTTGGCAATAAAAAATGGACATTCATGTTTTCGCATAAATGCCAATTTTAATAACAAAGACAGTTGAATGGGAAATCTAATATATAAGTTTTAACTTGCTTTAATCAAAATATAGGTATATAGTCAATATATAAGAATTTTGGCAGTATTATGATGAAATGGGGGTGTCTATTGCTGTATGAATGAGATTTTGGAACGTCCACGGTGGAAAAGAGTTGAATATAGTAAAACGCAAATTATTACTGCCGGAAAAGTAATTAAGAATACCGCTGCCTCGGAAGAAGAAGTAAAACGAGCAATGGTCGTCATTGATAACTGGCGTGCTGCACATGCTTATCCATTGCATGTGATTTATACGCATTTGCGCAGAATGGCAAAAGAAAATGATGAGAAAATTATCGTGGCTGAACGACTCAAGCGTTTGGATTCAATCATCAACAAGCTAAAACGTGAGAAAACGATGAGCCTTTGGACGATGCAAGACCTTGGGGGTTGCCGCTTTATTGTTCCAGAGTTATATGATGTATTTGCATACGCGAAAAAGTACAAAAAGTCTCGTATCCGTCATAAATTTATTAAAGAGTACAATTACATTACACAACCCAAACAATCCGGTTATAGAAGTTTACATTATGTATATAAATATTACAGTGATTCGCTAAACTCTCCATATAATAACAACATGCTTATTGAATTACAGTTCAGAACACATTTGCAACATTTGTGGGCAACTGCTGTAGAAACAATGGGAGTATATACAAAACAGGCATTAAAAGCAGGACAGGGTGATGACGATATCAAGCGTTTCTTTGCATTGACATCATCTCTTCTGGCTATGAAAGAAAGCACGGCGCTTGTTCCTAACACTCCGACATCTTGGTCAGAGCTAATGGATGAGATAATCGCAGTAAATAAAAGAAAACTCATTTTGGATGTATTATCCGCCATTCGTATTGCTATTGAAGCCAGAAAAGAAGCAATGAGCGGCAAACAGGGGTATTACCTACTGATTTTGAACTTTGACACGCATCGTTTGAGAATTGTGTATTATAAGACAAGCCAAGCCGAAAACGCGAATGCCGCATATACACAAATTGAAAAAAATCGAGTTGAAGCAAAAATTGATGCTGTACTTGTAAGCGTATCATCTTTCCAAACGCTAAAAAAGGCATATCCAAACTATTTTTCGGATATAGGTGAGTTTGTAACTATTATCAAGAATGAAATTGCAAAATATAAGAAATACAGCAAAAAAGGACTGGAAGAAAATTGATGGTGCTGTATGAATGATGTTGCTAGAAGTGGTTTTCTGGCAATGAATAAAAAATAGTGTCTACCATTGGTAGCTCATTCGCCAGCCGTTTGCGTTGCATCCTCAAAATTATGACCGTAATACAAAAGACACTTTTCCTTGCTGCGGGGCAGCCGAAAAAGTGCCTTTGTATAAAAAGGACATATCACTTGGTTTTCTCAATATTCCTATATTTTTGCTATTTTCTAAGAATTTTGGGTGCATATATCTGAACCATTCGGGAGAGCGTTCGGTTCGCATCCGAGAGGTCGAGAGTTCGAGTCTCTTCAGGTCCACCATCAAGCTGCACCAAAAAAGATGCCGCTGCGAAAAGCCTGGAAGTTTCAACGACTTCCGGGCTTTTTTGCGCCCATTTTTAGAGGCGTGACAAAATGTATGCTATTTTCTGACCGATATACAGTTGAGACAACGGAGCATTTTGAAAAAGAATTTAAGCGATTGGACCGATATACGCAGCGGACAATGGCGCTATCGGATGGAGGATTGTCGTTTGATCTGCCTGATCCAAGACAATGAGCTGGTGATCCTAGTCCTGACGGCCGGATACCGGAGCGGCGCAAATTGTGAAAGCCGAAAGACAAAACGTTTCGCGATAGAACGGGGGAAATGTGGCAGGGGAGAAGCGGACTATCTTGCGGCGGCTTGCGCGTTTTCCACAAAAACAGCGGGAAAATTTGAGCGAACTGCTTCTTGACGCAGGAAGCATGGATAGAGTACAATGAAGAAAAAGCGAAACGTTATGTGCAAACAGGAGCAGCCAATGTCAACGATCAAGGACGTCGCCCGCCGGACCGGGCTTTCGCTGTCCACCATTTCCAAATATCTCAACGGCGGCAACGTCCGCGAGGAGAACCGCCTTGCGATCGACGCGGCGGTCGCGGAGCTGGGCTTTTCCGTCAACGTGTTTGCCCGCAGCCTCAAGGCCAACCGCTCCATGACAGTCGGTGTGCTGCTGCCGACGATCTCAAGTCCCTTTTTTGGCCGCGTGGTCGCGTCGCTGGAGCTGATTTTGCGGCGCAGCGGCTATGAATGCTTCGTATGCAGCTATGATTTTGACCGGGAGCAGGAGCTTGGCAAGCTTGCGTTTCTTGCGCGCTATCACGTCGACGGCATCGTCTACGTCCCGGAGCACGCGACCGCCGAAGAGCTTCGCGTCCGCGTCGGCACGATCCCTGTCGTGCTGATCGACCGGTCGCTGGAAAATGCGCAGTATGATACCGTCGTGGTCGACAATCTGAACGCGGTCTATATGGCCGTTGAGCATCTGATCGGCCGCGGACACCGCCGCATCGGCCTTATCGCAGGCCCGCAGACCATTTCCACCGCGCGGGAGCGCACCGTGGGCTACCGCCGCGTGCTGGCGGATTACCGTCTGCCGGTCGATGAGGCGCTCATTGCCGCCGGGAACTACGATCTCGAATCCGGCTCGCGTCTGTTCAGCGCCTTTCTCAATATGCCGCAGCCGCCGACCGCCGTATTCGTCACCAACTACGACATGACGCTCGGCGCGATCATGGCTGCGCATGAGCGCGGCGTGGCCCTGCCGGACGAGGTGGATTTCATCGGCTATGACAACGTCGACCTGTGCTCCATCGTTTCGCCCAAGCTTGAAATTGTCGAGCAGCCCATGGATGAAATGGGCCTGCGCGCGGCAGAGCTGCTGCTGGCGCGGCTCACGGGCGACGCGTCGCCCGCAAAGCTGCTGCGCCTCAAGGCGAAGCTTTCCAACCTGTAAGTCCCGCCCGGAAGGGCGTATGAAATGACATTCTATAAGCGTAAAGGAGTTTGTTGTATGGCTAAGAATCGTTATATCGGCGAATACCCCGTAATCGGCATCCGCCCCATCATTGATGGCCGCCGCGGCCCGATGCAGCTGCGCGAGAGTCTGGAAGATCAGGTCATGGCCATGGCCGAGGCCGCGAAGAAGCTGTTTGAGGAAAATCTGTACTATTCCAACGGCGAGCCTGTGAAGGTCGTCATGGCTGACACCTCCATCGGCCGCGTGCCGGAATCCGCTGCCTGCGCCGAGAAATTCAAGCGCGAGGGCGTCGCCATCACCCTGTCCGTTACCCCCTGCTGGTGCTACGGCTCCGAGACGATGGATATGGACCCCATGACCATCAAGGGCGTCTGGGGCTTCAACGGCACCGAGCGGCCGGGCGCTGTGTATCTGGCCTCTGTTCTGGCGACCCACGCCCAGAAGGGCCTGCCTGCCTTCGGCATCTACGGCCATGAGGTGCAGGACCGCGACCAGGTCACGGAAATCCCCGACGACGTGAAGGAAAAGCTGCTGCGCTTCGGCCGTGCCGCTGTCGCAGTCGCGACGATGCGGGGCAAGAGCTATCTGCAGATCGGCTCCGTCACCATGGGCATCGGCGGCTCCATCATGGATCAGAACTTCATGGAGGAGTATCTGGGCCTGCGCGTGGAGTCCGTTGACGAGGTCGAGATCCTCCGCCGCATGGAAGAGGGCATCTACGACCATGAGGCCTATAAAAAGGCACTGGCCTGGACGAAGGAGCACTGCAAGGAAGGCCGCGACGACAACCCCGAATACGTCGACTTCCTCGGCGAAAAGCGCCGCATCAAGTTTACAAAGGAAGAAAAAGAGAAGCAGTGGGAATTCACGATCAAGATGTACTGCATCATCAAGGATCTGATCCAGGGCAACAAGAACCTGCCCGCAGGCTTCATTGAAGAATCCGTCGGCCATAACGCCATCGCTGCCGGCTTCCAGGGCCAGAGACAGTGGACGGACCATTGGCCCAACTGCGATTATCCTGAGGCTGTCCTCAACTCGTCTTTCGACTTTGAAGGCCCGAAGGAGCCGATGGTCTTCGCAACGGAAAACGACGTGCTCAACGGCCTTGGCATGCTGTTCATGGAGCTGCTGACGAACCGCGCGCAGATCTTCGCCGACGTGCGCACCTACTGGTCGCCTGAGGCGACGAAGCGCGTTACCGGCTACGATCTCGAAGGCAAGGCGAAGGAGAACGGCGGCATTATCCATCTGCTGAACTCCGGCGCAGCCTGCCTCGACGCCTGCGGCGAGTGCACCGACGAAAACGGCAATGCCGTCATGAAGAAATGGTGGGAGGTCACGGACGAGGACATCCAGAAGATGACCGACGCGACCGTCTGGTGCGAGGCCGGCTTCGACAACTTCCGCGGCGGCGGCTTCTCCAGCCACTTTGTCACCCGCGCGGAAATGCCCGCGACCATGATCCGCCTGAACCTCGTCAAGGGCCTCGGCCCCGTGCTGCAGATCGCCGAGGGCTGGACCGTGCATCTGCCCGAGGAGGTCACCGACACGCTCATGGAGCGCACGAACCCCACGTGGCCGTGCACCTGGTTCACGCCGCGCTGCGACGGCAAGGCCGGCAGCCCGTTTGAGAGCGCCTACTCCGTCATGCAGAACTGGGGCGCGAACCACGGCGCGATCTCCTACGGCCACGTCGGCGCGGACCTCATCACGCTCTGCTCAATGCTGCGCATCCCCGTTTGTATGCACAATGTTCCGGAGCAGGATATCTTCCGTCCGGCAGCGTGGAACGCGTTCGGCATGGACAAGGAGGGCCAGGACTACCGCGCCTGCGCCGCCTACGGCCCGATGTACAAGAACATCCGCTGAGCCTTCCAAAGGGCAGGCGGCAGAATAGACTCCCTGAAGACTGACGCAATGCTTCAGCGGGAGCAATCATGGATGTCTGTGATTGCTCCCGCTGTTTTCGGCAATACAGGAGCATTTCATCTGCCGCCTTGAGTTTCTTCGCGGATTCGTATATACTGTATGGCAGATAAATGGAAAGCAGAGGAGGGCGCAGGATGTCCGGCGACGAGGCATTGTATCGGCAATATCTGTCCGGCGACGACACAGGGCTGGAGGCTCTGATGAAACAATACGGCGACCCTCTGACGATGTACATTGACGGCTATCTGCACGATGTCCATGAGGCGGAGGAGCTGATGCTCGACGTTTTCGCCTATCTTTTCACAAAGAAGCCGAGGATCCGGGATGGAGGCTTTAAGGCGTATCTGTATAAGGCGGCGCGCCACATGGCGCTGCGCTGCAAAAGCAGGCGGAAGCGCCTGTTCAGCCTCGATGAGCTGGCGGACGAGCCGGACGGCAGGCTTCTGGCGGAGGAGGTCGTCCGGACGAAGGAGCGCAGCCGCATCCTGCACGTCTGCATGGACGAAATGAACCCGGACTACCGCGAGGCCCTCTATCTCACCTATTTTGAGGGCATGAGCTACGCACAGGCCGCGCAGGTCATGGGCAAAACGGTGAAGCAGATCACAAACATGGTATATCGCGGAAAGAAAAGCCTGCGCAGGCTGCTGGAACGGGAGGGGATCACAAATGCGGAGCTATGAGGAACGGTGCGCGGAGGTGAAACGGCGAATTGCCGCAGAAAAGCGGAAGAAACGTCTCCGGCGCGGCAGGCTCGTTATGGCAGCAGCTGCGGCGGCGTGCCTTGCGCTGCTCGCTGGCGTCTTGATCGCCATGCCCGGCATGACCGCGCAGCTTCAACCCGACAGCTGCACCGGCTTTGAGACGGCGGCCAGTATGTATGGCGGCAGCGACGCGTTGGGATATATTATCGTCGGACTTCTGGCTTTCCTTTTGGGTGTGTGCATGACCATCCTGTGCTTCCGTCTGCGGCAGATGGAGCGGGACGAGAAAGACGAGGGACAGCATGGAGCTGATTGAAAATCTGCTGCAATTACTGGTCACGTTCGCCGGGGCGTGCCTTGCCGGCTTTGCGTATTGGAAAAGCAGAGCGCAGAAGTATTTTCTGCTGTTCTGCTTCTACGGCTGCTTCGCGCTGGGCGCGCTTTACTGGACGCTGTATCTGCTGCTGTTTGGCGCGACGCCGCGTGTGTTTTATGTGTCGGAATTCGGCTGGGTGGCCAGCATGATCTTCCTGCGCATTTTGCAGGCAACGCTCTCTGGCCCGGACGAACGTGCCTTCCGCTGCCGGGTGGTATGGCTGGCGCCGCTGGTCGGCGTGCCGCTGATGGTGTTTTACTGCACCTATGGGGATATCCTCTCCAACCTGATCTGGTGCGGCATGATGATCGCGCTCTCCTTCTGCTCCATACGGGGCCTCGCTTATGCGCGTCGTCAGACTGGTGCGGCGCGGGATATGCGGCACTTTCATACCGCCGTGCTGTGCTTTGCTGCGTCTGAATATCTCCTTTGGACGGCCGGCTGCTTCTGGCAGAACGATTCGCTGGCAAGCCCGGCCTTCTGGTGCGATATTCTGCTGACGCTCGCCATTCTGGGCCTGCTGCCCGCTACGAGAAAGGCGGTGCGCACATGACCTGCATTGAAAACATTTTCATCTGCATGGCCTCGCCGCTGCTGGTCGCCGCCTTGTGCATGGGCAGGCGGCGGCTGCGCTTCTTCCTATTCGGCGTTGCCGGGATGGGGGTGTGTCTGCTCTCGGCCTACATCAATACCTTCCTTGCGGCGGTGTATCAGGCGGACGCGCTTGCCGCCACCGTGGAGATCGCCCCGGTGGTGGAGGAGGTGATGAAGCTGCTGCCGCTGGTGTTTTACCTGCTGGTATTCGAGCCGGAGGCGGAGCGGATCAAGCCCGCCGCGATCACAGCGGCGCTTTCCTTCGCCACCTTTGAAAATGTGTGCTATCTGATCCAGAACGGAGCCGGCCGTTTTTCCTTTATCTTTTTCCGGGGCTTCGGGACGGGGGCCATGCACGTGCTCTGCGGCCTGATCGTCGGCGGAGGGCTGACATATGCGTGGCAGCGGACGTGGCTGAAAATCGCCGGAACCTGCGGCCTTTTGGGCGCGGCCATCACCCTCCATGCGATCTATAATCTTCTCATCGCCTACGGCGGCACGGCGCAGTACATCGCCTATGTTCTGCCGGTCCTGCTGATCACCGCAGGCAAGCTGCGCATTTTTCGCTCACTGGGAGGCAGCAGGCTTGCCTGAGCGTCCGCAGCTTTTTGCAATGCACGAAAGAAAGCTTTTAGCGTCAGCTGCCAAGCGCATATGTGCGCCTGGCAGCTGACGCTAATGTTACGGCGTATTACGAACCGCTATGGAGATCAGCGCCGTCGCCATCCCCGGAGGCGAGGGTATAAAGGCCGCTCAGATAGGCCCATGTCGTCTGGTCGATCTCGCCGGTCTGCGGGAGCGCGGCCAGCTTTTGAAGCCACTTGACTGCTGCAACGGACGGCGCGTCGTGAACCCCGGTCACGGTCAGCACCGGGGCGTTGACGTAAAAGCGCGCAAGCGCCTGAAGCATGGATTGGATCAAAAACAGGTGCGAGTTCCGGCTGCCTGCGGCAAGCGTGCGGTTCGGCGTCCAGCAGACCGTGACCGGCGCGGCGGGCAGGACGGACGGGCTTTGGACGGTATAGACCGCGACGAGTTTGTTCCACGTCGCGTTGTCCGTTTCACCGGTGACGGGCAGAGCGTTCTGCCGCTGGAATTCCCGGACGGCCTGCACGGTGTTTGGGCCATAAATACCGTCCGGTACAATCTTCAACAGCGTCTCATCCGCGTGTGCGATGGTGCGGAGCATTGTTTGAAGGCTCCGGATGGGCTGACCGACGTAGTTGGCGGGTGTGTTCATACGATGCGCACCTCCCTGTCCTGCATACCCGACTTGAGCGTTATCCCCGGAAACTGCACGAAGCGCGTGGACTGCGCGTGCTGCAATAAAAACTGCATCCCCGCCAGATCGGACGCGCTCTGCGCGTCCGGTGTGCCGGTCGGGGCGCTTCCGGTCAGACGCTGGAAGACCGCGAGACTTTTTTTCGTCTGTGCGTCCAGCTTCCTGGTCTTTTTCGGCGCGTCCAGCTCCGGGAAGGCCGCCGCTGCGGCGATCAGCTGCTCCTGCAAATCAGCCTCCGTCACGGCCATCGGCGGACGTGTGAAAGGGAAGAGCGCTTCGTCTTCGAAAACGGTCGTTTCGATGCCTGCAAACTGCGAATAGATGCTGTCCCAAGTCGCACGGTCAACTGTGCCCGTTTCCGACAGGCTGTAGGCGCGCTGGAAGGTCGTGACGGCTTGTGTAGTCGTGTCACCGAATACGCCGTTGACCGGCGGCTCCTGCACGGCGGAATTAAACTGTGAGATCACAGACAGCATATATTGAAGATGCGTCACCTTCGCGCCCTGTTCGCCGGGCAGAATCTGCTCGGGGTATTCCCACGAATAGCCGTAGAACGTCTGCCCCAGCGATTGCAGCTCGCCCAGCTTCAGAACCGCTGTATAGAGCAGCACGATTGTGTACCACGTCGCGCGGCCCACAATGCCGTCGACTGTCAGAGAAAAAATGGACTGGAACGCGCGCACGGCGTTTTCCGTCGCCTCGCCGAAGATGGCGTCGACAGGAACCTTGGGAATGGCGGGGTAGTTCTGCGAAATGCGGTTGAGCGCGACCTGCAAAAACGACACATTCACGCCGATATCGCCCCGCCGCACGGGGCTGCCGGGGTAGGACTCCTGCAAATTCTGCACGGGCGCGTTCGTCACAAGCTCCACATCCTCCCCGTAATATGTACGCAGAATATCGATGGAGTTTGCGCCGTCCTGCGCCAAATACTGTGATCCCCACTGACTCAGGCCCTGACAGGTGACTGTCACGCCGTTGCAGAATTTTGCCGCCAGCGGCTCGACAAAGCCTTGCTTCCGGAGATAATCTGTAAACAGTTCGTCGACCAACTCGGAGATGTTTTCATAGATGTTGCGGCCATTGATGAATTTCTGGTCGATTGCCGTTGAAGACGTGATATCGAACGGGTATCCCCTGCTGCGGTAATACTCGGTGTAGATCCGATTGAGCGCGAACGAGATGATCGCCAGCGCGTTGGCCCGCAGCGCGGCAGGCTCCCACGTCGGGTAGACCTCGCTGGACAGGACGTTTTTCACATAGTCGGAAAACGACACGGTAACATTTTCCGCGTTCGAATCCGGCGGGCCGAGATGGACGGTGATGCTTTCGGGGATGTACGGGGCGATCGTCGCCAAAAAGCTCCCTCCTTTACAGATCCTGCGCCTGCGATGGGATGTCGAATTCCTGCGTCTGCGCGTAGCTGTCCGGCAGCGTCGGCGTCGGGATAAGCACGATCTGCTGTAGCGTCTGGATACCGGGGAAGATCTGCGCGTTGTGGATGAACACGCGGTCATAGCCCGCACGCTCTCCGCGCAGGTCGACAAGGGCGTAGGGCATCTCGGCGGTCTGCCGCGTCTGGCTGTCGGACGCCGGGGGCGTGGGAACGTCAAAGGGCTCGGTAAAGCCGTCATAATTTGTCATGCGCACGGCCAGCAGCTCCTGCCTGCCGTCCGGCAGCTCGCGCGTGATGGTGAGCGTCGCGCCCGGAATGGGGATCTGCGCGGCGGATGTCACGATCTGCGCGGTCACGGTTCCGTATTCCTGCATTATACCGCCTCCTTTTTGCTTTCAGCCGTTAGCATATGCGGCAAACACAAAATTTGTGCATGAACAGAGGCTGTCCTGCGGATACTAGATAAAAAAGCAAGGGAGCGGAGCAGTATGAACATGACCCCGAAGGAATATAACCGCTATGTGGCGCGGCTGGCTAAAAAATCGCCGCTGGGAAAGGATCTGCTGAACAGCTTTCTCATCGGCGGCCTGATCTGCGTGGTCGGCCAGCTGATTCTGAACGGCTACACCGCGCTGGAGCTTTCTGAGCAGGACGCGGCGGCGGCCACCTCGGTCAGCCTCGTGTTTTTGAGCGCTGTCCTGACGGCCCTGAGCGTCTATGACGATCTGGCGAAGATCGCGGGCGCGGGAACACTCGTGCCGATCACGGGCTTTGCCAACGCGGTCGTCTCGCCTGCAATTGAATTCAAGGCCGAGGGCTTCGTCACAGGCATGGCGGCCAAAATGTTCATCATTGCCGGCCCCGTCATCGTCTACGGCACAGTCGCCAGCGTTCTTTACGGCGTGATCCTCGTGATTTTCGGCGGTTAGACTTCCCTTTGGGCGGAAAATCGGGTATAATCAGGTTATAATTCGATTCCTCTCAAATTCTGGCGGGAGCGGGACGCTGCTCCGCCCGACGGGCTGCAGTGATTTTTGGGGAATTTACGGCGAATGCGAAGACTCTTGCCCATTTTAGCGTAGGGGCGGACGACTCTGTCCGCCCGCAAAATACTGCGTTTTCGCGGAAATCTGCGGCGAATTTGCGACATTTTCGGGCCGACAGAGTCGTCGGCCCCTACAGGGTGCGTTAAAAAACGCAATAGAAAACCACTCATGCTCATTACATAAAGGAGACACCTCATGTCCAACAGAACCATCTGCCTCATCAACGATTCCTTCCCGCCCGTAACAGACGGTGTTGCGAATGCGGTCGTCAATTATGGCCGCGCGATCACCGAGAGCGGGAGCAGGGCCGTCGTCGCAACGCCGGCCTATCCCGGTGCGGATGACAGCGGCTTCTTATTCCCGGTCGTGCGCTATCCCAGCATCGACATGACGAAGCTCGTCGGCTATCACGCGGGCTTGCCGTTCTCGGAGAAGACCATGCAGACGCTTATGGAATACCCGTTCGATCTTATCCACTGCCACTGCCCGATCACCTCCGCCGTCCTCGCGCGCGAGCTGCGCGCCCGCATCCACGTCCCGGCGGTCTTTACGTACCACACCAAGTTTGACATTGACATTGCCAACGCCATCCACGCAAAGCTTTTGCAGGAGGGCGCAAAAAAGCTGCTCGTCGACAACATCAGCGCCTTCGACGAGGTCTGGACGGTCAGCCATGGGGCAGGGGAGAACCTGCGCTCGCTCGGCTATCAGGGCGACTGGCGCGTGATGCCGAACGGCGTCGACTTCGCACGCGGCCGCGTACCGGAGGAGGACGTGCGCGCGGTCTGCCGGGACTTTGATCTGCCGGAGGGCGTGCCGGTTTTCCTGTTCGTGGGCCGCATGATGTGGTACAAGGGCCTGCGCATCACGCTGGACGCACTCAAAAAGCTCAAGGACGCGGGGCACCCGTTCCGCATGGTCTTCGTCGGCAGCGGCGGGGATAAGGACGAGGTCGTCGCCTACGCAAACGAGCTTGGGCTTTCGGACTGCGTGTTCTTTACCTCGCCCCAATATGACCGCAGCGTCATCCGCGCGTGGTACTGCAGGGGCGATCTGTTCCTGTTCCCGTCGACGTTCGATACGAACGGCCTTGTCGTGCGCGAGGCGGCGGCCTGTGAGCTGGCAAGCGTGCTGGTGCGCGGCAGCTGTGCCGCAGAGGATATCACGGACGGCAGAAACGGCTTCCTGATCGAGGAAAACGCAGACTCCATGGCAGCGCTGCTCGCAAAGCTCTGCCATGAACCGGAGGTCCTGAAGCGCGTGGGCAGGCAGGCGCAGGAGGAAATTTATATTTCCTGGGACGATGCTGTCCACCGCGCGCAGCAGCGCTATGAGATCGTGATCGAGCAGTACCGCTCCGGCGGCCATTCCGCCCGCCGCCGCTTCTCCGACGAGTATTACCAGTCGCTCGGCCTGTGCGTCGACGTGCTCAAACGCAGCCGCGAACACCTGCGCGAGCAATGGGACGCTTTCGCGGAGCACTTTCAGTAACGATATGCAAAACGCCGGAGGGCGCTCCTTTGGAGGCCTCCGGCGTTTTTATGCCCTGATTCAGTTTTTCAGCTTCCACGCAAGGTCGTTCAGGAACAGCTCCTGCTCCAAGCCCTCGACCGTGGTGTCCTTCGTGATGTGGACAAATTCGATTTCCATCATTCTCGCCCAGTCGCGCAGCTGCTCGGCAGTCACGTCGTAGGAAAGAACGGTGTGGTGTGCGCCGCCAGCGGTGATCCAGCATTCGACGCCCGTGGTGAGATCGGGCATCGCGCGCCACATAACGCGGGCGACCGGCAGGTTCGGCATGGGCATGATAGGCTTGACGGCCTCAATATCCTGCACGATGAGGCGCAGTCTGCCGCCCATGTCGATGAGGCTCGTGACAACGCCCTTGCCAGCCTTGCCTTCAAAGACGAGACGGGCGGGATCCTTTTCGTTCATGCCGATGCCGAGGAAGTGCGTCTCGATGCGCGGACGGCCCGATGCAACGGACGGGCAGACCTCGAGCATATGCGCGCCGAGGCTGTATTCCTGACCTTTTACAAGGTGATAGGTATAGTCCTCCATGAACGCGGATGCGCCGTTGCCGTTTTCGCCCATGGCCTTCAGAATGGCGGTCATGGCCGCGACCTTCCAGTCGCCCTCGCCGCCGTAACCGTAGCCCTGCGCCATCAGATGCTGAGAAGCGAGGCCGGGCAGCTGCTCCATGCCGTAGAGATCCTGGAACGTATTCGAGAACGCCTTGCAGCCCTCCGCGTCCATCATCTTCTTCATGGCAATTTCTTCACGTGCCTGATAGCGGATGGCATTGATATCGTCGGTCGCAAAGTCATACTTTTCGCGGTAAACGGCCATGAGTTCGTCAATTTCAGCCTCAGTGACAGCGTTCATTTCCTTGACCAGATCGCCGACGGCCCAGGTGTTGACCTCCCAGCCGAGCTTCTTCTGTACCTCTACCTTATCGCCCTCGGTGACGGCGACGTTGCGCATATTGTCGCCGAAACGCATGACCTTCATGTCCTTCGAGACGGCCACGCCGATGGCCGCCTTCATCCAGCTGCCGATGCGCGCCTGCACGTCCTCATCCTGCCAGTACCCGGCGATGATCTTGCGCGGCTTGCGAAGTCTCGCGCCGATGAAGCCGTGCTCGCGGTCGCCGTGCGCTGCCTGATTGAGGTTCATGAAGTCCATGTCGATCTCTTCATTGGGAATTTCGCGGTTATACTGCGTGGCGAAATGCAGCCACGGCTTCTGGAGCAGATCCAGACCGTTGATCCACATCTTCGACGGGCTGAACGTGTGGCACCACGTGACGATACCGGCGCAGGAATCATCATAATTGGCCTCTTTCACGACCTGCGTGATCTCGGCGCTGGATTTAGCTGTGACCTTGTATTTGAGCGGATACGGCAGCACGGCGGACAGCTTCTGCGCCATTTCCTCCGCGCGATTGGCGACGGTGGTCAGAACGTCCTCGCCATAGAGCGTCTGCGAGCCGACGATGAACCAGAATTCATAGTGTTTCATAGTATCTCTCCTATCAAAATTACAGATTGCGGTGCTTATTCGTCCTTGTTTTTGCGCGAGAGCACCAGACTCTGGATCACAAGGAACAGACATATCATAGCAGCAACCGTGATATTTGTCCACCATGCCTCGTCAAGTCCCAGCGAGGAGACGATATTCTTGATCGTGCTCAGGGACAAAACACCAAAGAGCGTGCCGATGATATTGCCGACGCCGCCGGTCAGCATTGTGCCGCCGATGATGGAGGACGCGATGGCGTTCATTTCCGCGCCGCTTGCGTGCGACGGGGAGCCGGAGCCGACGTGCAGGAAATACACGAAGCCGCCGATACCCGCGAGAATGCCGCAGATGAGGTGCGCGAGGAATTTTGTGCGCTTGACGTTGATGGCCAGCATATTGGCGCTGTAGCTGTTGCCGCCGACCGCATAGACGCTTCTGCCGAACTTCGTCCAGCGGAGCACCACGAACAGAACTGCCACGACCACGAGCGCCACAACAACGCCGATCTCCACATAGGCAGGAACATACGCGCCCAGCTTATTGACGGAGCCCATGCCGGGCACATAGATGCGCGTCTCTTTCAGCGCCTTGAACGCCGCGTTTTCGACGTTGAACTGCGTGGCGTTTACAATGGTCGTCATGCCCTTGGCAAAGAACATCCCCGCAAGCGTGACGATGAACGGCTGGATTTCAAGATACGCGATCAGGAAGCCCTGCACGAGGCCGAACGCCGTGCCGATGCCGAGCGCCAGCAGGATGGCCGTCAGGACAGTCCCGCCCTGATAGTCAAGATTGACCGCGCAGCTCATGCAGACGAGCGCGGTGAGCGTCCCGACAGAAATGTCAATGCCGCCCGTGATCATGACGAGGCTCATGCCGCACGAAAGAATGAGCAGCGCCGCGTTTTCGTTGAGGATATTGAAGAACGTCTGCGGCTTTTTGAAGCCGGAGCCGAGAAACAGCACCGCGCACACGTACATGACGGCAAAGACGCAGATCGTGATGATCAGCAGCAGCTTTGCGTCCGTCAGACGGCCCTTGCGCGCGAGCGAAGGCGCTTTTGTATTATTCCGCATGGGTGCCGGCCTCCTTCTTTTCTTCGGTTCTGTGCCGCTTTTTGAGCGCTTCCAGCTTTTCGCGGACAGTCGGCGCACTCAGCACGACGAGGATGATGACCACGACCGCCTTATACGCGGGCAGCGCACTGGAAACGACGTTGAACTTAAAGAGTGTTGTCGTAAGGAACTGGATGACATACGCGCCGAGGACGGAGGCCCAGATGTTGAACTTGCCGCCAGAGAGCGCGTTGCCGCCGAGCGCAACAGCCAGGATCGCATCCATTTCAATGTCCTTGGCGACGACGGAATAGTTGATGGTGGAGAAACGGCTGACCTTGATAAAGCCTGCAACGGCCACGCACAGGCCGAGGATGACATAGGTCAGGAACTTCACAAACTGCGGATGGATGCCGTTGAGCCGCGCGGCGCTGGCGTTGATGCCGACCGCCTGCGAGTAAAGCCCGATATTCGTGAACCGCAGCAGCGCCCATGCGAGAACCATGCAGATCACGGCGATGAAGATCGGCGTCGGGACTGCCACGCCCGGCAGGAAATTGCCGTAATAGGCAAAGGCGGGGTCGGAGATCATGGGCAGCTCGTTGTTGTTGATCCATGCGGCGATGGAGCGGCCCGCCGTGTAGAGAATGAGCGTAGCGACCATCGGCTGAATTTTAAAGACCGCGACGAGCGTGCCGTTGAACGCACCGAAGAGCATCGAGACGACGCAGCAGACCAGAAATGCCGCGATGATCGGCGCCTGCAGCGTATCCGGACGGGAATTTGTGCCGCACAGCACGCGCAGCACGACGCTGCCCGCAATGGCGATGGCAGAGCCGACGGAGATATCCTGTCCGCCGGAGGCCGCCGTTACGAGCGTCATGCCAATGGCAAGAATGACCAGCTCGGAAGCGTTGTCAAGAATTGTGATCAGGTTGCCCGTCAGGACCAGATCGCCGAGGCTGTTTTCCTTCAGCGTAATGGCAAAGAACGACGGGTCAGCGATCAGGTTGAATACGATCAGCAGAAGAAGCGCGGCCAGCGGGATAAAGATCTGCCTGCGCACCAGCCGGGCAAGGAAATTGCCCTGTGATTTTTCAGTCGTTCCGGTCATGCCTGTTCACCTCCGGCAATGGTTTTCATGATGCTGCTCTGGTTGAGGTCGCTGCCGCGCAGCTCGCCGACGACCTGCCGGTCGCGCATGACGATGAGGCGGGAGCAGACGCGGAGCATTTCGTCGATCTCGGACGAAATGAACGTCACGCTCTTGCCCTCTGCGGCAAGCTGCAAAACGAGCTTCTGGATCTCGACCTTTGTGCCGACGTCGATGCCGCGCGTCGGCTCGTCGAGGATCATATAGACGGGGTTCGCCAGCAGCCAGCGCGCCAGAATGACCTTCTGCTGGTTGCCGCCGGAGAGCGCCTTGATGGGCGTGTCGGTCGAGGCTGTCTTGATGTTCAGGAGCTTGATGTATTCCTCGGCGTACTGCTCTGCCTTTGCCCTGGAAATGGGATGGAAGAAGCCGTCGAGCACCTGACGCGCGAGAATGATATTGTCGCGCACGGAAAGGTCGCCGATGATGCCGTCACGCTTGCGGTCTTCCGGCAGATAGCTGATGCCGTGCTTCATGGCGCGCAGCGGCGAGGTGATCTTCACCTGCCTGCCGTCCATCTTCACCGTGCCGCCGGAGACATGATCCGCGCCGAAGATCGCACGGACAGACTCACTGCGGCCCGAGCCGAGCAGGCCCGTAAAGCCGTTGACCTCGCCCTTGCGGATGGAGAAGTCAAACGGGCGCACGCCTGCCGCGCTGGAAAGCCCGGCTGCCTCGTAGACGACCTGCGCGTCCTCAAGTGCGTCCGCCGCTCCCTCGCTCTTGATCTCGGACAGATCGTCCAGCTCCTTGCCGAGCATTTTGGACACGAGCTGCACGCGCGGCAGGTCGGCAATTTTATATTCGCCGACGAGCTTGCCGTCGCGCAGGACAGTGATGCGGTCGCAGACGGCATAGACCTGCTCGAGGAAATGCGTGACAAAGATGATGCCGACGCCGCGTGATTTGAGATCCAGCATGAGCTTGAAGAGCTTTTCAACCTCCTGCTCGTCAAGAGACGACGTCGGCTCGTCGAGAATGAGCACCTTGCACTCCATATCGACCGCGCGGGCGATGGCGACCATCTGCTGCACGGCGATGGAGCAGCTGGACAGTTGCTGTGTGGGCGCGGCGGGAATGCCGAGCGATTCCAGGATCTTTTTCGCGCCCGCGTTCATCTTGCGCCAGTTCGTAAACGCGCCCCTTGTGCGTCCAATGTATAAATTCTCCGCCACGGTCAGATTCGGGCAGAGGGTGATCTCCTGATAAACCGTACTGATGCCCGCCTTGAGCGCATCCTGCGTCGTGCGGATCTGTACGGGCGTTCCTTCCATGGAAATGGTGCCCTCATCCTTGGAATACACGCCCGTGAGCACCTTGATGAGCGTGGATTTGCCCGCGCCGTTCTCGCCCATCAGCGCGTGAATTTCGCCCTTGCGGAGCGTAAAATCCACGCCGTCGAGCGCGCGGACGCCGGGGAAGAATTTGCAGATTCCCCGCAATTCCAGTAAAGCTGTTTCCTGCATCGTGTTCGCCTCCATAATGGCACGCTGCGTGCAGCGCGGATACACGGAATGCTCCATATACGCCGTGCCGCACGCAGCTCTTTCAGTCTTTATGCGAAGTTCAGTGTTTGATCAAATGCCGTAGTTGTCAACGTCTTCCTGCGTGATGGTGGAAGCGTCGAAGCCCTTCTCGTCCATGATGATGGTCTTTTCAGCCGGAGCCTTGCCGTTTTCCAGATCCTTGATGATGGCGTCGATGTAGGAAGCCTGGAAGGGGTTGCACTGGCCGTCGTAGTTCCAGTTGCCTGCGAGCAGTTCTTCGAGCGCCCACTTGTTGCAGTCGAAGCCCATGACGATGACGTCCTTGCCCACGCCGTGGGAGATGTTCGCCTTGTCCAGAGCCGCGACAGCGCCCTTGGCCATGTCGTCGTTCTCGGCGTAGATGACGTTGAATTCCTTGCCGGAGTCGATGACGGACTGCACGATCTGCTGAGCAGTTTCGGCGTTCCACTCGGCGGTCTGCTGGGTCACCATGTTCCAGTTGTCGTTGGCAGCGACCTGCGCGTCCAGAGCGCCGGTACGGCCGATCTGAGCAGCGGAACCCATAACGCCCTGAATGTGGATGATGTTGTAGGAGTCAAGACCCTGAGAAGCCAGCCAGTCAACAGCGGTCTGGCCTTCCTTGGCCATGTCGGAGACGATGGAAGCGACATACAGGCTCTCGTCAGCGTCGATGGTGCGGTCGAAGAGGATGACCTGGATACCGGCAGCCTGTGCGTCCTGCAGGACGGAATCCCAGCCGGAGGTACCGGCAGCGGAGATCAGCAGATAGTCGACCTCGTCCTGAATGAACTTCTGGGCGGCAGCGATCTGCTCGTCGTTCTTGAGGCTGTAGGCGAAGGAAGCGTCATAGCCGTTTTCCTCGGTGAACATCGCCTTGAGGTCCTTGTCGTTGGCGGTGCGGTAGCCGGACTCGTTGGGGTCGTTGTTGATGATGCCGACCTTGATGAGCTTGCCGTCGGAGGCGGCGGGCGCGTCAGCAGCGGTATCAGCCGGGGTCGTGTCGGCGGGCTTCTGCGCGCAGGCGCAGAACGCGGCAATCATGGTGATTGCCAGAAGCAGAGCAAGAATCTTTTTCATGATTTGTTTCCTCACTTTCAGATCGTGTTGATCGGTTTCGCAGGCGCTTGCCTGTCATGGCTCTATTTAAGCGCGCAGAGAAGCGGAAATCAATCTGACGAACAGGTTCTGCGGCAAATTCGTCGCAGCGCGCAGACAGCTCTTGCCGCCCGGCTTCCGAAAACGGACAGCTTCGGGAAAATCACGCCGCGTTTGCGGCTCTGATTTTGTTTTCTTCCGATTTTCGCGTCAATTATGTTTGATTTTTTCTGCTTCTGCTTTTACGGGGCAAAGAAACGCACGCCGTACAGCATCGACAAAACGCCGGATGCGGCGTGCGTCCTGTTTGATTTTCTCCTGCAAGTGTTGAGAATTTTCTGAAAAAATTTTGAATCATTTCTGTGCTGTCCGCTGAAGGGCGGAATTTCTTTCGGCTGTCTGACAAATCTCCGAAAGAAAACGAACAAATCCGGCAATGCGGTTTGCGGGCGGCTGTGGTACAATGGAGAGGAACGAAGAGCCCGGCAGACTGCACCGTTTTTACGAAACTCTTCGGCGAATTTGTAATTTCCCAATGGGTGGGCCGACAGAGTCGTCGGCCCCTACACCAAGTATATAAGTGCTTGCATTTTTGCCGCAGGCTTCTGAAATACGAGACAGGAGGCGGGTGCGTATGGCGCCGAAATATGAGCAGCTGGTGCAAACGCTCCGGCAGACGCTGCCGCAGTGGTACGCGGACGGGCAGCGGAGACTGCCGTGCGAGCAGGAGCTTGCCGCGCGGTTTTCCGTCAGCCGCCAGACGCTGCGGCAGGCGCTGGCCGTGCTGGAGCAGGACGGACTGATCGAAAAGCGGCGCGGCAGCGGCAGCTTTCTCTGCCCGGCGGCAGCCAGTCAGGACCGGCGCATCGCCGTGATCGCGACCTCGCTCAGCGACTACATTTTCCCGTCTCTGCTCAAGGACATTCAGGCGTGTCTTTCCGCGCAGGGCTTTTCTGTCGTTATCCACGCCACGGAAAATTCCATCCATCGCGAGCGCGAGATTTTGCAGCAGCTGCTGCTCGATCCTCCGGCGGGCATTCTGGTCGAGAGCTGCAAGACGGCGCTGCCGAATCCGAACGCCGAGCTCTATCAGGCGCTCCGGCAGCGCGGACTGCCCATGACTTTCCTGCACGGAAGCTGCCGGGAGCTGTCCGACGCGTTCTGCGTCGGCGACGACAATTACGGCGGCGGATATCTGCTGGCCGGACATCTCATCCGGAACGGGCATCAAAAAATTGCCGGAATTTTCAAATCCGACGATGTGCAGGGGCCGGAGCGGTACCACGGCGTGGTCTGCGCGATGCGCGACGCAGGGCTTTTCCCGCTCGATGAAAATTTCCTCTGGTTCTCCAGCTTCCAGCGCTATCAGCTCGTCGAGCTGCAGGACGAAAGCGTGCTGCAAAATTTTCTGCGGCAGCAGCTGGGCGGCTGCACCGCCGTCGTCTGCTACAACGACGAGATCGCTTTCCACCTCATCCGGACGCTTCTGCGCATGGGAAAGCGCGTGCCGGAGGATGTCGCCGTCGTCAGCTTTGACAACAGCTATTACAGCACCTTCGGCCCCGTCAGCATCACCTCCGCCGGACACGAGCCGCACGCCATGGGCCACGCGGCAGCCGAAAATCTTCTCAGCCAGATCCGCCGCCAGCCCTGCCGGAGCGTCCGCCTGCCGTGGACGCTGTACGCCCGGCAGAGCGGATAACAGAATAGAAAACCAGCGTGCATCCGGGCTTCGGACGCACGCTGGCTTTTTAATATACACGGCTTTCCAGCAGTTCGTCTGTGATGCGGTCAGCTGTGAAGAGCTGTTCCGGGACGTAGGACTGCTTTTCCGGCGTTTCGCCGCGTTCGAGCTGCTCAATGAGCGCGCGCACGCGCGGGCCATGGAGGGGATTGCACTCGGCGCAGAGGTCGATTTTTCCGTCTTTACAGTAGGAAAGCGCACGCCGCACCGCGTCGAAGGAAATGAGCGTCACACCGCCGGTTCCATAGGCAATGCCCAGCTCGTCCAGCGCCTGCATGACGCCGAAGCACATATTGTCGTTTTCGCAGTAGACCACGTCCGGCGCAGGATTGCTTTGCAGATAGGCGAGGGTCTCCTCATATGCCTTTGCCTGCGTGAAATCGCCGTTCAGCTGCGCGGTGATCACCCAGCCCTCGTGACTGGCCGCACCTGCCTCCAGAGCAGCAGAGCGCTGGAGCTGCGCCGTGGAGCCGGGCGTGCCCTGCAAATGCAGGATCTGTACCTCCGCGTCTTCGCTTTCGCGGGCCTCCAGCGTCTCCGCCAGCCATGAAACGGCCTCGTCGGCGGTCCTTCTGAAGTCTGAACCGACCCAGCTCGTGTAGAGCGAGTCGTCGTCCGTCTCGATCTGCCGGTCGACGATGATGACCGGGATGCCCGCCGTGCGCGCTTCCTCCAGCACGCTTTCCCAGCCCGTCTCCGTGACCGGCGCGAGGACAATGTAATCCACGTCCTGCTGGATGAAGGTGCGGATGGCCTTGAACTGGTTCTCCTGCTCCTGCCGGGCGTTGTCAAACAGCAGCTCAAAGCCGTTTTCCTCGCTCAGGCTCTCGCGCATGGATTCGGTGTTGGCCACGCGCCAGTCCGATTCCGCGCCGACCTGTGAAAAGCCGACGGTGATGCGCGTCGTTTCTGCCTCCGGCGGCTGCCGGACATAGGGCATACAGCCGCTCAGAAGCAGCATGAAGCTGAGAAACAGAAGCGTCAATCGCCTCATGCCTCCGCCTCCTTTCTGATGGGAAAGCGCAGCGTGACCGCCGTTCCGGCGTTCGGCTCACTTTCCAGTTCCATGGAGCACTGCGCGCCGTACAGCAGCCGCAGCCGCTGGTAGACTGTCCGCAGGCCGAAGCCGATCTGCTCTTCCGCGTCCAGACTCTGCCGAAGCTGCTGTAAGCGTTCGGGCGTCATGCCTGCGCCGTCGTCGCGCACGCAGATCCGGACGTTCCCGTCCTCCTGCGCGGCGTCGACAAGGATATGGCCCAGACCGCGGCGCAGCTTGATGCCGTGGTAGAGCGCGTTTTCCACCAGCGGCTGCAGCGTCAGCTTCGGCAGGACGCAGCTGCGCAGCTCCGGCTGGACGTGAATTTCATAGCAAAGAATATCCCGGTAGCGCACCTGCTGGATCTCCAGATAGCTGCGCACGTGAATTTCCTCTTCTCCCAGCGTGATGATGTCGCGGCCCTTGCTCAGAGAGCTGCGGAAGAAATTGGACAGGCTCGTGACCATCTCGACGGCCTGTTCGTTCTTGCCCGTCTCCACGAGCCAGATGATCGTGTCGAGCGTATTATAAAGAAAATGCGGGTTGATCTGGCTTTGCAGCAACGCCAGCTCCATCGCGCGGAGCTTGGCCTGCTCCTGCCGGTTGAGCTCCATCTGCTGCTGCAAATGCTGCGCCATCTGCTCGATGCTGCTGCTGAGCGCCTGCAGCGTCTCGTCCTCGGCGACGACCGGCTCCCGCGCGGCAAGATCGCCCCGGCCGATGGACTGCGCGCGTTCACGCAGAGCGTAAATCGGCTGCGTGATGCTGCGGCTGATGGCGGCGGAGCGGCGCATGAGTACGCCCACAAGCACCAGCGCACCGGCGGCGACCAGCCCCAGCTCCAGCCAGAGCCGGGCAGTCAGCGCCGCCTGCAAAGAATCCAGGTAGCCCGCCTCATGATAAAGGTACGTATAAAAATACTGCTGGATCAGCTCTGTGAGAATATAGATATTGGATTCCAGCAGCTCCATTCTGGCCTCATAGCCGTCTGTTTCGGTGATCTGCACGATGCGCTCATGCAGGTTTTCGCACAGATCGATCGCGCTCGTGATGGCCTTGCGGCTCTGCCGGTCCTGCGTGCCGGACAGAAGCTCCTGCGCGAGCGCCTTTGCCTCGTCGACCTCCTGCAGCGGCAGCGTTTCGCCGTAGCTGCTGTCGATGACGTAGTAGTACATTTTGAGGTCGACCTCCTCCTTGAAGTTCTGGTTGAACTGGGAGGCGCGGACGATATTGGCCGTGACGAGGGAATACTGCTGATTGTGCAGCAGCAGGATCGCCAGCGTCGCCACCAGGATCACGCAGACGAGCAGCAGCATACTCCACAGCAACCGCCGCAGCGTTCCGTCCAGCGACGGATGCGGTTCACTTCGCTTCATGCCCGTCTCCGTTTCCCGCGCGGTAGCTGCTCGGCGTGCAGCCCTGCGTCTTTTTGAACAGGAAGCTGAAGTAGCGCGGGTCGCGGTAGCCAACCTCATACGCCACCTCGCTCGACCGCTTGCCGGAATAGCGCAGCAGCTCCTTCGCGCGCTCCATCCGCTTTTCCGTCAGGTATTCGACGAACGTCTGCCCCATCTCCTGGCTGAATACGCCGGAAAAATAGTTGGGGCTGATGTTGGCGGCCTTCGCCACCGTGTTGAGTGAGAGCGTTTCATCGGTATAGTTCTGGTCGATATAGCGCAGCGCCCGCTTGAGCATGGATTTATACTGATTGCCAGATTCCTCTTCCCGCAGCTCAATGGCGCGGCGCAGAAGCGCGGCGCAGCTTTTTTCCAGCGTCTCGCGTCCGCCGTCCGCCGGCAGCTCCTGCCCGGAGGTAAGCGGGCGCAGGAATTCCTCCTGCGAATAGCCGAAGCTCTTGGCCGCGCGGATGGCGCTGAAGCGCAGCTCCAGCAGCACATACTGCCGGAAGAGCATCGAATCCAGTGCGTTTCCGAAGGACGCAAGATATTCCGATACAAAATCCGGGATCTCCTCGCGCATACCGGTCTGCAGGAAATTGCGGATAATGGCGGGGTCGGCCTTGCTGGCGTCGACCTCGTCGAGCGCCGGGAGCGTCCCGCGCTGCGGCTTTTGCAGCACATCCGCCGTCAGCACGTGCCGTTCCGGCAGAAGATGCCGGTAGGAAAGGATCGTGTGCGCGCTTGCATAGCAGCCGGGCAGCTCGCTCAGGCGGGCGACCGGTTCGCTGACCGCCGCGTACCACGCAAGCGCTTCATCCTCGCCGCAGCGACGCTCGATGTTTTCCAGACACCGGCGCACAGCCTCATCCAGCCCGGCGGCGCTGCCCTTTACGATGACGCAGTAGGTCATGAGGTTGCAGCGGAACAGCAGATACTCGCCATAGCGCAGCAGATACGCCATCAGCTCCTCCAGCCGTTCGGCCAGCGTCTGGGAATACTCCGCCGTGCCCCTGCTTTGCAGCGTGAGCAAAATGACGGTATAGCCCTCGGCGTCAATGTCGATCTGGAGCTTTTTTGCCTGCTCGTAAATTTCCGACACGCGCAGGGTGCCGGAGGTGATCTGTTCAAAGAACTTGCGGCGGGCAAACTGCTCATATTCCGGCCCTTCCTGCTGGAAGCGGCGCAGATAGTCCTTCTGTTCTCGCTCCTCGTCGATTTTCCGGCTGACATCCTCCAGCGTCTTCAGCAGCGACGCCTTTGTCACGGGCTTGAGCAGGTACTGCTCCACGCCGATCTCAATGGCCTCCTGCGCGAACTCAAAATCGTTGTGTCCGCTGATGAGGATGATCCTTGTCTCCGGCAGCTCGGCGCAGACGAGCTTGCTGAGCGCCAGCCCGTCCATAAACGGCATTTTGATATCCGTGATCAGAATGTCCGGGCGCAGCTTGCGGATCTGCGGCAGGGCAAGCTCCCCGTCGGGCGCATCGCCGCAGAATTCAAAGCCGTACCGCTCCCAATCGATGCAGTCGCGCAGACCTTCCCGCACAACACATTCATCCTCCACCAGAAAAACCTTCAGCAATGTGATCACCTCAACCCCATTGTACCATTCTTTCCCGGCGTTTGGAAGAAGCATTTCATTTTTTCGCCTGCACCCTACGAATTGGACAGATACGAATCATCCGTGATCGGGATGAAATTGTCGATTGGGGTCAGGGTATCCCGGAACGCGTACAGTTCATCATCGCTGCATTCTTCTGTGGTCATGAGCGTTTCTGCCCACTCCAATTGATCATTCACCATGGAATACAGGTCAATGTATTCGATATGCATAGATCCCTGGCCTCCATTGTGTACAATGATGCCGTTGCCGTCATACGCATAGAGGCAATTGCTGTAATTCCAATAGTTTACGCTGCTCGGAATGACATCTGTGCCGTCAAACGTATAGATATAATATTCTGATATATTTTTGCGTACAATGAGCTCCGGCGTTCCATCCTGATCAATGTCATACAGGGTATATTCCGTTTTATATCCCGAGATCTCTGCCGGATACGTCAGCAGCACCGCTCTGTACTGCTCCGCAAACGACTGGCCCGCCGGGGCCGTGTCTGCTGCGGAGCTGACCGCATATGTATGCAGATCCACGCAGAAGATCATGGGGTCGTCATAATTGGGTGTGCCGCCGTACAGATAGACCAGCGCCTGCTCTCCCCGAAGCTCAATTTCGCTGGCCCAGTAATAATTCGGGTCAAACTGCTCGATCCTTGCCAGCGTTTCGCCCGTATAGGACACCGCGAAAAAGTCCGGGCCGTATTGTCCGCACAGATAGAGCGCCGAATCGCCGAACGCGAAGCCCGTCGCTCGTCCCGCATAGTCGCTGTTCTCCCACAGGCGCGTTCCGGTCTGCACATCCAGACACACGACCGTCGTATTCTCGACATAATAATAGCGGTCGTCCCGCTGTCCAAGCTCGACGACGGATGCCATTTCAGTCATCACGAACCTTGGCGTTTCGAAGCTCCATACCGTGTTTTCCGCGGCGTCATAGCCGGTAATGACGGCGTATTCGTCCACGCCCGACGGCACACGCGTCAGCTCAATTTTTTCAACCGCCGCCTGCTCCGGCTCTGTAGCAGCCGACGGTTCCGGTGTCGGTTCCGGCGTTTTTTCCGGCTCCGGTTCCGAATCGTCTGCGGTGCTGCCGCTTTCGGCCTCGTCATGCTTGGCCTCGTCGAGCTTGTCCCTGACCTGCCGGAGCGCGCTTTCCAGCGCGGCTGCCCCGCTGGCATCTCCGCCGTCTGCTTTTCCGCACGCCGCAAGGCTGAGCAGAACGAGCATACAGACGGCCAAAATCATCCATCTTTTTCGGTTCATTGAAACTGCCTCCCATATTCACAAAATAATTCTGATCGTATTCTCCGCCGCTTACCGCAGGCGGTACCGGTAGAGCAGTCTGGTGCTGACCAGTTTCACATTGTCGGAGGATACTTGCGACTCACTCCAGTATGGCGTTCCATATCTGTAAAACGAATATGTATATAGTTTCTGACGGCTTGCTATCCGGTACTGCTCTTTCGGCTGCTCATAATATTTGGATGCTGTCGATATGTATGCAAAACCGAGTCCCTCGTCTGTATAAACATAATTTACGCCCGTTCCATGCCAGTCTCCGGATTCACTGTAGCTCTTTTCCGACCATACAACATAATAATCGCTGGCATAGGTTTTACCACCGCACCCTCCGGCCCATTTATAGCACGTGCCGTATCCATGCATATGCGCGCCGCAGCTATTACACAGGAAATAGTAATAGCGGTAAACCGTTCGCCGTTCTATCTTCTGGCCCTCTTCGACAACCACGCCATTTCCTAAATCTGTCCATTCTCCGAAGGGGCCGTAATCACCCCACGTATAGCTGCTGTCATATAGAGTCCAGCCGTCCAGTGTACTTTGGCTGCTTGTTGTGTACTCCTTCTTCTGATACTGATACTGCTTTTTCGCGTCCCCGACCTTTACCGCGTTCTGCGGGATCTCATCTTCCGGTGTGTAATCGACCAGCGGCCCGTAAAAATACGCAGTCAGGCTGATGTTTTCCTCGACCTTGATCGTTCTGTGCGTCTGCGTGCTGCCGTCGCTCCATGCGTCAAACTGGCAGCCCTCGCTCGGCACGACCTCAAGCGTGGCCGTCTCGCCCTTTTTGAACGTGCCGCCGCCCAGGACCGTGCCATAGCTGGTGTTGGAGCTGGAAAGCGAGACGACGTACCGGTCGGCTGGAGCGATCTGGACGGAAAAGGACGCTGTTTTTCCGCCATAGGACACCGTCACGGTCTGTTCGCCTGTTGAGCTGAACGTGGTCGGACTGCAGGACAGCGCGCTGTCGCCTGCGTGGACGTTCTTTACGCTGCCGTCGGTGTAGGTCACTTCGATCTCAAGGCCGTTCAGGCTCAGGCTCTCGCCCTCGGTCAGCGCGGTGGTCGGCAGGGTGACGATTCGGATGGAGCTGACCTCCGCGTTTTTCACTGTGACGGAATAGCTTCCGGCCAGCTTGCCGTCATAATACACGGTCACGGCGGTGCTTCCCGCCGAAGACGAATCCAGCTCGCCTGTAAAGCCGGACGATACGGTTTCCTCGTCGCCGGTATTATATTGGATCAAAGCTGTCAGCCCTGTCTCATCAAACGCTTCGCCGACAAAATATTCTGTTTTTGCGCCGCTGCTGTCCAGCGTGATGCGCGTAATCTCCTGCTCTTTGACCGTGACGCGGCAGACGGCGCTTTTCCCGTCCTTCTCCGCCGTGATCTCGGCCTCTCCTGTGCGGTTCGCAGTAACAAGACCGCTTTCGTCGACCTCGGCGACCGCAGGATCACTGCTGCTCCACACAGCGCCGTCAAGCGGGTATTCCTCCGGAACGGCGGACAGGGAAAGCTGCGCCTCACGGCCAACGAAGAGCGTCAGCGCCTGCTCACTCATGGAGATCGATTCCAGCACAACCGGCTCCTCCGGGATCGGAGCCGGCTCTGGCGGAATTGCGGGGTCCACCGTCTTCGTCTGGAGGGCCTGCCTGTAGAGAAGGATTCCCAAGATGCAGCCCGCCGCGATCACAAGCGCAGCCGCGCCGCAGACAGCGGGAACCAGCCAGCGCTTTTTCTTTTTTTCCGGCCTGCGCAGCTGTCTGTACGGCTCATCCTTCCCGACGGTTTCGGCGCCGGAATAGAAGGACTGCGTCGTCTCCTCTGCCTGACGCGAGCAGGTGTATTTCCCGACCGTCGCGCCGCTCCGCTGCTCCGGCTGCCGCGCCTGCCGTCTGCTGCGGCCGAGTCCCGCCGGGACCACGCCGGGCCGCCAATGCTCCAGTCCTCCGTGCGCGATGAGCTCCAGCGCGAGCCGCAGCTCCATTGGGCTGCTGAAGCGCTCATTCGGGTTGAATGCGCAGGCCCGCAGGACGATCCGCTTCAGCTCCGGACTTCCGTGCAGCGGCGCGGGGAGCGGCTCGCCGCTCATGCGGCGCTGCAGCGCGATACTGTTGCTCTCGGCTGTCGGAACGTCCAGCGGCGCAAACGGCATACGCCGGTCATTCAGCAGCCAGTACAGCACAAGGCCGAGCGAATACTGGTCGACCTTCGCGTTGTAGCCTCTGTTCTGATAGACCTCAGGCGCCATATAGGTATACGTGCCCGCCTTTGTCGCCCGCGTCGTATGGTCGGACACGCGGGCGATACCGAAATCGCCGAGCTTAAAATCGCCGTTCCGATTGACAAAAATATTCTGCGGCTTGATATCCCGGTGGATGATTTTCTTTCGCTCACAAAGCTCCAGCGCCCGGCACAGATCGACGCCGATTTTGATCACCGTCGTCTCATCGATGGCGGTTCCCGCGAAATTTGCACGGTAGTAATCCGTTAGCGAAGCCAGCAGCTCCATGCGGATCAGGATATCCCAGCCCGGATCATGGTCGTGCTGCACGATCTGGTGATCCTCATAGCTGACGATATGGCTGTTGCCCTTCATGTCGGAAAGCAGAAGGAATTCTCTCGAAATATCGTCCACCTGCGTTTTGAAATATGCGGTAATGCTCTTGTCGTCCAGTCCGTCATCGCGGAAGGCTTCGATATCCGATTTGTTTTCCGGCACGGAGATCACCTTCAGCGCGGCGTGCTCCTCCATGCCGAATTTGTCGACACGGACAATTTCATAAACCGTTGAAAATCCGCCGGTGCCGATGGGCGGCTCTAAAATCTCCCATCCCGGCAGACGGGTACGATACTGCTGTTCCATGCGCCTCACCTCAATTCATTGATCTTGATCCCGATCACGCTGACGTTATCCCGACCGCCGTTCTGCAGCGCCGCGCGGAGCAGATGCTCTGTGATCTGCCGGACGCTGGTATGCTGCCGGATGCAGTCGGCGATCATCACGTTCGGCAGCAGATCGGTCAGACCGTCGCTGCACAGCAGATAAAAATCACCGGGCTTCAATGCGCTTTTGACCAGATGCGGCACGAGCGTCAGCTCGTCCGGGAAAACGCCCAGATACTGTGTCAGCGGCGGTTTTCCGTGCCCCGTACCCTCCGGCACAGGCTCACTGTCGTCAACGGACATCTGCGTCAGCACGCGGCCGCGCAGCCGGTAAATGCGGCTGTCGCCAAGATTGCAGGCATAGACCTCCTCCGCCGTAAACAGGAGCGCGGCCACGGTCGTTCCCATCCGGCCATACGGCAGCGCTTCACATCCCGCGCATACCGCATCGTTCATCTCGCTGCACGCCTGCTTCAAAAAGGCGCTTGGCCGCACCACATATTCCTGCAGCCGCTCCTGCCCGGCGCGCAGCGCTCTGGCCGCCGTGAACGCCGCAGCGTCTCCAGCCTGTTCGCCGCCCATGCCGTCGAAAACGGCAAAGCATTTCTCCGTGTCCAGCAGATACTTCGCCGTCAGAATCCCCTTCAGTCCGCGGTTATTCTGCTCCAGCGTGCGGCCGTTCAAATAGATATTATCCTCATTTCTTGCCCGCACTCTGCCAATATCGCAGCCGCAGGCAACGGATATCTGATACATACGCTTCTCTCCCGTTTTTCAATATGGTCAGGCTGTTTGCGCCTTCCGCCGCTGCCGGCTGCGTTCGCTTCTTACGCGGGAGAACCGGCTGGCGGCATTGGCCCTTCTCTGACCCTGGGGCAATCGGCAGTTGTCCAGGCAAATATTACGGTTCCCTTCTCTTGCCTTTACTTCTTTTTTGTAGTATAATCTGCTTGAAATTACATGAAGTAATGATACACGATTTTTTGTGATTTTGAAAGTGTCTGTGCATAACTCACAGCATTTTCGACATAACTTGCACGGATCGGATCATTTTATGGCTCAATATTCTCCTCTGTTTGTCGCTGTCAACGCTTTGCTCTTCGCGATGTGGGCCGCAGCCTTCTGCTGTACGCTGACGCGGCGGTTTTCCATGCCTGTCACGATTCTCGGCTTTGTCGTCCAGTACTTCATCTGGGTCATTCCGCCGTATTTTATGGCGTATGGGTCGATCCTCCGTGTCGTTTATCCGCTGATCGCGATCGTTCTGCCGCTTTTCCTGCTCTTCTGCGACAAGTGGCAGCGAATACTCTTTGTAGCGCTGAGCTGTCTTGTTTTCATGTATGTCGCAGATCTTGTTCCGTGCGCAATTATTTTCACGCCGGAACAGATGCACGCGGGCCTTGCCCTGCAGCCTCTGCCGCAGCGGCTGGCCGCCTATGCGATCTGCGTCAGTCTCGACGCGTTTTTGCTGTGGATGCTGGTGCTGTTCATGAACCGCTATAAAAACCGGCTGCACGGCAGCGAATGGGCGCTGTATATGCTGTTTCCGCTCAGCCAGTATCTGCTGCTGTTCGGGTGGCTCCGGGTGTGCCTGACCGAGATGACGCTTCCGCGCACCGGATATGTCATTGCCGCAATGCTGGTCTGCATCGCGGCGGACGCGTTTTTGTATCTTGCCGTGCGCGGCATGGCGCAGCGCAGTGCGCTCAAGGCGAAAAACGACCTTCTCTCCGCGCAGATCGACCGGCAGAAGGAGCATTATGCCGCGCTCACCGCGCAATACGCGAACATCCGACGTATGCGGCACGATATTGCCAAGCATCTTGACACCATGCAGGCGCTGCTGCAGTCCGGACAGTATCAGGCTGCCGCGGCGTATTCAAACGAGGTTTCCGCGCAGGCGCAGGTGCAGGCGCATCTGGGGATCTGCGAGAATCCGATCGTTGACGCGTATCTGTTTTCCCGCTCACAGGAGCTGGAGCGGCAGGGCTTCCGCGTTCAGCTGCGCGTGCTGCTGCCGGAAGCCACCGGAATTTCAGATCCCGACCTCATTATCGCCTTCGCGAACCTGCTGGACAACGCCGCAGAGGCGTGCCAGACCGATGAAGACCGGACGATCCTCCTGACCGCCGCTGTCAGCAAGGGCTTTTTGACCATCGAGACAGAAAATTCCTGCGCGCAGCCGCAGGCAAAAAAGCGCCGCATTCCGGAGCTGGAGCGCGGCATTGGCTTTTCGATTTTTCAGGAGCTTGCCCGAAAATATGACGGCAGGTTCTCCTATCACGCGGAAAACGGCCGGTTCACAGCCAGCCTGATCCTGAAAGGAGCTTCGATTGCGCAACATTGCGATCTGTGACGACGAACCGCTGTACCGGGAACGGCTCGCGCAGTCTGTGCGCGCCCATGGAAACGGACAGGCGGCGCAGCTGCAGCTGTTTGATTCGCCGGCGGCGCTTTTGCAGGCGGTGCATATGCACGGCTATGCGCCGGACATCGCCGTCCTCGATATCCAGATGGATGAAATGACCGGCATTGAGCTGGCAAAGCAGCTCAACGCGGCGCTGCCGCAATGTGCGATCATCTTTGTCTCCTCCTTCCTCGGCTTTGCAACCGACGTTTACGAAGCGGAGCACACCTATTTTATCCTGAAAAGCGAGCTTGAGCAGCGCATCGGAACCGCGCTGCAGAGGGCGCTGAACCGGAACGTGCCGCCGGTCCTGCACTATCCCGTGACGCAGGGCTACCGCAGCGTTTCCTGCGCGCAGGTGCTGTGTCTGGAGCGCATTCTCCGCAGAACAAAGCTCACGCTGCTGGGCGGCATAACAGAATGGACAGCGCTGCCGCCTGCGGAGCTGCTGGATGCGGAGGCCGCACAGCAGTTCATCCGCTGCCACCAGAGCTACTGGGTCAACTTCCGGCAGATCGAGACGATGGAAAATGATTGCTTCCTGCTGCCAGGCGGCCTGCGCGTTCCCATCAGCCGCACCTACCGCAGCACTGCGCGCGAGCAGTTCTTCTCCCGCTTGCAGATATAAACCCGCACCGCCTTAAATTGGCGGTGCGGGTCGTTTATTTTCGTTCTGCTGGCTTTCCGCAGCTCAGCCGGTCACTTTTTGCAGCGCCAGAGGAAGGTGACGATCTGGGCGCGGGTGCATTCTGCGTCGGGGCTGAAGGTGGTGCGGGTGGTGCCCGTGGTAATCGCTTCCTTTACTGCCCACAGGACCGCGTCGGCGTAGTACGCGTCGGCGGAAACATCCGTGAACGGGTTGTTGCTGCCTGCCGCCGGGGACTGCTCAGAGCGCCAGAGGAAGGTGACGATCTGGGCGCGGGTGCAGGTATCGTCCGGGCTGAACGTCGTGCTGCTCGTGCCCTTCGTGATGCCGTTCTCGACGGCCCACAGAACCGCGTCATAGTAGTAGCTGTCCGCGGGAACGTCGGTAAAGGGCATGGTGCGGGATTCGGGCGCGGGTCTTCCGGCGGTACGCCACAGGAAGGTCACGGCCTGCGCGCGGGTGCAGATGCCGTCCGGGGAGAAGTGCGCGGCGTCCGTGCCGGTGGTAATGCCGTTTGCAACGGCCCAATCCACGGCGTCTTCATAATAGCTGCCGGACGGTACGTCGACAAAGCTGCTGCGTACCCGGAACTGCACCTCGATGGTGTGGGACGCGCTGATGTTCTCGAAGGTGTAGGACCGCACCGCGCCGATGCTCCGGCCATCAATTTTCACGTCGGAGACGGCATAGCCCCTGTTCGGCGTGATGGTGAAGGTCTGGTTCGCACCCGCCCGGACGCTGACGTCGCCGCTCGGCGTGATGGAGCCGCCTGCACCGGCAGTCGCCCGGATGATGTAATAGCCGGGAACGTATCCGCCGCTGCCTCCGCTGCCGCCGGTATAGGTCCAATGGGCGTACACGATGGTATTTGCCGCGAAAACGGTACTGGTCGTGATCAGCTCACCGCCGTTTCGCTCCGTGTACCAGCCGTCGAAGCGGTAGCTGCCGCTTCGGAACGCGCCGGGCAGGAATGCCAGCCTGTGACCGATGGTCGTCATGCTGCTGACGGCGGGCGTGCCGCCGTTGCCGTCAAAGAAAATGACAAATTCGTTGACGGGAACCGGCTCCCAGATGGCATAGAGCGTGATATTCGATGTCACCATGATAGCTCCGTCGGCGATCATGCTGCCGTCGGCGCTGAGCGCCCAGCCGCTGAACTGCATATTCACGGGCGGGATAAAGCCGCAGGCGGGAAGGGGATAGCGGCTGCCTTCTTCAACAGTCACCGGCTCCATGCTGCCCGTGCCGCCGTTGGCGTTGAAGGTGATCGTGAACGTGGTCGGAATCACTGCGGAATCCTTCCACAGAGCCTTGATCTCGGTGTTTCCGAGCACGACGTAGCCGTCGCCCGCATTGTATTCAACGCCGCCGATCTCCCAAGCCTTGAATTCCTGACCAGCAGGCGCGGTAAAGCCGCAGGCAGGAAGGGGATAGCGGCTGCCCTCTTCAACGGTGACCGGCTCCATGCTGCCCGTGCCGCCGTTGGCATTGAAGGTGATCGTGAACGAGCGGGCTTCGCCCTCTCCCACGACGACCTCTGTATCGGGGCTGGCGAAGTGGTTCCGATCCTCCGCATAGCGCACGAAGTAGCTGCCCGCAGTCAGATTTTCAATTTCGCTGCCGGTGCAGGCTGTGTAGCTCGCCTCAGCCGCCGCACGGTATTCCATGCTCGTATCCGTGCCGGTGATTTTGCCGTCGCTGCCGCCCTCGGTGGTCGGGCCGACGCCCTGCAGGCCGTCGGGGGCCTCCTGTTCGGCCCGTTCGATGCGCCACTGGGCTGTTGCCGCGTCCGTCGTGCCGTCCGTCCACCTTCCGGTTTTGGAGGTAACGCTGACGGTATACGTGCCCGCGTCCGTGGCAATGTTTCCGTCGATGTTCATCGTTTCGGCGTCATAGCCCTCTACGTTGGCAAGCTGCTCCTCGCCGTTGTAGACGTATTCGCCGGTGACGCGGATGGCTGTCGGCTTGACCGCCCTGATCTCCTCAAACTCGGCAATAATTCTGACGTCTGCTGCCGGCTGGATAAAGGAATCCGCGTCGTCATGGTCGACTGCCAGGCCGCTGTCCGCTTCTTCGACCAGCAGGCTCTTCAGACGGTACCCTTCGTCCGGGACCACCGAAAGCATGACCAGATCGCCCGCGTAGAACAGAGGCGTGCCGTCCGCATCCGTCTGGGCAGCGTTCGTCGTGACCGTACCGTTTGCGCAGTCTGCAATCGTCACCTTGTACTGCGGGTCGCCCTCCACGGTCACCTGCACCGAGATGTTCTTCTTCCACTCCTCTCCCGGACACGGGACAACATCCAGTTCCGAAAGGTTCTTTTCGTTGTCTTTTGTGCCCGCCAGGATCACCGTTCCGTTGACCGTGAAGGTCTGCTCCCGCGAGGAATTCGGATCATAGGTCCCCGGAATCGTCCAATCCACATCGACAAGCATCCAGTTCCCGCCGCTATGAGCCGACTTGACCCCGATCTTGATCTTGGAGAGTTCCTCTTCCAGCTTCTGCGTTTTGGAAATACGCAGCGGCAGCACAGTTGGCTCATCCCAATAACGACCCTCCTGCCCCACATCCATCAGATAGTTCCACGTAGCACGGAGCCAAAGGTACTGGCTCTTGTTCCCGCAGGCGTCTTCGATGAAAATGTTGTGGTCCTTGCCGCTCTCGTAATCTGCGGGGATCGTATAATAGCCATCCTCATCCGGCAGCAAAACGGTATAATCCGCAGACTCCTGGGGTTTGCGGTACCACACCGTGAAAGGGGACTCCTCCTCTACCCTGAACCGCAGATCACCGTAATATCTCCCACTGCTCTTCAGTTCCTCACCGGTAGAAAGATCAATGGCTTTCGGAGCCTCCACATCGGCGGTCAGGTTCGGTGTAGAGACATAGGCCGTTCCCTTGACGTTTTTGGCTTTGGCGTAGATATACCAGCTGCCATTTGCGTCATACTCTGCGGCGTCTATATGGGCCTCAGGCCTGTAGATGATGATGACCCCCGGTTCCGGGTCCGGGTGCTTGTATTCGATCCAGGGAATTTCGCCTTGCTTATCCATCTCCGCCAGCTGCTCCTGTGTGTAGCGATTCGGCGAACTGAAGTAGCAGCCAGGTTCTGTGGCGTTTGTTGTGTCGATCCTTACGGCCACCGAATAGCGGTTATTGTCCGTATCCTTGCGTGCAGCCTTGAGATAGTACGTTTCGTCCGTATCCGCGCTGTATCCCGTAAAGCGCTGGTTCTGCCCCAACTCGAGCTCCACCTGCGGATACACCGTGGAATACTCCAGCAAAAGTGTCCGGCTCCTGTTGATCAGGCCTACCACGAATTGCTTCTTTTCTTTGTCATATGGGATCTCCGTCCCATCCGCCTCATCGGTCAGCTTTACCGCCGCATCCTCCGGCAGCTTCATCGTGAGGATCAGATACTCATTGTGTGCCAGCAGCTTATCCACATACGTCTTGCTTCTATCCGGACTTATCACCTGCACCCGGTGCCGCCGGTAGACCGTCACCGTTGCCGTGGTCTGGTTGCCGGCGTTGTCTGTCGCCACGACGGTATATTCATTTCCCGCGTCATTGTTGCCGCCGTCCGGCGCGGGGAGACGATAGGTGGGGCCGGTTTGCAGCTCGCCGTTGATGGTCACCGACTTGATGCCGGAGGACGCCTCTCCCGATGCCGCCGGGTCGCTGACGGTGAAGGTGTACGCGCCCGGCTTTCCCTCGAGCGTTTTTTCATCGCGGACATCCTCGGCGGTATAGATCTCGCCGTCCTTCAGCACCTCCAGAACAGGCGCTTTCGTGTCCGTTTCCATGATATGGCCGCAGACATCGCAGACCAGCTGGTGCTTTTCCGTGTTCCAGCCGCTGGATTTGTGTTTGCCGTTCTGCGCAGACTCCGGCGCGACCGGGTCGCGCGCCTGACACTTCATATTCCTGCACGCCCAGACGTGGCACGACTGCCGGTCGACCCAGCCGAAGGCGTGCTTCCCGTTGCAGGGGTCGTCGATCAGCTCCAGTTCCATCGCGTTGATCGCCCAGCCGTAGTTCTTCACGTACGGCAGCGTCAGCAGCTGCACGTCGATGCGCCCGTTCTCGTTGGGGATCAGGATATCATAGAGGTTCCAGAAGAAGGTGAACTCGTCGTTGCGGTTGATGGCTTGCGCCTCAACCTTCAGCTTTATCAGCTTTCCATTGTATGAGCCTATTTTGATGGACTTGTAGTCTTCGGGCAGGGGGTTTCTGACAAAATCTCCTATATATCTTAGCACTGTGCTGTATACCTTGCCCGAGTATACAAGATCGCCGTAGCCCATAGCCGCCGCGTACGAGGCATATTGATTATAGCCTGTTGTAAGCGTCAGCTTCGCGTCCGTCACGGTGATGTTCTGACCGTGGCACCAGCGGCCGCCGCCGATGGCTGCGCCGTATGCGCCGTGCGCGTTCACCTCGCCGCCGGTGATGGTGATATCGCGCGCCGGGACGTACTGACCGCCGCCGATGCCCGCGCCGTTGTATCCGCCGCAGGCGTAGATCTTGCCGCCGTAAATGTTGATATTATAGGCTGCGGTGTCGCCATCCATGTCCTGCTCCGATGTCCAGCAGCCTCCGCCGATACCGGCTCCTGCCGTGCCGCCGGTGGCGGAAATATCGCCGCCGTAGATGTAGATATCGCGGCCGCGGCCCTTGAAGCTGCCGCCGATGCCGGAGCCCGTTTCGCCGCCCTTCGCCTCGATTTTACCTGAGTAGAAATACAGCTTCTCGCCGCTGCCGTTTCTGCCGCCGCCAATGCCGGCTCCTCCATCGCCGCCCTTGGCGATGATGGTGCCGCTCCAGAGCGATGGGTTCGTCTGAGAGCCGAAGTGCATATTTGCGCCGTGACCGTACATATCCAGGTTGAACAGACTTTCTGCGATATTGCGGGTCGCCCAGCTTCCTCCTATGCCCGCCGCTTTATAGCCGCCCTGACACGTCACCGCGGTGCCCTTCATCACCTGCACGCACAGCTGCCCCTCGCTGCGGTTTTTCTGAATGGCCGCCCGTCCGGTGGCCCCCGTCAGCTTACTGTCCCGGTTGATAAAGTACAGATACGCCGACGCCTTTCCATGCAGCTCGATGGCCGGTGTCTTGGCGTCCTTCTTCACCTGAATATTCACGTTATCCAGGAAGATGTGCGGTGCCGCCTTCTTTCCGTTGATCTGGATCTTCTTTGTCCAGACAAAGTCCGGATCGCTTGAGGACGAATAGATATAGTATGTCTTGCTGTCCTTGATGTTGATGTCGCTCGTTCTGTTGCACAGATCGATCTCCACATCAAATTTTGCGGGGATAGTATCCATCGCGCCGGTCTCCGCTGCCGACGCGGTTGTCGGCAGCAGCGTCAGCACCATGCAGCATAGGAGCAGGATGCTGAGTATTCGTTTCTTCATTGGCTTTTCTCCTCCTGTTCTTGCGGGGCTGGTTTGTCCGCCCCGCCTTTTTTCTGGTTTTCTCTGATTCTGAGCCGGAAACACAGCGCGGTGATCGCTGCCGCCGCGGCAAAGGAGATGACCCCTACCAGCACATAGCCGCCCGCGTCCTCCCGCAGCAGCATCGCGCCGAACATGCCCCGTGCGGCGGTCTGTCCCCGCACTATAAGTGCGTCCGCCGCCCCGGCAAGTGCCGTGAATAACATCAGGCAGAAAGCGGAGAGGCTTATTGCCTCGCGCCGCTGCCTCCGGCGGGTGTTTTCCCGCACCCGCTGCTTGACGAGTGCGACCCGTCTTGCGGTATCGTACATAGTGGTGGAAGCCTCCTTTCCTTTTCCTGAAGTCAGGCTCTTTCACTTATATAGGTACATGAAATCGAAAAAACTCTCACCTCTGTCCCAAGTTTCTTCAAAAAAATCCGAGAGCTGCCGGAAACAGCTCTCGGATGAAGTTATTTATCAATGTGTAGCCAACAGTGCCGCCGCCTTTCGGGCGACGATGATCTCCTCGTCGGTATGGACGGTGAAGACGCGGACGGGGGCGTCCTCCATGGAGATATCCATCCCGGCAATCGCCATACGGTTTTTGAAGCCGTCGAGCCGGACACCCAGAAATTCCAGACCCTCCAGACTCAGCGCCCGCACGAGCGGGCTGTTCAGGCCGATGCCGCCGCCGAAGACGATCGCGTCCAGCCCGCCCATGACTGCGGCGTATGCGCCGATGTATTTTTTGATCGAATAGCAGTATGCGCGGATGGCCAGCTCCGCGTCCTCGTTTCCGGCCTCGGCTGCCGCCTGCACGTCGCGCAGATCGCGGCCCGCTCCGCCGGACATCCCGTAAAGTCCGCTCCTCGTCTGGAGCATCTGCTTGACCTCCTCGAGCGTCATGCCGCAGGATTCGACCAGATAGAAGATGATATAGGGGTCGATATCGCCGCAGCGGTTGTTGTGCATCGTGCCGCATTGCAGCGTCAGGCCAAGCGAGGTATCGAGCGATTTTCCGTTTTTGACGGCGCAGATGCTCCCGCTGCCGCCCAGGTGGCACACGACGAGCTTCAAGTCCTCCCGTTCCATCCGCTCCTGTGTCCACTCGGTCATATATTCGATGGATGCGCCGTGGAAGCCGTTGCGGCGGATGTCATAGTTACGGGAAATCTCGATCGGAATGGAATAATAGTACGCCTCCGGCGGCATGGTGCGGTGGAACGCCGTTTCGAACGCGCCGATGAGCGGCGTACCGGGCAGCAGCGCACGGAACTGCCGGATGGCGGCGAGATACGGCGGATTGTGCGCGGGTGCGATGGAGCTGAACGCCTCCATGCTGGAAAGCACATCGTCCGTCAGAACCTGCACGCCGCTTATGCCCTTTGCCAACACGACCTTGAAGCCCACGCAGTCCAGCGCGGACAGATCGGGAAGAACCGTGTCGGTCAGCTGCCGCAGCATACGCGCAATGGCCTCGCGGTGCGTGGGGAAGACAGCGCTTTCATCGGTCAGCGCGCCGTTTTCATGCGTTTTGGCGTAAAACCGCCCCTCGCCCGCGCCGACACGCTCAGCCCCGCCGGAAGCCAGCACAAGCTCCTCAGGCATACGGAACAGCTGGTATTTCAGCGACGTACTGCCGACATTGCAGATCAGAATATTCATAGTGCGCTCCTTGCTTTTTTCTATACTGTAACAGATGGGGCGGGAATTATCAATACATTACATTTGGCCGTCCATATAACAGACAGCGGCCCGGAGAGAAGAAGCGCTTCCCGCCGGGCCTCTATTTATTTGGGAAGATCGATCCAATAGCGGCGGACGGTAACAGCTTCTTCCGGGGCATAGCGTTCGTCTTCCAGAACGCCGCCGTTTTTCAAAATGACCGTTTCGGACGCGGCATTGTCCGCATCGCAGATGCAGAGCACCCCGTCAAAGCCGAACTGCGCGGCAAGAGCAGCAGCGCCGGGATACTCCCGTGCGCCGCCGGACTGCGGATCGTCCGGACAAGAACGTCCCGGTCAGGCAGCATCGAGCGCATGGCAGCTCCTTTCTTTGTTTGAACGCGTCAACCAACCGTAGTTGGTAGGGGCGGGGCTTTGCTCCGCCCGGCGGGATGCCGTGGATTTATTAAAAAAACCACGGCGAATCCGTAGGGACATCCCAATGCGCTTGTAGGGGCCGATGCCCACATCGGCCCGTTGGGAAGTTATGAATTCGCCGCGGAGTTTCGTAAAAAACGGTGCATCCTGCCGGGGCAATGTGTACCGGCAGGCGGCAGACCCACATCCGTAACGCTCCTTCGCCAGTACGTCTCCCAGCCGGGACAGATCATAATATTTGTTGATGAGGCCGATATCCAGCCCCGCAGGACAGGGGTGGCAGTGCTTGCAGTATACGCACGTGCCCTTCGTGTCCCTCGGCGTGAGGGCGGCAATGACGGAATAGTCCCGCTCCTGCGCTTTCAGGTCAAGCAGATAGCGCAGAATGCCGTTCCGCTCGTAATCCTCCAAATCACCGATTTCATCCAGACAGTGCATGAAGCCAAAGCCGACGTTCTGCACAGAGTGCTCTCAGCCGACGGAGGTTCCGAGGCCGATCACGCTGATCTGCTCGTCCCCATGGGGCAGCTTCCGGTATTCCATAACATTCACCTCATAAATTTATTGTACGCCTGCCAAGGCGTTTAGATAGCGGATGAACGCCTTGCTGTTGATCATGTAGGGATAGTTGATGACGATCAGATCGTCCACGCCCTGATCGGCGGCAAATTCGGCCAGATTCAGGCTCGGCTTGCCGTCGCGGTTGAATTCGCGCGGGTCGATGACGATGATGCGTCCATAATGGCTCGTGAGGAACGGCACGAACGCGTTGCCGTAGGATTCCTTCAATACAATGCACGTCGGCCCCGGTACGTCGCTTTCGACGATGCAGATGGGCGTATCGCCGCCGATGAAGCAGAGATATTTATTCGAAACGGAATCGCCCAGCTCCGTATACACGACGCTCACCGGCGTGCCATTTTCGAGATTCCCGTTTGCGTAATACCGCGCATGGGTGTCGGCGATGGGCAGATAGTATTCCAGATAATCCGGGTGCTGCTTCAGCACCTCGCTCTGCGGATATCCCTCGGTGAAGCCGTACATGGAGCCGAGGAAGGTGTCGTAGCGGCCCGTCTGGAACTGCTCCAGCGGAACGGCTTCAAAGCCCGCGGCCTCGCAGAAGGCAGTATAGGCATAATATGCGCCGAGCTGCGTCCAGTGGTGGTCGGTGCGGAAATAAATATATTCGTCCGTGTGGCTGCGGAGCTTGGAATAGGCGTCGACGGTGACGATCTTGTCGTTCATCTGACTGTAGCAGAAGTCGATCATGTCCTTCTGGCTGTGCTCACCGGTGTGCAGACTCTCAGGCGAGTAAAATTCGCCGCCGTTCGGCGTGATGAGCGAGATCGTGCGCACGTCGGGACCCATGGCGCTGGCCAGATTGTCGATCGCGTCTGCGTAGCTGGTGATGAGATCGTCCAGCCGCGTGGGAATTTCCATCGCGCGGTCGCCCACGACGACCACGGAGCCAGCGTAGCTGGCGTCGGATTCCTCCGGCGTGTCAAGCTCCGGGTCGGCCTCCGGCTGCTCTTCGGGCTGCTCCTCCGGCGGTTCGGGCGGCTGCGTCGAATCTGCCGGTTCCGGCGTTGTATCCGGCTGCGGTTCCGGCGTTGTATCCGGCGCGGCAGGCTCTGTCTGCTCCGGCTGCGGGGTCTGGCCGTTGGCCCGCTGCACGGCGTCAAGCGATTCGCCGCCCTGTGCGGCAGAATCCGTCTGGTTGAGGATCAGTACGCTGTCTTCGCCGCTGCCGGAGTAATAATAGAATTTATTGAGCGTCCGGTTCGCCTGCAACAGCGATTCGCGGCCCGGGAATGTGTCGGAATAATACTGCTCCAGCGCGGGGATATACGTCCCGTCCAGCAGCGATTTGACGGAGAATTCCGGCTTGACGAACTCCCGCTTTTCGGACACGGAGCCTGTCGCGTCATAGTCGGCCAGCGAATAGACCCCGACCGAGAACATGGCGGCAAGCAGGATCAGCAGAAGCGCCGTATATACTTTTTTCATAAGCCCGCCTCCTTAAAACCGGAAATACAAAAACGCGTTATAGGTCGAGCCGACCAGCGCGATCGTGGACAGCGCGAGCAGCACCGCGTCAAACACGAACGAAACGGCGGCATAGACGATCTGCCCGCTCTTTTTTCCGCCCTGCGCGCACACGCCGCCGAACAGGCTGCCGAGATTGCGCGGGATGGACGTTGCGCCGATGGCGCAGAGGAGCAGCAGCGGCAGATTGTTCGTCAGCTGGATGCCGGCCTGCGCGTTGGAAAAGCCTGCGCCGTAAAGCCCGAACATCACGCCGAAGTTCTGCACGAGCCGCGTCATGTCGGTGTAATAGAAAATGTTCCAGCCGAAGATGATCAGCAGCATCGTGCCGAGCCTGCGCAGCAGATACGGCACGCGCCGCATCGATTTTTCTCCCACCTGCTTTTCAATCGCGAGGATCACGAAGAAATACAGCCCCCAGAGCACGAAGTTCCAGCTTGCGCCGTGCCACATCCCCGTCAGCGCCCAGACGATCGCCATGTTGAGCAGCCTGTGCTTTTTCTTGCCGCCCAGCGGGATATAGACGTAATCGCGGAAGAAGGAGGAGAGCGAAATGTGCCAGCGCCGCCAGAAATCGGTGATGGACACCGCGGTATACGGCAGGCGGAAGTTCTCCATATATTTAAAGCCGAAGATACGCCCCATGCCGATGGCCATGTCGGAATAGCCGGAGAAATCAAAATAGATTTCAAACGTATACAGCAGAATGCCGAGCCACGCGGCGACTGTTGTGTTGGACGCGAGACTGCCGTCCAGGATCTGCGAGGCGACCTTGCCCGCCGCGTCGGCCAGAAGCACCTTTTTGGCAAGGCCGATGCAGAAGCGCGTCGCGCCGTAAAACGCCTCGGAGGCGTCAAACTGCCGGTCGTCGATCTGTGCGGCGACATCCGAATAGCGGACGATAGGCCCGGCGATCAGCTGCGGGAAGAGCGAGATGTAGAGCAGGAGCTTTGCAAACGAGCGCTGCGCCGGAACATCGCCGCGCCAGACGTCGACCGTATAGGAAAGCGCCTGAAAGGTATAGAAGGAGATGCCGATGGGCAGCGCGATCTGCGGGACGGGGATGGACGCGCCGAAAACCGCGTTCAGATTCTCCACGAAAAAGCCCGCGTATTTGAATACCGCCAGACAGCCGAGATCCAATACCAGCGCAAGAATCAAAAAAATCTTTTTCCGCCTGCGCTCGATGAGCAGGCCGAAGTACCAGTTGACCGCGGCGGAGGCGATCATTAGAAGCAGATAGACCGGCTCGCCCCACGCGTAGAAGATCAGGCTGAACAGGATCAGCACAGCGTTCTTCGCGCGGATGCCCGGGCAGAAGAAATACGCAATGAGGCAGACCGGCAGAAACAGATACAGAAAGATCAGATTGGAAAAGACCATGGCACAAACGCTCCAGCTTCGACATTGATTTACATAATTCGACTTCTTTAATTTATCAGATAGCAGCGCATTTTTCAAGCGGAATCGGCTGCTTTGCGCAACTTTTTCTTCCATTCCGCGAAAAGCTCTGCTTGCTTTCCCACACCACACGTGCTATACTGATGTTGTTTTATGTGGGATTGCCACAGGAAAGAAGAGGGATCCTGAAATGCTGGCTATCGAGAGAAAAAATGAGATCCTCGACAAGCTCCGCGCCGAGCAGCGCGTCCTCGTCAGCGACCTTGCCGCCTATTATCATGTCACGGAGGAGACGATCCGCCGCGATCTGGACAAGCTGGAAAAGGAAGGCTACGCCACCAAGACCTACGGCGGCGCGATCCTCGGCAACAGCACGAAGACAGACCTGTCCTATACCATCCGGAACAAGACCAACGTGGAAGCGAAAAATCAGATCGCAGCCATTGCCAGCCGCCTCATAGAGGACGGCGACCATCTGATGCTCGACGACAGCTCCACATCCTTATATCTGGCAAAAAAGCTCAAGGAAAAGAAAAACCTGACCGTCATCACGAATTCGGTCGAGCTGGTCGTGGAGCTGAGCGACGTGGAGGGCTGGACGATTCTCCTGACCGGCGGGCGGCTCAAGCCGGAATCGCTGGCCCTCGTCGGCGACCAGACGCAGCAGGCACTGCGGCGCTACCACGTTGACAAGGCCGTGATGAGCTGCAAGGGCATCGATCTGGAATCCGGGGTCACGGATTCCTCCGAATTCCACTCACAGACGAAGCAGTCCATGCTGCGCTGCGCGAAAACGCGGATCCTGATCCTCGACAGCAGTAAGTTTGACAAGATCTCGTTCATCGACATCGCTCCGCTGGACGTGTTTGACACCATCGTGACCAACGCCGCGCCCAGCAAAGCATGGCTCGATTATTTTGCCGAGCACGGCATTGAATGCCTGTATCCGGGCGCGAAATAAAACAAGAACAGCGCGGCTGTCCCTTCAACCGGACAGCCGCGCTGCTGCTTGTTCCGCACGCGGATCGTTACTTTTCTTCAGCTGCAGTCTGCGCCTCTGCTGTTTTCTCCTTTTCCACCAAGGCCATACCGGCCAGAATGAGGAAGATGCCGGCGGCGCGCAGCAGACTGAACGTTCCGTAAAACACGTAATCGAGCGTCAGCGACATCCCCAGATTGCCTGCCAGCATGAGAATTGACGAAACGAGCGTGTTCGAGCGCAGCGTCCCGACGATCTGCAGAAGCTGCGCCAGCAGCCCGCAGATGCTTCCGAGATACACCCACCATGGGACGGATACAATATAGCCCCACGACAGCTCCTTCCCGTTTTTCAGCACGAGCATCAGCAGCAGCGACAGAACCGTCGCCTCCACATAGTTGATGAGCGCACCGTTTGCCGTGCCGAACAGCTTTCCGGCGCGGACGTTCGTCATACGGTTGACGGAGTTGAAAAAGCCGTTGATCAAGGCGGTCAGATAATAGATCATTTTGCAGCCCTCCCTCAGTTCAGAACGACCAGAAGCACGCCCAGCAGCACCAGCGCGTACCCCGGCAACTGCCGCTTCCGGATGCGCGTGACTGGCATACCGAACAGGCCGAACCGGTCGATCAGCGCGGAGGAGACGAGCTGTCCGGCAGTCGAAAGCGCCATGAACGCGCTCGCGCCGACGTGCAGTGTGCACCAGCTGGACGAGGCGACGATGGCGATGCCCATCACGCCGACCAGATACACGTACCACGGCGCACCCGCGAACCGCAGCGTCTGCCGCTTTGCCAGCAGATATGCAAGCAGCAGCACGAGCGCGATCGCGTGCACAAAAAAGCAGATGCCGAACAGACTGAAATAATTGCCCATCTGGCCATTGAGCGAAACCATGACGCCCTGCAAAATACCGGCCAGAAGCAGCAGCCCGAGATACAGCAGAACAACCCCTTCTTTCTATGGAACTGAGCGTATCTTACCACGGAACCGCCGCGTTTTCCAGCCCTGTTTTCTGCCTTGACAGGCTGAATGCACGCAGATATAATCACTGCATCAGAAAAACAGGAGGGGGACGCCATGGCAGCGACAAAGGACTATCTGGATTTTGTCTGTACGCAGCTTGAGGGGATCCGGGGCGTCGACTATAAGCGGATGTTCGGCGAATACCAGATCTACGTCAATGACAGGCCTGTCCTGCTGGTCTGCGACAACACGGTGTTCGTCAAGAATCACCCGGCGCTTGCGCACCTGCTGGCCGAAGCGCCGGAGGGCCTTCCGTATCCGGGCGCGAAGCCGCAGAAAATTCTGGACGTGGAGGACCGTGCGCTGACCGCGCAGGTTCTGGAGATCCTGGAGCGCGTCACGCCCGTCTCCAGACGCCGGGCGCAGAAGACCTGCGGTACGCTTTAGTATAATCCATAATTTGTATATTTTGCCTGTGCGCGTGATTGCAATTTCTTCGCGATTGTGGTAAAATCAATTCCATTCCAATCTGGAGCACGGTTAATGATGAAGAAAACAAAGCTTATCCGCGGCGGCATCATGGCACTTTTTGTGCTGGCGGCGCTGCTGCTGGTCTATCTGGTGGTGCGGCAGACGATGCCGGATATTATTCCTCTGCTGCGCAGCGGCGACGAAGAGGCGCTGGAGGCGTATCTGAGCCGCGATATGTCGTTCACCGGCATTTTGTATATGGCGCTTTTGCAGATGGTGCAGGTCTGGTCCATCGTCATTTCCGGCGTGATCGTCAATGTGGCCGCCGGCGTCGTCTATGGCGTCTGGCGCGCGTTCGCCATCTGCCTCGTCTCGTCCTCCCTTGCGCATGGCATCAGCTTTACGCTCTACCAGCGTCTGGGGAAGTACCTCGATAAGCTCCTGCCGGACAACAGCTCGGACAAACTCGATATCGTTGCGAAGTCTGAGCATCCGGCCTATATGGTCGTGACGCTCTGCTTCCTGCCGCTCATCCCGAATGGCTTTATCCCCATTGCCGCCAGCCGCTCCCGGCTGAAGCCGTGGGAATTTACGCTTGCCATGTTCTTCGGCAGCGCGTTCAGCACGCTGGTTTACTGTTGGCTGGGCAGCAATCTGATCCACGGCGACTGGATCGGTTCTGCTGTGCTGGTCGTGCTGATGCTGAGCATTGCGTTTTTGCTGTGGAAGTACCAGAAGCAGGTGCTGCATCTGGTCGGACAGCTTTTGGAAAAGAGGAAGCAAAGAAATGGAAACAAAAACGCTGACCTTTCGGAAAGCAGCCGCGTCTGACCTTGACGCCGTAACGGCGATCTATGACAGGCTCCACGCGCAGGAGGACGCAGGCCGCGTGACCATCGGCTGGGTCACGGGTGTATATCCGATCCGATTTGACGCCGAGCAGGCGCTTGCGCGCGGCGACCTGTACGTCTGCGAGTCAGAGGGCCGCGTCGCGGCCTCCGGCATTCTCAATCAGAGGCAGGTGGACGTCTACACGGAGGGCCGCTGGGCCTATGCGGCGGAGGACAGGGATGTTTTCGTCCTGCACACGCTGACCGTCGATCCCGACCTCTCCGGCCGGGGCATCGGCCGCGCGTTTGTGCAATTCTATGAGGATACGGCGAGAGCGCTGGGCTGCACCGTGCTGCGGATGGATACCAACGAAAAAAACGCTGCCGCGCGGCGCTTATACGCGCGGCTCGGCTACCGGGAGGCGGACATCGTGCCGTGCGCGTTCAACAGCATTCCGAATGTGCGGCTCGTGCTGCTCGAAAAGAAGCTATAATTTTTAATATGGAGGGCTGCGGAAATGGCAAGACCTGCATGGACAGCGCAATGCACGAACAGGAAGCTGATTGGGGAGCTGCTGCCGATCCGGCGGCGGGAGAGCCACAAGGGTGATTACGGCAGAGTCCTTCTGCTCTGCGGCTCCGAGGGACTGACCGGCGCGGCAAGGCTTGCGGCAAAGGCCGCGCTCCGCACGGGCAGCGGCCTTGTGTATCTCGGCGTGCCGGAGAAAATCTATCCGATCATCGCCGCAGGCGCGGGGAGCGAGATCGTCTTTCCGCTCCCGTGCGACGAGGCAGGGCGGCTCTGCATGGCCGCGCTGCCCGCGATCACAAACAGGCTTCCCGAAATGGACGCTGTGCTGCTCGGCCCCGGTCTTGGCCGCTCAGAGGAGCTGACGCGGCTGGTGCAGGCGGTCCTTTCCGTCTGCCGCGCGCCGCTCGTTCTGGACGCGGACGGCATAAACGCCGCTGCGCCGCATATAGATGTGTTGCGCGGATGTGCCTGTCCGGTCGTGCTCACGCCGCATGACGGTGAGTTTCTGCGGCTGGGCGGCGACCCCAGGGCAGCCGACCGGACGCAGGAGGCGATGCGCCTCGCGGACCGGACACACGCCGTCCTTCTGCTCAAGGGCAGCCGGACGGTCATTACCGACGGCTTGAATGTTTATGTAAACCATACAGGAAACCCCGGCCTCGCGGCCGGCGGCAGCGGCGATGTGCTCGCCGGGATGCTCGTGTCGCTTCTGGGCCAGCATATCATGCCGCTGGAGGCAGCTGCCGCAGCCGCATGGCTGCACGGCTCCGCCGCCGATCTTGCGGCGCAGGAGCTGGGGGAGTATGGCATGGTGCCGGAGGATCTGCTGCTGCGCATTCCGCGACTTCTGCCATAAGGGTGATATTTGTTGCGAAAAAAACTGGCGCTTCTTCTCTGCACGGTTCCCATGCTCCTGTCGGCCTGCTCGGCCAAACGTCCGGCCCAGCCGCCGCTGACGTTCCGCACGGCGCTTCTGCAGTCCGGCGGCTGCTCGTTCACCGCCGCCATTACGGCGGACTACGGCGAGAGCGCCGCGTCCTTCACGCTGGACTGCGTATTCTCGCCTGAAACAGGCGCATCCGTCACTGTGACGGAGCCGGAGTCGATCGCGGGCATTCAGGCGCAGGTCAAGGATACTGCAGCGTCCGTTTCCTATGACGGGATGCAGCTCGGCCTTGGCTCGCTGGCAGACGGCAATCTTGCGCCGCTGGCTGCGCCCTATGTCCTGGGGCAGTGCTGGGCAGGGGAGTACATCGACTCGACCGGAACGGAGGACGGCCTTCTGCGCACGACCTACCGGATGGGCTATGAGGAAAAGGAGCTCGTCGTCGACACATGGTTTTCGCAGGAGCCGTTCACGCCCGTCCGTGCGGAGCTGAGTTACGAGGGCCGGATGGTCCTGCGCGCGGACATTTCCGCGTTTTCAATGCGGTCAACAGAGGAATAATTTATGAAGACACTCAAAAGAACCTGGGCGGATATCTCGCTCGACAATCTGGAATACAATTACCGCTCCATCCGGGCGCATCTGCCGTCCGGTACGCGCTTTCTCGGCGTGATGAAGGCCGATGCCTACGGCCACGGGGCCGTGCCGGTCAGCCGGGCGCTGGCCGATCTCGGCGCGGAGTATCTGGCCGTGTCCAATCTGGAGGAGGCCGTGCAGATCCGGCGCGGCGAGGTGCGCCTGCCGATTCTGATCCTGGGCTATACGCCGCCGGAGTACGCCGCGAATATGATCTTCCTCGATATCACGCAGGAGGTGCATTCGCTCGCTTACGCGCAGGAGCTGAACGAGGCGCTGGCCGGGACGAACTACATCCTGAACGTGCATCTCAAGCTTGATACCGGCATGACGCGCATCGGCTTCTTTGCCTATGACAACGACCGGACGCTGGACGAGCTGAAGCAGGCTGCGGCGCTGCCGCACCTGCACATTGAGGGTGTTTTCATGCACTTCTGCGTCGCCGACAGCCGGGCGGAGGAAGACGTTTCGTTTACAAAACTGCAATACAAGCGTTTCATGGATATGCTCAGCGCCATGGAGGGCGCCGGCATCCGGCCGGAGATCCGGCACTGCTGCAATTCCGGCGCGGCGATCCTGTACCCGGAATTCGCGCTCGACATGGTGCGCCCCGGCATCATCACCTACGGCAACGCGCCGTCGGAGGAGCTGGAGGGCGCGATCAGCCTGCGGCCCATGATGTCGCTGCATTCCATGATCGCGCAGGTGCGCACCGTACCTGCCGGGACGGATATCAGCTACGGACGGCTTTACAGAACGACGCATGATACCCGCGTCGCCGTCCTGCCCATCGGCTACGCCGACGGCCTGAGCCGTCTTCTGACCGGAAAGGCAAGCTTTTATCTGCAAGGGAAGCTGGTTCCCGTTATCGGGAGAATCTGTATGGACATGTGTATGCTGGACGTTTCGGAAGTGCCGGACGCGAAGCCCGGCGATATCGTCACGATCTTCGGCTATGACGACGACGGCACGCTCGTGCCGTGCGAGCGCCTTGCCGCCGCGCAGGGGACGATCAATTATGAGCTCCTCTGCCAGATCAGCAAGCGCATCCCGCGTATTTGCCACCGTGGAGCAGAAACATCGCAGATACTTCAATATATCGTCTGAAAATCCGCCATTTTTCGCCGCTTTCTGCATAGTATGAAGTGGAAGCATCCGAATGTGAAAAGAAAGCGAGGTTCCTCTGTTTATTTTTGACCTCTGCGTGGGAGAATAGAAACAGCGGCGCGAAACGCGCGCGTACTTTTTCCGCGGAGTGTGAAGCAAATGGATACGAACGTCAAACGCGGCGACATTTTCTACGCCGACCTGAGCCCGGTCGTGGGCAGCGAGCAGGGCGGGTGCCGGCCTGTGCTCATCGTGCAGAACGACACCGGCAACAAGCATTCGCCGACAGTCATCGCCGCCGCCATTACCAGCCAGACCGGCAAGGCGCGCCTGCCGACGCACATTTCGCTGACCGGCCACGACGTGGGACTCACGAAGGACTCTGTCATTCTGCTTGAGCAGATCCGAACCATTGATAAGCGCCGCCTGCGTGAGCATACCGGCCATGCGGACCGCAGCGTCATGGAGCAGGTCGATTCCGCTCTTGCCGTCAGCTTCGGGCTTCAGGGCAGCTGAGCCGCCGCATGGAATATGGAAAGCACCTCCTGCATATCGTTTGCAGGAGGTGTTTTTATGCTTTCATATCCGATCACCGGCGTCCGCGAGGGGACGCTTCAGGCCGAGCGGGACGGCCTGTATTGGAACGTCAGCGCCGTATGCAGCAAGGACTGGGACTTTCCCATCCGTCTGATCGCCGAGACGGACGGCGCCCGCACCGTTCTGGGCGTCCCGCAGCCGGAGCCGGACGGCCTCCGGCTGCGGGCAAGGCTCTCCAACCGGAGCTGCCCGTTTTCCGGGCAGACGCGCATCCTGACCGACCAGACGCCGGAGCCGGAGCCTGAACCGGAACCCGCACCGGCAGAGCCGGAGCTGCTCCCGTTCGAGCCGGAGAAGCCCTTTGAGCGCATTTCGGAGTTTTCCGTCATGAACGTTGCAGAACAGGGCGGAAAACCATACTGGAAAGTCCCCGGCTGACCAAAAAGGCTTCCCTTGTGCCAAAGGGAAGCCTTTGTCTGCCTCGTGTCAAATTGTCCAAAACAGCAGCAAATATTCAATATAAGATGTATATATCAACGAATATGATGAATATAATATTTTTTACTTGCATATTCATGCATAACGATGTATATTATAGCAAACAAAGCGCGATGGGCAGCATGGGAGGGGAACTGCATGAAAAAGGTATTTATCGACGGCAGCGCCGGGACAACCGGGCTTCGTATTTTTGACCGTCTGCATGGACGAACGGACATTCAGCTTCTGACGCTCCCGGAATCGGAGCGCAAGCTGGAGTCCAGCCGAAAAAGGCTGCTCAACGAGGCGGACGTCGTGTTTCTGTGCCTGCCGGACGATGCGGCGCGCGAGGCCGCGTCATGGGTCGAAAATCCCGATACCGTTGTGCTCGACACGTCCACCGCGCACCGGACGGCGCCCGGCTGGTGCTACGGCTTCCCGGAGCTTTCTCCCGTGCAGGAGGCAAGACTGCGGCAGGCAAAGCGCATTGCCGTTCCCGGCTGCCACGCCAGCGGCTTTATCGCGCTGGTCTATCCGCTCATTTCCGCCGGACTGCTTGCGCCGGATGTGCTTCTGAGCTGCTATTCGCTGACCGGCTATTCCGGCGGCGGAAAAAAGATGATCGCGGAATACCGCGCGCCGGAGCGAAGTCCTCTCCTGAACGCGCCGCGCCAGTACGCGCTCGGCCAGACGCACAAGCACCTGAAAGAAATGAAGGCCGTCACTGGTCTTGCAAGCGAGCCGGTCTTCTGTCCGGTCGTCGCGGATTTCTACAGCGGTATGCAGGTGACGGTTCCGCTGTTTGCGGGCTGGCTGAAGCCGGGCGCAGGCATGGAGGAGGTAAAAAACGCCTACAAGGCGCTCTATACCGGCCCGGTCGTCTCCTATACGGACGCGGCGGATGAGGGCGGCTTCCTGTCCGCTGCCGCACAGTCCGGTCTGGACAGCATGAAGATCACGGTCGCGGGCAACGAGCAGCGGATGCTCCTGCTGGCCGTCTATGACAATCTCGGCAAGGGCGCGTCCGGCGCGGCAGTCGAGTGTATGAATTTGGTGACCGGCGCGGAAAAAACGCTGGGTCTGGAACTGTAACAGGGAGGAACCACAAATGAAACAGATCGCAGGCGGCGTGTGCGCCGCGACAGGCTTTTCGGCCTCCGGCGTCCACTGCGGCATCCGGAAAAATAAAACGAAGCGCGATCTCGCGCTGATCTATTCCAGCGTCCCGGCCAGCGCAGCCGCCGTCTATACGACCAATCTGGTCAAGGGCGCGCCGCTCGTCGTGACGAAGCAGCATCTGGCCGACGGCAAGGCGCAGGCCATCATCTGCAACAGCGGCAACGCCAACACCTGCAACGCCAACGGCGTTGCAATCGCCGAGCAGATGAGCGAGCTTCTGGGACAGGCACTGCACATTGACCCGTCCGGCGTCGTGGTCGCGTCGACCGGCGTGATCGGCCAGCCGCTTGATATTGCGCCCATCGCCGCCGGGATCCCGGAGCTGGTCAACTGTCTCGGCCCGCACTCCGACGAGGCTGCCGAGGGCATCATGACCACCGATACAAAACGCAAAGAGATCGCCGTCAGCTTCACTGCAGGCGGAAAGGAATGCAAGATCGGCGGCATCTGTAAAGGCTCCGGCATGATCCACCCCAACATGGCGACCATGCTCGTCTTCATCACGACCGACTGCGCCATTTCTCCCGCCATGCTCCAAAAGGCGCTTTCAACGGATATCGCCAACACCTTCAACATGGTCTCCGTCGACGGCGACACGTCTACGAACGACATGGTGACGGTCCTGGCCAACGGCCTTGCGGGCAATGCGGAGATCACCGAAGAGGGCGCGGATTTCACCGCGTTCATGCAGGCGCTCAATACCGTGACCGTCTATCTCTGCCGCTGCATCGCGGGCGACGGCGAGGGCGCGACAAAGCTGCTCGAATGCAAGGTTTCCGGCGCGGAAACGCTGGACATTGCCAAAACCGTCGCCAAGAGCGTCATCTGCTCGTCCCTGACCAAGGCCGCCATGTTCGGAGCCGACGCAAACTGGGGCCGCGTCCTGTGCGCCATCGGCTATTCCGGCGCGCCGGTCGACGTGAACAAAATCGACGTGCAGTTTGCGTCCAAGGCCGGAACCATTCTGGTCTGCGAAAATGGCGCAGGCGTTGATTTTTCCGAGGGACAGGCCAAGAAAATTCTGCTTGAGCACGAGATCGAAATTCTGATCGACCTCAAATCCGGCAGCGCAGCCTCCACAGCCTGGGGCTGCGACCTGACCTATGACTATGTAAAGATCAACGGCGATTACCGGACGTAACAGGGGGGAGCGGCATGGATATCACAAATGCACAGCGGGCCAGGGTTCTGGTTCACGCGCTGCCGTATATTCAGGATTACAGCGGCAAGATCGTCGTCGTCAAATACGGCGGCAACGCCATGATCTCCGAGCACCTGAAGGATTCCGTCATCCGCGATATCTGCCTGCTGCAGCTGATCGGCGTGAAGGTCGTGCTGGTGCACGGCGGCGGGCCGGAGATCACCGAGGTGCTCGGCAAAATGGGCAAGAAAAGCACGTTCGTCGACGGCGTGCGCGTGACGGACGAGGAAGCCGTCGGCGTGGCGCTCATGGTGCTGGCGGGCAAGATCAACAAGACGCTCGTGAATCTGATTGAGCTTAAGGGCGGCAGCGCCATCGGCCTGTCTGGTCTCGACGGGCATATGCTCGAGGCGAAGATCAAAAAGCCGGAGCTTGGCTACGTCGGAGAGATCACGAACGTGAACGTCAAGCCCATTCTGGACGTGCTCGACAAGGGCTATATCCCGGTCGTGTCCACGGTCGGCTATGACGATGCGGGCAATATCTACAACATCAACGCCGATACCGCCGCCGCACGCATTGCGGGCGGACTTGGCGCGGAGAGTCTCATCGCCATGACGGATATCGCGGGAATTCTCAAGGACAAGGACGATCCGTCGACGCTCATCTCGTCCATCAGGGTCGATGAACTGCCGGAGCTTGTTTCCAGCGGCGTCATTCAGGGCGGCATGATCCCGAAGGCGGAATGCTGCCGCAGCGCCATCGAATGGGGCGTGAACCGCGTGTTCATCATCGACGGCCGCGTTCCGCACGCCATTCTGATCGAAATGCTGACAAATGAAGGCATCGGCACAATGTTCACCAGATAGGAGGAACGAACATGGATACACAAAAGCTTGACCAGACCTATATTGCGAACACCTACGCGCGCTTCCCCGTGACAATTGTAAAGGGCAAGGGTTCGCTCGTCTGGGACGATACGGGCAAGGAATATATCGACCTGTCGACCGGCATTGCCGTTGATATCTTCGGCGTGGCGGACGAGGAATGGATGGCCGCCGTCACCAAGCAGCTCGGCACGCTCCAGCATATTTCGAATCTCTATTATACGGAGCCATGCGTAAAGCTTGCGCAGATGCTCTGCGAAAAGACCGGCATGAAGAAGGTCTTCTTCGGCAATTCCGGCGCGGAGGCGAACGAGTGCGCCATCAAGGCCGCCCGGAAGTGGTCGGAGGAGAAAAAGGGCAAGGACTATTCCACCATCATCACCCTGAAAAACAGCTTCCATGGCCGCACGATCACCACCCTGGCCGCGACCGGTCAGGATGTCTTCCACCACGATTTTACCCCCCTGACCGAGGGCTTCGTCTATGCCGAGCCGAACGATCTGGCTGACCTTGAGCAGCTGATCAAGGCCAACAAATGCGCCGCCGTCATGATGGAGGTCGTGCAGGGCGAGGGCGGCGTCATGCCGCTGGACGAGGCGTATGTCAAGGGCGCGGCGAAACTGTGCGAACAATATGATCTGCTTCTCATCTGCGACGAGGTGCAGGTCGGCAATGGCCGCAGCGGAAAGCTGTACGGCTATATGCACTACGGCGTGCAGCCCGATATCGTCTCCACGGCCAAGGGCCTTGCGGGCGGCCTGCCGCTCGGCGCGACGCTGCTGGGCGAAAAGGTGCAGGATGTGCTTTCCGCCGGAACGCACGGCTCGACCTTCGGCGGCAACCCCGTCTGCTGCGCAGGCGCAATCAACGTCCTGAGCCGTTTGGACGAGAAGATGCTTGAAGGCGTAGAAGAACGCTCTGCGTATATCAAACAGGAATTGGCCGGCGCGAAGGGCGTGCTCGGTGTGTCCGGCCTCGGCCTGATGCTCGGCATCCAGACGGAGAAAAACGCGTCCGACATCATTGCCGCCTGCCGTGAAAAGGGCGTGCTGGTCATCAAGGCCAAGGACAAGCTCCGCCTCCTGCCCGCCCTCAATATCCCGATGGAGCAGCTGCAAAAAGCAGTCGCCGTCATCAAGGAATGCTGCGCGGAATAAGGCTTCTCTGAAAAGGGAGCTGGCGCGAAGCGCCTGAGGGGCAGCAGCAGGAAGCTGTGAGAAGCGAAAGTCTTCCGGCAAATTCGTATGCACTTCCATACTTCAGCGTAGGGGTCGATACCCATCTTCGGCGCTAAGAGCCGCGCAAAGCGCGGTTGCGCCTCGAAACTATCCTGCGGGCATCGCATCGACCCAGCAGAACGCACAGGTTTTACGGAGGTTTCCGGCGAATTCGCAATTTCCCAATGGGCCGACAGAGTCGTCGGCCCCTACAAGCGGATCTCCAATATTTCTCAGTATAACGCACAAAACAGGCACAGCCCGCGAAGGCTGTGCCTGCTCCTTTTATCTGCAGATCATAAGCTCGCTGTGTTCCAGAAAATACGGCTCTCCGCCGGAGAACCGGAAGCGGTACGTGTCGATGTGCGATTCCAGAAGCCCGGTTTCGTCGCCGGACAGGATCTGTGCGCGAAGCGTCTCCCATTCCGCATCCCCGACCGGGTGCTCTGTCGCCAAAAACGTCAGCTGCATCGTGTAAACCGTCTTGCCGTCCAGAACGTCTGCTTCCAGCGAATCGAGCCGCACGAGCGGCTTCTGCCCGGCATCGGCATGGCTCAGAGAATAACCGCCGTCTTTAAATTCCCAGACGTCCGGCAGATCGTCAAAACTCAGCCGCCGGATGGGGAAATACTTCGAGATATTGGCATAGGCCCAGTCTGGCTCGATCAAGCCTTCTGCGTCCAGCGTCTCCTGATTGACCGCGTACAGCCATGTGAGATACGCCGAAGCGCCGTCCGGCAGGCCATGATTTTCATCTTCCGCCGTCTCGTCAGACCAGAAAACCGGCAGCTTGTCCAGTCGCCATTGGACAGCAAAATCGAACCACTGCGCAAAGACCGCGCGCTGCGCGTCTGTCTCCTCCCGGCGCACCAGCATGGTGTCCAGATCCAGCGTAAACGCCTCGCTTCCGCCGCCCGGCAGACCGGAGATCGTCAGCCGCATCTCGCGCTCTGTCATGGAGACCGACCAGATGGTGTCATAGCTCCACAGCCCGAGAGGGGAAAGCTCGCGGTAATGCCCGTCCAGATAGTTCGCAAAGCACTCGAAGGGGATCTTCTGATAGACGCTGCTGAGCAGCGCATTGTACGTGTATGTCCGGACATCCTCCGGCGCGTCGTCTCCGACAGATGCCTGATAGCAGCGGAACCGCGTGTCGCTGACAAGTCCTGTCTCTCCGTGATAGATCAGCTCGTCCAAGACCTCATCCTGCGCGTCGGGGCGATAGATGGTCAGGCAGGCGACCGTATCGCTCAGCCGCTCGGCTGTCCAGCGCGATTCTGCGTCGAATGCGCCGCGCACCTCCAGCTCATCAAACTTGTCCAGCAGATAGGCGCAGAACGCGGCTTGCTCGCTGTCCGAAAGAACCGATGCGCCCGCTTGCTCCACGGGCGTCTTCAGCTGTTCGTCCGCTGGTTCCGCGTCTTCGACCCGCGCCGCGATAAGCGCCTCCGGCGGTTCGACCTCCGAGGCAGGCGTTTCCTGCGGAACGCTGTCCATCATGGTACACCCCGCCGCAAGCGCGGCGATCAGCACCGCGGCAAGCGCCGGTATTACCGGCTTCATGAACGCACGGATGCGCGCCCAGGGCTGCTCCGTCACGGCCCGCACCGTGTCTTCCAGATCAAGCTTCTTTTCCATGCGTACCGCCTCCTTTGGTTCTGTTTGTAATCTCAGGATACCATGGCTGTTTATGTGTGTCAAGGGCGTTATTCTGCGGGTTTTCCCAACTGATAGAAAGCCACGGCACTGGCTGCGGCGACGTTCAGCGAGTCGACGCCGTGGTGCATGGGGATGCGGACGGTGTAGTCGCAGGCGGCGATCGTCGCGTCTGCAAGCCCGTCGCCCTCCGTGCCCATCACGACGGCGAGCTTCCGCTCGGCTGCGAGGCGCGGATCGTCCAGCCGGACGGAATCGTCCCGCAGCGCCATGGCC
>OGGU01000190.1_pt1 | contig 55011 bp, 49 predicted proteins | sample 1571241 | NCBI WGS metagenome assembly OGGU01 (sample SAMEA2581934, study PRJEB24529) | metagenome | biome: Human gut stool | place: China | collected 2011
GGGCTCGAACCTATGACCCTCTGCTTGTAAGGCAGATGCTCTCCCAGCTGAGCTATGCTCCCATTTGTTGGCCGCCGTTTTCTGACGGCTGAAATAAGATAACATATTTTAAGCCCGATGTCAACACTAATTTGCAAAAAAAATAATTTTTTTATTTTTTCGGTCTCGGCACCGTTTTATTATATATTACATTATATGAATTGTAAAGATTTTTGTTATTTTCCTCTTTTGTGTTTACTTTTAAGATTTAGTGTGCTAAAATATAAAAACAACAGGGCGATTTCACTATTGATTTTTGCCTGTTTTTTTCACTTTGAAACCAACTGCGCGTAATTTAAATATGCGGCTGTTTCGGCTCCTTGATTTTTGCCGCGGCAAGGGGCTCGCAAGACCAAAACAATATCGCGGTGCGAAAGGCATTGGAATTATTATGAACAGTAAATTAAAAAACGCCGATACGGACTTTCTTTTTGACTGCGTGCTCTCCTTAAAGACCCGTGAGGAATGTTATGATTTTTTTGAGGATCTGTGCACCGTAACCGAGCTTAAGGCTATATCTCAGAGAATAGTCGTGGCCAAAATGCTGTCTGACGATCGCGTTTACAGTGACATCGTAAAGGAGACAGGCGCGTCCACAGCCACAATTAGTCGAGTTAACCGTTCTCTTCAATTCGGCTGCAACGGATACGAAAAAATCTTTGAGCGCGTCGAAGAAAAAGACAAATAAATATGAGTTACGGTTATTTTGCGGAATTCTATGACAGCTTCACAGATGACGTGAATTATGACAAAATCGAAAAATTTGTATGCTCCCTGTTATCCCGAGAAGGAATAAACGGGGGGCTTTTGCTTGACCTTGCGTGCGGCACGGGTTCTCTCGCGGTGCGCCTCTCCGAAAAGGGGTATTCCGTAATAGGCACTGATATGTCTCCCGAAATGCTGTCGGTTGCACAGCAAAAGGCGGCAGTTAAAAATGCCGACATACTCTTCTTGTGCCAGGATATGACACAGCTTAATCTTTACGGCACAATCATCTGCACCGTATGCACGCTCGACAGTCTGAATCACCTCAAAAGTCTTGACGAAATAAAGAAGGTATTCTCACTCGTTTCGCTTTTTACGGAGGAGGGCGGAATTTTCGTTTTTGACGTCAACACCATTTACAAGCACAAAAAAGTTCTCGGTAACAATGCGTTTATCTATGAAAACGGCGACGCTCTTTGTGCGTGGCAAAACAGCCTTGACGGTGACACGGTAAATATTGAGCTTGACTTCTTTGCGGAGGCGGATAACGGCCTTTACGAGAGATATTCGGAAAGCTTTTCCGAACGCGCATATGAGCTTTGCGACATAGAGAACGCTCTCACCGAAGCGGGTTTTGAAATTATAGGTATTTATGACGGATATGACAATAGCCCTATAAGCGACAATTCACAAAGAGCCGTATTTGCGGCTCGGAAAGGCAAAAACAATGGGTAAGCTCGTAAGAATGATAGACGAAGAAGGTACGCTTTCCGTAATAGCTGCGGACAGCACAGATATAGTACGCGAAATGCGCTCAATACACGGCACGTCAAAGGTTTGCTCCGCCGCACTCGGCAGAATGCTTACCGCGGCCACCATGATGGGCAGCACTCTCAAAGGGAAAGACGATTCAATCACGGTAAAAATAAACGGCGGCGGTCCGTGCGGCACGGTTTTGGCGGTTTCGGACTCCGACGGCAATGTCAGAGGCTGCATAGGCAAAGCCGATATTTCTTTGCCTCTAAACAAAAAAGGAAAGCTCGATGTTGCCGGAGCTGTCGGCAAAAACGGCTTTGTAACAGTTATTAAAGACCTCGGGCTTAAGGAACCGTACATCGGCAAAACTCCGATAGTATCCGGAGAGATAGCCGAGGATATAACCTCATATTACGCCGTCAGCGAACAAATACCCACGGTTTGCGCGCTCGGCGTTCTCACGGAGCATGACAACGGCGAAATAATATGCGCCGGCGGATTTATGATACAGCTGCTCCCAACGGCTGACGACACGATAATAGAAAGAGTTGAAGAGAGCATAAAAGACCTGCCGCCCGTCACAAAAATGCTTTCCGACGGTATGACTCCCGAAGAAATATGTAAAAAGGCACTCTCAAAATTCCACCTGCAGCTGCTTGACGAAACGAATACGGCTTATCGCTGCACATGCTCGCGTGAAAGAGTCGAAAAAGCTCTCATCGCAACAGGAAAGAGCGGTCTCTCGGAGATGGCTGAGGATGAAACCACAGAGGTTGTCTGCAACTTCTGCCATAAAAAATATCATTTCTCAAAAGAAGAGATTCAAAAAATGCTCAAAAGAGTTTAAAATCAAATTCACAAGCGCATAAAAAGACCGATTCGCCAGAGCGAATCGGTCTTTTACATATATACATATATGCCGTATAAGCTTTTTTACTTTTTCACCGCTTTATAAGCCTTGGAAATTTCCGAGAGCTTTTTATCGAATTCCTCACCGCAAAATTCCTTAAGGCATTTAATGCGATAAGTCGAAAACAGATTGTCGTTTCCGCTTACATCCTCACGACTGACAATATAAACATAGTCGCCTGCGATAAACGCCCCTGTCTTGCCGGGTTCTATGGCAGAAACGCTGTCAAAAAAGCCGTCCGGATACGAGGCGTCGTTTTTTCCTATTACAACGGTATCGGAATCGGTGTTAACATTTTCGAGAGCCGCTCCGACCTCGTCTATGCTCGCACCGTCATTAACGGCACCCGCATACTGCGTAAAATTCTGCAAAAGTGCCTGCTTTTCAAGCTCATCGGTATCGCTTCCCGACGGGAGATAGCCCGTTACGGCCTTAAAGGCAATAAAATTCTCGGAAAAATACGAACGCAGTTCCTCGTCGGTAACAGGCTCGTCGCCGTTTTCCGAATAGTAATCCGCCATTACGGCATCCTTGTATTTTTTGCTCTCTTCAATTTTCTGGAGATCCTGCTTGGACACTCCGATGGTATTGTAGTATACGGAAAAGACGTGCCAATAATTATTGACATTTTGCGAAATCTCGTTTTTGTCCTCGGACGAAAGCGAGAGAGCACGGTTTTTAAATTCCGAATTTACCGCAACATAGGCTGCGACATCGGACAGCGCGGCGTCGGAAATCTCTTGCTGCGACTTGTCCTCATCGGAATTCTTTTCTATGTCATAATAGTAATTATAAACGCCCTCGGAAACGGGTACGCCGTTCACCGAAACGGAGCTTTTTTTATTGCACGACGAAAACGCCAATGTCGCCGTAAGAACTGTTATAAGCAAAATTACAGCTTTTTTCAATCGCCGAACCTCCGTTAAATCAGATATTGTTATCATTGCGTGCTTTGAGATATTCGTCGAGAAGCTGCCTTTTGAGCTTTTCCTCTTCTTTTTCTCTCATAAGCCTTGCGCGAACCTCTTTTTTATTTTTACCGATAACGCCGTTCCTGTAAAACGCCACGGCGAACATCCCCACAAGTGCTCCGCTTGCGGCACATATAAAGTCGCCCATTGTGTCTATAAGGCCGTAATCCGTTGTCGGCGAAGAGCACTGAAGTGAAAGCCCGTAGAGATGGTCCATGGTAAATTCGTATATCTCCCAGCCGACGTCAATGCCGAGTGAGAAGCAAAGGCCGAACATCGCCGCGAGAGCCGGAGAAAGCTTTGAATAATTTTTCTCCTGCATAAGCACCGCAAAATCATAGCCGAACCACGCCGAGATAAAGCCGGAGCAGGTGTGCGTTACTATGTCGAAGCTGCCGAAATCGGTTCTGTTATTAAGAGTAGAGCCTATTACAACGCAAACAAACATGAACACGTTGAGCATTGTCTGATTTTCGTAGCCGATTCTTATAATAAACGATCTGCCGCCGAACACCTGAAAATAGTCCCAAAGATGCGTAAAAAGAATGGCAAATATCGCTTCGAGAAACTCCACAACGGAGCCGTGGAAAATACCGTAAATTCCCCAAAGCATCAAAGCGACGCGAATTAAAAGCCAAAGTATTCTGTGGCTCTGAGGCAAATAGCCGGGATAATTTTTCATCAACCAAAAGTCCTTTACTTAAATCTTGCTATCATACCCATGCTTGCGGAGCCGTTGCTGAGGTATTTTGAGCCTATCAGGTCGCCGTTGTCGGAGTATGTGGAGCCACAGGCTATTATCTGACCGTCGGAGAGCACGCATACGCCGCCGAACGAGTCGTCACGACTGCCGCCGTAGCTCTGTATGCTCTTGAGCGAGCCGCCGTTAGAGAAGGTCACCACGAGAGCATCCGAGCCTCCGCGGTTTCCTACCGCCTTGAGATCACGGTTGCTTGAGCACGAGCTTCCCACCGCAACATAACCGTCGTCATTAGCTTCTATGGCATTGAATTCCTCATCGAAATAACCCTTTACGGCAGTATGCCAGCCGAACGAGCCGTCACCGTTATATTTCACGACTACCGCGTCAAAGGAGCCTGCGTTGCCGAGTGACGCGAGGTCGCCGTCCGAGGAATTGCTCTTGCCTGCTATAACGCATCCGCCGTCATTTGCGGGCGTTACCGACACAAAATTGTCTATGCCGCTGCCGCCGTACTGCTTGACCCACAGCGTATCGCCGCCAGAGCTGAGCTTTACTACGCCTGCGTCGGCTCTGCCGCGGCTTCGGAACAAAGCACCCGACTGGAATGCTCCGACCGCATATATGCTGCCGTCGGAGGCGGTCTTTACATCGTTGAAGGTGTCGCCGTTTCCGCCGAAGGAACGAACGAAAATCACGTCGCCGGACGAAGAGTATTTTACGATGATTGCCTTGGAAGAGCCTACGGCGCCGGCATCCGACGCGTTACCGTCAGATGAAAACGTAATGCCTGCCGCTATATATGAGCCATCCGGAGAAGCGCTGACGGAATAAAAGCCGTCCGTTTTGCTTCCGCCGAAGGAGCGTATCCATTGTATATCACCCGAGGAATTTAACTTGTATATAACAGCGTCGTAATCGCCGTAGCTCTGCACGCCGAGATCGGTGGATTTTGAGTAGCCTGCCGCTATTATATTGCCCGAAGAATCGGTATCGACGGACGACAATATTATTCCGTTATTTGACGGGAGATATTTCTGCCATTGCAGCCTGCCGTCCTTGTCATATTTAATCACAACAGCTGCCGGAGTGCTCTTAACCGAAAGATTTTTGAGGCTGCCGTCATCGGAATTTGCCTGAACCACGGCAACAAAGCCTCCGTCGGGAGTTTTGGCGGTATCGTTAAACGAATCATTACCGCTTCCGCCGTAGCTTGAGCCCCAGTTTGCGCTGTTGTCGCCCGGCGTTGCGGGAGAGGTTGTATAGGTCATGGTGTATGTGACCGTTTCGCCGCCCGGCTTTGTAACGACATTCCCGTTTCCGTCGGTTACGGGAAGCTCGGTAACGACGGGTCCGCCCGTGGTAGGCGGCACGATTATCATTGTGGTCAGCACTTCGCCGCGCGCATTGGTAACCGCCTTGCCGTTCTCATCCGTAACGGGGATACCGACTTCCTTTGAAATATAGACAACAGAGGTCTTTACATTACCGTCCTCATCATAGACAAGCTCGCCGTTTTCGTTTGTTACATCAACTATGGTGGTATCAAGCACAACGGTTACCGCCTCGCCGTTTTCGTCGGTTATCGGCACGCCGTTTTCATCCGTGACTACCACAACCTCGCCGTCGCCGGAATTTGCGATGTTCTTTTTGCAAGCCGACATTACGCAAAATACGGCAAGCAGCATAACGATGGCAGCTATGACTATCTTTTTATTTGAATTCATCGTTTTAAACCTCCGTGTCAGATGAAGCACTTCAAAAGCACATAAACATATACGTTCGTATTGTATCATATTGCATAAGCTTTTTCAATTCAAAAATCATAATATTTGTTACAATATTATGTAATTAAATACTATACATTATCCGAACATTATGATATAATACGATACTGTATAATTAGGTTTTTTATGCAGTACGGTGCCCGCTGCGGCAACGCTGCAAAAATCTCGGAAGGATGTATAAATCAATGGCTTACAGAACACACAACTGCAACGAGCTTACCTTTGACGATTTAAACAAAACCGTCAGCCTTGCAGGATGGGTAGACACCATTCGCGATCACGGCGGAGTAGCATTCATCGACCTTCGCGACCAATACGGCGTTACCCAAATAGTAATAAACAACGACGAGCTTTTAGAGGGCGTAAAAAAGGAAAGCGTTATCTCGGTTACGGGAAAAGTCGTAAAGCGCGACGAGGACACCGTTAACAAAAAGATTGCCACGGGCGAGCTTGAGGTGCGTGTAAACGAGGTCGAAATTCTCGGCCCATGCTCCGAAACACTCCCCTTTGACGTTGAGACCTCAACCGACACAAGAGAGGACGTAAGACTGACATACCGTTTCCTCGACCTCAGGAACAAAAAGGTTCACGACAATATTCTGTTCCGCTCCGAGGTAGTAAGCTATCTCCGCAAGAAAATGGAGAGCCTCGGCTTCCCGGAAATAAACACGCCCATACTCACCTGCTCTTCTCCTGAGGGCGCAAGAGACTATATAATCCCCTCAAGAAAGCACGAGGGCAAATTCTATGCTCTGCCACAAGCTCCGCAGCAGTTTAAGCAGCTGCTTATGGCTTCGGGCTTCGACAAATATTTCCAGATAGCTCCCTGCTTCCGCGACGAGGACGCAAGAGCCGACCGTTCCCCGGGAGAGTTCTATCAGCTTGACTTTGAAATGGCCTTTGCCACACAAGAGGATGTTTTCGCCGTAGCCGAAGAGGTTCTCTATGACACATTCACAAAATTCGGAGGCGGCAAAAAGGTAAGCCCCGCTCCGTTCAGAAAAATACCGTTTGAAGAGGCAATGCTTAAATACGGCACCGATAAGCCGGATCTTCGCAATCCGCTTGAGATTTGCGACCTCACCGAGTTTTTCTCGGACGTTGACTTTAAGCCATTCAAGGGCAAACCCGTCAGAGGAATCGTGGCTCCCGGCTGCGGCAAAAAGAGCAAGGGCTTCTTTGAAAAGCTCCTCGAATATGCTCTCTCGATAGGAATGAAGGGGCTCGGTTATCTTACCGTGCTTCCGGACGGCTCCTTCAAGGGTCCTATTGACAAATTCCTCGTTCCCGAAAAGAAGGCGGAGCTTAACAGCATGCTTAACCTCAAGACTGACGACACGCTCTTCTTTATAAGTGACAACATCAAGGTTGTAAATCTTCTTGCCGGTCAGATAAGAACGGTCCTCGGCGAGAGACTTGAAATTATCGACAAGGACCGTTTCGATATGTGCTTCATAACAGACTTCCCGATGTATGAAAAGACGGACGAGGGCAAGCTCGACTTCACTCACAATCCGTTTTCAATGCCTCAGGGCGGTATGGACGCTCTCGAAAATCAGGATCCGCTGACAATAAAGGCTTATCAGTACGATATAGTCTGCAACGGTGTTGAGTTGTCCTCGGGCGCGGTCAGAAACCATCGTCCCGACATTATGATAAAAGCATTTGAGCTCGCAGGCTACACAGCCGATGAGGTCGAAAAGCGTTTCGGAGCGTTGTTCCGCGCATTCCATTACGGAGCACCGCCTCACGCAGGTATGGCTCCCGGTGTTGACAGAATGATAATGCTCTTAAAGGACGAGGAAAATATCAGAGAGGTCATAGCTTTCCCGATGAATTCAAACGCTCAGGATCTTCTTCTCGGTGCGCCCAATACCGTTTCGGAGCAGCAGCTGCGCGAGGTTCACATAAAGCTTCGCCGCCCCGTGCCCGAAAAATAACCGACAACCGACATACTAATCGAAAGAAAGTGATCTTATGACGATAGACAGAAGCCTTGTAGAATACCTCGAAAAGCTCGGCAGAATACACCTGAGCGAAGAAGAGCGCTCCGCTTCTGAAAAGGATTTGCAGAGCATACTCTCATACATTGACACTCTCAATGAGCTTGACACGGACGGTGTTGAGCCGGCTTCCCACTCTTTCCCGGTTGCAAACGTAATGCGTGACGACACAGTTACAAACGGCGCCGATACGGAAAACATTTTGAAAAATGCTCCGCAAAGTCGCGACGGCTGCTTTGTCGTTCATAAAACGGTTGAGTGAGGTAAACTATGAATATTTGCGAAATGACGGCTCTTGAAATATCAAATGCCGTAAAAAATAAAGAAATTTCCGTAAAGGACGCAGTTGACGCATTTTTTGCGGCAATAGACGAATACGACGGAAAATATCACTGCTATAACACCCTCTGCAAAAAAGAGGCTTATGAAAGAGCCGAGGAAGTGCAAAAGGGAATTGACAGCGGTAAATATAACGGCAGGCTCGCAGGCGTACCGATAGGCATTAAAGATAACATCTGCACTAAGGACATTCTTACAACCTGCTCCTCCAAGATACTCGAAAACTTCATTCCCACATACAATGCAACGGTTGTAAATCGTCTGAATGACGAGGGAATGGTAATAATAGGCAAGCTCAATATGGACGAATTTGCCATGGGCAGCACAACCGAAACCTCGGCAACGGGAGTCACACATAACCCGTGGAACACAGACAAGGTTCCCGGCGGAAGCTCGGGCGGTGCGGCAGCTGCGGTGGCGGCAAGACTCTCTCCCGTGGCTCTCGGCTCCGACACCGGCGGCTCTATCCGTCAGCCCTGCTCTTTCTGCGGCGTTTCAGGCCTCAAGCCGACTTACGGTGCGGTTTCGCGTTACGGGCTTGTAGCCTATGCGTCGTCTCTCGACCAGATAGGCCCTATGGGTAAAACGGTTGACGACTGCGCCGCTCTTTTTTCCGTAATCCAAGGCAAGGACGAAAAAGACGGCACCTCCATGGTCTATCCGAAATTTGACTTCGATAAAGCCGTCAAAGGCGACGTCGGCGGCAAAAAAATCGGTATTCCCGAAGATTATCTCGGCGAGGGCATTTCGCCCGACGTAAAGGACGCGGTTCTTGCCGCTGCCGATATCTTCCGTGCAAACGGTGCTTCTGTTGAAACCTTTAAGATGCCGATAGTAAAATATGCAATACCCGCATATTACATTATTGCCTGTGCGGAGGCGTGCTCAAACCTCTCGAGATATGACGGCATAAAATACGGCTATTCAAGCCCCAACGCCGACACGCTTATGGAGACATACGTGAAAACGCGTTCGGAGGGCTTCGGCATGGAGGTTAAGCGTCGCATAATGCTCGGCAACTTCGTTTTAAGCTCCGGCTATTATGACGCATACTACAATAAAGCTCTTAAGGCTAAAAAACTTATACAGAACGCCTTTTACGACGCCTTCAAAAAATATGATATGCTCTTAGGCCCCGTAGCTCCCACTACGGCGCTTAAAATAGGTGAAAGCCTTTCCGACCCGCTTAAAATGTACCTCGGCGACATATACACGGTTATGATAAACATAGCCGGTATGCCGTCAATGTCCGTCCCCTGCGGATTTGACAAAGACAATATGCCGATAGGTATGCAGATTATAGGCAAGCCGTTTGAAGAGGCGGAAATTATGAGTGCCGCAAAGGCATTTGAAAATGTCACCGACTTTCACAATAAGCTGCCGGATTTAGGCTAAGGAGGTAAAGCTTTATGGAATGGGAAATAGTTATGGGACTTGAAGTCCACACGGAGCTTGCCACCAAGACTAAAATCTTCTGCGGCTGTTCCACCGAGTTCGGCGGTGCGCCGAACACTCACGTTTGCGAAATTTGCTCCGGTATGCCCGGAACACTTCCGCTTCTCAACAAAAGAGTTGTGGAGTTTGCCGTGAGAACAGGCATAGCAACAAACTGCACGATTACTCAAAATAACAAATTCGACCGAAAAAACTATTTTTACCCCGATCTGCCGAAAGCGTATCAGATATCGCAGCTTTATCTGCCTATCTGCCGCAACGGTTTTATAGAGGTCAAGGATAAGGACGGCAATTCCAAAAAGATAGGAATTCACGAAATTCATATGGAGGAGGATGCAGGCAAGCTCGTCCACGATGAATTTGAGGACTGTACTCTTGTAGACTACAACCGCTGCGGCGTGCCGCTGCTTGAAATTGTTTCGGAGCCGGATTTCAGAAGTGCCGAGGAGGTGCTCTCGTATCTTACGGAGCTACGTTCGATTCTTCAGTACATCGGCGTTTCGGACTGCAAGATGCAGGAGGGCTCTTTAAGAGCGGACGTGAACCTTTCGGTTCGCCCAAAGGGACAAAAGGAATTCGGCACACGTACCGAGATGAAAAACCTCAACTCCTTCAGAGCAATAGCGAGAGCTATCGAGTATGAGGCCGAAAGACAAATCGAGCTTCTTGAGGACGGCGAAAAGGTAATGCAGGAAACGCGCCGTTGGGATGATAACAAGGGATATAGCTATGCAATGCGTTCCAAGGAGGACGCTCAGGATTATAAATACTTCCCCGAGCCCGACCTTCCGCCGATTGAAATCTCGGACGAATATATAGAAAATGTCAAAAACACTCTGCCCGAGCTTCCGGAAGCAAAAAAAGCTCGCTATATGTCACAGTTCGGTCTTCCCGAATACGACACCGGAATCATAACCTCGGACGTAAATCTCGTAAAGCTCTTTGAGCATACCGTTGAAATCTGCAATTCGCCTAAGGATGCGGCAAACTGGATAATGGGCGAGCTTATGAAAATGCTCAATGACACCGGCACCCTGTCAGAAAATATGTCGTTTAATCCCGATTCGCTCGGCAAACTCATAAATATGATAAAGGCCGGTAAAATCAACCGCGGCACGGCAAAATCGGTATTCGAAAAAATATTCACCGAGGATGTCGATCCCGAAAAATATGTTGAAGAAAACAACCTCGGTCTTGTCACCGACCTTTCGGCTATTCGCCCCGTAATTGAGCAGGTAATAGCCGACAACGAAAAGAGCGTAAGCGAGTATAAAGCAGGCAAAACCCAGGCAATGGGGTACATCATGGGGCAGGCAATGCGCGCTCTCAAGGGCAAGGCACCGGCTCAAGAGGTTCAAAAAATACTCAAGGAAATTTTAGGCTGATGAATACAAAATATCTTTTTCTTGACATAGACGGCACGCTCGTAGGTTTTGACGGCGTTATGCCCTCGTCGGCGTCGGAGGCGCTGAAAAAAGCTCACGAAAACGGTCACAAGCTCGTAATCTGCACCGGCAGACAACTCTCGCAGGTTTATCCGTGGCTATTAAAGGAGATTCCCTTTGACGGTTTGATTTTATCGGGCGGAGCTATGGTTATAAATGACGGCAAGGTGGTAGCTCATCACTTTATAAGTCAAAGCAGTCTCAAAAAGCTGACCGACTACTTCGAGAACAGCAACACCGCATATTATCTGCAAACACAGAATTTTCTCGTATCCAAAAAATGGTGCGTCGACCGCACGCTTTCGCTCTTTAATAAGCTTGGATACACCAAGGAGGATTTACTGACGCTCTTCGGAGAAACGGTAATCGATGATAACGCCGGCGGCAGGAGCGATATTGAAAAGCTGATATATTACGATTCTGGTGTTGATTTTTCCGAGCTGCAAAAGAATATAGGCGATGAATTCTATATTGTCGGATACAGCTTCGGCAATCTCGGCAATACAAGCGGGGAGATTGCGGCGCGCGGAGTCAACAAAGCCAGCGGAATTAAAGAATATCTCGATTGCTGCGGCGGAGACATAAACGACGCATTCGCATTCGGCGACGCGGAAAACGATGTCGAAATGTTTAAGAGCGTAAACACGGGCATCGCAATGGGGAATGCCTGTGACGAGCTCAAACACTTGGCCTCGTATATAACCGCCGATATCACGGATGACGGTCTATACAAAGCGTTTGTGCATTTCGGTTTGATTTGAATTTTGATTATAAAGCAAAAAAGCACGTTTGAGTTATTGCTCAAACGTGCTTTTGCTGTTTATTTGTTATCTTCCGAGATACGGCATGGGATTAGTTCGTCTGCCGTTTACATAGACCTCAAAGTGAAGATGCGGTCCGGTTACGTTACCCGAGGAGCCTATATTCGCAATAGGCTGACCTGCCGAAACCTTTTGACCGACACGCACCTTAAACGAGCCGGGTAAGGTGTGCGCATAGAGCGTTGAAAGGCCGTTGCCGTGATTTATGACAATATAATAGCCCCAGCTCGGATGATATGTTGCCGTGGTTACGGTTCCCGAAGCCGCCGCTACTATTGTAAGACCGGTGCTTCCGCCACCCGGCTTTACTATATCTATACCGCCGTGACGTCTTGCTCCGCCGTAGCCCGAAGAAACGGACGTTGCGCCTATTGCCGGCCAAACGAATCTGCCGCCTGTTGTAATGACCTTGCCGCCTGAGCTGCCATTTCCGGTGATCGGCGCCTTTGTGCCTATCTGTATAACCTCGTTTACAGGCTCCGAAAGAGTCACTCTTGAAACCTCTTTCGATGAAACACGAGTACCGTCAATATAGGTTACAAGCTCCGTAACCTGCTGAACTCCGTTCACACCCTTTGTTGTAACCTTTTTTGTGCCTGTATAGAGATTGGCATTATTTACGTTTGTGCTTGTATAGGCTATTGCTTCATTATGAGTTTCGGTCTTTGTGACCTGCACTCTGACATAGTTTACCTCACTCGAAACAAGCAGCTTGTCGCCGGAACGAATCGTCTCGGAAAGGCCGGGATTCAGCTGTGCCAATTCGGAAACGGTGAGCCCGTTTGCGGAAGCGATTCCCGAAACGGTATCTCCGTCCTTTACCGTGTAATACACCGCTTCGCTCTTTTTTGATTTGAGCTTGGCGGATAGCTTTTCCGCGTCCCAAACCGTGGCCTCATTATCGGGATAAAGCCCCTGCTCATATGTTATGTTTTCAACGAAGCTCTTTGCCGCGTTGGGGTCGTCTATTTTATAATCGCTGAGTATCTTATCGAAAACGCTTGTAGCGTCCGTCTCATTTTTTACGGCGCACAAGAAATCGCCGTTAATATATATGCCGCAGGCATTGGTGATATTGCTGTCTGAATTTTCTATGAGCTTATCGCACATTGACGAGGAGTCGGTAAGGTCGGTCTTATTTACGACCTTGAGCTGATACTGCGCAGGCTTAATAAGCTCCTGCTCCTTACCGGAGGCAGACGCAGCGGTTTTGAGCCTTGTTTTGGCCTGCTGCTCGGCGTCGAGATATTCCGACTCGTTTTTGGCATAGCCTATTACGGAGCCGTTATATTTTATCTCAAGAGCGAGCGTGGCTTTGTTCCAATAGCCTATCGTGGAGCAAAGCACACCGAGGCAAATAATCGGAACAAGCAGATTTACCGCAAAAGTAAACACTATGCCATGCCTTGAGAATGCCTTCTTTATATAAATACGCAGCTTCGCTTCGGCGGATTTTCTATCTGTATGGATAAGGGAATTTAAGCCTGAGCTGACCCTTTTTATATCTGCCATAAGGAGCTTGAATTCCGCGCTTACGGTTTTGAAGGTCTTGAGTATAAATTTGTCAATCACAAGAAACACGGCAAAAAATACCGCTCCGACTGTTTTTACGGGACGCGAAAGCCCCCTCGACAACCATTTTCCGAATTTCATAAATCCGGAGCCTGCCGTAAAACCTATGTGATATATTAAGTTGTAAAGCTTTTCAAAAAACATAACAGCCTCACAATAAAATAGTAAAAGTTATTTTACCATACAATGCGACAAATTTCAACCTTACGCTTTTACATACCCGTTGCCGAACATCTTATCTATTTGGCGTTTTATTCCTTTGTGCTCCGGCAAAAGCAAACCGCCGTCTGTCGCAATTATCATTTGAGCACTCTTTTGCGCCTCGTTGAGCATTCCGGTGTCCGTCAGAATATCCGCAATCCGCAGCGACGGCAATCCGTGCTGCTTTGAACCGAAGAAGTCCCCGGGGCCACGCATTTTAAGGTCCTCATCCGCTATTAAAAAGCCGTCGTTAGTCTTGCACATTATATCAAATCTGCGTTTTGCCTCATCGTTTTGTGCATCCGACACCAAAATACACGTGGAGGGCGCGCTTCCCCTGCCGACTCTGCCGCGAAGCTGATGAAGCTGCGAGAGTCCGAATCGCTCGGCATTTTCGATGACCATAACCACGGCATTCGGCACGTCCACACCTACCTCGATAACCACGGTGGACACAAGAAGCTGTATTTTGCCGCTCTCAAAATCGCGCATTATATTGTCCTTTTCCTTGGGTTTCATTTGACCGTGCAAAAGTCCGAGCCTGTAACCCCTGAATGCGGTATTTTGTAAAAGCTTGTAATACTCCTGTGCAGGTATCAGGTCGCTGTCGCCCTCCTCGACAAGCGGACAGACGATATATGCCTGAAAGCCCCTGTCAAGATGCTTCTTTATGAATTTGTATATTCTCTCATGCAGAGCCTGAGACACACAATATGTCTCGGTTTTTTGCCTTCCCGGCGGCAGCTCGTCGAGCACAGACACCGAAAGGTCGCCGTAAATTATGAGTCCGAGCGTTCTCGGTATGGGCGTAGCCGACATAACGAGAATGTTTGGATTTTCTCCCTTTTGGGAAAGCGACGCCCGCTGTGCCACACCAAACCTGTGCTGCTCATCGGTGACGGCTAATCCGAGGCGGCTAAACTCAACGTCGCCCTGTATAATCGCGTGCGTTCCTATGACAAGCTTCGCGGAACCGTCGCGCAACTCTTTTTTTATTTCTCTCTTTTCCTTAGCCGTGCTGCTTCCGGTCAAAAGCACAATCTTTATATCTGTACCGTCAAAGATTTTTGAAAGAGTTCTGTAATGCTGCTCGGCAAGAACCTCCGTAGGTGCCATAAATGCGCTCTGCATACCGTTTTTTGCCGCGTTATATATAAGTGCCGCCGCCACAAGAGTTTTACCGGAACCGACGTCGCCCTGAAGCAGACGGTTCATCGGCTCACCCGATTTCATATCGGACAGTGCCTCAAAGACCGCTCTTTTTTGCGCTCTTGTCGGAGAAAACGGCAGACGGTGATAAAACTCTTCAGTACAGTCATTTTTGATAACCATCTCGGTTTTTTCTTCACCCGTTCGTTCCTTGATGGATAAAAGTCCCAGCTGCAATATGAAAAGCTCGTCGAAAATAAGCCTTTTTCTCGCCCTGTCAAGTGACTCGAAGCTTTCCGGAAAATGGATGTTGCGTATTGCATAATCAAGAGAGCAAAGGTCGTTTTTCTCAAGTATTTCGGACGGCATAAAATCAGGTATCTCTTTGCAGCCTTTTAATGCCTGCATTGTGCATTTTTCCGTGAGTTTGGAGCTCACATCAGCCGTTTGCGGATAAACGGGACGTATTCTGTCCTTATCCTCTCCTTTTGAAATCAACGGCGATACCATTTGCCTTATGCCGTGCTTATCTACTGTGATTTTGCCGAAAAAGAGATACTCTTCACCCTCCTTCAGCATACTGTCAATAAACTTGTTGTTAAAAAAGACAAGATTTAATATGCCTATGCCGTCCGTAACGCTTGTTTTTGAAAGCAGCCTGCCTCCGGGTATTCTGATCTTAGAGGGAGTGTAGCTGACAACGGCACGGATACAGCATTCCGTATCAATCGGAGCTTCCCTTATGGGGACAACGCGGCTCCAATCCTCATACGCGCGCGGATAAAAGCGCAAAAGGGCGCCGACCGTATCGACGCCGAGCTTTGAAAATGCCTCGGCACGAGCAGGTCCGACACCCTTTAAATATTGTATTTCGGTTGAAAAGTCCATTATGAACACATCCGAGAATTGTTTTTGAAAACGTCCTGTTATTCGACGGACGAAATGAAGTAGTAAACCGGCTGACCGCCGTTAATGACATTTACCTCAACATTGGGGAAACGCTCCTGAAGCCGCGCCGAAAGAACATTTGCCGAGTTTTCGTCGGCTTCCTCACCGTAAAATACGGTTATAAGCGAGCCGCCGAATTTCTTGACAAGACGGCGTGTAACTCTGTATGCGGCGTTTACAAGGTCATCCTCCACAAGGGTTATTTTGCCGTCCTCCATGCCGAGGTACTGACCCTCCTTGATTTTTTGTCCGCCGAACACGCTGTCACGTGCGGCAAACGTGACCTGAGCCGTATGAACGCTCTCGGCCGCTTTCGCCATATTCAAATGGTTTTCCTCGCTTGAAAGGCTCTCGTCAAAATTGAGCATTGCGGTAATGCCTTGCGGAACAGTCTTTGTTGCGACAACACTGACGCCCCTGTCAGCAAGATTTACGGTTTGCTCCGCCGCCATTATAATATTTTTATTGTTCGGCAAAACAAAAACGTGCTTTGCCGGAGTTGACTCAACGGCATTTAAAATATCATCGGTGCTCGGATTCATGGTCTGACCGCCCGAAACAACTACATCACAGCCAAGCTCCTTAAAGAGCTCTGCCATACCGTCACCTGCCGCAACTGCGACAAAGCCGTAATCTTTGGTCGGCTGTACTCTATTGATTTCGGTATCACGACTCAAATCTTCTTTGTTGTCCTTTTTGGCATCCATGCCGACATCGGCATTCGCATGCTGATAACGCATATTGTCTATTTTTATATTTATGAGCTGACCTATTTTGAGAGCGGCCTGAATTACATTGCCGGGTTCGTTTGAATGGACGTGAACCTTTACTATATCGTCATCGTCAACCACAACAACGCAGTCGCCTATCGACTCAAGATATGCCTTTAATTTGAGCGGTGTGCTCTCCGGATTTTTCGATTTGGTTATGAGGAACTCGCTGCAATAACCGTATTTGATGTCTCCCGAAGCCGCCGCCACGACGGATTTGCTTTCCTCGGCATTGCTCTTTGCGGGCGAGGCATCGTCATTGCTTTCTATAAACTTGCCCTCGTTTATATAGCCTCTGATACCGTCGAGTATATAGAGAAATCCCTGGCCGCCGGCATCTACCACGCCTGCCTCTTTGAGAACGGGCAAAAGCTCAGGTGTTTCGGCAAGAGCCTCCTGCGCCGCGCGGTAAGCCTCATCGAGAACAGCACCGCAGTCATCTAAGGCGAGTGCCTCCGCCGCTGCCGCCGCCTTGCGTACAACGGTCAAAATAGTACCCTCGGTGGGCTTCATAACAGCCTTATAAGCCGACTCCTTGCCGAGAGTGAGAGCTGCGGCAAGGTCTTTGCCGCCTACCTCCTTTTTACCCTTGAAGCCGTTTGAAATACCTCTGAAAACGAGCGATAATATAACACCCGAATTTCCTCGCGCGCCTCTCAAAAGAGCTGCGGCGGTTTTGGCCGCGACGATACTCAAATCCTCGTCATCGCTTACCACCTGAAGCTCCCTGACTGCCGCCGAGGAGGTCATTGACATATTTGTTCCGGTATCGCCGTCCGGTACCGGAAATACGTTGAGCGCGTCAACGTCCTTTCTGTGATTCAGTATATTGTTAGCGCCGGAAATGAAAGCGCGTTTAAACTGCTTACCTGTTAACAAAACTTGTACACTCCTATTATTCTTTCATTCCGTCAACAAACACATTGACTTTTTTCACGCCGAGACCCGTTGACTGCTCGACGGTATATCTGACCTTGTTTGTTATGGAATCCACTATGGTTCCGATATTAACGCCGTAAGTCACGATTATGTGAAGATCTATTATTAAATCACCGCCGTCGGCACGCACGCCGACACCCTTATCCGGATAATTCTTACGTTTAAAAAGAAGCGACCGAAGTCCCTGTGACGCGCCGCTGTTAGCCATACCCGCAACGCCGAAGCACGAGGTTACAGTCTGACCGATAAGCTCCGAAAAATAATGCTGATGTATCTCAATAACGCCGAGATAATTTTCAATTTTAATCATACATCGGTTTATATTGCAAAAGCGCAATATTCTCCTTTCCTGTGATGTTGTTATTATATACCATAAACCGCTCAAATACAATATTGTATCCGAACGGCGGCTCAGCTTAAGCTCCAGCTGCAAATCCCCGCATAGAGATGGTCGGAGGAATACGAGAAATCCGGCTTTAGGCCCTTTTTATACGCCGCAAAGCCGCTCCTGTAACAAACGGGAACAAACGGCATATCGTTTAAGAAGCTGTCAAGGAACTCTGAAAGCCCTATGCTGCCCTCGCAAAAGGCTTCGTAATCGGTAACCGCACGCAACGAGAAATCTATACCCTTTGACGCAGACCCCTTTTCCGAAAAGAACGGGCGCAAATCAAGATTTTCGGTAAGCTTGATTTCTCCTAAATACAGGTCAAAATCACCGGAAGCGATTTTCTGGTTGTATTTATCAAGCGGAACGGCATCAACTGTCACGGAAAAACCTATGCTTCTGAGGCTTTCGGCTATGCTGTTCGCCGCCGCCGCGCGGAAGCTGTTTTCGCTGTTCACAAGAAGCGACACCTTAAGGTTCTGTGAGCCGTTTGTAAGAGAACCGTCCTTTGCATATTTGTTATATCCTGTTTTTGTCAGTATGGACTTTGCCTTGTCGGCATTTGCGCTCTCGGCGAAATTGATGTTTGTAATTCCCGAAAGTTCTGAAAACGCAGGATTGAACAGAAGCGGAGCTGCTGTTGCATAGCCCTGATACGACGACGAAGCAATGTCTTTTTTATCTATTGCGTAATATATTGCGGTTCTGACGGCGGACGATGAGAGAACTTCCTTTGAGTCGTTAATACCGAGAAAAACAAGGTTGTTCATATTGACCGTACTGCTGTCAACGGAGACATGGCGGTAAACGCTGTCGCTCATATCCTTGAAGAGGAAGTTCACATTGCCTATTTCGAGAGCATTTTCGGCATAGGTGAAATTTTCTATTTCATAAAGCTTTATCTCGGGTATATTTACGCTGCCGCCGTAATTTTCATTCTTGGAAAACACCCCGTCCCTGTACACATAAGGGCCGCTGCCTATCGGTATATTTTCCGTCTTATCGGCTGTGCCGTTTTTTACAACGGGAAAACTGAGTGCATTCAGCACATACGGGTCCGGTGAAGAGAGCGTAAACGTAACAGCTCCGCCGGACGCCTTTGCCGACTGAATATTAGACAGCAGTTGCCCGTAGCGCGACGACGCCTTTGCCTTATTGAACGAATATACGACGTCCTGCGGCGAAACGGACGAACCGTCCGAAAAGCGCGCACCTGAGAGTGTAACGGTAACCGAAGTTCCGCTAATATCACCCTTTTCGGCTATCACATTTTCGGGCGTATAGTCTGCCTTGACCTTAAAAAGCGGGTCGTAGGCTAAATCCGTAAGGCTTATATTTTCCGTGCCGACGGCAAAAAAAGGATTCAGCGAATCATTATTGGAATACGGCAAAACAAGGTCGTTTGCCGATGAGGCAGTGCTGTCGCCCGAGGCGGCAGAGCCGGTCTGCTCATCCGAGCCGCCGTTGCCGTTATCCTTGCGGCAGGCCGAAAAAATACATACCGCAGAAAGCAAAAGGCATATTGCAGAAAATATTTTCTTTTTCACTGTCGCACTCTCCTTTTAAAGCGATATTCTCTGAATCCGAACGGTTTTTGCCGTGTCACGGCTTACGGTGAATATAACACCGTCAAGCTCGGCTTCACCGTCGGGATTTTGAAAGCGCACCGGCAAATTGGTTTTCATCTTTTCTATCGCAAGCTCGGGGGTAACGCCCAATACGGACATTTTAGGCCCGGTCATGCCTACATCAGTTATATATCCCGTACCGTGCGGCAATATTTGCTCGTCTGCCGTGGGCACATGGGTGTGAGTTCCAAACACAGCCGAAGCCCTTCCGTCAAGATAAAAGCCCATAGCGCGCTTTTCGGCAGTCGCCTCTGCATGGAAATCGACAATTATTATATCGGTTTCTCTTTTCAGCTTCTCCAATACACGGTCTATACATATAAAGGGATTTTCGAGCGGCTCCATAAACACCGTGCCGCAGAGATTTACCACGCCTACCCTGTATGCGCCCCTGTCAACTATCGTATAGCCTCTGCCGGGAGCCTCTTTTCCGTAGTTTGCGGGCCTTAAAAGAAACTCGTTTCTCTCAAGCTCATCATATATTTCACGACGTCTGAAGGTGTGGTTGCCGCCGGTTACAACATCCGCGCCGCTCGTAAAAATATCATCGGCGGACATCGGCAATATGCCGTTCCCGACAGCGGAATTTTCGCCGTTTACCACCGTCACGTCTATATTATTTTCTCTTTTAAATTTCGGTAAACAATTCCTCAGCTTTTCGCAGCCCGACGCCGATACGACATCGCCCACGGCGAGGATGTTTATTGTATTTGACATAATGCACCGTTTCTGTTTGTTTTTTCGAAAAGCTAAGCCCCGATAACACTCAAAGTTTTTCTCTTTAAGGCATCAGGGCTTAAAAATTATTTCGCGTAATCGACAGTCCTGTTTTCGCGTATGATGTTGACCTTTATCTGACCGGGATATTCAAGCTCATCCTCAATCTTTTTGACAACTTCGCGCGCAACAAGTGCCATCTGATCGTCACTTATAACTTCGGGCTTAACCATTATGCGAATCTCACGGCCTGCCTGAATTGCAAATGACTTCTCAACGCCCTCAAACGACGTTGCTATTTCTTCGAGTTTTTCAAGACGCTTGATGTAGTTCTGAACATTTTCACGTCTTGCACCGGGTCTTGCGGCTGAAATTGCGTCCGCCGCCTGAACGAGACAAGCAACAACCGTCTTTGCCTCCACGTCGCCGTGGTGAGCCTGAATTGCATGTACTACATTCTCGTTTTCCTTATATTTCCTTGCGTATTCAACGCCCAAATCGACATGAGAGCCTTCAAATTCACGGTCAAGCGCCTTGCCTATATCGTGGAGAAGTCCCGCTCTTTTAGCCGTTTTAACATCGGCACCGAGCTCTGCCGCCATAAGCCCCGCTATGTAGGAAACCTCAAGCGAATGATTAAGCACATTCTGGCCGTAGCTTGTGCGGTATTTTAATTTTCCGAGTATCTTGACAAGCTCCGGATGTATGCCGTTTACACCTGCGTCAACTACTGCGCGTTCACCGGTCTGACGTATGGTCTGCTCAACCTCGCGCTTTGATTTTTCGTACATCTCCTCAATGCGTGCGGGATGTATTCTGCCGTCGGAAATAAGCTTTTCGATAGTAAGTCTTGCTATTTCGCGACGAACCGGTTCAAAACTTGAAACGGTTATGGCTTCCGGTGTGTCGTCGATTATAAGGTCAACACCGGTTATTGTTTCAAGTGTACGTATGTTTCTGCCCTCGCGGCCGATTATACGGCCCTTCATCTCGTCATTGGGAAGAGTAACCACCGAAACCGTGGCTTCTGCAGCCTGATCGGCGGCACAGCGCTGTATTGCGGTAGAGATTATCTCACGCGCAAGAGCGTCCTGCTCGTCCTTGGTTCTCTGCTCAAAGTCCATAATTTTAACGGCCTTGTCGTGAGTGAGCTCCTCATCGAGATTTTGCAAAAGCAAGGTCTTAGCCTGTTCCTTTGTATAGCCCGAAATTTTTTCGAGCATATCGAACTGGCTCTTTTTGATTTTTTCAACCTCTTCGAGTTTTTTATCGGCTGTTTTGACCTTTTCGTTTAAAGCTTCTTCTTTTGCTTCAAGAGCCTCTGTCTTTTTATCGAGAGACTCCTCTTTTTGAATTATTCTGCGTTCCTGCCGCTGAACCTCCGCTCTGCGCTCTCTGTTTTCCTTTTCAGCCTCGGATCTCAACGAATGGATTTCGTCCTTTGCTTCCAAAATCGCTTCTCTCTTTTTATTTTCCGCTGTCTGAACAGCCTGATTTACGATTCTGGTAGCTTCCTCCGTAGCCGAGCCTATGGCAGACTCCGCCACCTTTTTACGGTGTACCTCGCCGAGTACAAATCCGACGACTCCGAAAACAACTGCAGCTGCGACTGCGGCTATTATAGCTATCGTTACAGGATTCAAAAAGTTCTGCACCTCCTTTTGGTTTTTAGTTTTCCGATTATCATGCTTGAAAATAAGAAAATTTATTGGTTTTTGACAGTGTAACGGTATCATTTGTAATACTGTTCGCATTTTAATACACTATCTAAGATATTTTATATCTTTTTATATAATAAGTCAAGAAAAAGCGGACCGTTAGGCACAAAAACTGTCGATATATAAGATACAAAAGACGCGCCGCAAAGGCTCACAGCCGTTGCGACGCGCCAAACACGATTTAAAAATTTTAACGTATAGCCGAAACCGAATTACGCGAGCTTGAGATCCTCCCAAAGCTTTGAAAGAAGATCAAGCGTATCCTGGTCAAGATTGTGGAAGAACTGCGTTTTCACTTCCTGCTTGGGGTAGAGCACCTCGTTATCCTTATTCACATACCTGTCATCGCTGAGAACAGCCGTAACGGGGCAGAGATAGCCGAGATAATTGGCGTTGTGGAGTGCTACCTCGGGCTCGCACATATAATTTATAAACAGCTCAGCAGCCTTTTTGTTTTCAGAGCTTGACGGGATGCACATTACGTCAACAAATTTATTTGTTCCCTCCTTGGGGTAAACAAATGCAAGATCGTCATTTTCCTGCTTCATAGTGAGGTAATCTCCTGCGTAATACGGAGCCATGGCGGCTTCGCCCGCCTCCATCTTATTAAAGACCTCATCCATAACATACGACTGAATCAGCGGCTTTTGCTCCTTGAGTTTTTCCTCCGCAGCGCGCCACTCATCGGGATTCGTCGAGTTTACATCGTAGCCGAGTAGATACTGCGCCACACCGAATGCGTCGCGTGAGTTGTTGAATGTGAGAATTTCGCCGGAATATTTCGGATCCCACATAACGCTCCAGCTGTCGGGCTTTTCGGAAACCATGGTCGTATTATAGATAAGTCCGACCATACCGCCCGTGTAAGCTACTGTATACTCGTTGTTTTCGTCAAAGAAAAGGTTTTTGTATTCGTCGCCGATACCCTCGTAATTGGTTATCACCGAATAGTCAAGCTTCTGTAAGAGCCCCTCGTTCTTTAAACGCTCTGCCATATAATCCGACGGAATTATAACGTCGTAATTTACTCCGCCGCTCTTGAGCTTTGCATAAAGGTCCTCGTTACTGTCATACATATTATAGTTGACCTTTATTCCCGTGAGCTTTTCAAATTCGGAGATGACGTCAACGCTTCCGCCCTCGCCGTCGGAAATGTACTCACCCCAGTTATATACATTTATTTCGGTCCCTTTGAGCTCCTCGATATTATAATTTCCGAGAAGAGCGGCCGTATCAAGCTTTTCGGTTTTAAGTGAGCAGCCCGAAAGCATAAGTATTCCCGCAAGCAAGGTCAATGTTAATACAACAGAAATTATCTTTTTCATTTTTCACGGTCCTTTCTCAACCCTCTGAGCCTTTGGCTCTTTTACGTTCCTTCTTTTCGCTGCGCGCCTGAAGCACATTCATAAGAATCATAAGCACAAGCACCGATACAAATATCAGCGTCGATAACGCATACATATCGGGTTTTACCTTCTTCTTTGTCATTGAGAAAATGACTATCGGAAGAGTCTGGAATTTTGCGCCGCTTACAAAATAGCTGATTATGAAGTCGTCAAGCGAAAGCGTAAAGGCCATTATAAAGCCGGTTATTATACCGGACTTGATATTTGGAAGCACAACCCTGAAAAACGCGGAGGTCGGTGTGCAGCCGAGGTCCTGCGCCGCCTCCGAGAGATGGCGGTCGGTCTGTCGAAGCTTCGGCAATACGGAAAGTATGACATAAGGCAAATTAAACGTGACGTGAGCTATTAAAAGCGTGGGGAAGCCCAAAACGCTGCTCGACGACACTATTTTGCCGGCAAATACAAAAAGAAGCATCATCGAAACACCCGTAACTATTTCCGGATTCATCATAGGTACGTTTGTAACGGTCATAACGGCACTTCTCAGCCACCGTTTTTTCATCGCATTTATTCCGACTGCCGCCGCCGTTCCGATAATAATCGAAATAAGAGCGGAGGTAACGGCTAAAACAAGTGTGTTACGAAGAGCCGTAAGAGCCGTGGCGTTACGGAACATTTCGACATACCATTTCAGCGAAAAACCCGACATAACGCTTGTGCTGTTTGAGGCGTTAAACGAGAACACCACCATAACGAGCATCGGGGCATAAAGAAATAACATTATAAGAGCGATGTATATTTTTTTGAGAGCTTTCATATTATCATCGCCCCCTCTTCATTATCGGCAAAGCGATTCATAATAAGCATACATACTATTATGAGAAGCATCAGCACAAGTGAGAGCGACGCTCCGAGATTGTAGTTGTATGCTGACTGGAACTGCATTTCAATGGAGTCTCCGATAAGCAGAAATTTTCCGCCGCCGAGCTTTTGGCTGATATAAAATGTGCTTACCGACGGGACGAACACCATTGTTATACCGGAGATAACGCCGGGCAGGCTTAGCGGAAAGATGACCTTTTTAAGCACCTGAAGCTTACCCGCTCCGAGATCCTGTGCCGCTTCAACAAGGCTTTTATCAAGCTTTGACATAACGGAGTATATCGGCAACACCATATACGGCAAAAAGTTATATACCATTCCGAGGATTACCGCGCCCGGAGTGTTGATAAGCTGCGCCGTGGGCAGCCCCACAGCCTTTAAAAGCGAATTTATAAGGCCTGTATTTGAGAGAATCGTTATCCACGAATATGTGCGGATAAGGAAATTCATCCACATGGGGAGCATTATGAGCATCATTATGGTTCGCTGAGTGTTCGCACGGCTCTTTGCCATAATATACGCGAGCGGATATGCAAGAATAAGGCAAATGACCGTAGCCAAAACCGCATACCACGCAGATCTGCCGAAGATAGCTCCGTAGGATGAGAGCGCCTTGATATTGTCAAGGGTAAATGCGCCGCTGCGGTCGGTAAAAGCGTAGTAGATTACCATTATAAGCGGAGCCAAGATAAAAAGCACCGCCCATATCATATACGGAGCGTTTATGAGCTTTAAGGTGAGAGAAGACTTTTTCATGGCTTACTCTCCAATCTCGGAGACTTCGTCTTCATCCGTAAGCTCTGCATTGGGGTCGGAAAGCTCGTCAAATTCTTCGCTGAACGAGCTGTAATCGCCGTAAAGACCCGAATATTCGCTCTTTTTCATTATCTGAATTTCATCCGGCTTTATCGAAATACCTATACGGTCGCCGACTTCGGCTTTTTCGGTGGTCTGTATCATCCACTTAAAGCCTTTAATGTCAACGATTATTTCATAGTGAACACCCTTAAACGTAACAGAGGTAACGTCGCCGGAGAGCATACCCTCCCCGGGCGGCACCATATCTATATCCTCCGGTCGCACAACTACATCTACGGGTTCATTAAGGCCGAAGCCCTTATCGACGCAGCGGCAGCGCATACCCTGGAATTCGACGTTGTAGTCGGAGAGCATAACACCGTCCACAATATTGCTTTCGCCTATGAAATCCGCAACAAAAGCGTTCTGCGGTTCATTGTAAATATCGGTGGGCGATCCTATCTGCTGAATAACTCCGCCGTCCATAACAACTATGGTATCGGACATGGAGAGCGCTTCCTCCTGGTCGTGCGTTACATATATAAACGTTATGCCGAGCCGCTGCTGTATGGCTTTGAGCTCGCTTTGCATATCCTTGCGAAGCTTTAAGTCAAGTGCTCCGAGCGGTTCGTCGAGAAGCAATACGCGCGGTTTAACGGCAAGGGCGCGCGCAATAGCGACGCGCTGCTGCTGACCTCCGGAAAGAGATGAAACATTGCGTTTTTCAAATCCCTTGAGGTTTACGAGCGAGAGCATCTCTTCAACGATTTTTTTAATTTCACTTTTTGACTTCTTCTGAAGCTTTAAACCGAAGGCGATATTGTCCGCAACGTTAAGGTTGGGGAACAGTGCATAACGCTGAAAAATGGTGTTCACCTGTCGTTTATGAGCAGGAACACCATTTATTTTTTTACCTTCGAAAATGACATCGCCGCTGTCCGGAGAGAGAAACCCGGCTATTATACGAAGTGTCGTCGTTTTACCGCAGCCCGAGGGTCCGAGTAAAGTGACGAATTCGCCGTCGTGTATCTCGAGACTCACATCTTTTAGTATAGGCTGGTCGTCAAAGCTTATTGAAATGTTCTTAAGGTCAATTATTACTGCTTTGTTTTCCAATTATGCAGCCCCTTTCCAACCGATAGATATTGTTGGGAAGTACAAAAGTATGCACTCCCTAATTGGTATGAGATAAATATAATTTGAAAATCATAAAAAGTCAATGTTTTTATCGAAAAACGGCGGAATATATTTTCCCGACGATACCGCCGAAGCCGAAACGAGTAAAAATGTATGCTTCGCCGCATTTTCGGGGCATAAAAAAAAGTAAGCGGGGAAAATATCCTCGCTTACCTTTATTTCTTTAAATTATTCCTGTGCGGGAGCGCCTACCGGGCATGTATCTGCACAAGTACCACAGTCAATGCACTTATCTGCATCTATTTCATACTTGCCGTCGCCTTCGCTGATAGCCTCAACCGGACACTCAGCAGCACAAGCGCCGCATGAAATGCAGTCATCCGAAATCTTATATGCCATTTTACATGACCTCCTTTATTATGTTTAAACACATTGTAACATATATTTTTTGAATTTCAATACCATATTTGATAATGTAAAAAATTTTTTATCAGTCTTTGCTTTTTGCAAAAACGGCTTTGAGATTTGCGCCCTTTAAAATGAATATTTCGCGGAAAAGCATAACCGAGAGAAAAGAAATAGTACCGCCCATAAGCACGTCGCTGAAGAAGTGAGCGCCGACAACTATTCTGCTTACGGCAACAATTCCCGTGAACAATATCGGGCATATCCAAAGGGCGGCTCTTTTGCCCTTACTCTTTATACCGAGAGAATCCGCGAGCATTATAAGCCCGTAGCTCATTCCCGCGGCGCAGGTGTGACCGCTCGGGAAAGACTTGCACGCGTCTGTCGTGCCGAAGAGCGTCAACATTTGCGCCTTATCCATCTGACCGTTTCTCACATACCATCTTGTGAAATTCGCAAATCCGCCTATTGAAGCACCGCCGGCGGTATTCATAGCGCGGTAACGCATACGGCCGAACGGGATTTTAACTATCGCAACCACGGCATTTGCGAGTATTACGGTGCAAATCATTGCAAACGCAAAGTTTATAAGCTTTTTTATGGATTCATCGGAGAAATTCTTTACGGCAAGGGTTCCGAACAGCATAAAAAGCGCCGCCAAAAACAGCGCAATCCCCGACAAAAAAGCCGAGCCCTTGTAGTTCTCCGCATTCAGGTGTTGTAAAAGATAGCCCACGGTCTCACTTAAAAATGCGTAATATGCCGCAGTACCCGCTATGACGCCTATAACTTCAACAATATCCTTTATCGGGCGTTTTTTCCAAAATCTGCGAACACCCCAAAAGAGTATCTGTATACTGAATGCAAGCATAAAATAAACAGGCGCGCTGCCGACGCTCTCAAATGTGGCACCGAACGGGTCGTTAGTGTAATACGAATGTGACGCCAAAGCATGCCGCGTCAGGATATCGCTCACCTGCAAATCGGTAAACGTAGCGGTTAAAAGAAGTCCGCCGAACAAAACTACAAACAGCAATATTGAAATCAGGGTTTTGGATTTTTTTGTCATTTCATGTACCCCTTTCGGATAGATATTTTACATAAATTTTACCATAAATCAACATTCAAGGCAATTAAAATTTTTATCCTGCCATATGGTTTGACAATGCATTTTGCGTATGCTAAACTCTTCCTAAAAAATTAACGGAGAGATAAATGAAAACACTTTACATATCGGATATGGACGGAACGCTCCTGAATGACGGCGGGAAAGTAAGCCGCCGCAGCGTCGAAATAATAAATGAGCTTATAAAAAAAGGTATGCTGTTTACCGTTGCTACCGCAAGAAGCGCAATGTCTGCCGCAGAGCTTTTGAAGGATATTGATATATCCGTGCCGGCGGTGCTTATGAACGGTGTATTTCTGTTTGATTTAAAGAACAAAAAAGCGGTTGCCTACCACGAGATACCGAAGGACGCCTTTTTTGCGATAACGGAAATATTTGTGCGAAGGAACAAATCGCCGTTTGTCTTTTTCTACGGCGACGACGGAAAATTCACAATAGAATACACTGATTTCAAATTGCCCATTCACCGTGATTTTTACGAAAAAAGAAAGGGTAAATTCTTCGGCGAATTTAAAAAAGTCTCCGAATATGAGATTTTAGACGATATGCACCCCGTTTTTATAAGTCTTTCCGACGGATATGACGAGCTGAAGCCCATCTATGACGCGGCGCAGAAAACAAACGGCGTCACCTGTTCTTTTTACGCCGACACATACACCCCATACTGGTTTCTCGAAATATACAGCAGTAAGGCGAGTAAGGCTAACGGCGCACAGGAGGTTATGGCTCTGGTCGGCGCGGACAAAATCGCGGCGTTCGGCGACAACAGAAACGATATACTTCTGTTTTCGCTGGCGGACAGAAAATACGCCGTCAAAAATGCTGTCCCGGAGCTTCGGCAGATTGCCGATGAAGTCATAGGGGAAAACAATAATGACGGCGTAGCTGAATTTTTGAAAAAGGATTTTAAGGCATAATATGTTTTAAAATCGGTATTTTTTTGATGACGAACGACAGTGCGGCGCATATAATATATGCTATAAACGGCATAAACACCGAACAATACACGGGATGCTCCGCAAAAACAGCCACTTTATCAAACGCATACAAAACGAGCATATGCGTAACATATATTCCGAGGCTGAGCGACGACAGGGCTCTTATGAATTTTTCCGGAATAACCCTGAAAAGCCGTTCCCATTTGATATATTTCGCTGCCGTAAACACGGCGGCTGCCATAGGCATACAGGCTATCGACGGGTAATCCATAAAAATGTCGTCAAGCCTCCCGGCTTTTTCGCTGACAATATATGTTCCGAAAAACATTAGAGCGGCTCCGAAAATACCCGACATATAAATAAGTATACGCGCCTTTTTGGTATAATCCTTGTTTTTTATAAGCCAGCCCATAAGAACATATATGAGATAGCCCTTTACTATCGGCGGAGTCAGCTCTTTAAATACGGGAAAAGCAAATTTATTGATAAGCGGCACTACCGAGAGGAACACAAAGCCGATAACGCACACATACTCTATGGTTTTGATGTTTTTCTTATCCGCGGCGAGCGAAAACAGCGGCAGGCACATATAAATGGCAAAAATGCAGTAGAAGAACCAAAAAATATAATTTGCCTCATTATTAAACATCGCGGCAAAAAGCTTTTTTATGCCGAACGGATCGGTTGCCTCTTTTAAAACAAACGGGCGAATAAAATAAACAAGCTGCCAAAAGAAAAACGGTATCAATGTTCTCGCTGCACGTTTTTTAAAGAACGTCTTTGTATCGTATTTTTTGCGGTAATCGAGCAAATTTGCGCCGGTTATCATAATAAATACGGGCACAGCGAAATGAGCTACGGTCTGCAAAAACATATATATGAACCAAAGGCGTGTTTTCTGATAATCAAAAACCCCGTTGGAGCAATGGAGAACCAAAACGGCAAAACAAGACAGAATATTGAGAATATCGATATAATAAAGCCTTTTTGGGCTGTTTGTTTCCCCGGCAGGCAATTTACCGTTCCCCATTTTATCAACTCCTTTTGATGTTTATATCATAAGTTACTTTGACCGTTTTGTCAATTACGCGCGCATAAAAAGGGTTTGACAACAACGCCACTAAATGGTATTATAAACAGCGGAAATTAAAAATCTATACTTTATCGCTTCTCGGTAATACGAGGCTTTGATTTTTAATATCATATGTTTTGTGCGGTAAATCGGCAGATACTGTGTCCGATAATGCGCCCACGCCGAAAACGGTAAAATCGCAGAAATGCGTTTTTATATTTGCGGAACAAGCCGAAAGTAAGATTTATCTGAAAGTAAGCTCCGCCTCGGATGTCCTCGCCGTGTAAAATTCAGAGGGTAAAACTTAATATGCGGGTATGGCGGAATTGGCAGACGCGCAAGATTCAGGTTCTTGTGGAGGCAACTCTGTACAGGTTCAAGTCCTGCTACCCGCACCATATCGAGTGGTCATAAGTGAAATCCCTTATGACCACTCGATTTTTCTATTCTGATACGCTTTGATGCAGGGAGCAGGTTTTCGCCTGCTCTTTTTGTTATGCCGTTTTCGGCTCGGTTAAATACTTGGTCGCGACACCTTTTCGTGTATCTGCGACGATATTCGGTCTGCGAGATACTTCTGGTATCTCCACATACCCTACAAAGCAATAATAGATAATGATTCTCTGCGTTCGGTTTTTGCCTTTGCCCTCTGTTTCAAAAACATCAATATGGTCGGTGAGTTCACGAAGCAGCGGTGCGGTCAGTCTGTCCATTCGCATAAACCTGCGGATTGCCGATATGAATTTCCCATATTCCGAATTGTTGTTTTTCAACTCTTCGATTTTGTATCGAGTATCCGCAATTTTGGCTTTTAAGTCCATACGCTCTTTTTCGTATTTATGAGACAGCTCGATAAACCATTCATCGCTGACTTTTCCGATAACATTATCCTCATATAGCTTTTCACAACGGTTGCGGCTTCCGGGTCAATTATCCATTTCTTTTTGTTTTCCGGTGATTTCGTATATCCGTAAGGCGGTTATGATAACGGCTCTCCCATACTGCCTCTGAGCCTGTGGGATGAACGAATTTTTTTGAAATATCTCCTTGCATACATTTCGTTTAAGATATTCTTGAACGGTGCAATTTCGCTTTCGCCCTCATCGCTGTCAATAGCATCGTTCACGGCGATTTTTAACGCTTTTTGCACCTCTTTTGGATTTGTACTTCGGGCAGAAAACAACGATTGCCTTGTGACTTTGCTTGCATTTGTTTTTGCATTTAAGGCAAAGGCTGTTGTATGTTCTTCTGCCTGTTTCGGGATTTATGAAAAAATCCCATTCTTGTTTTGCTTTCTTTGATAATCTCGGCATTGTAAAAACTCCCTTCACTTGTTTGAACCGAGATCGAAAAAAGTCAGGGTGTTTTGGCGAAAAAATTTGCAAAAAAATGAAGTCCTTCGTTTCTTGAAAGTTCAAAAAACGAAGGACCGGGTCCGTAAAAATATTAAATTGTAATTGCAATGCACAAATTTAGCGAGCAGACCATTTGTATATCCACATCATACAAACGGTAATTTTAGGGGCTACCCTAAGACCCGTTGAAAATATTATGCAATATCAGTTACGCATAGAATTATTAAAATTTTGAGAGTGGAAATCATATGTGTTATATGCTGGCCTAAAAAATAACAGAGATAGAACTTATAAGAATTGGAAAAATCAGAAGAAGTATTATTTTGAATATGAATGAGGAGCAGATAGAGCAACTTTTGCAAATGTTGTTGAATTATAAGGAATATTTGAAAAGTGAATATGATTACAAAAAAGGGGCTGTCGCATAAAGACAGTCCCTTTCGATTTACTGCTGTAATTGTTCCTTGATTGAAAGTGCGATTTCATAAGCAAGGTTGACAGGAACAGCATTTCCTATCATCTTATATCCATCATTTACGTTATCGTATAAAAATTTGAACGAATCAGGAAAGCCTTGAACTCTCGCAACCTCTCTAACAGTCATACGTCGATATAAATGTTCATATCCTTCCGCATATTGATAACGATTATGTCCGACATGAATCATTTTTGGCGCTTGTGGATGCAATTGACACTGGCGACCTGATGCTTGAACCGTAAATGCTTGTTCATCCCAGTTTTTAACTCTGTTTCTGCTCATAAAAATCGGAGAAAAAGCACCTGTGAAATACTCATTATTATTCACGGCATCGGGATTGTGGTGGTTTTTATCCGCTGATGGAACGGCGGTTTCCTGTAAATCCCAAATAATATCACGGAGAGTTATTTTCTTTTCATCATCTTCTGTGCTTCCTTTGGGGAAAACAAAGCCAATATCAAGGTCTTTTCTAAAACCGATGTAGAAAACCCTTTTCCTTTCTTCTGCTACACCGTAATCTTTGGCATTTACCAATGTCACCGAAACATTATATCCCGATTCTTCAAACATTGAAATGATATTTTGAACTGCTTCATTGTGGCGATTTGCTAACATTCCGGAAACATTTTCGGCAAGGAAGAATTTCGGTTTCACCTGTCGCAAAATTCTTATGTAGTCATAAAACAACTGACCTCTGGCATCTTCAATACCACGGAGAGAACCAGCTTCAGACCAAGACTGGCAAGGAGGTCCGCCAATAATTCCATCAACATCAGCAGGAAAGTCCTCCGCTTTTATATTGCGAATATCTCCCTCAATAAGTTTTGTGTTCGGGTGATTTACTTTGAATGTTTCCCATATGGTTTTGTCATATTCATTGGCAATGGGAATTTCAAAACCTGCCTTTTCAAAACCTAAATCCAAACCACCGCAGCCCGAAAACAAACTTATAACTTTCATATTGACTCTCCTTATATGCTAAATGTAATCAGTTTCGCATCCACCAGTTTCGCCGGATTGTCCGGGTTTTTCACCCTGATATTTTTAATTTCAAAACTATCCTTGTGGATGTTTGTAATAAGAGCAGTATTATCAAAGGTGTTCCACTTATCATTGTTTATCACACACATAAAAGTGAAGTTCTTACTGAAATCCCTTTGATAGACATAATCAAATACTTTCCACGGATTTTCAATTCCCCACATTCCACGGACTCGCATATATGTAATTCCGAGAGGGTCAACCCTGTTTATGTGTCCAAGTTCCTTTGTTTCAGCAAACTCAACTCCGTGAATTGCTTCAACCCCATCTTTGATTGTTTTCTTTATTCTACTGTAACACTCTTCACTGGCACAATAGTCAAGACCATAAACCATAGAAAGATGTTTGAGATTATTGTTTGTTTTATCAACGACACCAACAGCATATATCATATCTTTCTCAGTCCAGTCCTCGGCACTTTTACAAGCGGCGGAAATCATCGGACTGTTGCTTGAAAGAATATGCTTCGGATAACTCGAATTCAAAGCAAGAGCAGCATTGTTGGTTTCAATCTTTTTAACTTCAATAGCATCACCGCCACGAATCATCGCATCCGGCGGGTTACTGTTATTACCAAGATAAGAAAAAACCTCGCTTAGCTTCTCTAAGCGGTCGGTTTCGTTCATTTCAAAAGAATCGGCAAAAAGGTCTTTGATATATTCTTCAAGGGCATCTCCGGCATTGTTTGCCCTGTTTCTGCCTTGATAATATTCTACCAGTTCAACAACCGGGTGGTTCACCAAATTGTAAATCGCATTTATTATATTCATCTCTTTGCACTCCTTTTGTTACTATATTTCAGTCTATTCTACCACGGAATTTGATTTTTTCAAGTAAATCAGATTGAAAAAGAAGCAGTACAAAGAAATTCCAAAAAATCTTTGTACTGCTTTAATCAATTTTTCTGATAATTTTATAATTCTATCATTTTATTACTTCCAAGTTTTCGGTCGTATCGTTCTATCTGGCTTTTCAAAATCTCAATGAGTATATCGTTGTCGTCAAGAGAATTTTCCAGTAGTTCGATACGACCTTTTAATTTTAGAGTTTCTTCTTCGTAGTCCACAAAAAGAATATGTATGCAAGACATCAAAGCATAGCAACTGATTTGGACAACCTGTCCATAATTGGTCTGCTCGCTGAGATTGTGCAAAAAGCGGTCAAGCTACCGTTTGTATATCCAAATGGTCTGCTTGCTAAGATTATGCATCACAACCTCACAACCAAAAAATAAGGCACAGCTTTCGGATTTTTTGTCCGTCGGCTGTGCCTTTTTCTTAGTTGTATATTACTTGCTCGTTCACAATTTCTGTTGCTCGGTTACGGATATTATTCATCTTTTGTACCCATAACATCGCATTTTTTGCTTTTAGTTTTTAGGTTACACTTGCTTTTTCAGCAAGTGATTTTACCGTTTTGTCGAACAGAAATCTTGCTCTTTTATCAATATCTGCAAGATATAAATCGAGCTTACCGCTTGTCAGCAAATTGTAGTAACGCACCTTATGACTTTGCTTCAAATATCGTTTGTGCCTCATTGCCCATACACCGATATTCGTTTCTTTTCCTTCCGCCGATAACGAAAGATTAGGCAATAAATAATCGCCGACCTGCGTATAAGTACCACCGTTATTTTCAAAAATTGTTTTCATATTAAAACCTCCTTGATTTTAAGTAAGTTCATTATACGAAAAACAAAGTAAAATTGCGAATGTGCGGATTATTATTTGAATATGATGTTCGACTATCGTTAAAACTGTATTTCGCCAAATCCTATATGAACATTCGCACCACGTCGGAGCAAAGATCGCTTTGCTCCGTTTTTCTTTGTATGAAAAATATCCGCTTACAAACTGCTGACGTATTTATACCATTTCGCGAAAGATTATATTTTATTCGTCGTAACATTGCCATAAGAAATGACAACATAATCTTTTTATAGACAAAGCTCTCTTTGTTTTGCTCATTATTCTTTAAGTTCTGTTGTTAAACCGGGATTTTTTAACACATAAACTCGGTCTTGACTATCCTACTAAATCGGTAGTATAATAGGGATATATTTTGAAACGGAGGATATGTTATGATTTCAACAAAAGGGCGCTACGCTTTGCGCGTTATGATAGATATAGGCCGCCACCAAAATGCCGCACCGGTCTCTGTTAAAGATATATCCTCAAGGCAGGATATATCGGTGAAATATCTTGAACAGGTGGTTTCAATTCTGAGTAAGGCCGGCCTTATACGCAGCTTTCGCGGCAATGCCGGCGGATACAAGCTCAATGTTGACCCCGAAAAATGCACGGCGGGAGACATTCTCAGAGTCTGCGAGGGTTCGCTGTCGCCCGTTGCCTGTTTACAGGACGAAAACAACTATTGCGAGCGCAGCTCATACTGTGAGACACTTGATTTTTGGCGCGGCTTTTACGATGTTATCAACAAATATGCCGACAGCGTCACTATTCAGGATTTAATCGACAAGGCAGTAGGCGCAAACGGCTCTTACTGCATCTGATAAAAATAAATTCGAAACAACCCATATACGGCATCGCAGACAGCACGCTGCCTGTTGCGCAAAAATATTTATTATAATACAAAGGCGGAAATTATGCTGAATCAGTTTTCACGTACCGAGCTGCTTCTCGGAAAAGAAGCCATGGAAAAGCTGCAAAATTCGCGCGTTGCCGTATTCGGCATAGGCGGCGTCGGCGGCTACACCGTGGAGGCGCTTGCAAGATCGGGCATTGGTAAATTAGACCTTATAGACGATGACAAGGTCTGCCTTACGAATATAAACCGTCAGATAATCGCAACGCGTTCAACAATAGGAAAATATAAGGTCGAGGTTGCCGAAGAACGCATCAAGGACATAAATCCGGACTGCGAGGTTACAACGTATCGGATGTTTTACACTCCGGAAACGTCGGCGGAATTTGATTTTTCACAGTACGACTATGTTGTTGACGCCATAGATACCGTATCGGGCAAAATCGAGCTTGTTATGCAGGCGCAAAAGAGCCATACTCCCATAATCTGCTCAATGGGCGCCGGCAACAAGATGGACCCGACTGCATTTGAGGTGACTGATATTTATAAGACTTCGGTCTGTCCGCTTGCGAGAGTTATGCGATACGAGCTGAAAAAACGCGGAGTTAAAAAACTCAAGGTTGTTTATTCAAAGGAAAAACCGCTTGTACCAATTGTGGATACGGCGATAAGCTGCCGCGAGCACTGCATTTGCCCTCCCGATACGGCGAGAAATTGCACGCAGAGACGCGCTATCCCCGGTAGCAACGCGTTTGTCCCGTCGGTAGTCGGGCTGATAATAGCAGGTGAAGTCGTAAAAGATTTGACGAATTACAGGGCAAAATAAATACACAAAAGGGTGTTTGAATATGACAAGAGACGAAGCATACGCGCTCCTTACGGAATACAACAAAGAGCCGTTTCACCTTGAGCACGCCGAAACGGTTGAAAAAACAATGATGTATTTTGCCGACAAGCTCGGCTACGGCGGCGACAGGGATTTTTGGGGAATCGTAGGTCTTTTGCATGACCTTGACTTTGAAATGTATCCCGAAGAGCACTGCATAAAGGAACAGGAAATAATGCGCGAAAGAGGCATTGACGAAAAGATAATTCACGCAACGGCAAGCCACGGGTACGGCATAACGGTAGACATTAAGCCGGAACACGAGATGGAGAAGGTCCTTTATGCGGTAGATGAGCTTACGGGGCTTATAGGAGCCGTTGTAAAAATGCGCCCGTCGCACAGCGTACAGGATCTTGAGCTTAAATCCGTGAAGAAAAAATTCAAGGCGAAGAATTTTGCCGCCGGCTGCTCTCGCGAGGTCATACAGCGCGGTGCGGATATGCTCGGTATTTCGCTTGATGAGCTGATACAAAATACGATTGACGCCTTAAAGTCATTTCAGGACTGAAAGCATTAAAAATGTAATAATCAAAGCTTAGTTATTTTTTAACTAAAGGCGGCTATAAAAATACGGTGGGAACTAAATTTAAGCTCCCACCGATTTTTTATTTAATGCAAAGGATTGTCGCCGCCATCGTAAACTGAGCTGCGTAGTATAAGATATGGTTTAAGAATATGTTAAACTTTGTATTCTTGTTTTCGGCAAAGTACATACCCGAAAGAACCGCGTCGGACAGAGTAAAGAGGACACCGCCAACAGCCATAACAACCCAAACCTTTTCAAATCCGGTGGCAATTGCCGCTATAATGGCCGAAACCATAGTCAACGCCAAGAAGAAGGTATAGAGAAATACAATGAATTTAAACTTGCCGAAATGATTTTTCATAAGCTTTTCGGTCAATATATTGCCGAGAGCTATAAGAAGCGATACGCCTATCGAAATAGCAAGTGTTTTGCCGGTAAATCTGTAGCTTTTATAAATCGCCACGTTAAAACAGATGTGACCTAAAAGGAATGAGATAAAGCCGGAATAAAGATATGAATCCTTATCCTGCAAATAAATCCATTTCAAGTCAAGCCAAATATCGCCGACCATTCCGAGTATGAGTCCAAACGCCACCCAAAGGCCGAATTGAATATTGTCGCGGTTTGCGCTTGTTGCGGCAAAAGCGGTTGAAATAAAACAGAGACTCGCCGCCGCCTTGGCATACAGTGCGGAAATTCCGCCCTTTTTAACGCGCAAGAACAAAAATATACCTGTCATAACAATGCCGATTGCCAAAAGCACCCAATATAATGTCCAGCTCATAGTTATCCCCCAAACTTATTTTCTGTTTAATCAATGAGCAGATTATATAATATTTCAACAATAATTGCAATAGCTTAGGCTGTTTTTTTGTTAAATAACAGACAATTTCCCGACAACGCTTTTAGTCTCGCCATCGTACAGGATAAAAACCGCAAGTTCTTTTTATCGCGGAGGCAATTCATTGCACATTGCCTCAAAAGCGTGGTTTCCAAAATACGCTCCTTTGTATCTCCCGTCATAAATTCACTTCCAAATAGTAGTAGCCGTTCGGTTACCTGTCAAGACTTTTTTGGGGAAATTTTAAAACACAGCGAACCGAACGCAAAATCCTTTTCTCGGCCTATGCAAAGAAGCAGTTATGGTATCGCTATATAAAAAAAGCCACGGAAAACCGTTGATTTCCCGTGGCTTTTGAAGTATTTGATTGAAAAATCGTAACCGATTATCTCTTGGAGAACTGCGGTGCGCGACGAGCGCCTTTGAGACCGTATTTCTTTCTCTCTTTCATTCTCGGGTCACGAGTCAAGAAGCCGGCCTTCTTGAGTGCCGAACGAAGATTTTCGTCGTACTGAAGAAGAGCTCTTGAAAGGCCGTGGCGAATTGCGCCTGCCTGGCCTGTTACACCGCCGCCCTGAACGTTGCAGACGATGTCGAATTTGTCAGCTGTGTCGGTGAGAGCGAGAGGCTGACGAACTATAAGTTTAAGTGTTTCAAGGCCGAAATAATCGTCGATATCACGATTGTTTATCGTTATTTTGCCTGAGCCTGCATAAACGCGAACTCTTGCAACCGACTTCTTTCTTCTGCCTGTGCCGTAAAAATAAGGATTAGTCTCGTACATTTATTTTTGCCTCCCTTTCTCAGAATTCTTTAACTTCGGGCTTCTGAGCCTCATGTGTGTGTTCGCCGTCTTTGAAGATACGAAGTCTTGTAAGCTGCTTTCTGCCGAGTGAGTTATCGGGAAGCATACCCTTAACTGCCTTTTTAAGAGCAAATTCGGGCTTTTCAGCCATAAGGGTCTTATACTGAATCTTCTTCATGTTACCGATATAACCGGTGTGATGATAGTACATTTTCTTTTCAAGCTTGTTGCCTGTAAGAACTATTTTGCCGGCGTTGATTACGATTACGTGATCGCCGCAGTCAGCGTGAGGAGCAAATGTCGGCTTGTGCTTGCCGCGAAGAAGCGTAGCAGCCTCCGCAGCAACGGAACCGAGGGTTTTGCCGTCAGCATCAAGAACATACCAATTACGGCTGATGTCGGCAGCCTTAGGCATATAAGTTGACATAAAACATAACCTCCGAATAATTATTTCTTTTTTATTGCCCGAATATATTATCACGAAGAAACGATTTCGTCAACACCGTTTTTTCAATATTTTAACGATTATATGATTTATCTCTCGTTTTCTCGCATTTTCTCTTGTTTTCTGCTATATTGCTTGTTTATTATTTTTGAATCTTTGCCTATCGCAAAGGCTCTTTCGGACAAAAGCGAGGCGGCGTTTTTCATACAATGCTCAAGGCTTATACCGTTTTCCTTAATTTTATGTATTTCGCATACTCCGAGTTTCTCGGCGGAAATATCGTTTTCGACGTCGCCGCTCAAAAGGATACACGGAACACCGAATTTTTCGGCTATGTCCGAGACCCTCTTAGGAAGCTTGCCGAATAGGGTTTGCCTGTCCGTCTTGCCCTCGCCTGTTATGACCGCATCGGAGCGACGTATTTTATCCTCAAGCGATGCAGCCCTTGCCAGCACATCAAATCCGCTTTGAAGCTCACAGTTCAAAAATGCGGATAATCCACCGCCGATGCCGCCCGCAGCTCCGGCTCCCGGAAGATTTACAATCTTTTTGCCGGACGCTTTTTCAAAAATCTCTCCTATATTTCGTAAACCGTCATCCAAAAGCTCCACATCGTTCTTCGAGGCTCCCTTTTGCGGAGAAAAAACATAAGCCGCTCCGTTTTCTCCGCACAGAGGATTTGTGACGTCACACGCAAGAGTGAACTTCATATCCTTGAATCTTTCAAAATTCTCGGTTCGCCGTATTTTCTTAACTCTTATCATATTTTGACCGTCGGGCAAAACCTCGACGCCGTCCTCTGAAAAGAACCGCATACCGAGGGCATACAAAATGCCCGTCCCAGCATCCGTGGTAGCACTGCCGCCGAGTCCGAGAATTATATGTTTTGCCCCATGCTCCGCAGCGTCGCAAATCAGTTCTCCGCTTCCCAATGACGACACCTTCACGGCGTCGCGCTCGCTGCTCTTGAGAAGCGTCAGCCCGCTTGCTGAGGCTATATCAATTACGGCGGTACCGTCGGGCAAAACGGTGTATTCCGCCGTGATTTCGCGAAGCAGAGGGTCGTGCACCGCCGCTTTTCGAAGCTGCCCTCCGAGTATATCGTAAAAACAGCGAGAGGTCCCCTCTCCGCCGTCGGCAAACGGCAGAGAAAGCACCTCAAAATTTTTGTTACACCGAAGAAGTCCGTCTTTAACCGCGGCGCAAGCATCCTTTGACGTAAGACTCCCTTTAAAAGAGTCGCAAACAACAGCTATCTTCATAATCAGAACACCATATATCCGAATATTTCCTTGAGCGTATCGAGCGGCGACTGACCATCGGCAATCTTTACCGCGATGTGCTTTTTGCCGTAATCCATTATAGACACTCTGCCGCGCATCATGGAGGACAGGTTCAAAACCGTATTTGTATCTATATCGTTCACATAAAGGATAACGGAATTGCCCTTTTGTCCTATTTCGTATATACCCTTTGCGGCGGCGGTATTACGAAGAAGCGAAACATCGATAAGACCCTGAACCGACTGCGGAATTTCACCGAATCGGTCGCGGAGTTCATCCTTAACGTCCTCTGCATCCTCGGTATTTTTAATGTCCGCAATTCTGCGATAGACCGCAAGCCTCTGAGGAATGCTCTTGATGTAATTATCGGGAATGTGAGCGTCTATCTGCATATCTATGAGACACTCTTTCTTACGCGAAATCGGCTTTTCGCCCTTTTCCTCCTCCACGGCTTCACCGAGAAGCTGCAAGTACATATCGTAGCCTACCGCCTCCATATGGCCATGCTGCTGCGCACCGAGGACATTGCCCGCTCCGCGGATTTCAAGGTCACGCATGGCAATCTTAAAGCCGGAGCCGAATTCGGTATATTCCCTTATTGCCGAAAGTCGTCTGTTCGCTATTTCCGACAATTCCTTGCCACGCTTAAACGTGAAATATGCCGACGCTCTGCGTGTGCTTCTGCCGACTCTTCCGCGTATCTGATGAAGCTGGGCGAGCCCGAGCCTGTCGGCGTCCTCGATAATCAGCGTATTGCAATTCGGAACATCAACGCCCGTCTCAATAATGGTGGTGCAAACGAGTATGTCTATGTCGCCCTCAAGCAAGTCACGCCAGATTTCAGACAGCTCCTCCTCGCCCATTCGGCCGTGCGCCACGGCTATACGAGCCGACGGCATCATTTCCTTTATCTTAGCCGCCGTGCTTTCGATTGATTCGACACGGTTGTGGAGATAATATACCTGACCGCCTCTGCGAAGCTCCTTCTCCATGGCCTCGCAGAGAATTCCCATATCATGCTCTATAACATATGTCTGAACGGGGTATCTGTCCTGCGGAGCCTCCTCTATTACGGACATATCGCGTATGCCGGTCATAGCCATATTAAGCGTTCTCGGAATAGGCGTCGCCGACAAGGTCAAAACATCAACCGTTGGGAACAGCTCCTTAAGCTTCTCCTTTTGAGCCACGCCGAAGCGCTGCTCCTCATCGACTATTAAAAGGCCGAGGTCCTTAAATTTTACATCTTTTGAGACAAGACGGTGCGTGCCTACGATTATGTCAAGCGAGCCGCGCTTCAAATTTTTAAGTATTTTCTCCTGCTCCTTAGGAGTTCTGAAGCGTGACAGCATCTCTATCTCGACAGGGAAACCGTCAAATCTTTTAAGTATGGTACGGTAATGCTGATACGCGAGAATTGTTGTGGGAACAAGTATCGCGCATTGCTTACCGTCTGCCGCGCATTTAAAAGCCGCACGAAGCGCGACCTCGGTTTTTCCGAAACCGACGTCGCCGCAGAGAAGTCTGTCCATGGGATAAGGCTTTTCCATATCGCCCTTTATTTCATCGATTGCTCTGAGCTGATCGGACGTCTCGTCATATTCAAACCGCCGTTCGAAATCGCTCTGCATATCTATATCCGGAGAAAATGCATAGCCGGGGCTGTTTTGCCTTTTTGAATACAGGGCTATGAGCTGATCCGCCATATCCTTGACTGCGGCACGAACCTTATTTCTCGTTTTTTCCCAGTCCTTGCCGCCGATTTTATTCAGCTTTACTGTTCTGCCGTCGTCCTCGTGAGGGCCTATATATTTTGAGACAAGGTCAAGCTGCGTTACCGGGACATACAGAACGTCGCCCTTTGCATACTTGATTTTGATATAATCCTTGGTTATTTTGCCGACCTCAAGCTTATTGATGCCGTCAAACACGCCTATACCGTGGAGCGAATGAACAACGTAGTCGCCCTTTTTAAGCTCGTCAAGCGAGTGGAGGCTCTGTCCCTTTTTAAAACCGCTCCTGCTTTTTCTTTTTTTGGACGCAACGGCGTTTCTGCCATAGGTAAAGGCATAAAATTTTTCGTGCGGATAGCCGAAGCCGCCCGAGAGCGCACCGGGCAAAACCGAAACTCTGCCACGCGGAAATTCGGCAGGCTCGAGCGGAAAATAAAGTGCCGGAACATCCTCGTTTTCGAGATCCTCAGCAAGGTTTTTTGCAGCCTTTTCCGTTCCTCCCATTACTACAACCGTCGAGTCCTTTTGAACAAGCGGAGACAAATCGTCCAAGAGTATGTCGAGCTTTCCGTTCCATACGGGAAGTGTTGAAGCCGTAAACGTTACAAGGTCGCGTACCGGTACATCAAACGACCCGCGCGCAAAATCGTCGAGAAAAACAGTATCCTTTTTTTCATATTCGCGTGTAAGCTCCGGGAAGGTCATCGTAAACTCGTCGAGTCCGCGGCAAAGTTCGCCGTCCTCAAGGAGATATTTGATATCCTCGTTTTGGAGCTTTATTGCGGTGTTTGCCTTCTCCTTGACTCCGGCACTCTCGCAAACAATAAGCAAAAGCGAATCGGCATAGCTTAAAATTGTCGCATTCTCTTCGTAAGCGAGCGGAAGATACTTATCGGCAGAGCTTAAGCTCACGCCGTTTTTGAGCCTGTCTATATCCTTTTGCAGCATTTCGCGAGCCTTTTTGGCTCCCTTACCCTTTACGGTATCATAAAATGCGGTAATCTTTTTCATTAAGTCGTCGCCGCCCGAAAAGACTATCTCGGTTGACGGCATAAGCGTCAGCTTATCAACATTGTCGGTTCTTCGCTGAGACATTATGTCGAAATGAGCCATGGTGTCAACGGTATCGCCCCAAAACTCGATTCTGACGGGATTTTGGTCGTCGGGCGAAAACAGGTCGAGTATTCCGCCGCGCACGGAAAACTGACCTACTCCCTCCACCATATCGGCTCTCGTATAGCCTGCGGAAAGAAGCACACTCGTTATGTCGCCGAGCTTAATATCCTCGCCTCGCCTTATCGTAAGTGAATGTTTTTTTAAGTCCTCGGGCGGAATAGTCCTCTGAACCGCCGCCTCTGCGGAGCAAACCACTATATCGGCGGTGCCGTTTAAAATATTTGTGAGCGCATTTATACGGCGCTGTTCATATTCATGGGAACGATTTTCCGCCGAGGTAAACGAAAAATCCCTCGCCGGATACAGAAACGAATTCTTACCGAAAACACGCAAGTCCTCACAAAGCTTCGTCGCAGCCGCTTCGTCGGGCATAATGACAAGAGCCCTGCGGTCTAAATTACCGCAGAGCGAATTTATAATATGAGCCTTATGGATTCCCGAAACGCCGAGAACTCCGACAGGCAGATTTTTGCTTTTTACCGCCTTTTCGAGCGTCTTATATTCGGGCGAGGCCTTTAAGACCTCAGCAAATGCTGACATATTAAATTAAAGCTCCTTCAGGAATTATATTTGTTCATGGCTTCGTCTGTTTTGCCGTCCAGAATAAGCTCCACCGCACAGCAGGCATTATCAAGTGCCTTTTTAAGCTCCGGTGCCTCGTCCTTTTTGTACTCTGAGAGAACCCATGCGGCAAGGTCGTAATCGGGATGAGGCTTTTTGCCGCAGCCGATTTTGACTCTCGGAAAATTTTGGCTGCCTATACAGGATATTATGCTCTTTATACCGTTATGACCGCCGTCTGAGCCCTTGCGGCGTATTCTCAGTCTGCCTACGTCAAGCGATATATCGTCAAAAATCACAATGATTTTTTCCGGAGGTATCTTATAAAAATCTGCCGCAGCCTTTACGGCCTCTCCGCTTAAATTCATATAGGTCTGCGGCTTCATTACAATGCAGCGGTGCGAGTTTATAACCGTATCGGCTATAACCGCCTTGAACTTGAGTTTATTTATTTTAAAACCGTGCTTTTCGGCAAGAAAGTCAACGCACAAAAACCCCGAATTATGACGTGTCAGGGTATATTTTTTCTCGGGGTTACCGAGTCCTGCCACTAAAAATTCGGGTGCGCCGACAGCTTCCGTTTTTTTGAATCTGCCTAACATTATTGTGTTTACCTGTCCTTATTTATCTTTTAGGCACCAGCCTATCTTATTGACCTGCCGTGCTCTTGCTATACCGAGCGAATCGCCGGGAACGTCCTCTGTTATTGTGGAGCCTGCCGCGGTATATGCGCCGTCACCGACCGTCACGGGAGCTACAAGATTTGTATTGCAGCCTATAAACGCATCGTCGCCTATGGTGGTTCTGAATTTCGCCTTGCCTGTATAGTTGACCGTTACCGTTCCGCAGCCGAAGTTTACCCTCTTGCCCACGTCGCTGTCGCCGACATACGTAAGGTGCGAAACCTTTGTGCCGGTATCTATATTGGAATTTTTCACCTCGACGAAGTTGCCGAGATGCACCTTTTCGCCTATCACCGAATTGGGCCTTATATGAACAAACGGGCCTATGTTTACGCCGCTCATTATCCTTGCGTCAAAGCTTTGAACGCTGTTTAAATACGCATCATCGCCGACAGTTGTATTGTGAAGAAGCGTATTGGGCCCTACGGTGCAGTTTTTGCCTATCGTTACGTTTCCGCGTAAAATCGTGCCGGGCAAAATAAGCGTACCCTCGCCGATTTTTACGTTCGGGGAAATCATAACTCCGTCAAAGCACGGGATATTCACACCGCAGTCAAGCTGATGCTCTATCTCTCTTAAGCGAACAGTCTCGCTGATTTCGTGAAGTGAGCACATATCATAGACGGCACTCGTTTCGCATCTGCAATTGGTTTGGAACCGTGTTTTTTTATCACAGGCGCGAAAAAGCTCCTCGGCAGAGCGCGATGCGCCGTTTTTAATGAGTGTCATGAGTTTTTTTGAAGAGAACACATACGCTCCGGTCACGTCCTCACCATTAGGCTGTCTTGAAAAGACGGCGGCCGCCTCATTTCCCTCGTTCACGCAAATAGAAAGCGCGTTTTTAAGAGAGCTGCCGCTCATGAGCGGTACATTTCCATAGAGAACATATACATAGTCAAATTCGTCTGCAAAGCCGTCGGCTGCAAGCAGAAAATCGCTGTCATTTTCGGCATCCGGCGATACAAACACCCGGCTGTCGCCCTTTATTGCTTCAACACCGGAGCTGTCACTTTCAATTATAATTGCCGTTTTTTCCGCATCGGCCTTTTCGGCATACGACTTCACATACGAAATGAGCGGCAAAGACAAAGCCTCACACATATAAATGGGTTTTTCGCGTTTTTTATTATCTGCGGCTATAATCAGCGCGCCTGTTTTAAGAGCCATAAGAGCACTCTCCCAATATATTTGTATTCTGCCGCCGTATCTGCCCGATACCTTTGCAGCAACAATATTATTGTATCACAAAATGTCTTTTCTTACAATAAAAACATCCGCCTCATTGCACATAACAAATCAACACTCCGGCCCGACTTGTTAGTTTTTACCAATATAAGCAGTTTAATTTTGTAACGTTTTTTTCGAAAAAAGCTCTTTTCTTTTTTTATTTTCTCTGATATATTATACACAGGAAGGATCCTAAAACCAATTTAAAAAAAGGAGAGATAATCCATGGATTTCAGTTCTATCTTTGAAACAATCAAGGGCTTCTTCGAGGCTAACGTGCTTCCGACTCTTAAGCCTATCATCGACGCTATAATGGATCTCATCGGCGGCATCATCGGCGGCAAATAATCAAGCCAATCGACAAGCGGTGTAATTTCGGTTACACCGCTTGATTTTTTATAAGGATTTGTTATGAAGCATTTTAGAATCTCATTATGTATATTGCTGATGCTCGCGTGTCTTTGCTCCTGCGGCAAAAAAAAGCAGGAGGATTATACCACACCTGCCGTCTCATATCCCGAAACAACCGTTCCCATCGAAACGACGACAAAAAAGGTTGAAAAAACCACGGCCGAATCCACAAAACCTCAAAGCACGGCTCCCGCCGCAGTCAGCACGGAAACAACGGAATACGAAGCACAATACGGCGATTCGCAGCTTGACTTCGATACGGACAACAAATTTGTTGACGCCGTAGTCGCGAAATACGGAATTGACCGCGAAGGTCTTATAACCGCATATTCGGTAAAGGGCAGAGACAGTAACTACGTCTGGCAATTTAACGGCAGCCGAGACGAAAACGGCAAGCTCATAAGAAACGCCGACACGCTTAAATACGTTTATTACGTAAACGCCGATTGCTCCAAGGTAAGCCGTACCGGCGGCTATACGGGAAATGACGGTTGCACCTTAAAGGACGGACTGACGGTATTTTTACTTACACAAAAGGTTCTGATACCTAATTTGCAGGAGCAGATAGACCGAAACTCATAATCACAATATAAAAATATGTCGGACTGTAAAAAGCACGTTTTTACAGTCCGATTTTTTGTACGTATTTCAAAAAACTCTGACGGAGATTTTAAGACGCTGTTTTTTTGTCTCTCCGATTTTGCCGCAAAACACAAACCGTCCCTTGTGCCGCACCGATATTATCTCGTCCTCTTTCGGTATATATGATGAATTGACGGTCATTTTGCCGTTTACAAATATAAGCTTTTGCATAAAAAGCTGCTGTGACTCGCTGCGCGATATTTTATAAACCGCGGCAACCATCGCGTCAAGCCGCAGAGACGGCACCGTAACCGCCCGCTCCTCCGGCAAGGCTCCGACAGAGTCCGGAGGAGATAAGGTCATCTCACATCGCACCGTGGTGTGCTTGACCCTATCAAGATTGTCGAGCACAAAGCGTGCAACCTTTTTTTCGCAAAAAACGTATCCGCAATTATCATCCGTGAGAATATCGCCTATTGTCTCTCTCTTGATACCGAGCCCCATAAGCGTACCGAGAAAATCACGGTGAGTGAGCTCGTCAGCAAACTTTTTTGCCACCGGTGAAATTTTCACCCACACAAAATCGCATTCGGCTGCTTTTTCCTCCTCACTCTTTTCGCCGAAAAGAGCCGCACGACGCTCGGCAAGCGGATAGCCGCCGTAAAGATACACCCTCGAAAACAGCTGTGCAGATGCTAAAGTGCTTTGCTCGTCAAGCGTTAAAAAATCGGAGCTTACGGTTCTTCGCTGCTCGACGGCGCGCAGCGACAGCTCCGCGAAGCGTTTCTTCAGTTTGTTTTCGTCATTGTCCAAAATCCGAACGCCTCCTTTAAATCGATAATATATCGATAATATAATATCAAAACACAAGTCGCGTGTAAAGTACCGTTAAAAAAGGGACGAGCCGCCATTACGGCGGCTCGTCCCTTAAGCGAGGAAACCAAAATTTCGTTATTGTTGAGTAATAACGCGTCAGATAAGCGAACGATAGAGTTCTGCAATCTCTTCAACGCTTGTGTCGCGGGGGTTACCGGGACGGCAGGCATCCGCATACGCAGACTCCGAGAGGAACTGTATATCCTTTTCTTTAACGATTTCTTTAAGGTCTGCGGGAATACCTACATCGGAAGCAAGGTGTTTTACTGCATCAACAGCAGCCTTTCTGTACTCATCCTGAGTCATATCGTCCGTACCCTTTACGCCCATAGCCTTTGCTATATCTCTGTATTTTTCACCGGTAGCCGGAGCGTTATATTCCATAACAGTCGGAAGAATAATTGCATTTGCAACACCGTGAGGTGTGTCGTAAAGCGCGCCGAGCGGATGAGCCATAGAGTGAACTATGCCGAGGCCGACATTTGAGAAGCCCATTCCGGCTATGTACTGACCGAGAGCCATTTCCTCTCTGCCCTCGGGGGTGTTTTCAACAGCACCTCGAAGAGCGCGAGAAATTATTTCGATCGCCTTTAAATGGAACATATCGGAAAGCTCCCAAGCACCCTTTGTGATGTAGCCCTCAATAGCGTGTGTAAGAGCGTCCATACCGGTTGCGGCAGTAAGTCCCTTTGGCATACTCGACATCATATCCGGGTCAACAAAAGCAACTACCGGGATATCGTGAACATCGACGCACACCATTTTTCTGTTTTTCTCGGCGTCGGTTATAACATAGTTTATGGTAACCTCAGCGGCTGTGCCTGCGGTTGTGGGAACGGCAAAAATCGGGACAGCCTTATTCTTTGTTGGAGCCACTCCCTCAAGGCTTCTGATATCTGAAAATTCGGGATTCGCAACAACTATGCCAATCGCCTTAGAGGTATCCATTGAGGAGCCGCCGCCGATTGCGATAAGATAATCGGCACCCGAAGCCTTAAATGCCTCAACGCCGTGCTGACAGTTTTCTATTGTGGGATTAGCCTTGATGTCGGAGTATATCTCATAGTCAAGTCCGGCTTTATCAAGAACATCCGTAACCTTTTTGGTAACTCCGAATTTAAGAAGATCGGGGTCCGAGCAAATAAAAGCCTTTTTAAAGCCTCTGCCCTTTGCCTCGTCGGCAATGCTCTCTATTGCGCCCTTGCCGTGATAAGAAGTCTCATTAAGAACAAATCTGTTAGCCATAACTTATTCCTCCGTATTCAATAAAATAAATTTAACGGCAACGTGGGTAAACGTTTAACCATCTACGTTAAAATTTTAACAACCGTTTTTTGAAAAATCAATAGGCAATACTCACAAATAATCAAAAAAATTTTTGACACTTAAAAGACCTGCCCTCGCCGCAAAGCGAAAACAGGTCTTGGAATCATAAAACAATATAAGACTTACGAGCCGGTAACTATCCAGCCTATGCCGTATGTCACGGTGGTCATTATAAGCCCGGCTATAAGTACGCCGAGGGCGATTATCGGAAATGCCTTTTTAGGCGGTATTTCCAAAAGTGACGCCATAAGCGCGCCCGTCCAGCCGCCGGTTCCGGGAAGCGGAATCGCAACGAACAGCAAAAGCCCCCACTGCTTACCGCGGTTTATTTTATCTCGATTCTTTTCGGCTTTTGCTTCAAAGTGCTTTATTATTTTGTCAAAGCCCTTTATCTTTCTCAGCCACTCGAATATCTTTTTGATGAACAAAAGGATAAACGGTATCGGCACAAGATTTCCGAGATACGAGATTATGAATGCCTGAAGCATATTCATATTGAGCAGTCTTGCGGCTATCATACCGCCGCGGTTCTCAAGAATCGGGAACAGCGAAATTATAAACACCGTAAGCCATGACGGTATGGTATCTCCGAACAGATGCACCATTTTTTCCGCGAGATTTTCTGTCGCGGACAGCGTCATAAAGTACTGCGAAAATGTAGATAGCATATAATTCTCCTTATAATCAGATAGAGTGCTCCGTCAAATAAGCCTTTGCTTTTTTGAGAATAGCCTTGTCGTTTTCATAATTAAGGGTCTTATAAGCATTATCATAGCTTAACCAAATGTAGTCCTCAATTTCCTCCGGCTGAATAACGGTTCTTGTATCTTTTGTGGAGGCGATATAAATTATAACCGTTTTTTCTATTCTGCCCTGAATCGTATACTCCGAACGGCTCTTAAATTCCGGAAGAATGGCTATATGAAGCCCGGTTTCCTCAAGAACCTCGCGTCTTGCGGTATCCTCGTTGCTCTCGCCCTCTTCGACGTGGCCTTTGGGGAAGCCCCAATTTGCGCTGCGCTTGTTTTTGATAAGCAAAAATCTTCTTTCGCCCGCTATTTCCCGGTAAACTATCGCGCCGCAGCTGCGCTCATAAAGACAATCTATCGAATAGGAGCCTTTTTTGTACATAAACGCGAGTGCGTCACGCACATCATTTACTATAAATCTTTTACTCTTTGGCGACACAACAATAATTACGCCTTTTGTCTTAGGTATTTTAACGGTGGCTATTACCCTGCCGTCAAAATTTCTTACGGGGTGATTTATGCCCATAATAAAGGCGCCCTTTACGGGAGAGTGCGGCTCAAGCCCGCTTTCGACGGTACCGTAATTAAGGCGGTACTGCGTCTTGCTGTTGCCGTCAAAGAATCCTATGGGTCTTGTGACCCTCACTTTGACAAACCTTCCCAGCATCGTGGTTCTCCTTAGAAAAATCTGAAAATATTATACAGGTTTTTTTCGCTCGTTTCAAGACAAATTTAAACATTAAGCCTCAAATCACGCCTCAATGTTTAAATTGACATTAAAATTACTGTTTTTGTAATAAAATTTTAATCAAAAGGGATTGTGAAAAGCAGTAATTTACGATAAAATATACTCATTATATTATAAGCTGTTGTGTGAAAGGGTGTCAATTATGGCAGATGACAAGAAATTCGGCAATAACGATTTTGAGGATATTTACAGTTCTTCCGAAAAGGACGGTTACGAGGATATATACAGCGACAGCGAGGAGGAGGGACGTGCAGTCTCTTCCGACAAGAAGGGTGATGACGATTTCGAGAACTTCTTCACGGGGAGAGACGACAAATCAGATAACGTTGAATACGAAAACGAGACTCCCGTTCCGCGCCACAGAGAGATAAACACAAGCCCGGAGGTAAAACCTTACAGCTACAACTATAACAGAGCCGCAAATTCAAGAGCCAAAAAGGTTTCCGACGAGCACGGCTTTACCGATATTTCAAGCGGCAGGCAGCCGAAAGAAAAAAAGCCTCACCGACACAGCGCAGGCAAGATAATCGGTATAGTCATATTGATTTTACTGGTGCTCTGCGCCGCCTTTGCCGCAGTTACATACCATCAGGCAAAGAAGCTGCTCGGCGAGGTCAACTACTCTCCGCTTCAGGAGAACGAATACATAGATTCTTCAAAGCTCGCACATTCGGATTCGGTACGCAACATTCTCCTGATAGGCGTTGACGCGCGCGAGGGGGAAAGCTCAGACAGCACAAGGTCCGACACCATGATGATTCTTTCCATTGACGAAAAGAACAAGCAGTTAAAACTCACCTCCATTCTTCGCGACACATATGTTGAAATTCCGGGCTGGAAGTGGAATAAGATAAACGCGGCGCAGAGCCACGGCGGCAGGCAGCTGCTTGTAGACACAATAGAATACAATTTCAAAGTGGATATAGATAACTATATGCTTGTGAACTTTGATATGTTTACCACTATAATCGACGAGCTCGGCGGCGTAGATGTTGAAGTAACCGAAAAAGAGGCAAACTACATAAACGCGCGTTACAATATGACTCAGGCCGAAAAAGACGCTTTCCCCGGAACCACAAACGCCGGTGTAAATCACTTCAGCGGTATGCAGGCTCTTTGGTACAGCCGTATGCGCTATCTCGACAGCGACTTCTACCGCACACAGCGTCAGCGCAAGGTCATTTCGGCAATTATAGATAAGGCAAAATCAAATCCGACGGCACTCTATTCGATAGCTGAAAAGGTTATGCCGATGATTGAAACGGATCTTACCACGGACGAGCTTGTAAATCTCGCAAAGGGCTCCGTAAAATATATGAAATACGATCTTGCTCAGATGCAGGTTCCGATTGACGGAAGCTGGAAGAGCGTTAAAAAATCAGCCGGCAACGTGCTCTCGATAGATATGGATAAAAACGTTTCGGCAATGCGCACATTCATATACGAAAAGGCGGACACCTCAAATAACGAGACTACAACGGAGAATTCCAAAAAGAAATAATTTTTCAGGAGATACAATATGAAAAAAGCTGAATTATCACTTGCCGGCGAATTTAAAGTAGGCAAGGTTGACGACAGGATCTTTGGCTCGTTCATAGAACACCTCGGCAGAGCCGTTTACGGCGGAATATATGAGCCACATCACCCCTGTGCCGACGAAGACGGGTTCAGAAAAGACGTTATCGACGAGGTTAAAAAGCTTCGCGTACCGATAGTGCGCTACCCCGGCGGAAACTTTGTTTCCGGATACAGGTGGGAGGACGGTGTAGGGCCCATAAGCGAAAGGCCGAAAAGGCTTGAGCTCGCCTGGGGCGTTACGGAGCCCAATCTCTTCGGCACGGATGAGTTTATGAAGTGGTGCAAAAAGGCAGACACAGCTTGTATGATGGCCGTAAACCTCGGTCTGCGCGGAGTCGACGACGCAAGAAATCTTGTTGAATACTGCAATCACCCGTCCGGCTCATATTACAGCGATATGCGACGTAAAAACGGTGCCGAAAGCCCTTACGGTATAAAGCTGTGGTGCCTCGGGAACGAGATGGACGGCGGTTGGCAGCTCGGCCACAAGGAAGCGAAGGAATATGCTTTTTTGGCGGATCAGGCATCAAAGGCAATGAAACTAACGGATGACTCAATCGAAACCGTAATTTGCGGCAGCTCCAACGACCATATGAAAACCTTCGGCAAGTGGGAGGATACCTGCCTCGACATAGCCTACGACAGCGTGGATTACATATCGCTTCATCAATACTACGACAACAAGCTCGGCGACACGCAGAGCTTCCTCGCTAAGAGCATGGCTATGGACGAATTCATAAAAACGGTAATTTGTATATGCGATTCCGTAAAGGGCAGAAAACATTCAAAGCACACCGTCAATCTCTCCTTTGACGAGTGGAACGTTTGGTTCCACTCAAACGACGACGAGGTAGAGAAGTGGAGCACCGCTCCGCACCAGCTTGAAGACGTATACACCTTTGAGGACGCACTTTTGGTCGGGCTTATGCTGATAACTCTGTTAAAGCATGCCGACAGGGTTAAGGTCGCGTGTCTTGCACAGCTTGTAAACGTCATAGCCCCCATTATGACGGAAAACGGCGGCGGAATTTTTGAGCAGACTATATTCTATCCGTTTATGCACGCGTCAAATTACGGCAGAGGAACCGTTTTACTCTCAAACACAGTATGCGGCAAGCATGACACAAGAGAGTTTACCGATGTTCCGGACGTGGACTCCGTGGCGGTTTTAAGTGACGACGGCAACGCTCTTACCGTATTTGCGGTAAACAGAGACCCGAGCGAAAGCTATGATATGTGCATAAATCTTTTGGATCTTGAAGACTTTTCTGGCAAGGAGCATATTGAAATGTGCGGCTTTGACAAAAACGCGGTCAACGGATTCGACAAAATAAACGTATTCCCCGTAAGCGGAGAAATCCCCACGGTTGACGGCAAGACGGCACACGCCGTTTTAAAGCCGTTTTCATGGAATGTTATAAGATTTTATAAAAACAAATAATAAAAAGGAATGAGAATTATGGCAAAATGTCCCAAGTGCGGAGCAAAGCTTCATTGGTACGACTTCCGTGCCGAATGTAAGCACTGCGGAGTTAATATTCCCAACTACAAATGGGAAGAGAGGCTTGAAAATGACGCCGATACGGCCGAGACATCATTCGCAAAGCTCCATTACAAAATGAGCAACTTCAAATACGGCACGGTAGGCTCTCCGCTTATGATAGTGCGCCTTGTTTTTACTCTTTTGCCGCTTGTGGCTCTTGTTGTGCCGCTTGTAAAAATCACACTCTGCTTCCCGTTTTACGAAAAAACGGAGAGTGTTTCATTTCTCACGTTTATACTTAACTATTTGACCAAATATGATATAAAGGCTTCGCTCTCGCTGATACACGGCGAGGCACTCGGCGGTGTTTTTGCAAAAATGTTTCTCGGCGTTGGCTTTGCATTTTTGGCTGTTGCGCTCGGAGTTGTAAATTTCTTTGTTGTGCTTATAGCGTCAATGTCACTCAGCAGCAAAGCCGACACGGTATTAAACATCCTCAGCACCGTTTTTTGGAGTCTTTCGGCATACTTTGTTTACGCCTTTTTAAATGCCGCGTCCGAAACAAGCGTAAACATAATCACAGGCTCGGTATCCCCGTTCTTTGCGGTAGGAATAGCGTTGTTCCTCGCAAATGTCATAATCAATATTGCGGTGTCCAAAAAATTCAAAAACAAAAAAGCCACAGATCCATCTATGGAGGAAGCCATAGAAAAAGAGCTTCGTGAGCTCCGTGAAAAAGACAGCGAGCCGGTAGCCGAATAAAGTCTTAAAAACTTGTCCCCCTCATACATTTAGTATGAGGGGGTGTTTTTTTGAAATATATAATTTTGACTAAGAGAGGGCTTACGGCGATAACCGCTGTCACATTATCCGCGCTACTGGCCGTATTCGGAATCTGCGGCAGAAAAAGCGCACTCAGCTCTGCCGCTGCCGAGGAGGGCAAACGGCTTCTGCCCATCTACTGCGTTGAGACGGACGAAAAAAAGGTCGCAGTCACCTTTGACGCTGCTTGGGGAGCCGACGACACGGAAAGGCTCATAGAAATTTTAAAAAATCACAATGCCAAGGCTACGTTTTTCGTCGTCGGGGAATGGGCGGAAAAATATCCCGACAGCGTAAAGGCGTTTTATGCCTCCGGACACGAGATAGGAAATCACTCTGCATCGCACAATATGTATTCGAGTCTTACTGAGAGCGAAATCATAAAAGACATAACACTCTGTAACGAAGCGGTAAAAAAAGCCATAGGAGTTACACCCGTTCTTTTGCGCGCTCCGTCGGGGGATTATACAAATGACACGATAACCGCGGCGACAAAGCTCAATATGAAAACAATACAATGGTCCGTCGATTCGCTTGACTGGAAGGGGCTTGACACCGATGAAATAGTAAAGCGCGTAACGGATAAGACCGAGTGCGGTTCAATTATACTCTTTCACAACGATATAAAAAACACGCCCGACGCGCTCGACCGAATTCTCACGGAGCTTGAGAAAAAAGGCTATTCGTTTGTTACGGTAAGCGAGCTTATATATGACGGCGATTACAAAATAGATTCCGCCGGCAAGCAAATCAAAAATGCCGCCGCGAATTGAACGCTCCGCCGTATAAAAAATTCGATTGGAAAATTTATCCAAAAAATATGTTTTTACTTGTCTCGTTACCGTATAAAGAATTTATAACTGCGCAAAATATAATATCATCTTACGGGAGGTGACATTATGGAAAATAAGGGTGTAAAATGCGATGTATGCGAATGCGTACACAACACCGCCGGCTGCGGCTGTGACAGAAGCGTTATCGAGGTAACTCATGACTGCTCATGCACAAATCAGCAGATTCAGGACCCGCATTTCTGCAAAAGCTACGAAAAGAAATAAGCACGCGAATTAAAGAAAAAAGGAGCCGTAAGGCTCCCTGCTGGTAAGACAGTAAAATTCAAATTTCTTGGAATAGGCATGATTTCGGTCATGCCTGTTCCGCTTTTAGCAGCTCATCCACGGGAATAT